>WBZO01000036.1_pt1 | contig 336114 bp, 288 predicted proteins | sample 5204261 | NCBI WGS metagenome assembly WBZO01 (sample SAMN12412400, study PRJNA552823) | activated sludge metagenome | isolation source: activated sludge from anammox sidestream of wastewater treatment plant... | place: USA: North Carolina | collected 2017-09 | reverse complement strand
GCAGCAGCGCCGGCGACGCGGAATCGAAGAACACGCCGTCGTAGTCCCCGGCCTGAACCTGGCGAACCAGCACGTCTCTCCAGTACGCACGGAACCCCGGGTCGCCGATGTTCATCAGGAACTTCCCATCGACGCTGCTCGTCACGCGCTGGCCGTCCGGGTTGTGCCAGAACCACGACTCGTGTCGCGTGACTTCATCGAAATCGTTCGACCAGCCGACGCCGTCGGTGATGTACGAGACGCGCGGCGCCGACTGCCACATCGCCAGCTTGTAGTGCAGCACGAGGAAGTCGGGCGACACCGCGCGCACGGCGCTCGACTGATCCAGCGTGAGCTTCTGCGTGCCGGCGTAGTGGGTCGCGGCGAATCGATATTGCTCGGCGGTCAGATCGCCAGGCAGCTGGTCGGCGAACACCGCGATTCGCGACGTCGTGTCGGGATAGGGTCGCCTGGTGTGGAGAACCGGATCGGGCGCGGCTCCGTCCGCGTGCAGCCGCGCGGCGCTCGATCGCTCGCAGGCGAGGCTCGTGCACACCGCGACGAGTGCGGGCACGAGCAACAGGCGCAGCAGGGCCGACGGCCGGCCGCCTCCTGCGAGCGCCGGCCGCTTCACGGCTTCGCGGCCGGCTGCGCGTTCAACTTGTCGATCAGCTGGTTGGTGACGTCGAATCCGGGCGCGGCCCAGATCACCGTGGTGTCCGCATTCAGGATCAGCTTCAGGTTCTGCGCCTTCGACAGCTCCTCGGTCGCCGCCTTCACCTTCGCCTGCAGCGACACCTGCACCTCGCGCTGGACCCGCTGCAGCTCGGTCTGCGCCTCCTGCGCGAGACGCTGCAGCTCCTGGCGGTGCTCGTCTTCCTGCTTCATGAGCTGCGCGCGCGCACCGGCGTCCGCCGCCTCGGCAATCTGCTTGCGGATACCGTCGATCTCCTGCTGCTTCGCGCGCAGCTCGCTGTTCTTCTGCGCCTGCAGCGCCTGCACCTTCGCGAGCTCCGTGCGCGCCGCGGCCACCTCGTTCAGGATGCGCTGCGAGCTGACGTAGGCGACGCCCGGCACCGGCGTCGCCGGAGCGGTCTGCCCTTCAGCGGAATAGGTGACGAACGCGAGCACGAGCGCGGCGGGAATCGCGGACAGGAACACGGTTCTCATGAAAGGCCCCCAAAACGCGTCCGGCTGAAGCCGGACACTACGATTGGTTTGCGAGGGTCCGGCTGAAGCCGGACACTACGACAGTCTGCAGTCGTTGTTACTCGGTCATGTTCAGGATGCGGCGCAGTTCCACGACCGGGGGCGCCGCGCCAATCGATGGGTCGAGCTTCAATGCTTGCTCGAGCTCGTCCTTCGCCGCCGCGTGGTTGCCGGTCGCCGCAAGGATCGCGGCCGCGTGCAACCGGACCTCCGGGTTGTCCGGAATGTCCCTGACAGCTTTGCCGATCAGCGGCAACGCCTCGACGTCGTTGCCGAGCAGATGCTGGATCCAGCCGAGCGTGTCGGCCGCCGCTCCGCCGCTGTTCGGCGCCTGGAAGGCGCGCTTCGCAATCGGAAGCGCCCGCTGCGGATCCCCCTTCCGGGTCGCCAGCGCATACGCCAGGTTGTTCAACGCCGTCGCATCGTCCGGCTTGCGTTCGAGGACCCGCTCGTAGCGGCCGATGGCGGCGTCCCACATGCCCCTGGCCTCGTACAGGCCCGCGAGCGTGAGCTGCGCGCCGACAGCCGACGGATCGATCGCCGTCGCACGCTCCAACGCCGCCTGCGCTCCCTCGCCGTCTCCGGCGAGCGCGCGCGCTTCGGCTTTCGCGATGAGCGGCGCCGCCTCCTTCGCGACGCCGGCAGCCACGATCAGGGAGACGCGCCGCGCGCTCAGAAAGCCGGGCAGCTCCGACGTCGGATCCACCGGCGCGTCGAGATCGTCCGACGCGACGAGGTGCGCGCGGAACGGCGCGCACAGCGGATCGCCGACGACGATCGTCTGCCAGCTGAGGAAGGGCATCGCCATGTAGAACGACTCGGCGAGGTTCAGCCCCGACAGGTACGCGGGAAACAGGATCTCCGGACGGATCGTCGCGTTGAGATACGGCTCCGCGACATGTCCGGCCACGCCGGTGATGCCGTCACGCACCAGATCGCCGATGAGCGACTGGTGCGAGCCGCGAAACGGATTGCCGTTGGTCGCCCACTCTGGCGGCGGCTCCTGGAACGTTCGCCCGTCGGTGCTGACGAACTCCGCGCCAATCGCGCCAGGCACGAACGTGTTGCCGAGATGCCGCTCCTTCATCGCCGAATCGTTGGAACCCCAAGAATAGTAGCCGATCAGATCGCTGCTCCCCTTCAGCACTTTCGAGCTGGTGTCGAGCACCACGGCGTCCGACCATCCTGGCAGCTTCGAGACGGCGGCGTTCGCTTTCACGAGCCACGCGTTCCCGATCGACTGCACGTACTCGGCACGCCCGTCGAGCACGACGCTCCCCTGTTTCGCCGGCGCGACGCCGCGATCGATCAGCGCACGCACGTCCGCCACGGTGTAGCCGTCGAGCCGCGTGACCAGGTAGATGTCGTGCGCGCGCCGCGTGAACGGCGGCGACACGCCGGGCGTCACACCCTTGTCGCCGGCGAAATACGGATTGGGCATCGATCCGCTCAGGCGGATCGTCTGCCCCATGAACTTGCGGTACAGCAGCGCCAGCTCGGAATCGACGCTCGCGACGGTGCCGTTCTGTCCGCCGGTCCCGCTGACGCGCAGCGGCACATCCTTCGTCAGGACGATGTAGAGGATGCGGTCCTGGGCTTTGTGCGAGACGAGCCACTGCGCGATCGGCTTCTCGATCTGCGCGTCGTAGACGTTGCGCGGGACCTCGTCGGCCGCCGGCACGTCGACGCGCACCGCGTTCTCGCTGCTGATGCCGCGCTTCTGCGCGTAGTAATCGGCGATCTCACGCGACACGCTGCTGCGGGCATTCGACACGACGAGGACGTTGCGCGCCGACTGCGCCCGCGCTCCGCCGGCGAAGCTCAGGAGAGCCGCACACAGGCAGAGCGCGCGTCGAAGGGTCGCTCCTCTCATGCGCCAATGGCCGCGAGCGTCTTGCGCGCCTCCGCGGCGCCGTCGAAGTCACTGGCGAGGCGCAGCGCGCGCGCGAGCGATTCCTTTGCCTTCGCGAAGTCACCCGACTGCATGTACGCCATGCCCAGGTGATACTGCGCGACCGGATCGTCCGGCGTCTTCGTCGCGCTCGCCTCGAGGTGCGGGATCGCCGACGTGATCATGTTCTTCTTGACGTAGATCCACCCGATCGTGTCGCTGACGTGCGGCTCCTCGGGCAGCTGCTCCTTCGCCGTCTGGGCGAGCTGCAGCGCCTCGTCCAGGTTGCGGCCCGACGACACGTAGAGGTACGCGAGGTTGTTCGACGCGACCGCCGCGCGCCGATCGATCGACAGCACCTGCCGGTAGGCCTGTTCCGCCTCCGCGCCCTTCCCCTGCGCCTCCAGCAGCATCCCGATCATCGTCGGCGCCGCAATCGACTTCGGGTTGCGCGTGGCGATCTCCTTGAAGCGGTCGAGCGCCTCGCCGAGCCGCTTCTGCTGGACGTACAGCTGTCCGAGCAGCCCGTAGGCCTGCAGCCGATCCGGGTCGATCGTGATCGCGCGCTGCAGGAGCTCCTCCGCCGCCTGAGAATCGCCCGCCGCCGCTTTCGCGCGCGCCGCCAGCATGAGCAGATCGGAGCTCGGCTCCTGCCGCGCCATCATGCCGTCGACACGCGCGACAGCATCCTTCACGCGGCCAGCTGCCGCATCGAGCGTCACGACGCCGGTGAGCGCCTCGAGATTGGCCGGCGCGATCGACAGCGCCTTCTCGTACGACGCGCGCGCGGCCTGCGGCTGCTTCGCCGCGATCTGCGCGAGCGCACCGAGGTTGTATCCGATCGCCTCGTTGGGGAAGGCCTTCTGAATCTGGTCGACCTCGACCTTCGCCTTGTCGAGCGCTCCCTGCGCCAGGTAGATCCGCGCGAGCAGATCGTGCGCGACGACGCTCTGCGGCTGGAGCCCGATCGCCTGCTGCGCGTAGGTGAGCGCCTTGTCGAGCGCCCGCTGCCGCAGGTGCAGCCGCGCGAGCTCGATGGCGGCCTGCGCGGGGCGACGATCGAGCTTCAGCACCTGCTCGTACTGCTCCTGCGCCTCTTCGGGGCGATCCAGCTCCGCGTAGAGCTGCCCCGCGAGGAAGTGGGCGTTCGGCATCGACGGGTTGGCCGCCGCCACCTCGGTCGCGATCTTCAGCGCCTCGCTCCGCTTCCGGTCGGCGCGCAGCAGGATCGCCTTCATCAGCAGCGCCGGCGCGTCCTTCGGCTGCTTGTCGAGCACCGTGGCGACGCGGGCCTGCGCCTGCGCGAGGCTCCCTTCGGCCGCATCGAGCGCCGCGAGCCTCACCGTCGCCACGGCGAACCCGTCGTCCTTCTTCGCGACCTCCGCGAGCACTCGACGCGCATCGTCCCAGCGGCGGACGACGGTGTAGTACTGCGCGAGGGTGAGCCGCGCCGCCGTCGTGTTCGCGTTGTCGGCAATCGTCTTGAAGAACGGCTCCGCATCGGCGGGACGGCCAGAGGCGAGCATGAAGACGCCGAGCGCGCGGTTCGCCTCGGCGTTGGACGGTTCGACGGCGAGCGCGTCGCGCAGCGCCTTCTCGGCGTCGGCCTGGCGGCCGCTGGCCCAGTAGTAGTTGGCGAGCGCGAGGTGCGGGCCGACGTTCTTCGGCGACTGCTCGACCGCTTTCAGGAACGCCGCTTCGGCTTCAGCCGTGTTGCCGCTGACGAACTGGAGCGCGCCGAGGCTCTGGTACGCGTCGGAGCGCGTCGGATCCTGGGCGATCGCCTCTTCGTACTCGGCGATCGCGCCGTCGAGATCCTTCAGGCCGGCGAGCGCGTTCGCGCGGAGCAGCTGCGCGTCGACGCTCTTCGCGTCGAGCGCCAGCGCCTTGTCGGCGCGCGCGCGCGCATCCTCGAACTGCCGGGCGAGCAGCAGCATCCGTCCCGCCTTCAGCTGCGCGTCTGCGTTGTCGGGAAGCAGGTCGGCCGCGCGGATGAACTCGCGTGCCGCGCCCTGCCCGTCGTTCAGACGCAGGAAGGTGTCGGCCAGCTTCAGCCGGAGCTCGCCGTTCGAGCCGTCGGACTGCAGCGCGTTGCGGTACTCGATCGCCGCTTCCGAGAGCTGGCCCTGCTGGACGTACGTGTCGCCGCGCTGGACGTGTTCGGCGGACGAGTCTCCGCCGCACGCGGCAGCGGCCGTGGCTGCCAGCAGGATCGACGCGCGCATCGCGCGCTGGATGAACGTGTGCATGATCACAGTGGCAGATAGCCGTTCAACGCCGGAAACAGATCCTGGACGAACCGGATCGCGAGCTGCTCGGCGCGGCGCTCGGCTTCGGACGGGTCGGTGTTCGTCGAGCCGGGGATTGGCGCGATCACGCGCACGAGCGCGCCGTCGGTCCGGTTCATCTGCACCGCATCGCGGATCAGGAACAGCTTGCTCCAGTACTCGCTCGCCACGACGCGGCCGTGGCTCTGATACCAGTAGAGCACCAGCTGCCGATCGAGCCCCTTCCGGATCACGTACCGGTTGACCTCGATCGGATGCTCGGCGGCGGCGGCGTCGCTGCGCACGGGAACCGACATGAAGGTGTTCGACACCGGCTCCCATCCGGCGCCGGGGAGGCAGTTCTGCGGCGAGTGCATCGTGTCCCCCTGCCGCTGGCTGCCGTAGTAGCCGACGTAGACGCCGACGCCGGCGCGCTCGGGCGTGAAGTACGCGCGCGCCATGTAGTCGTCGACGCCGAGGATCGCGAGGATCTCGGGCGTGAACGGCGGATCCTGCACGCCGCGCCAGTCGCCCAGCTGCATCGGGAACTGATCGAAGGTCTGTCGCACCGGCACCGGCTCGGGGCGATCCGCACGCGCCAGGAGGCCGACACCGCCGGCGAAGACGAGCGCGAGAACGAGCATCCGTTTGAGCATCAGACCGTCGCCACCGGGGAAGAGGCGGCCACAGCCTCACGCTGCGGGGCCAGCCAGAGAAGGATCCGCTGCAGCATCAGCAGCAGCACGAACGCGACGACGAAGACCATCCAGCCCGAGAACTCGTGCAGGAACCCCTGCGCCGCCTGCGGGCCGAAGCGGTGCGCGGCAATCCCGGTCCCGGCGACGCGGCCGCCGTTGGTGATGATCGCGATCGGCACGGTCGACAGCGCGATGACGATGCGCATCCAGAGACGGTTGTCGGTGAAGTAGCCGAACACGATGCCGAGCGTCAGCAGCGACACCAGCGAGCGGATGCCGCTGCACGCTTCCGCCACTTCGAGCGACGTGTTCGCCAGCACCAGCACGTTGCCTTCACGCAGCACGGGGATCTCGACCGAGGTGAGCGTCGCTTCGCCCACGCGCGACGCGAGCAGCTGCAGCGGAAACGCGATCTGGTTGAAGACGATCGCCGGCAGCGGGATCATCAGCAGCAGGATTGCAATCGGAAACGCCATGACCATCGTCCGGCGCCATCCGGAAACGAAGAGGACGCTGCCCGCGATCGTGCCGACGATCGAGATGCGCGTGAGGAACAGCTCCGAGCCGAGCACCCCCGCGAGGAGGACGGCGATGCTGCCGGCAACGAGCAGCAATCCCCAGGCGTTGGGATTCGCCGGCGCGTCCAGGAACCGGCGGCGCCGCTCCCACGCCAGGTAGAGCGCGAGCGGGATGATCAGGAAGCCGTGTGAATAATTGTCGTCGTAGTACCAGTCGTGAACGAGCTTCGCGAGGACGTGCCGGTACAGGAGGACGAACGTGACTACAGCAGCGACGGCGGCGGCCGCCTGGTTCCGGCTCGGTGTCATTCGGCAGATTCCCTGAACGTGGCACGGCCGGAATCTTATGGGTTCCCAACGCCGTGCCGGTACAGTGGAGCAAATCGCCTACCCGGCGATCTTCCGGGCTCTTCCGTCATCAAATCCCGGTAAACAGGCGACATAGTTGTCGTGCACACAGCTTCGTTCCGGCGTGGCCGCGGCCAGAAGGCCGCCGGTCGGTCGACTTTTGTTCCATCGCAGGCCGATTCCGTCCGGCCGGAACGGCGCGGCCGGCCGGCGCAGTCGGAGCGACCGTGGCCGTCCGCAGGGTCTCACCTCCGTATCGACCGCACACCCCGCAGGTATAGTGGAGGGTCATGAAGCCGCTGCATCTCGTCCTGGTTGCCGCCCTGACCCTGACCCCGGCCGCCGCCGGCGCCGCGCAGGCGCAGGCGCGGCCGGCGCCTCGGGCCGTCTCCCCGATCGCCTTCGTCAGCGTCCAGAAGATCCTCACCGAGTCGGCGGCCGCCAAGGCCGCGAACCAGCAGCTCGAGGCGCTGCGCAAGGCGAAGCAGGACGATGTCAACGCCAGGAAGAAGGCGCTCGACGACACCAGGCTCGCCATCGCCAATGCCGGCGGCCTGTTCTCCGGATCACGCCGCGCGGAGCTCCAGAAGATCGAGCAGCGGCAGGAGGCCGAGCTGAAGCAGGCGACCGAAGAGGCGCAGAAGGCGTTCGTCGATCTGCAGCACCAGCTCCAGGCGGAGATGCGCACCGATCTCGAGAAGGTGATCAACGAGCTCGCGCGCGAGCTGCCGGTGCAGTACATCCTGAACGCCGACACGGCGCTCGTGTGGGCGCGAGGCATGACCGACCTGACCTCCGAGGTGCTGCAGCGGCTCGACGCGATGAGCGCCAAGCCGGCGGCGAAGTAGCTACAGCCAGCCCCGCAGCCAGTAATAGAGCCACGCCATGTAGTCGTAGGAGGCGCGCGCGCTGGCCGCCAGCGCGTCTCCGCTCGGCACCCACCGGCTCGCGACGGTCGGCGTCGACGTATCGGACGCGAACGGCGCCTCCGCCGGCACGATCTCGATCCCTTCGCGCGCGAACCCTCTCACCGCGCGCGGCATCTGCACCGACGGCGCGACGACGATCACGTGCGTCCATCCATGCCCGCGAACGAGCGGCGCGAGGTTCATCGTCTGCTCGTGCGTCGTCTTCGACGTCGAGTCGAGGACGATCGTGCTCGCCGGCACGCCGGCCTTGACGAGCAGATCGCGGATCACGAGGCTCTCGGGCTCGTGCTGGAACCGTTCGTCGACGACGCCGCCCGACGCCACGACCGGGATATTCCGCCCTGCGGCGTGGTACAAGCGGGCGCCTTCGAACGCGTTGAAGATCGTCTGTCGATCGGGCAGGCTCGCGTCGAAGCCGTTCAACGAGTGCGTGACGACGCCGGCGCCGAGGACGACGATCGCGTCAGCGCGGGCCGCGTCGGTCTCGCTCGCGCGGTGCGGCCCCGCCGGCTGAAACCGGTTCGAGATCAGGTCGGCGAACACCGGGATGCTGAGCAGCCAATACAGGAGGGCCAGCAGCGACAGCTCGGCGATCGCAATCCGGCGCAGGCGGCGCGACGCGAGCAGCAGGACGCCGCACGTCAGCGCGATCAGCAGGAACGAGATCGAGCCGGGGACGAACAGCAGCTTGAAGGTGGTCGCGATCGCGTCGAGCATCCGGCCTGATTGTCACCCGAACGGCGAATCAGCGGGTCTCGATGCGAACGCGGCAGCCGCGCCCGTCAGTTGAACGTCGGTGCGGGGAGCGCCTCACCGGGTGGAGCTGCCGCGGCCTGCGACCGCGCCATCGTCGCCGCGAGCCTGTCGCCAGCTTCGGGAGCGTCGGTATTACCAGTGGCCGCACTGTGCTGCAGCACCTGGTTCACGGTCTCTATCCGAATCGCGTATGCGATCGGCAGCTGCCGCAGCACGCTGACGAAGTGCTGCATCAGCGCCGTCGCGCACACGTTCTCGTCGTCCGGCGTGAGGGAGGAAACGAGTGTGATGACCACCGCGCCGAAAGTGAGCAAACGCTATACCTGAGTTCTGACCGTTTCTGTCACATGAAATTTACGATTGTCGCCACCTGAGCAGACATTGGTGCACCGCATGGGAAATTGCGGCGTCTTTCTTAACAGCTTTTCTATCTCTCGATATATTTGGAATCCCAAGGCTTTCGAGCACGTGCCGCTCGTGCATGGACTGGCGCACGCCGGCCTGCGGACCGATAACCGTTTCACCTGCCGGCGGGCCGGTGCAACTAGAATTGATGTCTCCCCCTGATGCGTCTCGCCTTCGATCTGGACGGCACCGTCGCTGACATGCAGAGCGCGCTGGCCCGCGAAGCGCGGCGCCTCTTCCCGGACGTGCGCCCGCAGGACCTGCCGACGTCGGCTCCACCTGATACTGCTGGCGGGATCGTCGAACCGGACAAGAACGCCGACGCCGACATCTCGATCGGCCACCTGTCCTCGCGCCAGCAGCGCGAGCTGTGGCAGACGGTCTGCGATCGGGAGAACTGGTGGGAGACGCTTTCGGAGATCGAGCCGGGCGCGTTGTCGCGCCTGTACCGGGTCGTCACCGCGCGCCGGTGGGAGCTGCTGTTCATCACGAGCCGGCCTGAAACGCGCGGCGCCACCGCCCAGATTCAGAGCCACCGCTGGCTGAAGGCCCAGGGCTACGAGATGCCGTCGGTCTTCGTCGTGCACGGCTCGCGCGGCAAGATCGCCGCGTCGCTGGCGCTCGACGTCGTCGTCGACGATCGGCCAGAAAACTGTCTCGACGTTGCGATCGACTCGAGCGCGCGCGCGATTCTCGTCTGGCGCGGCGAGGAAGCCAAGGTTCCCCTGAGCGCGCGGCAGCTCGGCATCGGGTCGGTGTCGTCGGTCGACGAGTGCCTCGACATCCTCGAAAGCGTCGATGAAAAAGAGGCGGAAGGCCCGGGGCTCCTCGATCGGCTCAAGGGGCTGCTCGGCCTCAGGTCGGGCGCCGCGCGCATCGGCGGCAGGCGGCCGGATTCGACAGGACGCCCGCGGATCGCCGCCAACGAATAGACCTCGCGGCCAGGAATTCGACCGCCGCCGCGGCGCAACACGTGCCGCCCCGTAAAGCCCGCCGCCTTCTCCACCGATACCGTAAGTGGATAACGCCGTGCAGTCGTGCGACGGGATCCCGTCGATCATGTGGCTTGACCTGATTCTCGTCGCCGGCGTCCTCGCCACGGCCCTCGTGTGGCTCGGGATGTCGGCCTACATCCTCGCCGTGCAGCGCCGCCGCGATCTGACCAGGGACACGATGGCCCGGACGCGCGAGGCGCTGGCGCCGATGGCCGGCGCTCCGCTCGCCGAGCGGCTGTCGGTTGCGCGAACGCTGCTGGCCACCGCTTCCCGCGAGCTGGTGATGCACGGCGCCGCCGATCGCGATCTGCCGGCGCACGCGTTCGAGGCGCTGACCGCGCTCCTCGACGAACGGTGGACGCTCGACCGTCTGGTCGACGATGCGTCGCGGCACATGACGGCGCGCGACAAATGGCGCCGCATGACCGCGCTCCGGATCCTCGGCCGATTGAAGCACGCGCAGGCGACGGGGCTGCTCGACCGCGCCATCGACGACCATGACGTGGACGTCGCAACCTGCGCGCTGTCGCTGCTCGGGCAGTCGGACGATCCCGACGCCGTCAATCTCCTGTTCCGCGCGCTCGAATCGCCGACGCTCGCGCCGTCGCGCGTCGCCGTGTACATAGACGACTCGCCGCAGGATCTCGGCGATCGCCTGCTCGCGCTCCTGGATCACGCGCAGCCGACGGTGCGGCAGTGGGCGGCGACGCTGCTGGCACGCTACCCGGCGCAGGCGACCGCCGCGCGCCTCGGCCCGCTGACGCGCGATCCCGATCCGCGCGTTCGCAAGGCCGCGATTCAGACGCTCGGACGTCTCGGGCTCGACGAGGCCGCCGACTGCGCGCTGCAGCTGCTCACCGATCCGTTTCCGTTCGTGCGCGCGCACGCGGCGCGCGCCATCGGCGACGTCGGACGCTCGGATCTCGCCGACCGCGTCTGTCCGCTGCTCGGCGACGGCGACTGGTGGGTGCGTCTCGCCGCGCGCGAGTCGCTCGAGACGATGGGCACCGACGTGTGGCCGGTCGTCATGCGCTGCCTGGATCATCGCGACAGGTTCGTCCGCAACGGGGCCGCCGAGATCGTGCAGAACATCGGCGTGCTCGACAGCCTGATCGTGCTCGAGGCGGCAACCGACAGGCCGAGCGGCGCGAAGGTCGACATGCTGCGACGCATCGCCGCCGCCGGCGGCGTGCGCTTCACCGAGTCGCTCGTCGAACGGGCCGGTCCCGTCCTCGGCGCGCGCGTCAGGCGATTGCTCGACGTGATGGGCATCGACCACGTGGGAGCCGCCTGAGATGAGCGTCGCCCGATTGATTGCCATCGCGTCGCTGCTCGCGGCCCTCGGCTACCTCGCCGCGCTCGCCGCCGCCACGATCGTCGCCGCCGTGCGCGCGGGCGGAAGACGGGAGGAAGGGCCTGACGAGCGCGACGTGCTCGGCGCGTCGCGCCTCACGATGCCGGTCAGCATCATCGTGCCGGCCGGACGGTCGCCGCGCATCTCCGGGACGATCGCCGATCTGCTCGATCTGACCTACGCCGAGCTCGAGGTGATCGTGGTCGCCGACGAGGGGCTCACCGACCTGGCGGCGCTCGTCGAGGAGTGGCAGCTCGAGGCGCGCGAGTTCTTCTACCGCCGCGCGATCGAGACCGCGCCGGTGCGCCGGATCTATCGCAGCCTGCGCGATCCGCGTCTGATCGTCGTGGAGAAGGATCCGGCGTCCCGTCCCGACGCGCTGAACTGCGGCGTGAACTTCGCGCGCTACCGGTTCGTCGCCGTCGTGCCGCCAGCGGTGTCGTTCGAGCGCACGGCGCTCCTGAGCGCCATGACGCCGGCGCTGCTCGACCCGGTGACGATCGTCGGCGTCGGCAGCGCGATCGAGCGCGTTCCGGATCCGCGCGCGATCGATCGCGACGCCCGCTTCCAACGCATGCGATCGATCCGCTCGCTGATGTTCACGCGTCTCTTCTGGTCGCGCCTGCGCCGGGGGCTCGGCCCTGGAGATGCCGTGATCGTCTGGCGGCGCGACGCCGTGCTGCAGGCGAACGGCTTCTCGGTGAGCGCCGCCGATCCGGAGCTCGACATGATGTTCAGGCTGCAGCGAAGCGGGCGTGATGAACGGCGCTTCGTGAAGCACGAGGATCCGTTCGGCACGACGCCGACGCTGCCGGCTCCGGCCGCGCGCGCGGCGCTCGCCGCGCAGCAGCGAAGCACGCTGCGCACGGCCGCGTCGTGGGGACCTGGCGCGAGCCAGTCGGTCGGCCTTCGCGCCTTCACCGGCTTCCTCGAATCGGAGTTGATCACGCCGCTCACGCAGCTCTGGATCGTGTTCGTGGCGGTCGCGGGCGCGGCGGCAGGCTGGTTCTCCTGGCTCGTGCCGGCGAGCACGATCCTGCTGCTGTCGTTCGGCACCGCGACCGTCACCGCCGCGGCGCTGCTCGTGCGCGGCGCGCATCCAGGCGCACCGGATGCGCGCGAGCTGCGGCGGCTCGTGGTGCTGTCGCCGCTCGAGTTTGTTCTCTATCGTCCGATACAGGCGTGGACACGGCTCCTGGCGCTGTTCAGCCGCGCGACGCACTGAGGACGTCTTATATCGCGCGGCGGCTCTTCCTCGGCATCAACTGGTTCGCATTTTGCTCCGCGAACGCACGCAGGGCTCGTTTCGAACGGTCACTGACTGTGGCGGTGTGTAACTGTGAAGGATCTGCGTCTTTCTGATGAACACGGTGGCGGCGATCGCGCGAAGGCGGCCGAGCTGTCGGCCAGCGATTCGCTGTTTGCGATGCTCGACGGGCAGATTATCCGCGGCCGTGCCGGCGCCTGGCGCGCCGAGGTGGTGTCGATCCTGACCGAGCGGGGAAGCACCTGGGTGCAGGTCGGGCAGGCGGGGCGTCCGTCGAACTCGGTCGTGCTGCGCATGAGTGAAACGCGGCTGGCCGACGCGGCGATTGCCGCGCTGCAGGCGTGGACCGATCTGCCCGAAGAGTCGCGCCCGGCGCGCATCGACGTCCGCGATCGCGAACCGCTGTACTCCGCGTGGTGCAGCGGCCTCGACACCTGCGACGTGGCCAGTCTCCAGTCGCGCATCGATCGCCTGCACGTCGAGCAGGTCGACGCGGGCCACCTCTCCGCCTACATTCGGCGGCTGCAGTCACGAGCGACGCGCCACTGATCGTCACTCGTCCAATCGCCAAATCGTTAAATCGCCCAATCGTCCAATCGTCCAATCGTCAACTTCTACCGGTATTCCTTGAACGGAATCTGGCAGTCGTGCTTGCGGAGGAAGTTCAGGAAGCGCTTGTAGTCGCGCGGGTCCATGTTGAACAGCCGCGCCACGATCTTGTAGTTGCCGCGCGCCTCTTCGAGCCCGCGTCTGACGACCTCGCGCACGTTCGTGCGCGTGATCTCCCGGTCCATGAACAGCGGGTAGACCGTCGTCCAGAACGACTCCTTCCCCTCGACCATCCGCTTGTAGAGATCGTCGGCGACGGTGCGGCGCCGCTCGCGCTTCGGCCGGAGCGTGATCGGATCGAAGACCCTGATCTCGATCGGCAGATCTTCGGACTGCACGGCCTCGCGCTGAACAGTGACGACGAGGCGTTCGACGACGTTCTCGAGCTCGCGGACGTTGCCCGGCCACGAGTAGTCGGTGAGCGCCTTCATCGCCGCCGGCGCGATCTCGCGGATCGGCGACGGGTTCGCCTCCTTGAACCGTTCCAGGAAGTGGGCGACGAGAACCGGGATGTCACTGCGGCGATCGCGAAGCGGCGGAACCGTGATGTGGATCACGTTGAGGCGGTAGAAGAGATCCTCGCGAAACTGCCCCTGGGCGATCATCTCGCGCAGGTTGCGGTTGGTGGCGGTGATGACGCGGACGTTGACGATCCGTCCCGCGCCGTCTGCGCCCACCTTCTGCAGCTCCCCGGTCTCGAGGAAGCGCAGCAGCATCCCCTGCATGCGCAGCGTCATCTCGCCGACCTCGTCGAGGAAGACGGTCCCCTCGTGCGCCGCTTCGAGCTTGCCCGGCTTGTCGCGATAGGCGCCCGTGAAGCTGCCGCGCACGTGGCCGAACAGCTCGGACTCGAGCAGCGTCTCGGGAAGGCCGGCGCAGTTGACCGGCGCGAACACGTTGCCGGCGCGCGGCGACGCGGCGTGGATCGCGTGCGCGACGATCTCCTTGCCGGTGCCGCTCTCGCCCGTGATCAGCACCTTCGCATCGGAGCGCGCGACGCGCTCGATCTCCTGCCGCAGGGCGACGACGTCGGCGCTCTGTCCGATGAGACGAACGGGGAACTTGGCCACGGCGTACGACACGCGCTCTCCAGGCGGCGTCACGACTGCGCGAAGCGCTCGATCGTCAGCCGCTGCTCCGGCGTGATGTCGACGAACATCATGCCCAGGCGAAAGCCTCCCTGCCCGGTAGCCGCCACCACGCGCCTGATTACCACGTCGGCCGAGAACGGGCTGCCCGCGAGGTTGAGCGACAGCCGGCCGCGCGTGCCGATCGGCGCCGACCGCGGCGATGCCACCAGCACGCCCCCGGCGCTGATGTCGACGATGCGGACCGAACTGCTCGTCATGAGGCCGGCGGGTGCCGCGCCGTGCACCGCGTGCCGGACCGCGCGCCTGCGTTCGGGTCCGGGCGCATTGCCGTGACTCACGTGATCCCTTTTCGGGTCGAGACGAGCGCCGTCGACCGGTGTCGCGCCAGCTCGTGGCCCCAGCATTCTACGACCCTGAAAACGCGCATGTCGATCGCGTCCGGCTACTCGACGCGCTCGGCGTGGTTGGCGCCCAGCTGCTCGACCGACATCACGACCGTCGTCGGCACCTCGAGGAACTCGAGACCGATGCGATGGATCCCCCGCTCGACGGCGTGACAGTGGCGGACGATCGCGTGGATGCGAACAGGTTCGCCGTCCACCAGCATGTCGACCCGGTGCACCGCGTTCGGCGCGGCGTTCACCGTCGTCTCGACGAGGAGACCGGTGCGGCTCACATTGAGGATCGTGGCGGCCTCGGGAAGCTCGAGGACGCCCCAGAGCGAGCCGAGAACGTCGTAGCGCTCGTACGCGCGGCGGTCTGTGCTGGGTGTTTTCATCGGGAAAACGGGCCGATAGATTGGTCAGCGTGCAAGCAGGTCGCCAGCAGGGCGACGGCATTTGTCCCAGTGAACACCGCGAGAAAGTCTGCGGTGCAGTGATTGTCGGACAAACCGGCGAACTATGCCGTTCGACGCCTTGACATTTCTGCGCGGATTTTCCCGGAAAAGTCTGCGTCGCCGATCCCGAACGCCTTGCATCATCCTTTCGATATAGATTAGGGTTTGTCGCGGACACCACTCGGCATGTCGGCCCCCCGGAATCCCCCTGATGTCTCCGAGGTCCTCGATGGCCACCTGCTGCTCGGCAGCGGACCGGCGCTCGCCCAGCTGCGCGCGGAGATCGAGTCGGCCGCCCGCTCGGACTCGAAAGTCCTGATCTCGGGCGAGACGGGCGTCGGCAAGGAAGTGGTTGCCCGGATGATCCACGCGCAGAGCGCGCGCCGGCGGCACCCGTTCCTGGCGGTCAACTGCGCCGGGCTCCCCGACGATCTCCTCGAATCGGAGCTGTTCGGCCACGTGCGCGGCAGCTTCACCGGCGCCTATCGCGACAAGCCGGGGCTGTCGGCGCTGGCCGATCGCGGCACGCTCTTCCTCGACGAACTGGGAGAGATGTCGCCGCGCATGCAGGGGGTGCTCCTGCGCTTCCTCGAGACGGGCGAGATCCATCCGGTCGGCTCCGACCGTCTCGAACAGCGCTCCGACGTGCGCGTGATCGCGGCCACCAACCGCGACCTGCTCGCGCGGATCACCGGAGGACAGTTCCGCGAAGATCTGTACTACCGCCTGAACGTCATCCGCGTGACGATTCCGCCGCTGCGCGAGCGGGGACGCGACATCCTCGAGATCTTCGAGCACTACCTCGGTCAATACTGCCGCCAGCAGGGGCAGGAGCCGCCGCGGCTCGCGCCGGCCGCCGAGACGGTGCTGCTCGCCTATCGATGGCCCGGCAACGTCCGCGAGCTGAAGAACATCGCCGAGCGTCTCGCGCTGCGGCAAATCGACGGGACGGTCACCCCGCACCAGCTGCCGATCGAGATGCAGCAGCCGATGTCCGGCGCATCGCCGGCCGCTTCGTCTGCGGCGTCAGCCGTGCCTGCGGTCGCCGGCGCCAGTCTCCGGTGGCTCGCCGCCGATGCCGCGTGGGACGAGATGATGCGCGGCGGCCGCAGCTTCTGGACGGTCGTACACCCGCGCTTCATCAACCGCGAGCTGACGAAAGCAGACGTGCGCGAGATCATCCGCCGCGGGCTCGAGCAGACCCAGGGCAGCTACCGGAAGCTCGTGGATCTCTTCCACCTGCCGCAGACCGACTACAAACGGTTCCTCGCATTCCTCTCGCAGCACGAGTGCCACCTGCCGTTCCACGATTTCCGTGACGCGCGAAAGTAGAACCGCCAGGACGGTCATCGGCATCGGCCGGGTCTGAAGACCCGGCCCTACGTACTTCAGGTACGTCGCGGCAGGGTCTGCAGACCCTGCCGACCGTGAGGTCGGGTCACTCGCTCGGCGCGAAGTAGCCGCCGGCGCTCGTGACGACCTGGCCCGGGGCGTGCGGGCGGATGTCGACCTTTCGCCAATTGCCATCGGCGAGACGGTTGGTCGACGAGTAGCTGACGACGTAGCGGCGCCGCAGGTCTTCGACGATGCGCCTGAACTGCGCGTCGAGCGCGGTGGCGTCGGTGGCCAGGTACTCCTGCCCGCCGGAAACGGTCGTGAGCCTGTCGATGACCTCGCGATCGACGTTCCCTCCGAGCGCGACGACGTAGATCGTGGCGCCGACCTTCCGCTGCAGCCCGAGCACCTCGTCGAACGTGTGGCTGCTGCCCGGCGCGGTGCCTGGATTGTTCTCGTCGCGTCCGTCGGTGAGCACGACGATCGCCCGCCGCCCCTTGACGTCGCGCAGGTGCTGCAACGCGTTGAACAGCGCGTCGTAGAGCGCGGTCCCGCCGGCGGCGTTGTACTTCCTGATCGCCTCGAGCGACCACTCCCGGTTGGTCGCCAGCACGTGCTCGAAGCGCGGCTTGTCGGCGAAGGTGATGAGCGCGAGGCTGTCCTCCGGCCGCACGGCGCGCACGAAGTCGCTGGCGGTGCTCTTCACCAGCTCCGCGCTCTTGCGCATGCTGCCGCTGGCGTCGAGCGCCATCACGATCGACACCGGATCGACCGCCTCCTGGAACGTATCGATCGTCTGCGGCACCTCGTCTTCGAAGACGTCGACGTCGGCGGCCGTCACGTCGACGTATCCACGCTGCGGATCCTGCACCGTGAACTCGATCGTCGGGCGGATCGGCGGCGGCTCCGGCGCGAAGTACCCCGCGCGCGTCCGGGCCCGCAGCCCCTCCGGCACGCCGACCGAGACGGTGCGCCACGAGCCGTCCTTCCGCTGATTCTTCGGCGTGTAGGTGATGAGAAACCGGTTGTGCGTGTCGGTGGCGATCGTCTCCGCCGCCGTGACGAGCTCCGGCTCGCGCGCAGGGAAGAACACGCGCCCGCCCGACTGCTCGGCAATCTGCCGCAGCGTCATCTCCCCTTTCATCGAGATCCCCGCCACGCCGCCGACCGCCAGCGCGTAGACGGTCACCTGCGACTCCTGCACCACCCGCAGCACCTGGTCGAGCGTCGCGGCGCTGTTCTCGTCGTAGCCGTCGGTGATGAGGACGATCGCGCGGCGTCCGCTCGAGGACGACAGCAGCCGCGTCGCCTCGAGCAGCCCGTCGAGCAGCGCCGTCCCGCCGCCGGCGCGCATGGCGGTGATCGCCTGGCGCAGCGTGGCTCCGTCGTTGGTCGGTCCGGTAATCGTGCCGATGCGGGCATTGAAAGGGGCGACGATCGCGCGATCGCGCTCGTGCAGCGAGGCGATGAGCCGCTCGGTCGCGAGGCGGACGTAGTCGATCCGCCTCGACATGCTCTGGCTGTTGTCGACGAGCAGCAGCAGATCGGTCTCGACGCTCTCGCGCGTGATGAGATCGATCGTCTGCGCGACCTCGTCTTCGGAGACGGTGAAGGCCGATGCCGGCAGGTCCGAGACGAAGCGTCCGTTCTTGTCGTACACCGACGTCTCGAGCAGGACTCCGGTGACGTCGGTCTTCTCGACGACCTCGAAGGGCGGCAGCGTGACGCTGTCGCGCAGCGTCTCGCCGTTCGAATCGGCGGCCTGGACGATGATCTCGCGCTTCGCGAACGGGTTGTCGTCGACCCACTCGACGGCGTACGGGGGACCGTTCTCCACGGTGCCGACCCTGGTCCCGTCGACGAAGAAGTCCACCGGCGACAGCAGCACGCCAGGCGCCAGCGCGATCTGCGCGACGATCCGCACGCGCATGACGAGCCCGGTGCGCCCGAGCGGCGAGGTGATCTTCAGCGTGGACCGCGCGACGGAAGACGATGGGCCCGCGCCCTGCTGGCTGCCGGCTGCGAGCGCGGCGGCGAGGATCGCGACGAAGAGCAGGCAGGAGGCTGTTCGGCGTATCACGGCAGCCGGCGCCTCCTACCGCTTCGCAGCCGGGGCCCCGTCGCCGAGGAAGTAGGTCGCGCAGGCGGCCGACAGGAGGTCGGGCGTGAGCGCGTTCGGGCGTTCGATGTACGCGGCGAGCGACAGCGCGTGCTCGATGAGATCGCGTGGCTGGCAGCCGCGCAGCGCGATGCGGCGCGGTTCGAGCTCGGTCGCAATCAGCTGCTCCACCGCCGCGCGATCGAAGCGGAGGCCGCGCTCCTCGCAGCAGCGCGCGAAGATGTCGATGAAGTCCTCGCGCGAGGGGGACTCGGCGTAGACCTTGTAGCGGATGCGCCGCAGGAACGACTCGTCCAGCAGATCGAGCGGGTTCAGGTTCGTCGCGAAGACGATGAGCGTCTCGAACGGCATCTCGAACTTCTGGCCGCTGTGCAGGACGAGATGATCGGTACGGCTCTCGAGCGGCACGATCCAGCGGTTCAGGATCTCCGACGGCGACGACCGCTGCCGTCCGAAGTCGTCGATCACGAGCACGCCGCCGTTGGCGAGCGTCTGGAGCGGCGCACGATAGAACCCGCTGCCCGGCAGGTAGCCGAGCTCGAGCGACTCGAGCGTGAGCTCGCCGCCCACGGTCACGACCGGGCGCCGGCAGCGCACCCAGCGCTGATCGCGCGGCGCCGTTTCGAAGGCGAGCGTGCGCGTCGTCTCGCGGCCTTCGAGCGCTTCGTGGTTCATCGGGTCGTAGACGCGGATGATGTCGCGCTCGACCGCAATCGCGTGCGGGATCGCGATGTCGCCCGGCAGCAGCGACCCGATCGTCTGCGCGATCCGCGTCTTGCCGTTGCCCGGCGGTCCGTAGATGAAGAGCGAGTGCCGGGAGGCGATCGCGGGGCCGATCTGATCCAGCACGCGGTCGCTCAGCACGAGATGGCGGAAGGCCTGCCGTACGGCACGACGCGTCACCTGCGGCGTCGCCGCCCGGTGGAACGCGTTCATGTAGGCGGTGTACTGCGCGAGCGGCACCGGAAGCCTGCCGACGTACTGGTTGTGATCGTTCAGCTCCACCGCGCGGGCGTGCCCCGCCTCGGTGAGCCGGTACGTGTAGGACTGCGCGCCGATCGCACCGAGCACGATCTCGCAGAAGCGATCGCGCTTCAGCGCTTCGACGCAGGGGTCGATGACCGTGAAGCTGACGCCGAGGCGGGAGGCGAGCTCCGAGCCGGTCTGCGCGCCGGTGAAGTGCAGCGTCTTTGTGACGAGCTGGTTGACCAGCTCGAACGGCAGCCCGGTTTCGTCGATGCTCTTCGGCGCGAGCGGAAAGAGCGCGTCCAGCCCACCTGCCACGTCAGTTCCCCGGACGCTGTCCCGCGGCGCCACGCGCGGACGCCACCCTGGCGAGCTGCGCGAGGCGGGCGAACGCCGGCGCGAATCCCGGATCGGCAATCCGCGCACGCGCGAACGCGTCGCGCGCGCCGTCCATGTCTCCCGCGGCGACGAGCAGCATCCCCTGGTTGTAGGCGGCAGCCGCGGGCGAGGCGTGCGCCGCGAACGTGGCAAGGGCCGCCGTCATGTCGCCGCCGGCTGCGAGCACGAGCGCGAGGTTGTTCCGGATGACCGGCGACGCTGCGTCGCGTGCCGCCGCCTCGCGGCACAGCGCGGCGGCCGCGTCGAGGTTGCCGCGCAGCCGTTCGAGGTGACAGAGGTTGTTCAGCGGATAGGCGGCCGCGGGATCGAGAGCGAGCGCCGTTTCGAAGCGTCTACGCGCGGCGTCGGGCAGCCGCAGCCGGAGCAGGATCGTGCCGAGCGTGTTCTGCGCGGCGGCCGAGGCAGGCCCCCAGTACACGGCGCGATAGGCGTAGGGCAGCGCCGCGTCGAGAAATCCCCAGTCCCGCCAGATGCGCGCGAGACCGTCGAGTGACGGCACATCGTGCGGGTCCAGACGCAGCGCCGCGTCGAAGCGGTCGACGGCGGCATCCAGCACACCCGCCCTTGCGTACTCCTGCGCGAGCTGCCGTTCGTTGTCGAGCGTCGGGACGAGCTGCTGTCGAAGCGTCGCGGCGGCGAGCGCCCGACGCGTGCTCTCGAGCGTCGCGGCTCGCGTTGGGGTCGACGGGCGACGGCCCGCCGACGCCTCCGCTGCGTCAGACGAGGCCGGGGCCGGCGTTCGCGCCGGCGCGTCGCCGTCGGGCGGCGCCGCCAATGCCGGCTGCGCGGCCAGGAACGTCGCGAACAGCGCGCACGAGATCCACCCCGGGCGTGCGCACCACGACCCGCGCGGCGACGACCGCGAGGCGCGATGCTGTGCGACCGGAAGCCTCACGCGCTCTATTCTTCCCTGTTCAGCCGGGCGCGACGACGCAGCAGGTACAGGATGCCAACGATGAGAAGCGCCGCCGGCAGGATGTAGTTGCTCATGATCTCCGATCTCCGTCTGTTGACACTGGCCTATTCGAACGCGTGCACGAACTGGATGATGGCCGGGCCCAGCACCACCACGTAGAACGCCGGGAAGAAGAACAGGACGAGCGGGAACACCAGCTTCACGCCGATCTTCTGCGCCGCTTCCTCGGCCCGCTGCCGGCGCCTGGTCCTCGACGTGTCGGCGTGCGAGCGCAGCGCCTGGCCGATGCTCGTGCCGAACCGGTCGGTCTGCACCAGCATCGCCACGAGCGCGCGCACATCGTCGATCTTCGTGCGTGCCGCGAAGCTCTTGAACGCCTCGATGCGCGTCTTGCCGGCGCGCACCTCCGAGTTCAGGATGCGCAGCTCGTCGCCCAGTGCCGGATAGGTGAACGAGATCTCCTCGGACGTCTTGAGGATCGCCTGGTCGATGCCCGATCCCGCCTCGATGCACACGACGAGCAGATCGAGCGCGTCGGGGAGCCCGTTCTGGATCTCCCGCCGGCGTGCGGCCAGGCGCCGTTCGAGCCACAGACCCGGAAGGAAGAATCCGAATCCGGCGGCCGCGGCGGTCGCGAGCCACAGCATCGGCGGCTGCAGCAGCCCCGACAGATAGACCGCGCCGCCGAACAGCACCGGCAGCACGAGCTCGCCGAACGACAGCAGCACCGGCGCACCATGGTAGCGGATTCCGGCGCGCAGCATCTGCTGGCGCAGCCGCGCCACGTCCTTCCGGCCCTTGTGAATCAGCAGGGTCGACAGCGTCTCCCAGAGGCCCTCTGGCGCCTCGGTCGTGAGCGGCAGGATCTCGGGCAGCACCGGCGCCCTTGGGGTCTCGATGACCTCCTTCAGGCGCCGCCGGCCGGTAGCGGTACGCGCGAGCACCATCGACGCGATGGCGCCCGACAGGAGCGCAACGGAAGCGAAGACGGCGACGAGGGCGAGTTGAACGGTGCTCGGCATGATCGTCAGTACTGGATGTCCACGATCCTGCGAACCAGGAGGACGCCGACGATCTGCAGGACGACGCCGGTGACGATCAGCTTGACGCCGAGCGGATCGTTCGCCAGCAGCATCATCTGCTGCGGGTTGCCGAGCAGCATCAGCACGGCGAGCACCGGCGGCATCCCGGCCAGCACGTACGCGGTGATCCGGCCGTGCGCCGAACGGACGCGCACCTCCTGGCGGATCCGGAAGCGTTCGCGCATCACCGCCGCGAGCCGGTCGAGGATCTCCGACAGGTTGCCTCCCGCTTCACGCTGCGTGAGGACCGCGGTCACGAAGAACCGCGCGTCGATCGTCGGCACGCGCTCCGCGAAGGCGCGCAGCGCGTCGGGAATCGGCGCGCCGTAGTTCTGCCGGTCGAACAGCAGGCGGAACTCGGGTCCGGCCGGCGCCGGCAGCTCGTCGGCGGCGATCTTCAGCCCGGTCGTGAAGGCATGCCCGGCCCGCATCGCGCGCGCGATCAGCTCGATCGCCTCGGGGAACTGCTCTTCGAACTTCCGCACCCGCTTCGTGTGGAAGTACCGCACCACGAAGTAGGGAATCGACCCGGCGCAGAGCGCCACGGGGAAGATCACCCAGTTGATCGGGACGTACAGCCGCACGGCAAACGCGGTTCCGAAGAAGGCGGTCAGCGTCAGCAGGACGAAGCTGCCGACGCTCAACGACAGCCCCGAGTTGCCGATGAACGCGTGCAGCGGATCGATCAGGCTCCCCACCGACTTCAACGCCGCGTCCAGGATGCCAATCGAGCTGAGCGCCTGCTCCTGACGCAGGAGCCGGACGCTCACGCTGGCTTTCGCGCGCGCCGGGTCCTCCGACTTCAGACGCCGGCGCAGCGAGCGCTGCTCGCGCGCTTCCGGCTCCGCGACGGCGAACCAGTACGTGCCGAGGATGATCGCGAGCACCGAGACGAACGTCAGGACGACGATGAGCATCGTGATGCCTTCCGGCGCCTCAGAACACCGCCGTCACGTGCTCGAACATGTCGGACGACAGCGTGCGGCCGCCGGCGAGGATCTTGTCCGTGCACTTCGGCCGGATGCCGGTGGCTCTGAACCGCCCCTTCACGCGGCCGTCGCCGCCGATGCCAATCTTCTCGTAGAGGAAGATGTCCTGCGTCGTCAGGACCTCGCCTTCCATGCCGGTAATCTCGGTGACGCCGGCGACGACGCGCCGGCCGTCGGCGAGACGCGACACGTGCACGATCAGGTGAATCGCCGACGCAATCTGCTGGCGGATCGCGCGCTCCGGCAGGTTCAGGTTCGCCATCGCCACCATCGTGTCGAGGCGGTGCAGCGCGTCGCGCGCGGTGTTGGCGTGGATCGTCGTCAGACCGCCGTCGTGGCCGGTGTTCATCGCCTGCAGCATGTCGACCGCTTCCTCGCCGCGGACCTCGCCGAGGACGATGCGATCGGGGCGCATGCGGAGCGCGTTGATCACGAGGTCGCGCTGCTTGATCGAGCCCTTGCCCTCGATGTTGGGCGGACGCGTCTCCATCCGGACGACGTGGCGCTGGCGCAGCATCAGCTCCGCCGCGTCCTCGATCGTGACGATGCGCTCCTTGTCCGAGATGAACCCGGAGAGCACGTTCAGCATCGTCGTCTTGCCGGCGCCGGTGCCGCCCGACACGATCACGTTCAGGCGGGACGCGACCGCGGCGTGGAGGAAGTCGAGCATCGGCTGCGTCAGCGTGCCGCGCTCCACGAGATCCTGTGCGCCGAGCCGCTCGGTGCGGAAGCGGCGGATCGAGACGACCGGGCCGTCGAGCGCGACCGGCGGGATGACCGCGTTCACGCGCGAGCCGTCCTGCAGGCGAGCGTCGACCATCGGCTGCGATTCGTCGATGCGGCGGCCCACGGCGCTGACGATCCGCTCGATGATACGCAGCAGGTGCCGGTCGTCCTTGAAAACGACGCCGGTCAGCTCGAGGAGACCGTTGCGCTCGACGTACACCTGATCGAAGCGGTTGATCAGGATGTCCGAGATGGCCGGGTCGCGCAGCAGCGCTTCGAGCGGGCCGAGGCCGAAGAGCTCGTTCAGGACGTCGACGATCAGGCTCTCGCGCTCGTAGAGGCTGAGCGGCGTCGTTTCCGATTCGCGATCGAGCATCCCGGCGATCAGCGAGCGGATCTCCGGCTCGGCGTCCTCGCGCTTGACGTACGCGAGACGGTCGAGATCGAGCCGGTCGAGCAGCGACTGGTGAATGCGGCTCTTCAGCTCCTGGTAATCGGTGCGCCGCGTGTCGACGGCGAGCGGCTGGCGAAGCGAGAGGAGACTATCCATACAGCCTCGGTTCCGTGGGTCTAGCTCGAGACGCGCCGCGGGGCGAGCCAGCCGAAGAGGCCGCCGCTGCCCTCCGGCTGCGACGTCGACGGCCGCTGCCCGGTGATCTCGCGCACGAAGGCGTGAAACGATTCCGGCAGCTTCCCCTGCGCGCTCTCGGCGAGCGGCTGCCCCTTGTTGATCGCGGCGACGGCGGATCGGTAGTCGTTCGGGAACACGTGCCGGATCCGGATGCCGATCGTCTTCTCGATGTCCTCGATGCCGATCTCCGAGTGCTTGTCGGAGCGGTTCACGACGACGCCGACCCGATCGCCGTACCGGTGGCGGAGCGCCTGCACGAGCCGGTGGCCGCTGCGCAGCGTCGGCAGCTCGTGGTTCACCACCACGAGCACCGCCGTCGTCATCTCGAGCGACTCGAGCAGCGTCGCGTCGAGCCGCGGCACGTCGAGGACGACCGCGTGGTAGTAGCGGGTGACGAAGTCGAGCAGCGTGCGCAGCCGGAGCGGATCGATCGCGCCAGGAGCGATGCGCGCCGACGACCCCAGGAGATCCAGGCCGGCGCGCGAGCGCACGACGATGCTGCGCAGGAACGCTTCGTCGAGCCGGTGCGTGTTCTCGAGCGCTTCGGCAATCGTGAAGCGCGGCTCGACGCCGAGGAAGACCGCGGCGTCCCCCGCGGCGGAGTTCAGGTCGACGAGCAGCGCGTCGTCGAGGGAGCGGGCGAGCGCTGCCGCGAGGTTGACCGCAATCGTCGTGGCGCCGACGCCGCCCTTGGCGCCGACCACTGCGTACACGCGGCTCTGCACGTGGACCGACTGCTGCACCGCGACGCGGCCGATGGCCGCCTGGATGGCGGTCGTCGTCAGCGGCTCGGAGATCGCCTCGTTGACGCCGGCGCGCATGCTCTCGAGCATCAGCTCGGGATCGAGCGCGGAGGCGACGATGGCGATGCCCATCGAGGGATACCGGCGCTTGATCGCGCCGACGTAGGAGAGCACCGAGCGATCGCGGCGGACGTCGACGAGCAGCGCCTCGGGGATCGTCGACAGCATGCGCGAGGTGGACGCGAGCTGGTCGGCCTGCAGGACGGCGGGACGAAGGCCGCAGGCCTGGACGAGCCCCTGCAGATCGCCGTCGATGTTGCCGATGATGCCGACCAATCCAGTCACGCCACTCTCCGCCCTGTGCTTCGTTTACCGCTCTGCGGGATCCGCGTTCGGGGCGTCGATCGTGCCGGCACCGCCTTGAAGCCGTGAGCCGGCTTCGTCGAGGTTGTCGATGAACTGCGTCGGATCGGTCGGGAGGCTCGGCACCTCGTCGGGATCGAGCGGCTTCACGAGGCGCGGCGTGATGAGCACCATCAGCTCGGTCTTCGCCTGGCGCGCCGCCTTGCTCTTGAACAGGTTGCCGATGATCGGCAGGCTGCCGAGCACCGGGATCATCGAGCGATCGGTCTGCGTGACGTTGTTCATCAGCCCGGCGATCGCGAACGACTGCCCGTCGCGCAGCTCGATGTCCGTTTCGGCGCGGCGGGTCTGCAGCGCCGGAATCCGGAATCCGGAGAGGGTGACGCCGTTGGCGAAGTCGAGCGTGCTGACTTCGGGCTTCACGTGCAGACGGATCATGTCGCCCGCAATCGTCGGCGTGAAGGTCAGGCGGATGCCGAACTCCTTGTAGATCACGCTGACCGCCGACGAGTTCCCGCCGCCCTGGACGATCGGGACCGGAACCTCGCCGCCGGCGAGGAAGCTCGCTTCGCGGCCGTTGTACGCGATCAGATTCGGCTCGGCGAGGCTCTGGAGATATCCGCGCGTCTGCAGCGCTTTCAGCAGGCCGCCGACGTTGTACTTCGTGTTGAAGACGAAGAGGTTCAGGTAGTCGCTGAACGTCAGCCGATCCGGCTCGAAGTCGGGCGCCGGGAACTGCTGCGTCGTCGCGCGGCCGATCCAGTCCTTGTAGCCGGAGGCGCCGGTGAAGAACGACACGCCCGCCTCGGAGAGCGCCTGGCGGTTCACCTCGGCGAAGCGCACCTGCAGCAGCACCTGCTGGGTGTCGATGCCGCCCGGCACCTGCAGCAGGTTGATCACCTTCTGCTTCGAGGAGGTCTTCTCGGCGATCTCGCCCGCCTTGAGCATCACCTCGTTGCTCGACACGCGCCCCGACAGCGTCGTCGCTTCCTCGTTGATGGTGACCTCGATGTCCTCGCCCGGAAACAGGTTGCGCAGCTGCTGCTGGAGCTGCGTGACCGGCATGTCGACCACGAGGTCGTACTGCGTGCGGCGGCCGTCGCCCCAGACGATCAGGCTGATGGTGCCCTGCGCCTTGCCGTCGATCAGGATCTCGCGCGGCGCGACGACGACCGCGTCGGCGATGGCCGGGTTGGTGACCGCGATGCGCGTGATGTCGAAGTCGACGTTGAGGACGGTGGAGCGGCCGGCGGTCAGCGACACGCGCGGCAATGCGCCGGGCGCTGTCTGGACGCTCGGCTGTCCGGCCTGCGCGTCGACGGCTGGCGCGAGGCCGGCGGCGGCGAGCAGCGTGCAGAGCAGCGACGCGCGGAGCGCGTGAGGTCTGGTCATGAGAATGGCGCGCATCAGTGGATCGCTTCCTCGGTACGCTTGGCTCCGCGGATCGCCTCGACGGTGTAGGGCTTCGGCTCGGGTGCCGGCGCCGCGGCGGGCGGAGGAGCGGCCGGGCGTGGACGCGGCGCGGCGCGCGGCGCGGAAGGAGCCTCCGGCTCGCTCGGCTCGCCGTACAGGCTTGCGAGCCGCGTCCCGGGCGTCGCGGTCGGCGCGACGTCCAGCGGGTTGCGCAGCGCCAGCATGATCGATCCTTCGGTCGACGCGAGCACGACCTTCTCCGCGTCTTCCGGCGAGAGCAGCAGCGTGACGACCGAGGTGGGGATCGGCTCTCCCTTCGACTGGTCCTGTTCGTACTTGGTGCCGGCGGTCAGGACCTGGACGTTGCTGACGACGACGCGGGTCACCGTGCTGTCGTCGCGGCGCAGCGTCACGAAGACGTCGACGCGATTGCCCGGCGTGACGAAGCCGGCGACGCCGACGACGTCGTTGACGCGGACCGAGATGGCGCGCATGCCGGGCGGGATCGTCGGCGGCAGGCCGGCGCCGGCGCCGATGGCCGCGACCTTGGTCTCGGTGATCGGCTCGTTCTGCTGCAGCGGCTGGAGCACGCCGCGGTCGACGACGTCTTCGATTCTGGTGAACGATCCTGGAACGATGGCATCGGCCGGCCAGCCGATGAGCCTGACGTCCGACGTGGAGATCTTCGTGCCGGTCTGGAGCGGGTGGGTGGCGGCGACGACGAATGCCTGGGGCAACTGGACCTGCTGGACCGGCCGGCGGCGGATGGCCTGGTAGACGAGCGCCGTCGCGACGGAGGCCGTGACGATGGCCACCAGCAGGACGATCAGGGTTCTCGTGTTGCGGTTCATTTTTGCCCTTGGCTGCCTAGTTTAGCCACAACGCCGCGAGCGTACCGGCCGCAATCGGCAACGCGTACGGCAGCCGTGGCCCCGTGCCTCGTTCCAATGTCAGCTCGGGGTGAGGCCGAATACCCATGACACGGAAATGCGACAGGAGAACGTACAGGTTATCGACCGCAGTCCGGAGATAACCAGTGGAAAGGGCGACGAGGAGCGCCATCACTCCACCCGCGACAGCGCCGTACAAACCGGCGCGAAGAACCAGCGCGGGACCGAGCCAGGCGCCAATGCACGCCAGGAGCTTCACGTCGCCCGCTCCGAGCCCGCGAAGCAGGAAGAGCGGCAGGAAGATTGCGAGACCGACCAGCCATCCCGCGATGCTGTTGCCGAGTGCCCACCCGCCCTGCGTCGCTCCCAGACAGGCGAACGCGACAAGTGCGCCGCCGAGCGAGAGCATGTTCGGGATGCGCCGGGACCGAACATCGTACAGGCACGCGACGACGCTGATCGTCAGCGCAATCAGTTGTCGGAGGTCGAGGCCACCAGACACTTCAAGGACTGCAGGCACACTGCGCCCGTCTTGCAGGAACTGCCGCGCCGAGCGCGAGCGCGGCTCTCACCCGAAGCGTCGGCAGCAGAAACTGCGAAGCGACGACTTAAGAGGCGTTGCCCAACTGCGTGCTGACGCTGTTGAACTTGTTATTGATCGCTCCACCCAGATTCTGCATCGCTGTGATGGCGGCAAGGGCGATCAGCGCGGCCAGGAGGGCGTATTCGATCAGGTCCTGGCCTTCCTCGCCCTTGATGAACCGCAGCACCAAATTCTTCATCCTTCGCTCCTGAAATGGGGTGATCGGGTTCAGTCCTGTTGCGCCGACACGGAGACTGAACACGGAATGCGCGGCAGGCTCGCCCGCCAATCGCATCGTCGTCACCTGTAGATACGGGGTTTATCGAGCTGTCCCAATTCCTTCTACAGGGGGAGATCCGAGCCTCCTGCGAAGATCCTTTGGTCGTCAAAGCTTAAACGATTTTGTAATCGGATAGTCGCAAAGATATACAGCATGGCGCTGCCGCGATTTGTTGAACCTGGTCAGAAGACGCTGGCATGCCGGAGCATCCTCGCGCCGATGTAGCCCCCCAGCAACAGGAATCCGACGACCGACCACTGAACGGAAAGCGAAGGAAGGGCGATCGTCGCCACCGGCGCGATGTACACAAATGCCGTAAGTGCTTGAGGAATATTGAGTTCTCTCGCAGGCTGGCAATCGATTCTTTTCGACCACGCCCACGCAACGAGAAGGGCAGGCACCATCGATAACAGGTCGTAAATGAACAGGTGGGGGTTCACCAGCAGCGTCGCGAGCACCAGCAACACGTACCGGGGTGCCAGCGGCTGCTTCGCGCGCCAGCACGCAATCGCAACCGCAATCGTGACGATTGAGAAGCCGATAGTGGCCCACAGGGCCCAATTGGGCGGCAATCCGGTGTACATCAGCATCGACCGCCAGGAATGCATCAGAGACTTATCGGGCTCCATTCCATCGATGACCGCCGGCAACCTCGTTAATGCCACGTAGTAGGCTTCGAAAACGCGCGATCCCCAGTAGAGCCACGCAGCAACGGCTTGCACCACGATCGCCGTCACCGCGCCCCATACGACACGCCATTCCCTCGAGAAAACGAACACGAACGCTGCAACGATGCCCAGCTGCGGCTTGTAAGCCAGCGCGCCGATCGCGATTCCGGCCACAAAGAGACGTCCACGCTGCAGTGCAAGCCACAACGCAGTGAAGCAGGTGAGCCCGATAAGCGAGACCTGGGCGAACGACAACGTGAAATGCAGGCCTACCGCGCCAAGCGCCAGCGTCGCCGTCATCCAGCGAAATTCCCTGAGCTCGGGGAGCGAGCGCCATACCAGGTACACGCACACGAGATAACCGATGATCGTCAGCGTCAGCCAGAGCATCATCGCCGGGACGTACGGCAGCAGCGTCAACGGCGCAAACAACAGCCCGACCTGAGGACCATAGACAGGCGGGAACTTGGCTTCCGCCGGAGCATTCATGAACCGCTCGACGACCGCCGACATCGCGTCGATGTCGTACAGTGCGTGCGCATCGTGCTCTCGCGTAATGAGACCTTGCGCGTAGAAGTGGACGAAGTCGCGGAACAGGAACTTCGTGTCTGAAAATGGCGCGATCGGCAGGTGAGCAAAAAAGATCGTCCACGCATAGACAATCCAGATGTAAACCGGGATCAGGACGAGCTGTTGACGTATGAACGCGTGCTGTGCCGGTGTCAGCTCGCCGGAACGTCCACGTGGCGAATGGCTCACATGCGTGTCGGTCACTATCGGGCGATTTGCATCGTGGCACTCGCGGCCATTGTCCCCGACATCGTGAAGAACGCCACTCGTGACGGCATGGGGCGCGTGAGCGTGATCGTGATCGACGTGCCCGGCTCCAGCGTGTTCGGGTTGACATTCGGCGTCAGAGCTACCGTGACATCCGGATCCTTGGCCACTACGTAGCCTTGCACATCGGTGACGGTACCAGTGGCCTTGTAGGTGCCGCTGCTGTACTTGCCTCTCACGACCGTCCAGCGTGCCGCCTCCTGCGCCAGGTCCGCGAGCATGTTGTACCGCCAGACCATGAGCCCTCCCTCGATGATGAGAAACGTCATCATGAAGAAGATGAGGGACGCGAACGCAAACTCCACGAGCTCCTGCCCGCGCTCGGATCGCAGCGAGGTCACCGCGCCCTCATCGTCACCGTGCGGGTCATGGCGATAGACGGGAAAGGCAACATTCCCGCGACCATCGAGAAGGTCTTCGTCGCGCTGACGGTGACTGTCACGACGAGATGGTTCGGCGAAGTACACGTCTGGGAACAGGCGGTGCTGCCGCTGACCGGGACCGCCGCATCGTCCATGCAGGAGCAGGTCTGCGTCGGCAACGGCACGGTGTAGGGGGCGATGTTCGGATTGACGCCGGCCATGTAGCTCTGGACGCCGGTGGCATCGAAGGTCAACTGCCTGGTGCCGTATTGAGCACCAAGCCGCGCCACCGCCGTGAGGTGCTGACTCACGTAGAAGACCCGAGCGAAGTCGATGACGCCGAAGAGAATGACGAGAACGACCGGCGTGGCGAGCGCGAGCTCGAGCAGCGCGGCACCGCGCTCTGAACGGCCTCGGATTCCGGCATCGCCTCCCATCGATCACTCAGCCAGGGCGACCGTCAGCAGCGGGGAGCCCGAATAGGCGGAACACTCGTCGGCGAGGTCTATCTGTGCGCCATTCGTCACCTCGATCGTGTTGGCGACGAGAATTCCGCAGTCCGAGGCCAGAATCTGGTCCTTGACTCCCAGCGCCGCGCCCGGGAAGTACAACGCGCCGTTCACGACGACACGCGAGGAGGTTCCATTCCTCGCGAAGTCGGCTGCATTGTGATTGTCGCGTGCCTGGAACATCGCGATGCCGGCATACGGTCCGGTGGTCATCGCGCTGAGCTCGACCCTGAGATTGTTCGACGAGAACCGCAGCTGACCGTTGGGACCAAAAACATAAATCAATACGCCAGCGCTGGCGTCGATCCGCACGTCGACACTCGGGCTGTCGTCCCACAGCCCACCAATATAGTAGGTGCCTGGCGCCAGCGTCAGCGTCGCGTTGCTGTTCCAATGAACGTTGCAGTACGTGCCTTCCGGGATACTCGTGTCACCACTGATCGTGAGGTCCGTGCCGGTGCCCGGACCCGTACAACTGTTCGCTGGAACCGACGGTTCCGCGAGCAATGCGAGCGGATCGGTCACCAGCGGTATTCGCATTGCGGCTGGGGAATAGGTCCCTCCACCAGTCGTGGCGCCCAGAACGCCCACCGGCGTGCTCGAGATCAATTGAGAACCACTCCCGAGCGCTGAATCACCGCCGATCTCGATCCCGCAATTGGCCGCATCCAATCTGTTGCCCGAGCCCCATCCGATTCCCTGGAAGGTCACGAAACAGTCGTTGCTCTTCGAGATGCCGGCAACGGCGCGCGCTCTCGGGTACAGGCCCACGAAGTTCAGCGCCGGCGCAAAGAATCCGGCCGACTGCTGCTCGAGAATCACTTCCACATAGCGATTCGTATCGTACGGGTTCGTACAGGTCGCGCCCGCATCGTCGCAGCGACGGATCGTACGCGTGACGGTGTTCGCTTGCAGCAGCCGCGTCGCAGACGACATGGCGTTGTCGACTTCACGGTTGGCGAACGCCTCCAGCACCGACTGATCCCCGTTGTTTCGGTAGATCTCCCACGCTGCCGAGAGCGCGGCGCTGTCGGCCACGGCACTCAGGCGGTTGCGCAGATCGAAGCCATAGGAAGCGTCCATGGCGAGCGCTGCCACGCCGATGAAGAGGGTCATGCACAGCGCCACGAGGATCAGCACGCTGCCGCGTTCAGAGGTGTGCCGCGTCACAGGAACGTCTTCCACTGCTCGATGAGCGTATCGACCGATGGGTGGTTCGGCAGATTATAGTGCGGTCGACGAGCGCCGGACCCTATTGCGCTGAAAGTGTGGGTGTTCAGAGTCGCAACTTGCGTATCGGCTCGACGACGTCGAACTGACCCCGGTATCGATCGACTGTTTCGCCGCGGTGATCGATCCTACTCTCTGCCAGGTTACCCAGGAACTCCCCGGCCACAGAGAGATACGGCATCTTGTCCGGATTGAGTCCGATGATCCGCGCGCACGTGGCGTCGATCGCGACCACATCCGTTCCCATGCCCACGAAGCCAACTGGACACGGCCTGCCCATGATCGGACCGTCTCCTTCCATTCCAACAATCCCGTCGACGATCGCCAGATGCGGACGGACCGTCGCGGCGAGGTCGACGATCGACTGCTCGATGCCATGGAAGTGGAGGAAGTTCTTCGGCCAGCCGTACACAGCGCCCGGGACCACTCCGAACAGGTTCTTCATGCTGCAGGTCATGCCGGCGAAGTGGTGCGTCTTCAGCTTCGGCATCGAGACGACATAGTCGGACTGCAGCAGCGTTACGGGCAGCCACACGGCGTCCAGCTCCGTGTACCGACACTTCAGCGGCACACGTCGGACATCGTCATGGTTCAAGTCGACGAACCGGAGGTTCAGGTCCGACAACACGTCGATCAGGCCCGTTCCTTCGAGCAGGTACTCCACATCTCGACGATGGCCGGGTCCTTCGGCGACGACAACCTCCTTGGCGCCCGCCTTCAGCATGGCTTCTGCCGCCGCCGCGACCAGGCGAGCGTCGGTATTCACTGCCTTGTCCGCCCAGTACTCGACCATGTTCGGCTTGAGCAACACGCGACGGCCGCGGACGTCCTGACCGAGCATCTTCAACCCGCGCAGGACGAGATCGGCAAGATCGACGTCATAGCTCTCCGCCGGCAACAGCGCCAGCGGGGATCGCGCGGGCAGGGAGAAATCGCTCGGACGATACGGCGGCCGGGAGCAGGCAGCGGCGGCGGCCAGCAGAGGGATGGCCTGGAGAAAACGTCTCCGTGTCACATCGCCAGGGCCACGGACGTCAGCCGTTGACGAGCTGTGCTCAGACACGTAGCGCCTCCAGGGCATGCGTCTCAGCCGAGAGCGCATACAGTGCCATCGCAATCGCCTGCAGATGGCCCAGACGCTCGCTCCGCTCGACGCTGATCGCCATCTGCGCGTCGACATCTTCGCAGTCGACAGAGAAGAGCCGCAGCGCCATCGACGTCAACGCCAGCGACATCGTTGCCCGTTCGCTGAGACGGTTCTGCTGCAGCGCGGCGAGCGATCGTGTGACTGCGGGATGGTCGCGTCGATCCTGGAGTGCCAGCAACGCCATCGCGGTGGTCGGCACATACGACCGCAGATCCTGCCCCAGCGTGCTGGCGTTCCCATAGTTCCAGCCACCTTCGCTGCAGACCCTGTCGATCAGGTACCGCTCCGCTTCTTCGATGCGAGCAGCGACCGTACGATCACGCGTCGTCGTGGCCTTCTTCAGAGCGAGCAGGCACCACGACGTCGGCTCGACCCAGCTGAACGTGTCCTGCACCCAGGGCCACGCCTGAAGAGTGTTGTCCTGTTTCGGATCCGATTCACGCAGTCGAACCCCCTTGACGCGCGTCAGCCCTCGAATCAGCCCCGACTGCACCTCTACGTCGCTTATTCGCCCGTGGCCCAAAGCAATCGATGCCAGGCCGTTGGCGGCAAGGTTGGCCAGGGATGGTTCCGTCTCGACAAGCAGTCCATGTTCGCGTTGCAGCCGCGAAAACCAACTGCCGACCGTCCGGATGAGCTCTTGCTTGGTTGTGGATGCTTCGTCCAAGCCCGGCAGCAAGGCGAGGAGAGCCCAGCACGTGGATTCGACACGCGGCGACTTGCCGGCGTGATACCCCCACCCTGCGGGTTGCGCCTCTGCGACCAGCCGTCCGTGCAAGCGGTCGAGCAGTCGCGCGCGCTCTGCGCTCATGATCGACGATTGTAGCGGTGACAACTCGCTACGAGGATCAGGGCGCGGTTAGCAGCGCTGAGCCGGAATACCGGTTGCCCAACGTCCAAAGCTGACGGAGTGATCTGAGCTCGCACGACGATCTGTACCGAAATCGTTCGTCAATCATATGAGAGCCTTGGTGAGATCGACTTCAGGCGCTCGGTCCGCAGTCAGAGGGAGAAAGCCTCGGCCCATCTGCCTTGGCTTCGTTATTTGAGCAGCAACAATTCCAAGGGCCGCGCCGGCGAGCACGTCCAGGAAATAGTGTTCCCCCAGGTACATGACACCAAAAGCCTGAGCACCGCAATAGATGGTCACGAGCAACGCCATCCATCGAGAGATCACCCACCAAGCTACGGTCGCACATGCCACCGGAACAGCAACATGGAGAGAAGGCATTGCCGCTACCGGATTCGTGTCGACAAGCTCGATTGCTTCAGCCCCCACCCACCGGCGATACATGTCGTGTGCGGCGTGCGGAATCGGCGCGGTCATACCATGCTCCGACGCCAGCCATGGAGGCACCGTCGGAACGAGGAAATAGCAAACGAGACCCGCCCAGAACACCAGGAGAAGCGCTCGATGTACCCACAGGCCAGAAGACGCACCCATGCGCCAGATCGTCGCCGCAAAACAGACAAAGAAGAAGAAATGGCTGATGTGAAGGGCGAACGCAAACCAATCCAACCAGTTTTGTCTTATTCGTTGTAAGAGAATCGGGGCGACGTCCCCCAGCATCGCTCGATCGGCAACGATCACATAGTGCTCGTAGACAACTCGGTGTCTGCTGAGGATGTCGCCGTAGGTCCAGCTCCGCAGGGCATTGAACGTGAGAACACCAAGTGTGAATGCCAGCCACGCAAAGGCATGTAGCCGATGCTCTTCGGGGCGCACGGTCGCGCTGTAGAAGATGTACGCGGCCATCGCAAATGGATGAACGAACACCAGCAGCAGGGCTGCTGTGGTTACAACGGCGAGCAGACCAAGAAGGTCGAACCGGCTGTGCGACACCGCGAGGCAGTGTACCAGCGTGGCGCTTTTGTGTTGTACGCGGTATCGATCGAAGAGAGGGTCCAGACGTATGGCTCCATCGATCTGACCGCTCTGGTGACATCTTACGATCGAGCGCCGACCATCAGGGTGTCTCCTGTACGCACTCGACAACGCGCGAAGCTGTGCGCGGCCATCTCGACGACGCAGTAGGCACCCCAGGCTGCGGTCATCCGCCAGGGATGCAGGCCGGGGCGGATCTTCAGGATGCGGCCGTCCCGCGCGACGAACGCCACGTCGATCGGGAATCTCATAAAGAAAGTGTGGATGGCGCTCGTCGGGGCAATGACCATCGCTACCCCCTCTGGCAGAAACGTGTGTTTGAGGAGACCAGTGCGACGGCTCGTTGAATCAAACGCCGGCAGAATCTGAGACGCCAGAACCAATCCAGTGCGCACGTTTTTGAGCACACAGGCGCTGGCATCCCCCGATCGGAGCGGGATCAGAAAATTCTGCATGTCACGGTGTGAAGATCTGCCGGGCTTTGCCGATAAGATGCGCAAGGCTGTGAATCCACTCGAACTCCAGGTTCTCGTGCTGGTGAGCGGCATTTCCGAGACGGGCGTGGCCGTTGCGCTCGGCCACGACGGCACCCTTGCGCCGCCGGTCCGGCCGCGAACCGGCGTGCAGTCGGTTCCCCCTTCGGACGCCGCGGCTGCGGCGCCTCAGGGAAAGCACAGGATCATGCCGCGTCCAGCATGAAGAACCGCGCGATGAGCTCCTGGAGCGTGGGCAGCGAGGTCACGGAATTGAGCGCTGCCCGCAACTCCGCGCCGTCTTCGACCCCCTTCGTGTAATACCCGCCAAGCGCACGGATCTTGTTGATCACCCACCGCTCGTGACTGCGGCGGGCGCCGTGGGGAGATTCGGCCGCGTCGGGTGAAGCTGGTGCAACGTGCCTGAACCCTTCGGGCTCGCGGACCCGTTCGTTCTGCAGCAACTCGATGTACTCGAGCAGGAATCGGCCACGGTCCTGGAGCGAGACGGCACGCGGAGGCCGGCCGGCGAGGATGTCCGACGCCTGCGCCAGAATCCACGGATTGCGCAGGACGCCGCGTCCGACCAGCACCCCTTCCACGCCGCCTTGCAGCTTCTCGACGACCTGCTCCGGCGTGACACAGTCGCCGCTGCCGAATACCGGGATGTCGAGCGCGTCGGCGACTTCCGCAACGAGGTTCCAGTCGGCGAGACCGCTGTAGCTCTGCGCCGCCGTACGCCCGTGAATCGTCACCGCGCTTGCCCCTGCGTCCTGCACCATTCTGGCGAGCGTCGGCGCATTCCGGTTCGCGTCGTTCCAGCCGGCGCGCATCTTCACGGTGACCGGGATCTTCACCGCCTTCGTCATGGCCGCCACGACCGCTGCCGCGTGCTCCGGCTCCTTCATCAGGCTGCAGCCGGCGTTGTGCTTCGCGATTTTCGGCACCGGGCAGCCCATGTTGACGTCGACGATGTCGGCGCCCATGCCTTCGACGATACGGGCGGCGTCGGCCATCTTCTCCGGGTCGCCGCCGAAGATCTGGATCGAGACAGGCCGCTCCTCGATGGTGTACTCCGCGTACTCGAGCGTGCGGTCGATGCCGCGGACGAGCCCCTCGGAACTGACCATCTCGGTGACGACGAGGCCGCAACCGCCCTCCCGTTTAACCAGGCGGCGGAAAGCGGAGTCGGTCATGCCGGCCATAGGGGCCACGCCGAGCGGCCCGTCCAAAACCGCGCGTCCGATCCGGATCCGCGGTGCATCGGTCGTTTCGAGCACGATTCCATTGTGCCGCAAATGGTTGTCGCAACGGGCACAACGGCCGGCGTTTCAGGAAGAACCGGGACTGGCTCGAAGGCCTGCTCGTTCGATCTGTTTGGTTCTGAGGCGTAACTGTGATGCGCAGTCAGTGATCAAGTCGCCGGCTGCCAGCAGTTACATCCGTCCGTCGGCTTCTCCCGGCGCCGCTGTAGACGATCCGAAAGGATTCCTGACCGTCACGCCGCCGTAGCGCTGTCCGTCAGACAGGTCTTCGGTGTAGAGGGTCTCCGCGCCGGCAGCGTGCGCTGCCTGAATCACGAGGGCGTCCCAGAACGACACCTGGTACCGCGCTTCGATATCCAGCGCCTCCAGAATCGAGTCCCCTCCGTTCACGACAACGTGCCAAGTGAGATAGTCAGTGACGACCTCACGCGTGGCTTTCGAGTCGAGCGGTTTCTTGGCCTTCTTGCGCAGGTTGACGGCCAATTCCTGGAGGATCTGCGTGCTGACGACACCAGACCTCGTCTGCCACAGGCCTTCCACCAGCGCCCTGGCCTTTTCATGCTTCTCGCCTGCGGCCGAGTCGTGAGCGTACATGAGGATGTTCGTGTCCACGAAGTACCTATCGCTCATGGAGTTCGTCCCGCGACTTCGGCGGCGTCCACTGGAGGTCAAGACCTTCTCGGAGGCGGGCGAGAGCCCGCCGGCGGGCCTTGTCGAACGCCCTTCGTTCACGCACCATCGCCTCGAGTCGATCGGTCAGGAGGGCGCTAATCGACCGGCCTTCCTCGGCCGCCACGACACGCGCCTCTCGTAGCAGATCGGTGTCGAGCTTGAGCGTGACGTTGGTCTTCATGACGGCAACCATGCTAGCACGTCGTTCACGTGCTGCACGACTACGCGTGCCAATGATGCAGTGCCCAGGGCGTCGCAGATGTCTGGACGCGATCCCCCCGCCCTCGGCGACATCGCCGCCGTCGATGCCAGAAGAGAACGCAGCAATCTTTGGGTCGCCGTCGTGCGCCGGATTCGCCGATATACTGACCACCCGCTGAACCGCCTCGAACAAATGTCTTACGAATTGAAACCGCGGCTGAACTGGATTGAGGCGCTCCTGATAATTGCCGGAGTCGCCGTGGTGATGTTTGCATTCGGCCGCGCGGCGGCGCCGCCACGTACCTTTGTCCCGCGTGCGGAGGGCAATGAGCTCGAGACCCTCGCGCAACGGTACGGCCCTCAGCGATACTCGGAACACGCGGAAGAATGGATCGTGCGCGACTTCTTCCAGGACAAGCGTGGCGGGGTGTTTTTGGACGTCGGCGCGTACGATTACCAGCGCCTGAGCAATACTTATTATCTTGAGGCGACGCTCGGATGGTCGGGTGTCGCGATCGAACCGCAAACGAAGTTCGCGGCGGATTACCAGCGCTATCGGCCGCGGACGACATTCGTTCCGCTGTTCGTGTCGGACCACTCCGACGGGACCGCCGTGCTCAACGTGGCGCCCACGCACGACACTACCGCGTCTGGCAACAAGGTATTTGCGGACTCGTATGAGGCGACCACGCCCGTCATGGTGGCGACGGTCACCCTGGACGATCTGCTCGCCCGCCTGGAGGTGAACCACGTCGACTTCGTGAGCATGGACATCGAGTTGGCGGAGCCGGCTGCGCTCGCTGGGTTCTCAATCAACCGCTTTCGACCGGCGCTCGTGTGCGTCGAGGCCCACCCCGAAGTGCGACAGCAGATCCTTGACTACTTCGCCACGCACGGCTATACCGTCATCGGCAAGTACCTCCGCGCCGATACCAGCAACCTATGGTTTAAGCCGCTCGACCATCCGTCCGCGTCGTAGCGGGTCTCAGCCATTTCGAGGATCTCTTCACACTCTCGGCATCACGCGGCGATTTGGACCGCTTGTCGTCTACTAACGAAGCGGGTAGGTACTCCTCGTCGCTCTTGCGCTCCGCTCAGGTATGCTCGATGAAATTGACGCTGGAGACAGGATCTGGGGCTGGATTCGATTGGCACGCGCTGTGTCCTCTCACTGATTGGCGCGTGGAGGGCGTCGCGCCGCGATGAAGTCGCGCGCCCGAACAATCGCGGACCCAATCGGATCGCGATCCATGAAGGGAGCGGACCCCGGCACGTCACGCGCAACCCGCATCACAGCCCAACTTGTATTCGGTCTTCTCGCGTTGAGCGGGCTGGGCTACAACTTCCTGCTCTCGAGCCTAGCTGTTGAGAGGTTTCACGGAAACGATTTCGGGAAGTTCTATTACGCCACGCAGCAGTGGTTCACTGGAAATTCACTGTACTCGCCGACTGTTGCCAGCCTGATGGAAGTCACTGCGTCGCACTGGATACAGTTCGCCGACCTGAACCCTCCCCACTTTCATCTGCTGATACTTCCGTTCGTTGTGTTACCTCTCGACGTGGCGGCGTACCTGTGGAATGGCCTCAACGTGTGGGCGGCGATCTTCGCAGGACTGCTGACCTGTTCCGAGCTGCAGATTCAGATTCGCCGCGATCAGGTGCTGCCGCTGGCTGCCGCAATCCTCACGTGCGGTGCGACCGAAGCAGCCGCAGCTACAGGTCAGTACACCGGCGTGCTTCTACTCGGAACCAGCCTCGCATGGCGAGCCTCACGTCATGGCCAGCCTGTCCGCTCGGGCACGATGATCGGACTTCTCATGAGCCTGAAGCCGTTTCTCGGGCTGTTTGTTCTAGTGCATCTAATTCGGCGTGAATTCGTCGCGGCAGCGGCGGCACTGACGACGATGATCGCTGCATTTGTAGTAGGCGTGACAGTCTTTGGGCTCCAAGAGCATCAGGACTGGCTGAGTGCGCTCGCAACGGCGCAGTGGACTTGGGCAGCCATGAATGGCTCCTGGCAAGCCATTGCCGTCCGCTCATTCGATTTGTCGCCGTACTACAGTCCCCTCGTTGTAGCGCCGGGGCTAGTGCGGCCGATTTGGCTTATCGGCTGCGTGATAGTTGTCACCATGATGTTCTTTGTCGCGAGACGCGGCCTGGACCACGCATATGCTGGGACAATTCTCGGGGCACTGCTGATCTCACCGCTGGGATGGGTCTATTACCACTGGCTGGCATTGCCGCCCTGCCTGGCTCTCTGGAAGACCCGTGTTCCTGGCCTGGCTAAGATTGGCCTCGCCTGTTTGGCCACACCGCTATTCGCTCTGCTCTTCTTCCAGCCGAACCCGCTGGCTACACTGAGCCTGGGATCGATCTACACGTGGGCAACGGTTCTCTTGTTCTTGGCTGTCGTGAAAACGCCGAAAGAACTGGACGCCTGCGCTCACGAGCCCAGCGACAGAGCCAACTCCACAGAGCAGCCCGGCCGCGACGTTCAGACTGCATTTCCGGATTGAACGGTCGTCGCCCTGCAGACGAAGACGTGCTCGCCATTCCAACCACGCTGGCACATCGCGTCCGACGTCATGGATTGGGAAAACAGGGCTGTGAATCGGAGCGCGAATAGAGGGTCCGCTCGATCGGGTGCCTGACGAGAACGGCTGTCCGGGGGCCCTCGAAAGCACGCGTCCAGCCGTCCGCTTCGAGCGCCTCCAGCAGCTTCGTCTGGCGCACCGGCCACCAGACCGCGTCGGCGCCGATGCGGTCCGGGTAGCCAGGATCGAGCCCGTCCGCGAAGCGCTGGTTCTCCTCGATCGTGCGCGCCGAATACACCGTCTCCCGCCGGTTGTCGATCCCGACCTGCATCCGATCCCTCAGCTGGAAGATGGCGTACTCCCCGTAGTCGAAGTGCGGCAGCACGCGGTGCACGCCGGCGCCGCGCAGAAACGCGACCGCCTCCGCTTCCGGCGCGCGCCACGCCGGCTCCGGAGGAAAACAGCGGAGCGTCGGCGCAATGAACCCGAGCGCGACGGCGGCGCAGGCGGCGAACGTGACCGCGGCCGCCAGACGACGCCCGCGCGTCCACACGAGAGGAATCGACGCAACGGACGGCAGCCCTGGAACGACGAGCAGCGCCGCCGTGATGGCCGCCAGCGCAATCAGCCGGCGCGAGGAGGCGGCAGCGGCAAACGCGACGAGCGTCCAGGCGATCGCCCACCGATTCACACGTGCCCGGCGCCAGGCCCAGGCGGCCGCCACCGCCAGCATCCCCCAGACGAGCGCCGCATCGACGCTCGCGCCGAGGCGCCAGATCGGCTGCCACTCGGCGACATCCGCCCACCCTCGCGACATCGCGTCGGCCACCGCCCTCCACAGGCCGATCCCGTACGGATTCACCAGCGTCGCGATCGCACACGCGACCGCGATCCCCGCCGCGCGTCGTGTCGGATTGAACGTGGCAAAAACGATGACCGCGCCGAGGCCGAAGATCCACCCGCCGTGCACGTTGGCCCACACCACGAACAACAGCGGCAGCCACCGCGCGCGGATATTCGGCAGCAGCAGCGCGTAGAACGCGAGCGTCGCAATCTGCGGCCGCGTCGCCCGCCACTGGCTGATGCAGCCGACGGCGACGAGCGCCAGCGTCAGCAGCCGCACCTCTCCCCGCAGCCGGCGCGTGGCACGGACGACAACCCACAGCACCGCGCCAATGAGCAGCGCCCGCATCGCCACCAGCCCGGGAAGACCGGCCGCGCGATACACGCCTGCCGACACGACGTCCCACAGCCACTCGTGGTTCACCCAGCGCTGGTCGTGCGTGAAGCTGTACGGGTCGACCCACAGGAAGCGACGCTCGCGCAGCATGTCGAGGCCGATGGCCATGTGACCCCAGATGTCGCTCTCGGTCCGCCCGGCCGCTGCCTGGCCGGCGACGACAACCAGGAGCCCGCCGACCGCGAGCCGGTCAACGAAACGCCGGTCGACGTCGCGCGCCGGCTGCGCACGCTCCACGCCCTTCCTGTCGTCGTCGGAGACGATGAAAGTCGTCTGAGACGTCCGACTCTCAGGATTTCTCATGGTCCGTGCAGCGGCGTGCAGCCGCGTGCGATCCGGTCACCAGCGTTCGCCGATGCTGACAGAATCTGTCGCGGGACATAGGGGTTTTGCGTTACCGTTTGTCAGTTCAGCACAGAATTGCGGCATCCCGACTTCACGATTCGACCGTTCACACCTCGAATTCTATGGCTCAGCTCTTGCCGACAGGCACCCGGATCCTGTCCGCCAGGAAGATGTCGTCCCCCCCGTACGTCCTCATCGCGATCTCCAACGCGACCCGGGCCGCGCTGTTCCGGCAGGTCGCGACGGAGAGCCTCCGCCTCGAGTGCCTCGTCGTCCGCGACGGCGACGATGCCGTGCAGGAGATGAGCCGACGGGGGACGCCGGCCCTGCTGATCGTCGATCTGTCGCTGCCCCGCGTCGACGGCTTCACCATCGTCAGGCGCGTGCGGCGCAGCGCCGGCGAACATCCGACGCACGTCGTGGTCGTGTCGGCGCATGAGTCGCTGCGCGCGGCGGCGCGCGAGCTGTCCGCCTCGCTCGGCATCGCGGGGATCCTGCCGCTGGACGTCGAGGCGACCACCCTCCGCGACGTGATCTTCGCCGGTCTCGACCCGGCGCGCGAATCGAGAACGCCGGCTCCGGCGATCCAGACGCAGGCGGCCGCACGCACCAGCCCGGCGCTCGACCCCGAGGAGGTCGTCGACCGCGCGGCCGTCGAGATCCGGCGCCGCTACCGGATGCCGGCAAGCATCGGGTATCTGCGGTTCGCCGACCACGAAGGGGTGACCTACCACGTCGCCGTGCGGGACGGCGAGCGACCGATGAACCTGAGCGACCGGTTCGACGTCGCGATCCTGCGGCAGGTGGCAGACACGACCGAGCCGCTGGTCGTTCCCGACGTCGAGCATCACCCGCTGTTCCCGGCGATGACGACCGCCGACGCGAAGCCGCTGCGCGGCTTTGCCGCCGTCCCGATTGCGTCGAGCCGCGAACACGTGCGCGCGGCGCTGTGCATCATGGACACCAACCCGCTGTCGCTCAGCGCCGCCGAGATCGACGCGCTGGCGGCCTACGGACGCCACGTCGGGCTCGAGCTCGATCGGGTGTCGGTGATCGCACCCGAACGAAAACCGACGGCGGAGATGCCGAGCGACGTCGAGGCGCTGCAGCACCTGGCGTCGACAGACCCGCTGACCGGCATCGCCAACCGGCGCGGCGGCGAGAAGCACATCGCCAACGAGATCTCGCGCGCGAAGCGCGAGAAGCGTCCTCTCAGCTGCATCCTGATCGACATCGATCGCTTCAAGGCGGTCAACGACACCTACGGCCACCAGGCCGGCGATCAGCTGCTGCGCGACATCAGCGCGCTGCTGCGCCGGACGGTGCGCGCCTACGACATCCTCGTCCGGTGGGGAGGCGAGGAGTTCCTGCTGGTACTGCCCGGCGTGAGCCTCGACGTCGCACGCACGCTGGCGGATCGGCTGCGCATCGCCGTCGAGGGGCTCGACACGCACGGCCTCGGCCCGGTCACCGTGTCGGCCGGCGCCGCGGAGTTCGAGAACGACTACGACTTCGCGTCGACGCTGCGCACGGCGGACCGCCGGCTCTATCAAGCCAAAGCGTCGGGAAGAAACACTGTCGTCTAGACTCGCGCCACGGTGCGTGGCCGCACCACACCGACGCGGGGCTCAGTAGGCTCGCACGTCGGAGGCGTCGACTTCGACCGATACCGCCTGCCCGATCAGATCGACCGACAGCACCAGCCTGGCGCGCGACGCATCCTTTCGCGTCAGCCGTCCGATGACGCCATTCAGCGGACCGTGCACGACCTCCACGAGATCCCCCTCGTGCACCAGCGGACAGGGGTCGTACTGCAGATCGGTTGCGACCAGCAGGCGGATGCTCTCGAGCTCGATCGGCGGAATCGGCGCCGGCTTTCCCTCGAACGAGATGATGCTGACGACGCCGGAACACTTCAGGATGGGCAGCGTATCGGCGGGATCGAACCGCGCGAAGCAGTAGCCGGGAAAGAGCGGCCAGTCGATCCGCTTCTTGCGGTCCTTCCAGCGGCTCCAGCGCGCGATCGTCGGGAGGAACGTCTCATACTGCTTGCGTTCGAGCTGCTCCCGCACGGCCTGCTCGTGCCGCGAGCGCGTCCAGATGGCGAACCAGGCACTGCGAGCCGGTGCCGGATGCTGGGTGGGTGCTGGGTGCACGGTATCGGATGCTGGTGCTAGGGGCCCGGGTGCTTCATCACGACGGCGCAAAGGTCACGAAGGACGTGCGATGGATCTGATCGCTACACACACGCCGGGCGCTATCCGGCGTGACGCGTCAGCTCTCCGCCGCGGGTCTTGGTGAAGCGAGCCCCTGGTCGTATGCCCGTTTCGCGTCGGCGTTCTTCCACTCGATGATCGCCTGCGCGCGCAGCTTCTGGAGGTACTTCTCGAACTCGTCGCGCCGCTTGTCGGTGAAGACGCGGTTCGAGATCTCTTCGCGCGCCTCGTCGAACGACTTCGTCTCCGCGGTCGTCGCGTTCTCGAGCTTCAGGATTTGGTAGCCCTTCGCTCCGCGCAGCGGCTGCGTGATCTCGCCCGGCTTCATGCCCTCGATCATCTTCTGCAGCTCCGGCGACAGCTCGTCGAGGCTCAACGGGCCGATGAGGCCGCCGTTGGCTTTCGACGGCGCGTCGGACAGCTCGGACGCCAGCGTCTCGTAGCTCTCGCCGTTCAGCGCGCGCTGCCGGATCGACAGGATCTTGTCGCGCCCCTGCTCGTCGAGCCCGACGTTGATCGTCTGCCCGTCGCTCGGCACGTTGACGAAGATCTCGCGCAGCGTCACGGTGCGGGGGGCTGTGAACTCGGCCAGGTGCGTCTCGTAGTACTTCCGCGCCTCCTCGTCGTTCACCGCGATCTTGCTCATCACCTCGTTCTGCTGCACGCGGGAGACGATCATCTGCCGCTCGAGGCTCCGCCGCAGGTCGGCCAGCGTCATGTTCTCGGCCTTCAGCGCCGCCTGGAACTGCTCGTCGGTCTCGATCTTGTTGTCCTTCTTGATGCTCTCGAGCACGCTCTGGAACTGATCGTCCGCCATGCGGTAGCCGAGCTCGTGCCCTCGCTGGACGAGCAGCATCTCGTCGACGGCGTTGACGAGGAGCTGCGGCGTCACCTGGTCGAGCATCTGCTTCAGCTGCGCGTCGGTCGGGTTCGCCTTGGCGTCGATGTTCTGCCCCATCTGCCGCAGCGCCGAGATCTGGCGGTTCTCCAGCTCGCTCTTGGTCAGGATCTCGCCATTCACCTTGACGATGATCTGCTCGATGATCTCGGCGCGAGGCGCAACCGCGAACATCATCGTCAGCATCGCGATCGGCGCAAACGTGCGGAGATTGCTGTATTTCATTGTGAATCCTGATCTTAACATCGCCGTCGCGGCCGCGGCGTGGCAGCCGCAGGCCCTGTTTTACTCGAGCATCTCGCTGAGCAGGCCGCCGACCCGCTCGAACACGCCGCCTGGCGCGCGCGGATCGTCGGGTACGGGCTTGAGGATCTCGGCCTTCGAAAACCCCGGACGGACCTCGCCCTCCTGCGCCCGCGCCGTCCACCAGCTCGGCGCGATTTCCGGACGCCTGGCCTTCGCCGATGCGGAAGGCCGCGATCCGACGCGCGCCGGCCTGCTCGGCGGCGGCGGCTGACGGTCCCGGCTTGCGTCCAGGGCCAGCTTGATCCCCGACGGCGGAATCAACGTCAGATCGGTGCGCCGCTTCACCAGCCCGATCATCCGCGCCGGGTCGACCTTCGCCTTCGGCCCGAACTTTATGACGACGGAACGGCCCTCCCGGTCGAGGGTTTCAATGCCGAGCTGATCGGCCATGACCCGGATCCGGCCGTAGTCGGCAAGGTTGAGCACCGAGGTCGGGAGCGGACCGTACCGATCGGCCGCCTCCTCGAGAATCGTGTCGATCTCCTCGTCGCGGCGCGCCGACGCCACCTTCCGGTAGAGCATCAGGCGCTGGTTCTGGTCGGGGATGTACGACTCGTCGATCCGGAGATCGATCTTCAGGTTGACGTTGGCGCGGACCTCGTCCTCGATCTCCTCGCCCTTCAGCTCGCGCACCGTCTCCTCGAGCAGCTTCATGTACATCTCGAAGCCCACCGCCTCGATCTGGCCGCTCTGCTCGCCGCCGAGCAGGTTCCCGGCACCGCGGATCTCGAGGTCGAGCGCCGCCACGCGGAACCCGCTTCCGAGATCGCTGAACTCCTTCATCGCCGCGAGCCGCTTCTTGGCGACCGGCGTCAACGTGTCTTCCGGCGGAATCAGGAGATACGCGTACGCGGGACGATCCGAACGCCCGACGCGCCCGCGGAGCTGATACAGCTGCGACAGGCCGTAGCGATCGGCGCGGTTGATGATCATCGTGTTCGCGTTCGGGATGTCGAGCCCGTTCTCGACGATCGTCGTCGCGAGCAGGACATCGAATTTCCGGGCGACGAAGTCGAGCATCGCGCGTTCCAGCTGCTCTTCGTCCATCTGTCCGTGGCCGACGACGATGCGCGCCTCGGGCACGAGACGGCGCAGCAGATCGCCAATCGCGTAGATCGACTCGACGCGGTTGTGGACGAAGTACACCTGGCCGCCGCGCTCGAGCTCGTGCCGGACCGCGCGCGCGATCAGCTGCTGATCGAACTTGACGACGTTGGTCTGAATCGACAGGCGATCCTTCGGCGGCGTCTCGATGATCGACATGTCGCGGATGCCGACGAGCGACATGTTCAGCGTGCGCGGAATCGGCGTCGCGCTCATCGTCAGCACGTCGACCTTCCGGCGCAGCTGCTTGATCTTCTCCTTGTGCGCCACGCCGAACCGCTGCTCCTCGTCCACGACCAGCAGACCGAGATCGCGGAACTGCACGTCCTTCGACAGGAGCCGGTGCGTGCCGACGATGATGTCGAGTTTGCCGGAGGCGAGGTTCGCGAGCGTCTCCTTCTGCTCCTGCTTCGAGCGGAAGCGGCTCACCATGTCGATGGTCACCGGAAAGCCGCTGAACCGCTCGCGCAGCGTCTTCTCGTGCTGGAACGCCAGGATCGTCGTCGGCGCGAGAAAGGCCACCTGCTTGCCGTCCATCACCACCTTGAACGCCGCGCGCATCGCGACCTCGGTCTTGCCGTAGCCGACGTCGCCGCAGAGCAGACGGTCCATCGGCGTCGGCGACTCGAGGTCCTTCTTGATGTCGGCGATCGCGGTCTTCTGATCCGGGGTCAGCTCGTACGGAAACGCGTCCTCGAACTCCTGCTGCCAGTGCGAGTCGGGGCTGAAGGCGTGGCCGGGGACCGCCTTCCTCGCCGCGTACAGCTTGAGGAGCTCCTCGGCCATGTCGCGCATGGCCTTCTTGACGCGTGTCTTCGCGCGCTCCCAGGTCGTTCCGCCGAGACGGTCGATCGGCGGCCGCGACGCACCGGTGTACTTCTGGACCAGGTCCAGCCGTTCGACCGGCACGAACAGCTTGTCCTCTCCGGCGTAGCGCAGCTCGAGAAACTCCTGCTGCGCGTCGCCGATGCCGATCTGCTTCAGGCCGACGAACACGCCGATGCCGTGATCGACGTGCACGACGAGATCGCCCACCTTGAGATCGCGCAGATCGGAGAGGAACGCCTTGCTCGCCGAGCGGCGGCGATCGGTGGCGCGACGCTCCTCCTCGAAGACGTCGGCCTCGGAGTAGAGCTGCAGTCCGGCGTCGGGCAGCCGGAAGCCGCGCGACAGGCCGCCAATCGCCACCAGCACCGCCGCGTACCGCGCGTCGTCGGCACGGTCGGCCGGCACGGCGAACAGGTCGTATTCCTTGAGCAGCTCGATGGTGCGCTCGGCGCGCCCGCTCGTCGCGGCGACGAAGAGGATCGACTCGCCTTCCTGACGCAGGCGTTTGATCTCGGCAACCCAGTCGGGCACGCGGCCGCGAAACTCGACGCTCGGCTGACAGCGGATTGCCCCCGAGCTCCCGCGGCGTCCCGCCTTGACGTCGCCATGAGGCGCGGCTCCAGCCGGAGTCCGATTCGCGAGACCGTCGTCGTGTCCGGCTCTGGTCGGAGTTTGAGCCGTGAGAACGTCGTCGTGTCCGGCTCTGGTCGGAGTTTGAGCCGTGAGAGCGTCGTAGTGTCCGGCTTCAGCCGGACCTCGATCCGTCCGCTCGTCGTGAGATCCGGATTCAGCCGGACCTTCGACATCGAGCTCCACGAGGGCCGTCGCCGCTCCGAGTCGAGCCGCGATCGTGTCGACGTCGACGAAGAGCTGCGCGGGCGGCCGCACGTCACCGACGACGACGCGCGGCGTACGCGTGCGTCGCGGCAGCGTCCGCCGCCGCTCCGGCTCCGCGTCGTCCCGCTCGGCCGGTGCCGTCAGCACCTTGCGTCCTCCCGACGTGCGGATCTTGACGGGCGCCTTTACATCGCCCGCTTCGTCGGCGCTCGCTTCGTCCTCCCAGTCGGCGTACAGCCACTCCTCGTCCTCCGGCTCCGGCGTGCGCGACGCGATCGACTCGTAGCTGCGCTGCACCTGATCCGCGAGCCGATTGACGGCGGCGAGCGTCTCCTCCGGTTCCGAGACGATGATGCGTGAACCGTGCGCTCTGGTCAGGTAGTCGAAGATCGTTCCGTCGCGGTCGTCGCCGAGGATGTCGCCGAGCGGGATGATGGTGAGCTGATCGATCGGCTTGATCGAGCGCTGCGTGCCGGGGTCGTAGGTGCGCAGCGTCTCGATCGTGTCGCCGATGAACTCGAGGCGAACCGGCTCTGGATCGTGCGCGGGGAAAATGTCGAGGATCCCGCCGCGTACGGCGAACTCGCCATGTTCGTCGGCAGGGTCCTCGCGGCTGAAGCCGGCGTCGACGAGCAGCTCGCCCAGATCGGTCGGCGCGATCTCGCTGCCCGGCTTCAGATCGATCGACGCGTTGAGCATCCGCGCCGGCGTGCTGACGCGCGGCAGCAGCGCGGCCGACGATGCGATGACGACGCGCGCGGTGCCGCTCGCGATCGCGTGCAGCGCTCTCGCGCGTGCCGAGGTGACGCCGACGTGCGGCGTCATCCCGCGGTACGGGTCCACTTCGTGCGAGGGAAAGCCGAGCACCGATCGTTCGACCGCCGCGTCCGACAGCCCTTCGAGCGTCGTCATGAAGAAGCAGACGTCGCGCACCGCCTGCTCGAGGTCGCGATCGGACGGCACCACGTAGAGCACGACGCCGCGAGGCATCGCGTGCGCGGCCGACGCAACGTACAACGCCTTCGCCGGAGCCGTCAGACCCGACACCCTGCGCGTCGCCGCGTCCATCCCGGTGCGGGCGATCGCTTCTTTCAGGAGAGCACGGACGTTGAGGGAGGTCGTCGTCGGCACGAACAATATTTCAGTGTATCAAGACGAGGCACGGAACGGCGGGCTGGAATGAGAGGCAAGCTCGTACGTAGCGCCGGGTCTTCAGACCCGGCGACACGACGATTTTGTGCAACATGATCGCTGCCCGGTCAACCTCTTGCGAATCCCGTGGCCATGTCCCATGGCCGTCCGCCGCGTCTGCAGGCGTTTGACTACACCGGGATGCATCGATACTTCATCACGTGCTGTACGTGCGATCGAGCGCACGCGTTCGATTCCCCCCAGATCGTCGAATCAATCGCATCGCTGCTGGGGGAGTCGGCGCGGCGCCACGATTTCTCTGTCTTCGTGTACTGCTTCATGCCCGATCATTTACACACGCTGCTCCTGGCAGAAACTGACTCGGCCTGCCTCCTGGAATGTGTTCGCTATTTCAAACAGCTCAGTGCCTACGAATACCGGAAGTGTCGGGACCGTCGTCTCTGGCAGATGGGATACTTCGAACGCGTGCTTCGAGACGATGAAGAGAGCCTTACGGTCGCGCGCTACATCCTCGAGAATCCGGTCCGAGCCGGTCTGGCGCAAACGGTTGGGGAATATCCGTTCTGTGGCTCGTCGACGTTCGCGATCGACGAAATGGTCGACCTCTGGCGTAGGCAGTAACGACGGTGTGGCCGGGTCTGAAGACCCGGCCCTACGTACGGGAAGAGCCGCGGATACGCTCGACGATCGCCGTCGTCGAATAGCCGGACTCGACGGGAACTCGCACCACGCGACCACCGCGCGCCTCGACGATGTCGCGGCCGACGATGGCGTCGTGGGGCCAGTCGGCGCCTTTGACGAGGACGTCCGGCTGAATCGCCTGGATCGCCTCGTACGGCGTCGGCTCGTCGAAGATCGTGACCGCGTCGACGCACACGAGCGCGGAGAGGATTTCGGCGCGCTCGCGCTCGGGCGTGATCGGCCGATCGGGACCCTTGTTCGCCCTGACGGAGCGATCGCTGTTGACGGCGACGACGAGCAGGTCGCCGAGCGCACGCGCCTGCTGAAGGTAGCGGACGTGCCCGGGGTGCAGCAGATCGAAGACGCCGTTGGTGAACACGATCCGCTTGCCCGCGCGACGCGCCTGCGTCGCGAACGCCGCCGTTTCCGGTCGATCGAGCAGCATGATCACGCGGTGGCTCACAGCTTGTCGACGCCGTGCGTGAAGGTCACTGCGCCCTCGAAGCGCCAGTGGTGCGGCGGACGATAAATCCCGGCATCGTGGGTTCGCGACTTCACGCGGAACGTGTAGAGCAGCCGGTGATAGTCGTACGGAAAGCCGTCGCGCTTGTGGACCGCGACGTCCAGCTTGTAGGTCCCCTCGACGAGATCGAGCCGCTCGATTGCGAACGTCGCCTCGACCGTCCCCTCGATGCTGACCGGCGTCATTTCTTCGAGGTAGGTGTTCGTCCCGTAGCAACAGACGCCGTCGGCGTTGAAGATGCCGACGCCGAACACGAAATCGCTGATCGGCTCGTGCGCGCTCACCGTCACGCGGATGCTCATCGGATCGCCGGAGTGGAACACGAAGGACGGCGCGCCGGCGTGATCGAGCAGCGTGACCTGGACGATCTCGATCTCCCGCGATCCCCATCGTCCTTCGGTCTGCTCGAAGAAGTTCTTCACCTCGTGCTCCGTCGGCCTGGGCTGGTGCGCCGCCTCGGACGATGGGTCGCTGGCAGGCGTGACCCCGCCGGCGGGGTGCGCTTCGACGTCGCTCCGCTTGGCCGCCTGGACAGCTTTCGCGGTGGTCGTCGCGAGGAGCTGCTCTTCGCCCCTCTCGACCGCGGTCAGATAGGCATCGACCATCCGCTTCGGATCGCCGTGGCCCATGACGCGCCCTTCGTCGATCCAGACCGCCTCGTCGCAGAAGCGCTCGACGAGGCCGAGCGAGTGGGTGACGAGCAGGATCGTCTTGTTGCGCCGGCGGAACTCGGCGAACTTGTCGAGGCACTTGTGCGTGAAGCCTTCGTCGCCGACGGCGAGCACTTCGTCCACCAGCAGGACGTCGGGATCGACGTGAATGGCGACGGCGAACCCGAGGCGCATGTACATGCCCGACGAGTAGGTCTTGACCGGCGCGTCGATGAACTCGCGCAGCTCGGCGAAGTCGATGATCTCGTCGAACCGCTCCTGGATCTGGCTCTTGCTGAGGCCCAGCATGATGCCGTTGATGAAGACGTTCTCGCGGCCGGAGATCTCGGGGTGGAACCCGGCGCCCAGCTCGATGAGCGCGGAGATGCGGCCCTGGACGCGCACCGTCCCGCTCGTCGGCTTCGTGATGCCGGCCACCAGCTTCAACGCGGTGCTCTTGCCCGAGCCGTTGCGGCCGATCACCCCGTAGGTGGACCCCTTCGGCACCGTGAAGGAGACGTCGGTCAGCGCGGGAAAGGTCTCGCTCGCCTGCAGGTCGCGCAGGATGCTGCGCTGCAGCAGCGCGCTCTTCAGCGTGGCGAACTGCCGTCCGCTGTAGCGGCGGTAGATCTTCGTGACGTGATCGAGCTCGATCGCATTCATACGAAACGCGCAACCACGGAGGGCTTCGGCTTCACCATCCTCGACGGTCCGCCAGGCCTGTCACAAGCATCGGCACGGGCACGACACGGAGACGAACGGAGAGCACGGCTCCTCCTTTTCGCCGGGTGTGAGTACGACGATCGATCATCGTCGATCACACGGCCTCCGCGAACGAATCCCGCAGGCGATCGAAGAACCAGTATCCGCCGAGGAACAGGCCGATCGAGGCGACGCCGAGGGCCATCAGCCAGCGGGCGTGCCCCACGGGACCCGGGAAGAACAGGATCTCCTGGTACGACACCGCGAGGTGCGTGAACGGGTTGAGGTCGAACAGCCACTTGTACTGCCGCACGTTCTCGTCCTGCCACGGGTAGATGATCGGCGTCGCGAAGAACCAGAACATCAGCAGGTTCGAGAGCAGATCGCGGATGTCGCGGTAGTGCACCGTCAGCGCCGAGAGGAACAGCGCGAGGCCGATCGTGAACACGAGCTGCACCAGGACGACGACCGGGAACCAGAGGAGGCCGATGGGATCGGGCCAGTGCTGGTAGCCGACGAGGAAGGCGACGAGGATGATCAGGCCCAGGAAGAAGTGGACCATGTTCGCCAGCACGTTGACGATCGGCAGGATCTCGGCGGGGAAGAGCACCTTCTTGATCAGGTTTCCTCCCGACACGAGCGACCCGGACGCTTCCATCAACGACGAGGAGAACCAGTTCCACGGCAGGATGCCGCAGAACATGAACACCGCGTAGGGCTGCGCGATCGGATCGCGGTTCGGCAGGACGACCGTGAAGACGAACGTGTAGATCGAGAGCAGCAGCAGCGGGTTGATGAAGGACCAGAGGAAGCCGAGCACCGATCCGCGGTACCGCGCCTTCAGCTCGCGCGCGACGAGGCTCTGGATGAGCCCCCGGTAGCGGATCAGCCTCGCGAGATTGGCGAACATGTACAGCGGTCCCCTTTCGCGGCGCGTCCGCTTCGGAGGACCGTGGCTACATCATCCACGAACGCGGACCCGCGTCGCGACCTGCAGCCGGACCAGCGCCTTCATGAGGGCGACGCGCGCGCGTTCGAAGTCCATGTCTGGATTCGGGGAGGACAGCCGCTCCTCGGCGCGGCGTTTGGCGGCCTCCGCACGGGCGATGTCGATCTCGTCGGCGCGCTCGGCGATCTGCGCCAGGATCGTCACGCGATCGGGCTGCACCTCCGCGAACCCGCCCGAGAGCGACACGTAGTGCGTCGTCGCTCCCTGGCGGTACCAGAGCTCGCCGGTGCCGAGCAACGCCAGCAGCGGCGTGTGCCCGGGCAGCACGCCGAAGTAGCCCTCGGAGCCGGGGACCTGCACCTCGTCGACCGTCTCGTCGACGATCGAGCGGTCCGCGGAGACGATCTGCAGGCGAAGTTGCGCTGGAGCCATTTCCTCTATCGATGCCTTTTCATCTATCTCTATCGAGGCGCTCTCGTCACGAAGCCACGAAGCCGTCTGCCTACGCGGCGACGGTCTGCCGCTTCCGGAAGCGCTCGACGACCTCGTCTATGGTGCCGACGAGGTAAAAGTCCTGCTCCGGAATCTCGTCGTGCTTCCCGTCGACGATCTCCTTGAAGCCGCGGATCGTGTCGGCGATCGTCACGTACTTGCCCTCGAGGCCGGTGAACTGCTGCGCGACGAAGAAGGGCTGCGACAGGAACTTCTGGATCTTGCGCGCACGGGCGACGGTGAGCTTGTCGTCTTCCGACAGCTCGTCGATGCCGAGAATCGCGATGATGTCCTGGAGATCCTTGTAGCGCTGCAGGATCTGCTTGACGGCGCGCGCCGTGTTGTAGTGCTCGTCGCCCAGGATGCGCGGGTCGAGGATGCGCGACGTCGAGGCGAGCGGATCGACCGCCGGATAGATTCCGAGCTCCGCGATCGCGCGCGACAGGTTCGTCGTCGCGTCGAGGTGGCCGAAGGTGGTCGCCGGCGCCGGGTCGGTGTAGTCGTCGGCCGGCACGTAGATCGCCTGCACCGAGGTGATCGACCCCTTCTTCGTCGACGTGATGCGCTCCTGCATCGCGCCCATCTCGCTCGAGAGCGTCGGCTGGTAGCCGACCGCCGACGGCATGCGGCCGAGCAGCGCCGACACTTCCGAACCGGCCTGCGTGAAGCGGAAGACGTTGTCGACGAACAGGAGCACGTCCTTGCCTTCGGCGTCGCGGAAGTACTCGGCGACCGTCAGCGCCGACAGGCCGACGCGCAGGCGCGCGCCCGGCGGCTCCGTCATCTGGCCGTAGACCAGTGCCGCGCGCGACTTCGACGGATCGTGCGGATCGATGACGCCGCTCTCCTGGAACTCGAGCCAGAGGTCGTTCCCCTCGCGCGTGCGCTCGCCGACGCCGGCGAACACCGACACGCCGCCGTGCTTCATCGCGATGTTGTGAATCAGCTCCTGGATGATGACCGTCTTGCCGACGCCGGCGCCGCCGAACAGCCCGATCTTGCCGCCCTGCAGATACGGCTCGAGCAGGTCGATGACCTTGATGCCGGTCTCGAACATCTTCAGCTCGGTCGACTGCTCCTCGAGCGTCGGCGCCTGGCGGTGGATCGGCCAGTGCTCCTTTGCGGGCACGGGACGATCGGGGAAGTCGACCGGCTCGCCGAGCACGTTCAGCACGCGCCCGAGCGTCTCGGGACCGACCGGCACGCTGATCGGCGCGCCGAGGTCTTCGGCCTTCATCCCGCGCTGGAGACCGTCGGTCGGCTTCATCGCGACGGCGCGCACGCGGTTCTCGCCGAGGTGCTGCTCGACCTCCGCGATGATGTCGATCTTGCCGGCTTCCTTCGTGTCCGCCTGGATGCGCAGCGCGTTGTAGACGGCCGGCAGCTGGCCCGCCTCGAACTCGACGTCGAGGACCGGTCCGATGATTGCGACGATCTTCCCGAACTGATTAGCCATATATGCTCTCGCAAACTTCAAACTCAAAACTTCAAACTCAAAAGTAGCGCGTTCAGTTTTGAGCTTTCAGTTTTCAGTTTCCACTTTCTACAGCGCCTGCGCACCCGACACGACCTCGATGATCTCGCGCGTGATGGCCGCCTGCCGCACCTTGTTCATGTAGAGCGTCAGGCTGGCGATCATGTCCGCCGAGTTGCGCGTGGCGGTATCCATCGCGGTCATCTGCGCCGCGTAGAAGGCGGCGTTCGAGTCGAGCAGCGCACGGTACACCTGCACCTCGACGTAGCGCGGCAGCAGCTGATTGAAGATCTCCTGCGCGTTCGGCTCGTAGAGATACTCGACCGCATCGCCCGCCGGTGCAGGCGTCTGCCCCTGTCCCGGCAGATCGGCGCGCGCGATCGGCAGCAGCTGATCGATCACGACCTTCTGCGAGATCACCGACTTGAACTCGTTGTAGACGATCAGCACGCGATCGGCGCGGCCCGACGTGAACGCGTCCATCGCCAGCGTCGCGATCGTCTGCGCGTTGGCGAACGAGAGGCGCTGGAAGATCCCGACCTGCTCGAACTCGACGGTGAACCCGCGGCGGCCGAAGTACTCGCGCCCCTTGCGGCCGACGAGCCCCAGCGTCACCGGCGTCGGCGACGCGATCGCCGTCTGCGCCACCGCCTTGATCGCGTTCGTGTTGAAGCTGCCGCAGAGCCCCTTGTCGGCGCTCACCGCGATGATGAGCGTCCGGCTGTCCGGCCTTGGCTCGCGCGTCTCGAGCAGCGGATGGATCGACGCGTCGACGCGCCCCGCCAGCCCCGCGAGCACGTGCTGCATCTGCACGGCGTACGGCCGCGCGCTCGTGATGCGCTCCTGCGCGCGACGCAGCTTCGACGCCGCGACCATCTTCATGGCCTTGGTGATCTGCTGCGTGTTCTTCACCGCGCGCACGCGGCGGCGGAGGTCAATCAGTGATGGCATGACGTTTCAGCTTTTCGGCGTTGGGCTTCGGGCTATGGGCTTTGGGCAACGCCCGACGTCGGCCTGAGCCTGGAGCCTCGAGCCCGGAGCCCGCCCTTCTTACGCTGCGGCGGCCTTGCGTGCCGCGAATTCGGCCGCGAACTCCTTGATGGCCCCGTTCAGCGCCGCCTTGATCTCATCGTCGAGCACCTTCTTCTCCGCGATGCCGCGCAGCACCTGCGGAGCGCGGGCATCGAGATACGAGTAGAGCTCGGCCTCGAACGCCCGCACGTTGGCGACGGCGATGTTGTCGAGATACCCGTTGGTGCCGGCGAAGATGATCGCGACCTGGCGCTCGACCGGCAGCGGCGCGTACTGCCCCTGCTTGAGGATCTCGACCAGCCGCGCGCCGCGCGTGAGCTGCGCCTGCGTCGACTTGTCGAGGTCGCTGCCGAACTGCGCGAACGCCGCGAGCTCGCGGTACTGCGCGAGGTCGAGACGCAGCGTGCCGGCCACCTGCCGCATCGCCTTGATCTGGGCCGAGCCGCCGACGCGCGACACCGAGTTGCCGACGTTGATCGCGGGGCGGACGCCCTGGTTGAACAGGTCCGACTCGAGGAAGATCTGGCCGTCGGTGATCGAGATGACGTTCGTCGGAATGTAGGCCGACAGGTCGCCCGCCTGCGTCTCGATGATCGGCAGCGCCGTCAGCGATCCGCCTCCCAGCTCGTTCTTCAGCTTCGCGGCGCGCTCCAGCAGACGGGAGTGCAGGTAGAAGACGTCGCCCGGATACGCCTCGCGGCCCGGCGGGCGGCGGAGCAGCAGCGAGATCTCGCGATACGCGACCGCGTGCTTCGAGAGGTCGTCGTAGACGCAGAGGGCATGACGCCCGCTGTCGCGGAAGTACTCGCCGATGGCGCACGCCGAATACGGGCTGATGTAGAGGAGCGGCGCCGGGTCGGCCGCCGCCGCGGCGACGACGATCGTGTAGCGCATCGCGTCGGCGTCTTCCAGCGTGCGCACGACCTGCGCGATCGTCGACTGCTTCTGGCCGATCGCGTTGTAGATGCAGATGACGCCGGTGTCCTTCTGGTTCAGGATCGCGTCGATCGCCACCGCGGTCTTGCCGGTCTGCCGATCGCCGATGATCAGCTCGCGCTGGCCGCGGCCGATCGGCACCATCGCGTCGATCGCCTTCAGCCCGGTCTGCAGCGGCTCCTTCACCGGCTGCCGATCGACGACGCCCGGCGCCAGCCGTTCGATTGGCGCGTACTGCTTGGTCGCAATCGGCCCCTTGCCGTCAATCGGCTGCCCCAGCGCGTTGACAACACGGCCGAGCATCTCGTCGCCGACGGGGACCGAGATGATGCGGCCGGTCCGCTTGACCGTGTCGCCTTCCTTGATGTTGATGTAGTCGCCGAGGAGCACCGCGCCGACGCTCTCCTCTTCGAGGTTGAGCGCGATGCCGAACACGCCGTGCGGGAACTCGAGCATCTCGCCCGCCATCGCGTTCTCGATGCCGTGGAGGCGCGCGATGCCGTCGCCAATCGAAATGATGCTCCCGACTTCGGCCACGTCGACGTCGACGGCATAGCTGCCGATCTGGTCGCGGATGATCTTGGATATCTCTTCGGCTTTGATGTCCATTGATGTGCTCTGTTAAATGCTGGCGTCGAGACGCTGACGGAGTCGCTGCAGGTGGTTGGTGACGCTCGCGTCGAAGACGGTGCTGCCGACGCGGGCGACCATGCCGCCGAGGATCGACGGGTCGACGCGCGAGGTGATGTCGACGGTGCGGCCGGTGGCGGTCGCCAGGCTGCGCCGGATCGCCTGCAGCCGGTCGGCCGCAATCGGCTCGGCGGTCGTCACCTCGGCGCGCACGACGTTGCGCAGATCCAGCAGGCGCTGGCTGAAGGCGTCGGCGACGTCGGGCAGAATCGCCAGACGATCGCGGTCGGCGAGCAGCGCGACGGTCTTGCCGACGATCGGCAGCACGCCGGCGCGCGCGAGGATCGCGTCGACGGCGGCGCGCTTGCGCGGCACGGGGACGGCGGGGTTGAGCAGCGCTCGACGCAGCGCGTCGTTCGTCATGAGGAGCCGGCCCAGCTCGCCGAGCTGCGTCTCGATCGCGTCGAGATCAGCCTTCTCCGTGAGCGCGACGTCGAGCAGCGCGCGTGCGTAGCGGGTGGCAGCAGTTCGATTGGTCACGATTTTCCAGGGGCGCGCTGTAGCTTGCGCCAAGTTTCACAAGCGGAACATGCTTTTATAACATAAACAGGAAATTGAGGATTGGACGATTTGACGGGTCGACGATTTGGGTCCGGGCCGAGACGCGCCGCCAACGATCCTGCTGCACACACGCGTCACCTGGAGAGGTCTCGTCACTCTCGGGACCTGCACCGTCAAATGGTCAACCTCTCGAGCGTCAGGTCGTCAAGTTCTTCAATCGTCAAATCGCGAATCGCGGAAATCGTTAAATCGTTAGATTTTGCCAACTTCCCAACGTCAGCTCCCCACGATCTGGTCGTAGAGCCGAATCAGCTCTTCTTCCGACCCGAAATCGATTTCGATTCGCCCTTTCTTCCCTTGCCGGACGATGTGGACGCGGGTGCCGAAGTGGAGGCGAAGGCGCTCTTCAGCCGCCCGGGTATGGACGTCGGGCGGGGCCGGCTCGGCGGCAGGCTGGCGAGTGGCTGTTTTCTCCTCGCTTGCCTTCCGCACCATCGACTCGGTTTCGCGCACCGACAGGCTGCGGCTGACGACCTCCCGGGCGACGCGACGCTGTTCGGCGTCGGAAGCGAGCGCCAGGAGCGCGCGCGCGTGCCCCATCGACAGGCTGCCGGCCGCCACATCCGCGCGGACCTCGTCGGGGAGCTTCAGCAGCCGCATGACGTTCGACACGGTTGCGCGGTCCTTGCCAACGGCGGTGGCAATCTGCTCCTGCGTCATGCCGAATTCTTCCGAGAGCCGCTTGTACGCAAGCGCTTCGTCGATCGGGTTCAGGTTCTCGCGCTGAATGTTCTCGATGAGCGCCATCTCGAGAACCGATCGCTCCTGACCCGCCTGCACGTCGCGCACGATCACAGGAACGCGAAGGAGCCCCGCTTTCTGTGCAGCGCGCCAGCGGCGTTCGCCGGCGATGATGTGGAACGCGTCGCCGACGCGACGCACGACGATCGGCTGAATGACGCCGTTCGAGCGGATTGAATTGGCCAACTCCTCCAGCCGCCCATCGTCGAATTGACCGCGCGGTTGGTAGGTGTTCGGCACCAGGCGATCGATGTCGAGCTCGACGGGGGAGCGGACCGGCTCCGGCGCGTCAGGAATCAGGGCGCTCAGCCCCTTGCCGAGTGCGGGACGTTTCTCCATACGCTTCACATCAGACCATCGTCAGGGGAGTTGAAATAAGGGTGGATCGCGGGCAGATCACTCGACAGGTGCGACCGACGATGCTGCGCGCTCGAGCAGCTCGCGCGCGAGGGCGACGTAGGCTTCAGAGCCGCGCGACTTCGGGTCGTACTCGATCACCGGCATGCCGTGGCTTGGCGCTTCACCCAATCGCACATTCCTCGGGATCGTCGTTCGGTAGACCTTGTCTTTGAAGAAACTGCGTACTTCGCGTGCGACCTGCTGCGCGAGATTCGTGCGCTCGTCGAACATCGTGAAGAGCACCCCTTCGATGTCGAGGTTCGGGTTGAGCGACGCGCGCACGCGGCGAATCGTGCCCCACAAATCGGCGAGCCCCTCGAGCGCGTAGTACTCGCAGTGCAGCGGGATGAGCACCGCGTCTGCAGCGACGAGCGCGTTGAGCGTGAGCAGGCCGAGCGAGGGGGGCGAATCGACGAACACGTAATCGTAGCTGTCGCGCACCGAGGCGAGCAGCATCCGAAGCCGCTCTTCGCGACGATCCAGTGCAACCATCTCGATTTCTGCACCGGTCAGGTTGCGGTCGGCAGGGATGATCTCGAGACGCGGCGTCCTGGTTTCGAGGATGAACGGGCGTGCGTCGGCGAGCGGCTCCGCGCTTGTCAGCGCGTGATAGATGGTGCCGGCTGGAGTGGCCTGGCCTTTCTGGCTCATGCCGCTGGTCAGGTTGGCTTGAGGATCCATGTCGACCAGGAGCACACGCTGGCCGGTCGCGGCGAGGGAGGCGGCGAGGTTCAGCGCGGTGGTGGTTTTTCCGACGCCGCCTTTCTGGTTGGCGACAGCGACGACGCGGCTCATTGGTCGTTTGGCCTAATATTTTCTGATGTTGCCTAGCGGGGTTGGGGTATCAGGATAGGAGAAGCGGGGGAGAGTGGTCAATCGCGGCGGGTGAGGCAGGTAGGGCAGGTTGGGCTTTGGTAGGACGCGCGGGGCAAGTGAGGCGGTGGGCGGTAGGGCGGGTGGGTGGCGAGGCAGGTTAGGCGGCGGGTGGGGCAGGTAAGGGCAGGTAAGGGCAGGTAGGGCAGGTGGGGGGCGGGTAAGGCAGGTTGGCTGGTAGGCTGGTGGGCTGGTGGGGCCGGGCAGAAGAAAAGGTTCGTGCCTGAGGAGCGAAATGCTTGAAAGCAGACGGGCAGGGCGCGGACGAACAGGACGCTGATGGACTGTGGCGGCCGGCTTCGGTCGGACGTGCAGCTGCATTAGGAAAGAGGCTCAGCAGGCTTGACACTTCAAGCTCGCTAGCGCGATTTGAATGTTCCACGTGAAACATCGCAACGAGCAACGTCAAACATCACGATCTCGACGCCGCAAGAAAACCAACCTCAACATTTCGACGATTGACGGGCGTCGACAAGTCAACCTCGTCAGACCGTCAGAGAGAGCTGTCACGCTAAGGTCAGCAGTTGCGACGATAACGCAACCCATCAGTCAAAGGAGCCGCAGCGGTCCGTCAAATAGCTGCGCGCTTCTGGGGCAAGGCGCGCATCCTTACGTTCAAAACTTTGTTCCACGTGGAACAACGATGCGGTCGGACACTCTCACGATCTTGCAAGTCACCAGGGGCGATGCGGTTGGAGCAGGTCACGAAAGAGTGTGAGATAGCGCGGCTGGAACAACGCGACATCCGCTACGAAGAACCCTGTGGTTATAGTGAAGGCAAGCGGAAACCTGAGCCAATCACCGACGGATCGGTCCGACAGCCGCGAGTAACCCCATACACAGCCAATCACAACCAACGCATTGCCGAACCAGGCTGGGACCGCCACGATTTGGTCAATGCGGGTGAGTTGACCGGTACTGGCCCAATGCGCCAGCCACCGAAGGCCGCTGCGCAGGAAGGTGTTCACGAACAGATTGGTGTAGTCCCACAATCCTGCGGCTGAAATGCCCACGAAGTAACCCCAGCGGTTTCGCGAGAGCACCAGCCAGACCGTTGCGACGTACATCCATGCCTGGAAAAAGTGAAGCCAGCGAATATCAGCCTCGAAATACGCAGACAACCCCAGGATGAAGACGAAGAGGCTGCTGCCTATCACGATCAGCAACTCAGGCCAACGAACGCGAGATTCGTTCATGGAAGCCGTATACGTCGTTCCGGCGATGTAGGTTCGTGAGGCGTTCTGGATGTACTGAGTCAGACGGTAGAGAGACGACGAGATCTCAGTCCGGCAGGAAATCAAGCCCTGAATCGAAATCGGTACAGGTGTGAGGTGTTGGGCAGAAGACGATGAGCTTCGAGGTCGAATCCGTTCGATTCAATGCGCGTCCCGAAGCAGAGCAACGTGGCATTCGGAGCCAGCCAGCGGCACAGTTGGCTGGTGAGCTCGTCATCGATGCGGACAGCTCGCAGCGTGATCAGCGAGATCGACGCGGTGTAGTCGAGCGCTTCGAACCTCGCGCATCGCACGTCTGTCCCATGCAAGTCGAGCTGGCGGACCGCTTCCCTCAAAAACGCACACTTTCGCTCCTTTGCCTCCACCATGGTCAGCGACCCGGAAGAGCAGGCCAGACGAAGCGGTAATGCCGGCGAGCCGCCGCCGGAACCGAGGTCGAGCCACGTTGGCGAGCCTGGAGGGAAAAGCTCCTCAGCGCACAGCGGCTCGACGATTAGCTTGTCGATCGTGGCGTCCGGAACAGGATCGGTCAGCGGAAGAGACGTAAGGTTGATGCGGCGATTCCAGCGTGCGAGAAGCTCGAGATAGGCAACACAGCCATCCAGAACCGCGGGCCGGAGGTGCACGCCAGCCGCCGCAACTCGCGCGGCGACGAGCGCTCGCAGAGACGCAGCGGTCAACTGGCGCGAGGCTCCGGCGAAAGCCGGCCGACAAAGGCGCCAAGCACAGCAACGGCCGCAGGAGTCAGACCCGGAATACGGAGCGCTTGACCGAGCGTTTCAGGTCGCACCTGCTGAAGACGCTGAACCGCCTCGCGGGTAAGGCCTGGCACCCTCGCGAACGGGAAGTCGGCCGGAATCCGGCGCCGCTCGTCCCGCTGCGCACGTTCGACCTCGCTCTGCTGGCGTCGCAGATAACCCTCGTACTTGACGTTGGTTTCGAGCGTCGCGAGATCGATCGATTCACGGCGTGAGTCGGTCTCGAGCGTGACCCCGCGTGCGCGGACATCACCGATTCCGGTTTCCGGCTGTCGCAGCCACTGCGCTGCCGGCACGCTGTCACTTCCAACCCTGACCATGGTCTCGCGGAGGCGACGCTCGTTCCGCTCCAGACGCTCGCGCCGCTCGCAGAACAGCTCCCAGCGCTCGTCACACACGAGACCGGCCTCGCGACCCTTTGATGTGAGCCTCAGATCGGCGTTGTCGATCCGGAGCAACAGCCGGTACTCGGCGCGCGACGTGAACATCCGATACGGCTCGAGGCATCCCTTGGTGATCAGATCGTCGACGAGAATGCCGACGTACGCTTCGTCGCGCCCAAACGTCACCGGCTCGAGACGATGGGCGGAGCGAGCGGCGTTGAGGCCAGCCACCAGTCCCTGTGCAGCCGCCTCCTCATATCCGGATGTGCCGTTGATCTGCCCGGCGAGAAAGAGCCCGGAAACCCGCTTGGTTTCGAGCGTGTGCCGCAGCTCCGTCGGCTGGATGAAATCGTATTCGACGGCGTATCCCGGCCGAAGCATCTCGGCATCCTGGAGTCCGGGAAGCGCGCGGATCAACTGGAGTTGGATGTCGCGGGGGAGGCTCGTCGAGAAGCCGTTGACGTAGATCTCGCGGGAGTCGACCCCTTCCGGCTCGAGGAAGATCTGGTGACGTTCCTTCTCGGGGAACTTCACCACCTTGTCTTCCAGAGAGGGGCAATACCGCGGTCCGATACCCTGAATCTGCCCGTTGAAGAGCGGCGAGTGCACGATGTTCTCGCGGACCAGGCGATGCACCGTGTCGTTGGTGTGCAGCAGGTAGCAGGGGGTCTGCGATCGCTCGATTCCGGTCGTCAGGAAGGAAAACGGTACCGGCGATGGATCGCCCGGCTCGACAAAGAATCTGCCCGCCTGCACGCTTTCCTGAAAATCGATGCTCTCTCGAGCGAGTCGAGGCGGCGTCCCGGTCTTCAGCCGGCCCCACTCGAACCCGAACGACTTCAACGATTCTGCAAGATCGACAGACGGCGGCTCGTCAGCGCGTCCCGCCGGCCGCTGCTCCCGCCCGACATGAACGAGCCCATTGAGAAAAGTGCCGGTCGTAACGATGAGCGCGGAGCAATGAATGCGATCGCCACCTTCGAGCGCGAGGCCGACGACCCGTCCCTGCTCGACGAGGATCCTGCCGGCCCGGCCAATCACCCACTCGATGTTCGGCTCGTCCGTGAGAGCCTCGCGAACCCATTCGCCGTACTGCCGTTTGTCGGCCTGCGCACGCGGAGACCAGACCGCAGGTCCCCGGCTCCTGTTCAGCAGCTTGAACTGGATCCCGGTCGCGTCGATGGCCCGCCCCATCAGACCGCCCATCGCGTCGATCTCGCGCACCAGGTGACCCTTGGCCGTCCCCCCAATCGCAGGATTGCAGGGCATATGACCAACAGTTTCAAGTGAAAGGGTGCAGATTCCGACATGGGCGCCGAGCCGTGCTGCCGCAAACGCTGCCTCGCAGCCGGCATGGCCAGCTCCAATCACGACGACATCGAATCGGCGCGCCATCCTACTTCCCCACGCAGAACCGCTCGAACACATGCGCCAGCACATCGTCGGGGGTGCGGCGTCCGGTAACCTCTTCCAGGCGATGACGCGCCGACTGCAGATCCGACAGCACGAACTCTTCGGACAACGCGCTGCCCGCGTGCGCAACGGCCGCCGCCGCGCGCATCAACACCTCGCGTGCGTCTGCCAGGAGCGCAACGTGGCGCACGTTGGTGACCGCCGGTACCTCGCGTAGCGGCTCGCCCCCTGCGAGCGTCGAGTGAATCTGCGCGATGAGCCGATCGAGTCCGCTCCCCGTGAGCGCCGACACGCGAACGGCATCGTCACGCGACCATGCCGCGGGAAGATCCGCCTTGCTGGCGACCAGGATCGTGCGCGCGGGGTCGAACGCCATGCCGGCGAGCTGCGGATCGATCGCCACCGATCCATCGCAGACCAGCAGCACGCATTCGGCGGATTCGACGCTCTTCACCGCGCGCGCGATCCCCTCGCGTTCGATCGGATCGCCGGTCTCCGATATCCCCGCGGTGTCGACGAGCGTCACCCGCAGCCCTTCGAGATCGACGACCTCGCTGAGCAGATCCCGCGTCGTGCCTGGAATGTCGGTGACAATCGCGCGATGCGAGCCGACGAGCGCGTTGAAGAGGCTCGACTTTCCGGCGTTCGGCCTTCCGGCAATCACCACGAGCGCACCTTCGCGTACGAGCCGGCCGCGGCGCGCGGAAGCAAGCAGCCGATCGATCGCTTCGACGATGCGGAGAATCGCACCGGAGACGTTTCGTGGTTCGATGAAGTGATATCCCTCGTCGGGGAAGTCGACCGACGCCTCGAGGCGGGCGATCAGGTCGAACAGCTCGGCGTCGATGAGCGCGATCGCGCTCGCCAGCGTGCCGTTCAGTTGATCGAACGCCGCGCGCGCCTGCAGCGGCGTGACCGCGTCGATCAGATCGACGACCGCTTCAGCCTGCGGCAGATCGAGGCGGCCGTTCACGAACGCGCGAAGCGTGAACTCTCCGGGCGCGGCAAGCCGCGCGCCGCGATCGACGGCGTTCGACACGATCGCGCGAAGCACGACGTCGCTGCCGTGCGCGCTGATCTCCACGACGTCGTCGCCGGTGTAGGAGGACGGTCCGGGGAACGACGTGACGACGACCTGATCGGCCACGCTGCCCGCATCGGCGTCAGTGCCGGTTCGAACGGTCGCCAACGTCGCCCGCCGCGGCTGCAGCGGCCGCGCACGTCCGAGCAGCTCGCCGGCGATGCGCCGCGCGTCAGGCCCGCTCAATCGAACGATGCCGATCGCCCCGCGCCCCGGCGGCGTCGCAATCGCGACGATTGTGTCAGAGGAGGAGAACATCTCAGGGCGATGGACAAGAGGCGCTGGACGATGGGCGTATCCAGCGCGCTGCGGAGAACCTGACCAGGCCCCGTTGTCAGTGCAGGCCCACGGCCTGCAGCCTGTCGCCCACCGTCCAGGGCTGTTGCCTTCTACCTGCGCGCCGAGATCGTGACCGTCTTCGTGAACGCGTCGCCGATGCTCTCGGTGTAGACGCCGGGCACTTCCGCGGCCGCCATGTGCACGAGGCGGCGCTCGTACGGGTTCAACGGACCGAGCTGCTGATCGATGCCGGTTTCCTTCGCCTTGTTCGCGAGGTACTTCGCCATCTGCCGCAGCTCCAGATCCTTGCCGCGGCGGTAGCCGAGCGCGTCGACGAACACGCGCTGCTCGTCCGGCAGATCGCGCGAGAACGCCATGTCGACCACGTGCTGCAGCGCCTTCAGCGGCTCGCCGCGATGGCGTGCGAGCAGCTCCGCGTCTTCGCCCGTCATGTTGATCCGCGGGCCATCGGATGTCTCTTCGATCTCGATCGGCGACGAGATGCCGAGCGCGTCGTTGAATCGCTTCAGGAAATCGACAATCGGAACGACGGTGTCTGCCATGTCACTTCTCTCGCGCGGCTTCTTCGGTGCGTCCGCCGCCCACGCGTTTGACGCGCCGCTCCGCGGCAGGCCGTACGACGTGGACCTTCGGCGGGTGGAGGTAGTTGGTGAGCTGCATCTGTCCGATGCGCCAGACGTTGCCGACGAGCCAGTAGATCAGCGCGCCGGCCGGCGTGGAGACGAAGACGAAGATCAGCACGATCGGCATGATCAGCATCATCTTCTGCTGCGCCGGATCGACGCCCGCCTGCGGCGTCATCCACTGCTGGAGGATCTGCGTGGCGCCGACGAGAATCGGCATCACGTAGTACTGATCGGGGAGCGACAGATCGTGAATCCAGCCGACGAACGGCGCGCCGCGCAGCTCGATCGCCGTCGTCAGGAGCGCGTAGAAGGCGAGGAAGACCGGGAGCGTGAGCAGGATCGGGATGCATCCGGCGGCCGGGTTCACCCCGTTCTCGCGGTACAGCGCCATCAGCTCCTGGTTCATCTTCTGCTTGCCCGGATCGGTCGCCTTCAGCTTGGAGTACCGTTCCTGGATTGCCTTGGCCTCGGGCTGGATCTCCTGCATCTTCCGCATCGACACGACGCTCTTGTGGTTCAGCGGGAAGAGCACGATGTTGATCAGGAGCGTGAGGATCAGGATCGCCCAGCCGTAGTTGCCGACGTAGCTGTGAATCCAGTTCAGCGATCGCAGCAGCGGCACGACGATGACCGAGAACATGCCGAAGTTGATCGCCTTCGTCAGGTTGCGATCGATCGACGCCAGCGTGTCGAAGTCCTTCGGGCCCGCGTAGAAGGTCAGCGTCTGATCCGGTCGTTCCGGCTGGATCGAGAACGCCATGAGATCGCGCGCGGCCTCGGTCGAGCTCGCCGGCGGCGGTACCTGCACCGGCTGGTAGGTGACCTTCGCGCGGCCAGGTTCGACCGCAAACGCGGCGAAGTAGTGATCGTCGATCCCGACGTAATCGAACTGCTGGTCGTAGTTCGGCGTCGACGCGATCTTCGACGCCGCGAGACGATTCACCTTGCCGTCGGTCGAGAACAGCGCTTCGGGCTTGACGGCATAACGGCCCGACTGCGAGTCGGTGTCGCCGAGGCCCGGCCCCCACTCGACGATCGGCGTGAGCGGACCATTGCTCGACGTCACCTGCGCGCGGAAATCGATCGTGTACGACGCCGGGTTGAGCGTGAACGTCTTGACCGCGTTCAAACCCGTTTCGGTGCGGTACTCGAACGTGACCTGCTGACCGCTCGATCCTTCTTCCTCGCGCACCGCGTACAGCGCGCTGTTCAGCGTCGTCGTGGTGGAGGCGTCGGGGAGCCGCAGCGAGAACGGCAGCGGGTAGCCGGTCAGCGTCGCGTCGACCAGTTCGAGCGGCTCGCCATTGCGGTCGCGGTACTGCCGCAGCCTCCAGCTCTTGAGACGGCCGCCCCTGTTCGTGAAGACCGCCGTCACGTGCGGCGTTTCCAGCGTCACGTCGCGTTCGCTCGACTCGCCGACGAGCGCGGCCGGAGCAGAGGGAGCGGTCGACGGCGATGGTTCGGCAGCCGCGGCGGCGCCGCCGGCTTCGCTCTGCGCAGAGGTCCCCGAAGCGCTGCCGGCCGGAGCGCCAGCAACGGCGCCCGAGCTCGGCGCGGCGGGAGTGTCCACCGGCTTCGGTGTCGGGAACAGCGCCTGGTACGCGTAGAGCACCAGGAACGACATGAAGAGTGCGATGAGGACGCGGCGTTCCAACTTAGATCCTTGGAGGCACCGGATCGTGACCGCCGGCGCAAAACGGGTGACAGCGCGCGAGGCGCTTCAGCGCCAGCCACGTGCCACGCGGCACGCCGTACAGACGGATCGCCTCGGCCGCGTAGTCCGAACAGGACGGGACGAAGCGGCAGGATCCGGTGAACAGCGGGGAGATGAACAGCTTGTAGCCTCGCAGAAGGACGAGCGCGATCCTGACGGCCGGCGAGAGCGCCGGTTGCGGGTGCTCGTGCCCGTCGGCGGTCGCGCCCCGTCGGCCCGGCTCAGGATTGCCGGGACTGCGCGGGACGCCGAGCGCTTCGTTCGAGGCTGTGACGGAATTCACGTTCAAGAGCGATCAGGCTGGTGTCGAGCAGTTCTCGCCTCGGGACGATGACGATGTCGAAGCCGGGAGCCAGCTTGTTGCGCCGGAACACTTCTCGAACCAGCCGCTTGGCGCGGTTCCGGACGACCGCGCCGCCAAGTTTCCGCGTCGCCGCGATGCCGAGTCGACCGATCTCCAGACCGTTCGGAAAGCGGAACAGCGTGAACGCACGGTTGTGAACCTTGACCCCGCGATCGTAAATCCGCTGGAACTCGGCGCGCTTGTGGACCCGCTCGGCGCGGCTGAAGCCAGCCACCGGCCTTGCCATGTTCTCGTCGAGCGCCAACCGCCTCCGCCGCGACTCCGGCGAATCCGCCGGAGCGTCTTGCGCACAGGCGGAGCCGGGCGCCGCGTGCTACTCGCTGCTGACCGTCAGACGCTTGCGGCCCTTCGCGCGGCGGCGCTTGAGAACCAGGCGTCCGTTCTTCGTGGCCATGCGAACCAGGAACCCGTGCGCCTTCCGGCGACGGCGCGTATTCGGCTGAAATGTGCGCTTGCCTTTCACGACTCTCTCCTACCCAAATTCGGGTGTCACAGCGGCAAAGCCGCGAGGCCGCCCGCAACGGCGACAAGGCGGGCGTAGCCCCGCCGCAGCCCTCGATGATGGTATGGGCGGAGGCGGGAAACTGAAACGAACTGCCAATGTTATCGAAGGTTTTCAAGCAGTGTCAATGCGCGGCCGGACTGTGTTACAGTCGGCTGCCTCGGTCCACGCTGCACCGTCCGATCCGGCACGTCCCCCATGCGCGTTTGGTCTATTCCCAAAGATTTCCACACCTGTGGAAAAAACTGTGGAAATTCCTCGGGATCTGATTTCCTGCTCAGCGTTTTCCGCGATTTCTCTCGATTTTTGGCGCAGGCGAAGCTTCCGCGCGCCGTGAATTCGGCCTTTTCTGCCCGTCAGGGCGCGTGAGAGGCCGCAAAACCGCGACGGGCTGCGGGCGAAAGCTCTCCGAAGGCCGTTTTTGCGTGACGAAATGAATCTCTGGGACCAGATCCTCGCCCGCATCGAGAGCAAGGTTAACCGCCACAGCTTCTACACCTGGTTCAAGCCGACGAGCTTCATCAGCGAAGATGCCTCGGCTATTTCGGTGCGGGTGCCGAACAGCACCTTCAAGGACTGGCTCACCAAGCACTACTCCGGGGTCATTGCCGAGGCGCTGGCCGAAGCCCGGCGGCCTCAGCTGACGGTCCAGTTCATTGCCGATGGCCAGGCTGAACAGCTGCCGGCGCTGGGTCCTGAAGAGGCAGCAGCACTTCAGGGCGCCGCCCCGCCTGCGTCGGCTCCCGCGCCAATAACTACCAACGCGGGGCTCAATCCCCGCTACACCTTCGACACCTTCATCGTCGGGTCGTCGAACCAGTTCGCGCACGCCGCCAGCCGCGCCGTGGCGGAAGCCCCGTCGCGATCGTACAACCCGCTGTTCGTCTACGGCGGCGTCGGTCTCGGCAAGACGCATCTGATGCACGCCATCGGGCACTACGTGCTGCAGCACGATCGCAATCTGAAGCTGACCTACATCTCGTCCGAGCGCTTCATGAACGAGATGATCAACGCCGTCCGCTACGATCGCATCATCGACTTCCGCGAGCGCTACCGATCGGTCGACGTCCTCCTCGTCGACGACATCCAGTTCCTCGCGGGCAAGGAAGGAACGCAGACGGAGTTCTTCCACACCTTCAACGCGCTGTACGACGCGCAGAAGCAGATCGTGCTGAGCAGCGACTGTCCGCCGCACGAGATCCCGCAGCTCGAGGAGCGGCTGCGATCGCGTTTCGAGTGGGGGCTCATCGCCGACATCCAGTCACCGGACCTCGAGACGAAGGTCGCGATTCTCAAGAAGAAAGCCGAAGCGGAGGCGGTCCCGCTCTCCGACGATGTGGCGATCTACATCGCGGGCCGGATCAAGTCGAACATCCGCGAACTCGAAGGATCGCTGATCCGGCTCGTGGCGTACGCCTCGCTGACCGGACAGGAGATCTCGCTGGGGCTCGCGCAGGACGTGCTGCGGAACGTTCTCGACCACGAGGAGAAGGCGGTCACGATCGAGATCATCCAGAAGTTCGTGGCCGACTACTACAACCTGAAGCTCGCCGATCTGAAGTCGCGCAACAATTCCAAGTCGGTGGCGATGCCGCGGCAGGTGGCGATGTATCTGTGCAAATCACTCACGCACGCGTCGCTGCCGGAGATCGGACGCAGCTTCGGCGGCAAGCACCATTCGACGGTAATTCACTCCATCCGCAAGGTGGAAGATCTGCGCAAAAAGGACAGCGATTTCAACAACCAGATCGCAGGATTTCTGGACGGTTTCCGCTGAATCCGCCGCCATCCACAGGGCACTTCGTGAAGGGTTGCGGAAAACCTGTCGACGCGGCCGACGGCCCGCCGGGACCCCCTGTGGGACGGAAAAACATCCACGATTTTTCCACAACGTAAGTTGTTCAGCCGGAACGACTAATCAGCCTGCTTCACTTTTCAACACACCCTCCTTTCCTATATAATTTCTTCTTCCGAGATCTTCCCTCTCCATAGGATTCGTGCGCCTCAGAGGCCACGACCTTTTCGAGGACTGCACAGTCATGGAACTCGTCGTGCGCAAGAACGACCTCCTGCGAGAACTTCAACTCTTCCAGGGCATCGTCGAACGGAAAAACACGATTCCGATCCTTGCCAACGTCCTCCTCGACGCGAAGGACGGCGAGGTGAAGTTCCTGGCCACCGATCTCGAGGTCGGGCTGCGCAGTAAATGCGAAGCGACCGTGAACAAGCCGGGAGCGCTGACGCTGCCGGCCAAGAAGCTCTACGAGATCGTCCGGTCGCTGCCGGACACCGATATCCGCATTGCCGAGGACAAATCTGGCGTGAAGGTTGCCGCGGATCGCTTCGATTCGCGGATGCAGACGCTGCCGAAGGACGACTTCCCGACTCTTCCGGAGGGGGGCGCCGCCTCGACCGCGATGCTGCCAGGCGCCGCGTTGAAGGAAATGGTCGGCAAGACGCAGTTCGCCATCACCGGTGAAGATACGCGCTACTTCCTGAACGGCGCGCAGTTCGTCCTGCGCGGCGACTCGATGAGCCTCGTCGCGACCGACGGTCACCGGCTGGCGCTCGTCACCGTGAAGCGCGACGGGGCCGATCCGGAGGCTCCGGAAATCAAGGCGATCCTGCCGAAGAAGACGCTGGGCGAGCTCGCGCGCCTGCTGGTGGAGAGCGACGGCGCCGTCAGCTACGAGCGCGGGGAGAATCACCTGTTCTTCGACGTCGGCGGACGGAAGCTCATCTCGCGGATGATCGACGGGCAGTTTCCGGCGTACGAGCGCGTCATTCCGAAAGGGAACGACAAGCACATCGAGTTCGAGCGCGAGCGGCTGACGAACGCGATCAAGCGGGTGCAGATTCTGTCGAACGAGCGGTCGCGCGCGGTGAAGTTTCTCGTCGACAAGGGGAAGGTCGAGGTCACGTCGAGCAGCCCGGAACTGGGCGAAGCGCACGAAACGCTGCCGGTCGACTACAGCGGTCCGTCGCTGCAGATCTGCTTCAACGCGCAGTACGTCCTCGATTTCCTGTCGGTCGTGGCCACCGACGTGGTGGCGCTCGATCTGAAGGATGAAGTCAGCCAGGCCGTGATGACGCCGGTCGGGGCCGAAGGGTACGACTACACCTACGTCATCATGCCGATGCGAGTCTGATGGAACGAACCGAACACGATGTCCGGCTGAAGCCGGACACTACGAATGACGTCCGGATGAAGGCCGATACGGCAAGCGCGGCAGAGCCCGACGCGGCGAACGAGGAAAACGTCCAGCTGAAGCCGGACGTCGAGACTCTCAGCCCGGATGTCACATCTCCAAACCGGGGTGCGACGACTCTCGAGCCGGGCGCCACGACCGAGGGTCAGCCGGAGGATGTGGTGTCCGGCTTCAGCCGGATCTCCCGGGAAAGCAACAACGGCCACGGCTCCGAGCAGGATGCCTCCGACTACTCCGCCGACAGCATCAAGGTGCTCGAAGGGCTGGAAGCGGTCCGCAAGCGGCCGGCGATGTACATCGGGTCGACCGGTGCGGCGGGGCTCCACCATCTCGTGTACGAGGTCGTCGACAACTCGATAGACGAAGCGCTGGCCGGCTTCTGCGACCAGGTCAACGTCACGATTCACATCGACGGCTCGGTGACGGTCGTCGACAACGGCCGCGGCATCCCGGTCGATCGCCACGAGAGCGGCAAGTCGGCGGCCGAAGTGGTGCTGACGGTGCTGCACGCCGGCGGCAAGTTCGAGAACAGCGCCTACAAGGTATCGGGCGGTCTGCACGGCGTCGGCGTGTCGGTCGTGAACGCCCTCTCGGAATTGCTCGAGCTCGAGATCTGGCGCAACGGCCACGTGTACCAGCAGACGTACCACCGCGGGACGCCGGCAGGCGATCTCGAGGTGACCGGCACCACGAAGCGCCGCGGCACGAAGATCACGTTCAAGCCCGATCCGGACGTCTTCGAAACCACCGTCTTCAGCTTCGACACGCTGGCCCAGCGCCTGCGCGAGCTCGCCTTCCTCAACGGCGGCATCGTCATCACCCTGGACGATCAGCGCGACGGGAAGAGCCATCGGTTCCACTACGATGGCGGGATCGTGTCGTTCGTCCAGCACCTGAACAAGAACAAGGTGGCGGTGAACGAGAAGCCGATCTACATGCGCGGTGAGAAGGACGGCATCGAGGCCGAGATCGCGCTGCAGTGGAACGACGGCTACGCCGAGACGGTCTACTCGTTCGCGAACAACATCAACACGCACGAAGGCGGCACGCACCTCTCAGGATTCCGTGCGGCGCTGACGCGCACGATCAACTCGTACGCGACGAAGAACAACCTCGCGAAGGACCTGAAGGAAAGCGTTTCGGGCGACGACATCCGTGAAGGGCTGACGGCGGTCATCAGCGTCAAGATTCCGCACCCGCAGTTCGAAGGACAGACCAAGACCAAGCTCGGAAACACCGAGGTCAAGGGGATTGTCGAGACGATCGTCAACGACAAGCTTGGCGAGTACCTCGAGGAGACCCCGTCGGTCGCGCGCAAGATCATCGGCAAGGCGATCGACGCCGCGCGCGCGCGTGAAGCGGCGCGCAAGGCTCGCGACCTGGTGCGGCGCAAGGGCGCGCTCGACGGCAGCACGCTGCCGGGCAAGCTCGCCGACTGCCAGGAGCGGGACCCGGCGCTGAGCGAGCTGTACATCGTGGAGGGCGAATCGGCCGGCGGTTCGGCCAAGCAGGGACGCGATCGCCGCTTCCAGGCGATCCTGCCGCTGAAGGGCAAGATCCTGAACGTCGAGAAGGCGCGCTTCGACAAGATGCTCGGAAGCGACGAGATCAAGACGATGATCGCGGCGCTCGGGTGCGGGATCGGCGCCGAGGACTTCGACCTCTCGAAGCTCCGGTACCACCGCATCATCATCATGACCGACGCCGACGTCGACGGGTCGCACATCCGGACGCTGCTGCTGACGTTCTTCTACCGGCAGCTGCCGCAGGTGATCGAGCACGGCTACATCTACATCGCGCAGCCGCCGCTCTTCCGCGTCAAGCGCGGCAAGTCGGAGACCTACATCAAGAACGAGCGCGAGCTCGAGGACTACCTGATTCGCCGCGCGGTCGGCGGGCGGGTCGTCAGGATCCCGGCGTCGGGCGTCGAGCTGTCGGGAGGCGATCTCGAGAAGCTTCTGCAGCGGATGATGACGCACCAGAAGCTGATTCAGACCGTCGAGCGGCGCGGACACACGCGCGAGATCGTCGAGGCGCTGCTCGCCTCGGGAGCCGACCGCGACTACTTCGCGGACCGCGAGAGGCTCGAACGGCTGGCGCAGGCGCTGACGACGCCGGACCGGTCGGTCGCCGTGCAGGGCGACGAGGAGCACAGCCGCTACCTGCTGCAGATCGAGGATCGATCGAGCGGGTATCCGCGTCACTACACGATTGGCGTCGAGTTCATCAACACCGCGGAGTACCGGACGCTGCTCGCGAACCACCGCGACATGCCGGTCTTCAACGGCCACGTGATCGTCTCGATGCTCCCGCAGGCGCAGGAGACCGACGCGCAGGACGCGTCCGAGGAACTGCCGGCCGCGGCCAGCGACGGCACCGCGATCGGCGGCGCGCCAGCCGACGAGGCGACCGCGCTCGCCGCGGAGCCGAAGGAGCGCACGCGCAAGCCGTCGGCCGACCAGCCGGACGTCACGCTGCGATCGATCGACGAGCTCGTCGAGTTCTTCCTCGGCGCCGGCAAGAAAGGCATCGCCATCAACCGCTACAAGGGCCTTGGCGAGATGAACCCCGAGCAGCTCTGGGAGACGACGATGAATCCGACCATCCGGACGCTGCTGCAGGTGCGCGCCGAGGATCACACCGAGGCCGACCAGATGTTCACCACGCTGATGGGCGACCAGGTCGAGCCGCGCCGCAAGTTCATCGAAGACAACGCGCTGGACGTGAAGAACCTTGACGTCTAGCGCGGGCTTCTAGGCTCCAGGCTCCAGGCTGCTGTCCGCGTCTGAGCACGCGGTGCTTACGGCGGACATGCCTGGAGCCCAAAGCCCTGAGCCTTGAGCCTATAGTCATCATCGACCCACGTTATGTCCGAGACTCTGTCCCAACAGCTGCCTGTCAACATCGAAGACGAGATGAAGCGCTCGTACATGGATTACGCGATGAGCGTGATCATCGGACGAGCGCTGCCCGACGCGCGCGACGGGCTGAAGCCGGCGCACCGCCGCGTGCTCTACGGCATGAAGACGATGGGGCTGTCGTCGACGCGCGGGTATCGCAAGTGCGCGAAGATCGTCGGCGAGGTGATGGGCAACTTCCATCCCCACGGCGACGCCTCGATTTACGACACGCTCGTCCGCCTCGCGCAGGAGTTCAACATGCGATATCCCCTGGTCGACGGCCAGGGGAACTTCGGATCGATCGACGGCGACCCGCCCGCGGCGATGCGCTACACCGAGGCGCGGCTGCAGGCGCTCGCCGACGACATGATGGCGGATCTCGACAAGGAGACCGTCGACTTCGCGCCGAACTACGACGAGACCACCGAGGAACCGACCGTCCTGCCGACGCCGATCCCGAACCTGCTGGTGAACGGATCGGCGGGCATCGCGGTCGGCATGGCGACCAACGTCCCGCCGCACAACCTGACCGAGGTGCTCGACGGCTGCATCTGGCTGATCGAGAACACGTACCTCCTGGACCTGGCCACCGGCGTGCGCCCCACGCGGATCGAGAAGCTGCGCCAGCTCGTTCGCATCATCACCGGCCCCGACTTCCCGACCGGCGGCTACATCGTCGGACGCGGCGGGATCATGCAGGCCTATACGACCGGCCGCGGATCGATCCTGATGCGCGCGAAGTCGGAGACCGAGACGAGCAGGAAAGGGGACAAGACCTCGATCGTCTTCACCGAGATCCCGTATCAGGTGAACAAGGCGAAGCTGGTCGAACGGATTGCCGACCTGGTTCGCGAGAAGGTGATCGAGGGCATCTCCGACCTGCGCGACGAATCGGACCGCGAAGGGATGCGCATCGTCATCGAGCTGAAGCGCGGCGAGCTGCCGGAGGTGGTGCTGAACAACCTGTACAAGCACACCCCGCTGCAATCGAGCTTCGGGATCATAATGCTGGCGATTGTCGGCGGCCGGCCGAAGGTGCTGACCCTCCTCGAGCTGGTCGAGTCGTTCATCGACTTCAGGCGCGAGGTGGTCCGGCGCCGGACCGAGTACGAGCTGCGCAGGGCCGAAGCGCGGTATCACATCCTCGAAGGCCTGAAGATCGCGCTCGACCATCTCGACGCGGTGATTGCGCTGATCCGCGGATCGAAGACGGTCCCGGAAGCCCGCGAAGGGTTGATGGCGAACTTCGGCCTGTCGCAGATCCAGGCGCAGGCCATCCTCGACATGCAGCTGCAGCGGCTGACCGGCCTCGAGCGCCAGAAGATCCTCGACGAGCTCGCCGAGCTGCTGAAGCTGATCGAGCGGCTGCGCTCGATTCTCGCGAACGATCGGCTGCTGATGCAGATCGTCGTCGACGAGCTGAAAGCGGTGAAGGCGAAGTACGGAGACGAGCGCCGCACCGAGATCATCGAAGGAGAGTCGGGAGACATCAGCATCGAGGATCTGATCGCCGAAGAGGACATGGCGATCACGGTGAGCAACACCGGCTACATCAAGCGCACGGCGATCTCGCAGTACCGGAACCAGAAGCGCGGCGGCAAGGGGCGCATCGGCATGCGCACGAAGGAGGAGGACTTCGTCAGCCATCTCTTCGTCGCGTCGACGCACGCCTACATCATGATCTTCTCCGACAAGGGACGCGCGTACTGGCTCAAGGTGCACGAGATCCCGGACGTCGGTCCCGGCGGCAAGGGGAAGTCGATCGCCAACCTCGTGTCGATGGAGGAAGGCGAACGGATCGCGGCGATGCTCGCCGTGAAGACGTTCGACGAGGACAAGTTCGTGATGATGGGGACGCGCCGCGGCGTGGTGAAGAAGACGGCGCTGTCGGCGTTCAGCAACCCGCGCGCCGGCGGCATCATCGCGATGGGCGTCGAAGAGGGCGATGCGGTCATCGCCGTTCAGGTGACCGACGGTTCGAGCGAGATTCTCATCGGCACGCGCGACGGCATGGCCATCCGGTTCCCCGAACACGACGTCCGCTCGATGGGACGCACGGCGTACGGCGTCCGCGGCATCTCGCTGCGCGGCGAAGACTACGTCGTCGGGATGGAAGCGGTGAAGCCGGGAGGCACGCTGCTCACCGTGACCGAGCACGGATACGGCAAGCGCACCCTCGTCGACGAGTATCGCGTGACGTCGCGCGGAGGTCTCGGCGTGATCAACATCGACACCTCCGAGCGCAACGGCCAGGTCGTCGCCGTCGCGTACGTGGAACCGAGCGACGAGGTGCTGCTCGTCACGCAGCAGGGGATGATGCTGCGCACCGCCGCCGACGACATCCGGATGACCGGTCGCGCGGCCCAGGGCGTCCGTCTGATCGACATCGAAGACGACGATCGCGTGGTCGGCCTGGCGAAGCTCGAGCCGGAACCGGCGGAACAGCCGAACGGGAACGGCGATGTTGGCGACGTCGGCTCTTCGGGTCCCGCGCCGGCAGACGATTCAGGCGAAGGGGCGTAGTGTCCGGCTTCAGCCAGACTTCACGGCGGCCCGCCTGAAGGCGGGCACTACATCGAATCGAACAACGCAGCGAGGGTTCCGGGCGACTACGACGGTCATGCCGGCTCGAGGCGCGCGAATTTCGCGCGCAGCGTCTTGACGCCGGTCGACGTGAAGCGGACGACGACCTTGGCGTCGCCGTCGAGCGGCTCGACGCTGATCACGTTGCCGACGCCGAACTGCGCGTGGCGGACGCGCATCCCGGCGCGAAGGTTCATGCCGGTCGACTGATCCTCGTCCTCGTAGGCGTACGCAGCCGATTCCTCCTGCACGCGACCGTTGCCGCGCGAGCGGCCGCCGCGTCCGTACGGGTTCGGTTTGAAATCGTAGGACCGCGTGAACGCCTGCTGATAGGCCGCCGCCGAATAGCTCGGCGCGATCTTCTCGATCAGGTCCGCGGGGATTTCGTCGAGGAAGCAGGACGGCTCGCTCGCACGGTACTCGCCGAACACACGTCGCCGCGCGGCGCCGGTCAGCACCAGCTGCTTCCGCGCGCGCGTCATCCCCACGTAGCAGAGGCGGCGCTCTTCCTCGAGCTCCTCTTCATCTTCTGACGATCGCGAGTGCGGGAACAGCCCCTGCTCGAGGCCCGCGAGGACGACCATCGGAAACTCGAGCCCCTTCGCGCTGTGCAGCGTCATCATCCAGATGCGTGCGTCGCGCGAGCCCTGCTCCTCGTCGACGTCCGACAGCAGCGACAGGCGATCGACGTAGCCGGTGAGGGTCGGTTCCGCCTCGCGGCTCTCGTACTCCTTGGCCGCCGACACGAGCTCCGCGAGATTCTCGATCCGCGCCTCGCCATCCTCGGTGCGATCCTCGCGGAGGTCCTGCAGGTAGCCGCTTCGATCGAGCATCTTGCCGATCGCCACCGACACGGAGTCCTGCCTGGCGAACTCGGTCAACCCGACGATCAGATCGCGGAACACCGTCAGCGCCGCCGCCGCGCGGCCGGTGAACGATTTCTCCTGGAGGCTGTGCACGAGGCGGGCCCACAGGGAGTTGGCCGTGGGCGCCGGCGCGAGCCCGGCGGCCAGCAGCGGAAGCTCCTCGTCCTGGCGATGGGTCAGCTCGATCTTCTCGACCGCGTCCATCACCCCTTTGCCGATCCCGCGCGTCGGCACGTTGATCACCCGCCGGAGGCTCACGTCGTCGTGCGGGTTGATGACGAGGCGCATGTAGGCGAGCGCGTCCTTGATCTCCTTGCGCTCGTAGAACCGCAGGCCGCCGACGATCTTGTACGCCAGCCCCTCGCGCATCAGCGCGTCCTCGATGGCCCTCGACTGCGCGTTGGTCCGATACAGGATCGCGACGGTGGACTCGGGGTCGTCCGCGAGACCGCGCCGAGCCGTGCGCGTGATGAAGTCGGCTTCCTCGAGCTCGTCCCCCCCGCGGAAGTACACGATCGGGGTGCCGCCCTTCTGGTCGGTCCACAACCGCTTGTCCTTGCGATTGCGGTTCTGGCTGATCACCGCCGACGCCGCGTCGAGAATCACCTGCGTCGACCGGTAGTTCCGTTCGAGCTTGACGATGTGCGCTTCAGGGAAGTCCTGTTCGAAATCGAGGATGTTGCGGAGGTCGGCGCCGCGCCACTTGTAGATCGACTGGTCCGGATCCCCGACGACACACAGGTTGCGGTAGACCTCGGAGAGCCGGCGGATGAGCAGGTACTGCGGGCGGTTCGTGTCCTGGTACTCGTCCACCATCACGAACCGGAACTGCTCCGAATAGCGCTGGCGCACCGCCATCGACGTCTCGAAGACGTCGACCGTCTTCAGCAGCAGATCGTCGAAGTCGAGCGCGCTCGCTTCCTTCAATGCGCTCACGTACTTCGCGTAGATCTTCCCGATGATCTCGTCACGCCGGTTCCACCCCGCCGAGTCGATCATCTGATCCGGACTCTCCATCCGGTTCTTCGCGTGGCTGATGCGCGACAACGCGGCCCGCGGCTGGACGAAGCTGTCGTCGATCTGCAGATCCTTCATCGCCTGTTTGACGACGACGAGCTGATCGGACGAGTCGTAGATGACGAAGTCCCGCGAGAGGCCGATCGCCGGCGCCTCGCGCCGAAGCAGCCGCGCGCACAGCGAGTGAAACGTCGACACCCACATGCGGCTGCAGTCCTCGCCGAGCAGCGTCTCGACGCGTCCGCGCATCTCCTCCGCTGCCTTGTTGGTGAAGGTGACCGCCAGCACCTCGGACGGCTTCGCATGGCCGTCGCCCACGAGGTAGGCAATGCGGCTCGTGATGACCTTCGTCTTGCCGGAACCGGCGCCCGCGAGGATCAGCAGCGGGCCGTTGATGTGGAGTACCGCCTCGCGCTGCTCGGGATTCAGAGTGTCGAGGAAATGCAATGGAGAACCCAGGGAATTTGGCGATTGAACGATTGGACGATTTAACGATTGAGCGATTTGGATGATTTGAACGATTGAGCGATTGAGCGATTTTGACGATCTTACGATTTTCCGAACCGAGGCGCGCGAGTGCCGGCGCGAGAAGCCGTCAGGTCTCGGAATCCTGAAGACGTACGGCCGTCGAATCCGTCAACCGCCAATTCGTCAGCCGTCCATTCGTCAACCGCCCAATCGTCAATTCGTTAAATCGTCCAATCGTCAATTCGTCAGATTCCTATTCCACCGTGACGCTCTTCGCCAGGTTCCGCGGCTGATCGACGTCGCACCCGCGGCGCACGGCGATGTCGTAGGCGAGCAGCTGGAGCGGGATCGTCATCGCGATCGGCGTCAGCAGATCCGGCGTGCGCGGCAGCTCGAGAATGAAGTCGGTCGATCGATCCAGGATCGAGGCGAGCTTGTCGTCTCCGCGCGTCGTGACCGCGATCACCGAGCCGCCGCGCGCCTTGACCTCCTGCATGTTGCCGATCATCTTCTCGAACACCGCATCGTGCGGCGCGATGGCGACGACCGGCATCCGCTCGTCGATGAGGGCGATCGGACCGTGCTTCATCTCGCCCGCCGGATACCCTTCGGCGTGGATGTACGAGATCTCCTTCAGCTTCAGCGCTCCTTCGAGCGCGATCGGGTAGTTGATCCCGCGTCCGAGATACAGGAAGTCGGTCCGCGCGTGGAAGCGCGCCGCAATCTCCTCGACCTCCGGCGCCAGCTTCAGCGTCTGCTCGAGGAGGAGTGGCAGCTGCAGCAGCGCGTCGATGTGCGGCTTCGACGCGTCGAGCGACAGCGTCCCCCGCGCCTGGCCGAGGCGCAGCGCGAGCAGATAGAGCGCGACGAGCTGCGACGTGAACGCCTTGGTCGACGCCACGCCGATCTCCGGGCCGGCGTGCGTGTACACGGTGCCGTCGGTCTCCCGCGTCGCCATGCTGCCGACGACGTTGCAGATCGCGATGCTGCGCGCGCCGTCCTTCTTCGCCTCGCGCAGCGCCGCCAGCGTGTCGGCCGTCTCGCCCGACTGCGTGATGACGATGGCGAGCGTCGTCGGGCCGACGATCGGGTTGCGGTAGCGGTACTCGGATCCGTAGTCGACTTCGACGGGAACGCGCGCGAGCTGCTCGATGATGAACTTCCCCACCAGCGCGGCGTGCCATGACGTGCCGCACGCCAGGATCGTGATGCGGTCGACGGCGGCGAGCTGCGCCTCGGTGATCTTCATCTCCTCGAGGAAGACGCGGCCCGAGTCCTGCGACACGCGGCCGAGAATCGTCTCGCGCGCGGCGGTCGGCTGCTCGAAGATCTCCTTCAGCATGAAGTGCTTGTAGCCGGCTTTCTCGGCCATGATCGGGTCCCACAGGACGCGCTGCGTCGCCGCGGAGACCGGGCGGCCGAAGAAGTCGGTGAAGCTCACGCCGGTGCGCGTGATGATCGCCATCTCCTCGTCACCCAGGAAGACGACGTCGCGCGTGTGGCTCAGGATGGCGGGGATGTCGGACGCGACGAAGAACTCACCGTCGCCGAGGCCGACCACGATCGGCGGACCGTTGCGGACGGCAACGATCTTCTCGGGATCGTCAGCCGAGATCAGCACGAGCGCGAAGAGACCGCGCATCAGCATCAGCGCGCGGCGCACCGCGTTCTCGAGCCCATCGTCCTTCATCTCGCGCTCGACCAGGTGCGCGACGATCTCGGTGTCGGTCTCGGTGACGAAGGTGTGCCCCTGGCGCTGCAGCTCGTGCTTCAGATCCAGGTAGTTCTCGATGATGCCGTTGTGCACGACGACGATCTTGCCGGTGCAGTCGCGGTGCGGATGGGCGTTCTCCTCGGTCGGCCGGCCGTGCGTCGCCCATCGCGTGTGTCCGACGCCGTAGTCCCCCTTGAGCGGGCTGCTGACGATTGCCTCTTCGAGGTTCGACAGCTTGCCCGCGCTCCGCCGCAGAGTCACCTTGCCATCGTCGACGACGGCGACGCCCGCGGAGTCGTAGCCGCGGTATTCGAGCTTGCGCAGACCGTCGATGAGGACCGGAACGACCTCTTTGGGACCGATGTAGCCGATGATGCCGCACATGGTGAACCTCTGGGAAACTTCAAACTCAAAACGGCAAACTCAAAACTCGAAGTGAAGACAGGCGAGCGCGAATTGCTGGCGTGTCGGCTCTCACTTTTGACTTTTGAGTTTTAAGTTTTAAGTTTCGAGTTTCTCTTTTTTCTTTCCTCGACCCAGCCCTCGATGTTGCGCTGCTTGCCGGCGCTGACAGCGAGCGCGCCGGGGGGGACGTCTTCGCGAATCGTGGTGCCGGTGCCGACGTAGGCCCCCTCGGCCACGGTGACCGGCGCGATCAGCTGCGTGTCGCTGCCGATGAACGCGCCGTCTCCGATGGTGGTGACCTGCTTGCGCACGCCGTCGTAGTTGCACGTGATCACGCCGGCGCCGATGTTGACGTTCGATCCGATCACGGCGTCGCCGAGATAGGCGAGATGCGACGCCTTGGTGCCCTCGCCGAAGACGGTTTTCTTCAGCTCGACGAAGTTGCCGATCTTGCCGTGCGGACCGACGTGCGACCCGCCGCGCAGGTGCGCGAAGGGGCCGATGGAGGCGTCGGCGGCAACCGTGCAGTCGACGATCACGCTGTGATCCAGGACGACCGCGCGATCGGCAATCGTCGACGCGCTGATGCGGACGCCCGCATGAATGATGCATCCCGATCCGACGACCGAGCCGCGCTCGATCGTCACGCCGGGCTTGACGATCGTGTCCCGTCCGATCTGCACGTCGAGGTCGATGTACGCCGTTTCCGGATCCTCGAGCGTGACGCCTGACGCCATCAACGCCGCGTTCTTCGTGCGGCGCATCTGCCGCGACACGTCGGCGAGCTCCACGCGGCTGTTGATCCCCCGGATCTCCGAGGCGTCGACGACCGTCACCGTTTCCACGGGACGTCCGGCCCTCCTGAAGATCGACACCAGATCGGGCAGGTAGTACTCGCGCTGGGCATTCTCTGCGCCGATGCCGCGCACCGCCTCGAAGAGCCCTTCCAGCGCGAAGGCGTAGATTCCGGCGTTGATGTCGGTGATCGTCCGTTCCGCGGACGTCGCGTCCTTCTCCTCGACGATCCGTGCAATCCTCTCGCCGTCGCGCACGATCCTTCCGTAGCCGTGCGGGTCGGCGACATGTGTCGTCACGACGGTCATCGCCGCGTGCGTGCCGGTGTGGCGATCCACCAGCGTGTGAACGGTTTCGCCTGAGAGCGCCGGCACGTCGCCGGAGAGGAGGACCAGCGTGCCTGTCCGTTCCCGCAGGAGCGGCTCGGTCGTGAGCAGGGCGTGCGCCGTCCCGAGCTGTGGCTCCTGCACCACGAACCGGAGGTCGCCGTGTGCGGCCAGCGCACCACGCACGGCGTCGCCCTGATGGCCGATCACGAGCGTGATGGAGGCAGGGTCGAGGCGGCGTGCCGTGTCGAGCACCTGCTCGATCATCGGGCGGCCGGCGACTTCGTGCAGCACCTTCGGACGCGCCGACTTCATGCGCGTCCCCTTTCCGGCCGCGAGGATCACGACGTGAACGTCAGGCATGACGTTCACGATTATCGTCCGGTTCGTGCGGCTGGCGCAGGCGCGGGTTCAGCTGCGGGTGCGGCGTACAGGCTCGACGGCGGCCTGGAACGCCTCGTCATCGTGCAGCGGCTGGAGGTCGGGATCGCGGCGTGCGAGCGCCCGGTTCTCGGAATTCAGCGCGATGGCGCGTTCGAGGTGGGCGATCGACGCGGCGATCTCGCCTCGCTGGGCGTGTGCAACGGCGAGCATGTAGAGCGCGTGGTCGTTGTCGGGATCCTCGTCGCGCACCAGGCGAAGATGTGAAATCGCCTCGTCGTAGCGCCCGCCGTTCAGCGCCAGGGTCGATGCGTAGAGCCGCTCCTGCAGCGTCCGCGGCGTCGCCTCCTGCGGCTGGGCATGGCGCCGGCAGACGTTGATGTAGAGACGCACCCGCTCGTGCAGCTCTCGTTCTTCAGGGTAGGAGGTGAGCACGCTTTCGAGAAGCTCGAGCGCCTGGTTGTAGTCGTGCCGCTGGAGCGCCTCCAGACCTTGCTCGTACAACGCGACAGCCTCGACGTAGGTGGAGCGCTTCGGGGTATCCGAAGAGGATCCGACGCCGCCAGGTCGAGCTGGCTCCAGAGAGGCCGTACGGCCGGCCGGTCGGGGTTGTTCCTGTTCCGGAGATTTGGGCTTCGGCTGCGGTCGCTGCTTGGCCATAGGATGCGTCAGACCGGACTTGTCTAACGGCCGAGAATTCGGTCGAACCTTATCAGAAGCTCAAGATTTTGGTCAACCGACTGATTTCTTGGCCTCTTCGAGCAGGGTGTAGACCTCGCGCGCGGCGATTCCGTGCTTCCTGCTGAGCTTTGTAATCGCCTGTCGCCGCGTCAATCCACTTTTATCTGTCAAATCACCAAACTCAATCGCCAGCGATTGGGGCTCAAGTTGTTGGGTTGGGTCAATATCTGTCATTCGGCCAATATTTGCGACGACTGTGAATTCCCCAATTTCAGCGTCGAGCTCGGCTGGAAGCCGAACGCTCCGAACAGTCTCATGGATCTTGGTCAGCTCACGCGCAATGATTATGTCGATTGACCCAAGACGCCGGTATACTTCGTCCAAAGTCTGACGAATTCGGTGTGGGGCTTCGTAGAACACCGCAACGTCGGCGACGTCCCGGGCCTTTTCCAGGCGTTCGAACCAGCGCCGTCGTCCGGTTCCTTTCGCGGGCGGAAAACCGAGGAAGAGGTAGCTCTCGAAGGGGAAACCCGACGCCGAAACAGCAGCGACAGCCGCGCTGGGACCAGGAATCGGCTCGACGCGCACGCCGGCCGCATGGGCCATCTGGATGAGGTGCTGTCCAGGGTCGGCCACAGCTGGGGTTCCCGCGTCCGACACCAGCGCGAGGCTTTCTCCCTGCTGAAGCCGCGCAAGCAGCTCAGCCGTCTTGCCCTTCTCGCTGTGCTCGTGGAAACTGGTAGTCCGGGTCGCGATTCCGAAGTGCTGCAGCAGGTGTCTGGTGCGGCGCGTGTCCTCGGCCGCAATCAGCGCAACCTCGCGAAGGACCCGCAGGGCCCTGGCCGAGATGTCTTCGAGGTTGCCGATTGGCGTGGCGACCACGAACAGCGTTCCGGCCATCGGCAGCAGATTTTCATTGTACCATTGGCGGATCGCCGTGCCCTGTGCGGCCGGTACTCCAGAGGCCTCAGCATCCGTATCGCCAAGGACCCATGCCCGTTTCCGAACCGCTTCCGCACTTCGTTGACGACCTGCTCGGGTATCTCCACGAAACGCATCCGACGCACGCCACGCTCGACGGCGTGCACACCCACGACGATCTGCTCGAGGATCTGAGCCGCCACGGCATCGACGCGGAAGCGCGCGCGCTCGCCGGGTACCTCCGGCGGCTCGAGGAGATCGACCGCGACGGGCTGACCGCGGTGGAAGCGCTGGAGCACCGCATGCTCGGCTCCCACCTGCGCGGCCGCATGTTCGACCTCGAGGTCGTACGCACCTGGGAGCGGAACCCGCAGTTCTACGCCGACGTCCTCGCGTCGAGCCTCGCGGCGCAGGCGCTCTTCACGCACGCCCCCGCGCCCGAGCGCGCGCGCCGCGTCCTCTCGAAGCTTCGCCAGACGCCGCGCCTCATCCAGGCGGCGCGCGACAACATCAAGGAGCCGCCTGGCATCTTCGTCAAGGTCGGCATCGAGACGATGAAAGGGGCGCTGACCTTCATCGATCACGATCTGCCGCGCGCGTTCTCCGACGTCGACGATCTCCACCTGCTCGGCGACCTCGCCGACGCGCAGCAGGAAGCGGTGCACGCGGTCGCCGGCTACGTCGAGTACCTCGAGAAAGAGGTGGCGCCGAAGGCGCGCGCGTCGTTCCGTCTCGGGCGCGATCGCTTCGAGCAGAAGCTCCGGCTCGAGGAAGGGATCAACATCCCGGTCGATCGCCTGCTGACGATCGCCGAGCGCGAGCTCGCCTCGACACAGGAAGCGTTCCGCCAGCTCGCCGGCAAGATGAACGGCGGCGACCCGCTCGCCGCATGGGCGAAGACGAAGGACAACCACCCGAAGCCGGGCGAGCTGGTCAAGGTGGGGCAGCAGCAGCTCGAGGAGCTGAAGACGTTCCTCGAACGTCAGAGCCTCATCACGATGCCGGCGGGCGAACCGGTGGTCGTCGCGCCGACGCCGGAGTTCTACCGCTGGTCGTTCGCCAGCATGTGGACGCCGGGGCCGTTCGAGAGCAAGCCGACGCGCGCGTACTACTACCTCACCGACGCCGATCCGGCGTGGCCCGAGGAACGTCAGCTCGAGCACCTGCGCGACTACAACCTCCCGACGCTCTGGTCGGTCTCGATCCACGAGGTGTACCCGGGGCACTTCCTGCACTACCAGCACCTGCGCAAGGTGACGTCGAAGGCCCGCAAGTCGATCCTGTTCGCCTCGGCGTCGTTCGTCGAAGGGTGGGCCCACTACTGCGAGCAGATGATGATCGAAAGCGGCTTCGGCCGCGACGATCACAGCATCCGGCTGGGACAGCTCGCCGAATCGCTGATCCGTCTCGTGCGCTTCATCGTCGGCATCAAGCTGCACACCGAGGACCTGTCGGTCGAACAGGGAGTGCGGCTGTTCCGCGAGGAGGCGTACCTGGAGGAGGCGACGGCGCGCCGCGAGGCGGAGCGCGGCACCTTCGATCCGACCTACCTGGTGTACAGCGCGGGAAAGATGATGCTGCTCAAGCTGCGGCAGGACTACAAGGCGCAGCAGGGCAAGGCGTTCTCGCTGCGCACGTTCCACGACACGCTGCTCGGCAACGGCACGGCGCCGTTCTGGCTGCACCGTGAGCTGATGCTCGGCGCCAACGCCGGCGACGTGTTGGAGTAAACCGCATGCCTCTGTACGAGTACGAGTGCGACCAGTGCCATCATCGCTTCGAGGTCATTCAGAAGTTCAGCGATGCTCCGATCGAAACCTGCCCGAAGTGCGGATCGCCGGTCCACAAGGTGATGTCGTCGCCGGCGATCCAGTTCAAGGGGTCGGGCTGGTACATCACCGACTACGCGAAGAAGGAATCGACCGCCGCGGGGAAGACGAGCGCGCCGTCCGACAGCTCGGCGTCGGGCGATAGCGGATCCAAGGACAGCACCGCGTCCGACGCGAAGGCGTCGACCTCCACGTCGACGCCAGCCAAGACGGAGTAGATCGGCGGCAGCCGGTCGACCGGTCAGCGCCGCGCGTGGGCTTCGAGGCCGAGCGTCGACAGGTACTCGGAGAACTTCTCCGCCAGGTCTTCGCGCTTCAGCGCGAAGTAGACCACCGCCTTCAGGAACCCGAGCTTGTTCCCGGTGTCGTGCCGGACACCTTTCACTTCGCACGCGTAGATCGGACGCGACTTGAGCAGCTCGCGCAGGCCGTTGGTCAGCTGAATCTCGCCGGTGCGATCGCTCTTGGTCTTCTCCAGGGCCGGGAAGATGTCGGGCGTGAGGATGTAGCGCCCGATGATCGCGAGGTCCGACGGCGCCTCGCTCCTCGGCGGCTTCTCCACGAGATCGGTCACCTCGTAGATCCCCTCGCCAAGACTCGCCGACAGGTTCGGCGCGATCACGCCGTAGCTCGAGACGTCGTCCATCGGGACGCGCTCGACCGCGAGCACCGGGCCGTTCACCCGGTTGAACACGTCGACCAGCTGTCGCACCGCCGGCGGGTCGGCGTCGATCACATCGTCGGCGAGGATGACGGCGAACGGTTCGTTGCCGACCAGCTCGCGCGTGACGAGGACCGCGTGGCCGAGGCCGAGCGGTTCTCCCTGCCGCACGTACGCGAAGTTGATCATGTTGGAGATCTTGCGGATCTCCCCCAGCAGCTCCTTCTTGCCGCGCGCCTCGAGAAACGACTCGAGCTCGATCGACACGTCGAAGTGATCCTCGATCGCGTTCTTGCCGCGGCCGGTGACCAGGATGATGTTGTCGATCCCCGAATCCACCGCTTCCTCGACGCCGTACTGGATGATCGGCTTGTCGACGAGCGGCAGCATTTCCTTGGGCTGCGCCTTGGTGGCGGGAAGGAACCGGGTACCCAGACCGGCGGCAGGAAAGACGGCTTTGCGAACCCTCATCACCGCGGGATCGTAGCAGAACTCGTTCCGCCCCTTTCTATACAATAGAGCCCGAGGGTGCATGCTCGATCCGACGATAGTTCGTGAAAATCTCGATGTCGTTCGCGACAGCCTCCGGAAACGCGGACAGGATCCCGACACGGCGCTGGAAGGCGTCGCGGCGCTCGACGCCACGCGCCGCCGCCTCATTGCGGAATTCGAAGGGCTGAAGCGCGAGCAGAACGCATCGGGCGACGAGATCGCGCGCGCGAAGCGCGAAGGACGCGACACGTCCGACATCCAGGAGCGCAATCGCGCCCGTGCGCAGCAGATCAAGCAGCTCGGGACGGAGCTGGACGCGATCGAGGCGCAGCGGCAACAGGCGCTGCTGGTCCTGCCGAACATCCCGCATGCATCGGTTCCGGCCGGTGCCAGCGCGGCGGACAACGTGGTCGTCCGCACGGTGGGCGAGCCGCGCACGTTCGATTTCGAACCGCAGGCGCACTGGGATCTCGGGCCGGCACTCCGCATCATCGACTTCGAGCGCGGGACGAAGATCTCCGGTGCCCGCTTCACCGTCCTCAGCGGCGCGGGCGCCAGGCTGGAACGGGCGCTGATCAACTTCATGCTCGACCTGCACACGACCGAGCACGGGTACCGCGAGATGGAGCCGCCGTTCATGGTGAACCGCGACGCGCTCGTCGGCACCGGCAACCTGCCGAAGTTCGAAGCGGACCTGTTCAAGATCGCCGGCGACTGGGATCTGTTCCTGATTCCGACCGCGGAGGTGCCGCTCACGAATCTTCATCGCGGCGAGATCCTCGACGGCCGCGAGCTGCCGATCAAGTACACCGCCTACACCCCCTGCTTCCGCAGCGAGGCAGGCTCGTACGGCCAGGACGTGCGCGGCCTGATCCGCCAGCACCAGTTCGACAAGGTGGAGCTGGTGAAGCTGACGACGCCGGAGCAGTCCTACGCGGAGCTCGAATCGCTGGTGGCGAACGCCGAAGAGGTGCTCCGCCGCCTCGAGCTGCCGTTCCGCACCGTCGTCCTCTGCACCGGCGACATGGGCTTCGCCTCGGCGAAGACGTACGACATCGAGGTGTGGCTCCCGAGCCAGAAGACCTATCGCGAGATCTCGTCCTGCAGCAACACCGAGGCGTTCCAGGCGCGGCGCGCGAACATCAAGTTCCGTCCCGGCGGCAGCGGCAAGGCGGAGCTCGTGCACACGCTGAACGGATCGGGGCTCGCGGTCGGCCGCACGCTGATCGCGATTCTCGAGAACTACCAGGAGAAGGACGGATCGATCACGATCCCGACGGCGCTCAGGGCGTACATGGGCGGCGTCGAGCGGATCGCTGGATAGATCGGGCAGATCGCGAAGGCCGGGAGGGCGGCGTCAGCGCCCGCCGGTCACGTCGACGATCGCTCCGTTCACGTACGACGCGTCGTCGGACAGCAGCCACAGGATCGCGGCGGCAACCTCCTCGGGCTGGCCGCCGCGCTTCATCGGAACCGCTGCGCTCAGGCGCTGCACGCGCCCAGGCTCTCCGCCGCTCGCGTGAATGTCGGTGTCAATCAGCCCCGGGCGCACGGCGTTGACGCGAATTCCTTCCTCGCCCACTTCGCGCGACAGGCCGATCGTCAGCGTATCGATCGCCCCCTTGGAGGCGGCGTAATCGACGTACTCGTTGGCAGAGCCGAGCCGCGCCGCCGCCGACGACACGTTGACGATGGCGCCGCCGCGGCGGCCGTGTCGAGTCGACATGCGCCGTATTGCCTCGCGACAACAGAGGAACGAGCCGATCACGTTCGTTGAGAAGACCGCCTCGAGTCTCCGCGCGTCCATCTGATCGACCCGCGCCTGGACCTCCAGGATTCCCGCGTTGTTGACGAGCGCGTCGAGCCGGCCGACGGTCTCGTCGACGGTCCGAAACAGCCGCACGACGTCGGGTTCGCTGGCGACGTCGGCCTGTACGGCGCGGGCGGTTCCGCCGCGCGCCGCGATCCGTCGCACGACCGTATCAGCGGCGTCGGGGTGCCGCAGATATGTCAGGCACACGGCGTACCCGCGCTCCGCCGCCAGCCGCGCCGTCGCCGCGCCAATCCCCCGGCTGCCACCGGTGATCAGGATCGACTTCATGGGAGGGAAGTATAGCCACCCGAGTCACCGGTCGCGGTAAGATCGACGTGCCTGCATCAGAGTCTCAGTCTGCGGAGAGGTGGCCGAGTGGTTTAAGGCGGCGGTCTTGAAAACCGCTGAAGTCGGAAGGCTTCCAGGGGTTCGAATCCCTTCCTCTCCGCCACACACGCACCCTCGCGCTCTGGTTAGCGGGCCATCTCCCCAATTCGTAACGTTCACGCTTCGGCTGGCGGCGCGTCAGGCGGACGTGTCGTGAAGCGCCGGCAGGCTCAATCCGATGTCAGCCGCTTCAGCGCTTCACGCACATCCGCGGCGAGCGGCTCGAGGAGCTCGAGGCCAAGGCCGAAAGTCGGTCCCTCGGCCGCATGAATGCGCAGCACGTAGACGATGCGTGCGGCGAATTCGATCGGGGCCTGGCTCTCCGGCAGGTGGAAGCGGAACTGCCGCAGCTGGCCGACAGCGGCTTCGGCCCGCGTGTGGACCATCATGCCCCCGTCGCTGATGTTCACCAGCGTGACGTCATGACCGTTGTCGTCGCGTCCCGCGACGGGTGTGAGCAGCTGGAGCCGTGGCGCCGCCCGGCGCTCGCCGGCCGGAGGCCGTGATCGGTTGTCGGATGTGGGAGGAGGCATCGCTTGCGCGAGGATCACGCAACTCCCGTTCCAGATTGTATCTAGCAACAACGTCAGGAAATCGCCACGCGCATCGGCGCAATGCCGTCGGCCGCCGACACGCGCGCGGACAGCTTTCTGACCGCCGCGGCCAGCTGCTCGCCTCGACACGCCGAAGTCGGCGCGCGTCCGGCTGAACCACCTTGCCAAGTCCGGCACAGCGCTTCACGCCGGGCAGAGCCGAAGGCCTCCCGGCGGCGCCGGGCGGTACCGGGCGTTACTGGCTGCCGCGATCGACGTGCGACCGGCGATACTGCGGCATGCGCCGCCACCTGCCGAACGCCGTGACCATCGTCCGGGTCGCGCTGCTGCCGCTCCTGCTGTGGCTGGCCGTTGCCGGCAATCGCCACGCCTTCGGCGCGCTCCTCCTGTGCTGCCTCGCGGGCGACGTCCTCGACGGCATGCTGGCACGCGCCCTTCGGGCCATGTCGCCGCTCGGCTCGCTGCTCGACTCGATCGCGGACGCGCTGCTGTTCGTCACCGCCGTCGCCGGCGTGCTGCTGCTCTATCCGGACGAGGTCGCGGCGCATCGCATCGCGTTCTGGTGCACGCCGGCCGCGTGGCTCTCCGAGAACATGGCGGCGCTCGTCCGGTACGGGCGGCTGTCGAGCTTTCACACGTACCTGTCACGCGCTGCGGCCGTCGCCATGGGCGCATTCGGTGCGGTGCTGATCGTGCGCGGGTTCGAGCCGATCCTGCTGCGCACCGCGGCCGCGGCGGTTGCGCTCGCCACCATCGAAGAGTTCGTGCTGCTGTACCTGCTGCCGGAGTGGACATCCGACGTGCGCGGCGTGGCCTGGGTGCTGAGGAGCCGCGCCATGGCCGACGCCGCTGCGCGCCAGGCCTGAGCGCCGCGACGATTCGGATACAATCCCTGAGCCTCTCGCCGAGAGTCCATAGCCTGGTTCAGATCCACCTTATGCCCACAGGACAGGTGGCGGCCGCGCGGCCGGTGAACAGCCCGGGACAGGTGCTGTTCGCCAGCCTGATCGGCACCACGATCGAGTTCTTCGACTTCTACATCTACGCGACGGCGGCGGTGCTGGTCTTCCCGCGGCTGTTCTTCCCGTCGACCGATCCGGCGTCGGCGATGCTCGCGTCGCTCGCCACATTCGCCGTCGCCTTCTTCGCGCGGCCGATCGGCTCGGCGTTCTTCGGTCACTTCGGCGACCGCGTCGGCCGCAAGACGACGCTCGTCGCCGCGCTGTTGACGATGGGGATCTCGACGGTCACCATCGGGCTGCTGCCGACGTACTCGTCGATCGGCATTCTCGCGCCGATGCTGCTCGCGTTGTGCCGTTTCGGACAGGGGCTCGGGCTCGGCGGCGAGTGGGGAGGGGCGGTGCTGCTGGCGATCGAGAACGCGCCGCCGGAACGCCGCGCGTGGTACGGCATGTTCCCGCAGCTCGGCGCGCCGATCGGGTTCCTCTTCTCGGGGAGCACCTTCCTCCTGCTCTCGGAGCTGTTCACCGACGAGCAGTTCTACGCGTTCGGGTGGCGGCTGCCGTTCCTCGCGAGCGCGGCGCTGGTCGCCGTCGGGCTGTACGTCCGGCTCACCATCACCGAGACGCCGGTCTTCCAGCGCGTGCAGCAGAGCGAACGGGCGAAGGTGCCGATGCTGACCGTGTTTCGCGATCACACCGGCACGCTCGTCGCGGGGACGCTCGCGTCGCTTGCGACGTTCGTCCTCTTCTACCTCATGACGGTGTTCACGCTGTCGTGGGGCACGAGCGCGCTCGGGTTCTCGCGCGATCGGTTCCTCGTCATCCAGCTGTTCGGCATCGTCTGCTTCGGGTTGACGATACCGGTCGCGGCAAAGATCGCGGAGCGCGGCCGGCGGCTGACGATGATCTGGGTGACCGTGGCGATTGCGCTGTTCGGGCTCGTGATGGGACCGCTCTTCCAGGCCGGCACCGCCGGCGCCGTGCTGACGCTGACGATCGGCCTCGCGCTGATGGGGCTCACCTACGGTCCGCTGGGCACGGTGCTGTCGGAGCTGTTTCCGACCGCGGTGCGCTACACGGGCAGCTCGCTGACCTTCAACCTCGCCGGCATCTTCGGGGCATCGCTCGCGCCGTACATCGCGACCTGGCTGGCGACGAACTACGGCCTGCCGTGGGTTGGTTACTACCTGACCGCGGCGGCGCTGCTGACGCTGGCCGGGTTGCTGGCGACGCGCGAGACGAAGGATACCGACCTGCACGGCCATCGCAGCGAAGGCTGATGCCGCATCGCGCGAGGCGGATGGCGCCGTGGGCGGCTGCGGGTGCCGGACTCCTCGCGTTCGCGACGGCGACGCACGCGCAGACGCCGGCGGCCGGCGATCCCCCGCCGCCGACCCTTCCGGAAACGCTGTCGCGCACCGTCGACGGGCGCGCCACGATTCGCGCGGTGCGCGTCACGACGCCTGTGCGCGTCGACGGCCGGCTGGACGAGGCGATCTACCAGGCCGTGCTGCCCGCCTCCGATTTCATCCAGATGGAACCCGATGGCGGCGAGCCGGCGACGGAGAAGACGGAGGTCTGGCTGCTCTACGATCGCGAGCACGTCTACGTCACCTTCCGCGCGTGGGAGAGCCAGCCTGACAAGACGATCGCCAACGAGATGCGGCGCGACAGCGGCAACATCCGGCAGGGCGACTCGATCGGGTTCGGGCTCGACACGTTCCGCGATCGCCGCAACGCGTTCCAGTTCGAGGCCAACTCGCTCGGCGCGCGCACCGACGGCCAGAGCACGAACGAGCGCCAGTACAACGCCGACTGGAATCCGGTGTGGAGCGTGGCGGCCGGGACGTTCGACGGCGGCTGGACGATCGAAGCCGCCATCCCGTTCAAGTCGCTGCGGTACGCGCCCGGGACCGTGCAGGACTGGGGGCTGCAGGCACGGCGCACCAACAAGTGGAAGAACGAGATCGCGTACCTGACGAAGGTGCCGCCGGCCTTCGGCATCGGCCGCGCCGATTTCTCCGCGTCGCTGTTCGCCTCGGTCGTCGGCCTCGAGGCGCCGCCGCTGTCGCGCAATCTCGAGCTGAAGCCTTACGCGATCGCCAACGTGACGACCGACAACGTCGCCAGCCCGCGCCGCAGGCACGATCCCGCCGCCGACGCCGGCATCGACGCGAAGTACGGCATCACGCAGAACGTGACCGCCGATCTGACGGTGAACACCGACTTCGCGCAGGTGGAGGCCGACGAGCAGCAGGTGAACCTCACGCGTTTCAGCCTGTTCTTTCCCGAGAAGCGCGACTTCTTCCTGGAGAACCAGGGCATCTTCACGTTCGGCAACAACTCGACCAGCACGAACAGCACCTCGTCCGACGTCCCGCTGCTCTTCTACAGCCGCCGGATCGGCTTCGCCAACAACCGCGACGTGCCGATTCTCGCCGGCGGCCGCGTCACCGGACGCATGGGACGCTACTCGCTCGGCGTCGTCGACATGCAGACGCGCGAGGACGAGGCGGCGCTCGCGCCGGCGACGAACTTCTCGGTCGTCCGCGTGAAGCGCGACCTCCTGCGGCGCAGCAGCATCGGTGTGCTCGCGACGTCGCGTTCGCGGTCGTCGACGGGACCGGGATCGAACCAGGCGTATGGCGTCGACGGCACCTTCGCGTTCTTCTCGAACCTGTCGTTCGCGACCTACTTCGCCCAGTCGCGCGCCGACGGGGTGAAGGACGACGGCTCGTCGTATCGCGCGCAGATGGAGTACGCCGGCGATCGCTACGGCGTCCAGGTCGAGCGGCTCACGGTCGATCCCGGCTTCAACCCGGACGTCGGGTTCCTGCGGCGCACCGACATGCGGAAGAACTACGCGCAGCTGCGGTTCAGCCCCAGGCCGAGATCGATGCCCCGCGTGCGCAAGTTCTACTTCGTCGGACAGTTCACCTACATCGAGGACGCCGCGGGCCATCTCTCGACGCGCCTCTCGGATGTCGAGCTCCAGACCGAGCTCCAGAGCAGCGATCGGTTCATCGCGGGGGTGCAGCAGGACTACGAGCTGATCGCGCGCCCCTTCTCGGCGGTTCCCGGCGCGCTGATTCCGGCCGGCGGCTACGAGTTCAGGACCGCACGCCTCGGCTACAACCTCGGACAGCAGCGTCCCGTGTCGGGCAACATCCTGCTCGAACGAGGAGAGTTCTACGACGGCACCCGCACAGGGCTCACGTTCAACCGGTCGCGCGTGAACTTCTCGCCGCGCCTGTCGATCGAGCCGTCTGTGACCCTCAACTGGATCGATCTCCCCGTGGGGGCGTTCACGTCGACGCTGATCGGCTCGCGGATGACGTACACGGCAACGCCGCTGCTCTTCGCGAGCGCACTGGTGCAGTACAACTCGAGTACCCACAGCGTCAGCACGAACGCGCGTCTTCGCTGGGAGTACCGCCCGGGGAGCGAGCTGTTCGTCGTCTACAACGAGGAGCGCCACAGCGAAGCCACGCTGCTCGCGCCAGGACTGCTGAACCGCGCGATCATCGTGAAGGTCAATCGCTTTTTCCGCTTCTGATCGGCTCGCATCTGGCCAGTACGTGGCGTCCGGGTTCTCGCTTTTGTGGCGTCCGGGTTCAGCCGGACGTTCATCGGCCGGGTCTGAAGACCTGGCCCTACGCCTGGAACCGGCGACCGCGTTCCTCGTCCGCGTACAGCCGCCGACCTTCCGCCTTCGCTGAAGCGTCGGCGGACCTGCAAGGTCCGCGGCTACATCAGACAGGTCCGAGAAACGTTCACGCGCCGGCGGGAATCGTCAGGCCGATTCGCGATCCGCGCGGCGAGATCGTCGCTGTCGCGTCGCCGCCGTGCACGCGTGCCGCGCGCAGCACCGCCGCCATCGCCAGGACGACCGGAATCCCGCCCGGCCGGTCGCGCCATTCCGGATCGAACGCCCGTTCCGTCCACGTCGCCGGCGGCAGCAGGTGATCCTGCGACGCGATCAACGTGAGCTGCTTCGACGCGGTCAGGCCCGCGACGACCGCGAGCCGGCCCGACGGCAGGCCGTCGAGCATCGCCATCGTCGCGACGATGGCGCCGGTCAACGCGGTGGCGAGGAGGCTCTCGTCGGCGATCACGATATGGTTCGCCGGCAGATCGATGTGCGGCATGAACTCGACATGGCGCATCCGCCGCTCGGGCGCGAACCCCTGCATCACACGGTCGACGAGCGCCGCGACCGGCACGGCGCCGCGCATCACCGGCAGCTCGCCGCGGACCGCGCGCGTCGACTGCACGAGCGTGGTCGCGCGCCACAGCTCGGCGCGCAGCAGGTTGCCGACCACGCCGCGCGAGAGGTCGGACATCGGGTGCGAGAGCAGATCGGCGAGCGACGACGCGGTGCCGAGCGAGCGGGCGATCTCCTCGCCCGACCGCGCCGTGCTGTCGGGGACGCCCGCCGCCTGCTGCGCCTGCGTGGCCGGCACGCTCGAGAGATTCGACGCCTCACGCAGCCGTTCGGCGCGATCCTCGTCGACGTCGTGAACGATGCACGGCACGTCGCGTAGGCCGGCGGCGATTGCGGCGGCGAGCCGGCGATGCCCGGCGATCAACTGCAGCCGGCCGTCACGCTCGCAGACGAGCAGCGGCTGCAGGATGCCGTGACGTTTCACCGATTCGACGAGCGGCGCGAGATCGGGAAGGTCGGCGACGTCGGGCGCGTCGAGCGAGCTCACGGCGACGGTGCGTTCACGGCCCGCCGGCATCCGTGACGCGAGCAGATCCACGTAATGCGGATCCGCACGCATGCGGTAGTTGGACGGAAGCCCTTCGCGCACGGGACGCGGTTCGTCCGCCTGCGATTCGATGTCAGCCACGTAGCGTGCCTGCGAGCCGGGAAGTTCGGATGAATTGCAATCAGGAATGGAACGGCTGAGCTCTTATATCAGAACGCGGCGCGACGTACAACGCGAGAGTGGTCGTTCGGCCGGCTGAAGCCGGCCGCCACGTGGGGCGCCGGCCGCCACCTCTATTCCACGGCCTGCCAGCCGACAATCCACGTGCGCGCGTCGTCGCGCAGACCGCGCGCGTAGTCGACCCGGAACAGGCCCGCACGGCCGGGGACGCGAACGCGCAGGCCGACGCCGACGTCCGTTTGGAACGCATGTCCGTGCGAGAACGCGGCGCGGTCGCCGGCAGCGGCGGCGTCGGCGAAGAGCGCGGCGCCGAGGCGTACGATCGACGGCCGGCGCAGCCAGTGCTGCGCCTCCAGCGTGGCGTGCGCCAGCCGCCGGCCGAACACCGTGCCGTCGATCCGTCCGTCGTGCAGCAGCGAGTGCGCGCGGAGGAGAGGAGCGCGGCTGCGCCCCTCGCCAGCGCCGCTCCAGAGCGCGAGCGGCGCCTCGGCCGACGCGGCGCTGAGCCCCGCACGCGCGATCGTGACGATCGGTCCCGGGTCGTGCCGATTCCGCGCGGTCAGGTCGAGCGCGGCGAGACCGAAACCGGGCGCCCCGCCAAGTCCGGACCATCTCCCCACCAGGAGCTGCACGGCGATGCGATCGTCGACCAGACGCGCTTCGAGCGCCGCGGAGAGGTGGAGCGTGCGATCGCTGTCGCCGTCCATGCGCGTCCAGCGATCGAACCCGGACGCGATCGACGCGCGCAGGCTGGGCGTGAGCCACGTCGACATGCCGATGTCTCCGGTGAGGCGCTCCTCGCGGATCGCCGCGGTCTCCGCTCCGTAGGTCTGCGCCTCCCACGCCATGCCCACACGCCAGACACCGTGTGGCCTCGACAACCGCGGCGCCGCGAACTGCATCGACGCGCGCGGCCGGTTCTCCCACCAGCCCCACGACGCCGACCATCTCTCGCCCTGACCGGTTGGTCCAGGCACGTTCGCCGACACCTCGCGCTCGAGCCCTGCCTGAACGCCCGCCGCGATCCACTGCACCGGGGTGCGAGGCAGCGTCGCCTGCTCGACGACGGCGACGTCGGCGACCGCGTAGCCCTCGTCGTCGGGCCTCAGCGCGATGCGCGTCGCCGCGAGATCGGGCATCGACTCGAGACGGCGGCGAGCCAGCCTGAACGCGCGCGCGGTGAGGATCTGGTCAGGCGGCAGGTCGAGCGCCTGCGCGAGCAGCGAGTAGCGCGTCCGCCTGAGCCCCGCAATCCGCACCGAGTCGAGGATAGGCTTGCCGACACGATTCCAGGCGCGAAGCGCACCGTCGAAGTCGTTCATCATGAACCGGCTCGACGCGAGCACGTCGGCCGCGTACCGATCGTCGGGATCGCGCTCGAGCGCGGCCTCTGCGAGATCGCTTGCGGCGCTCCAGCTCTTCTCCGCGAAGCGGACGCCCGCAAGCTCGCGGAGCGGTCCCGCCGAATCGGGACATTCGACGATGAGCCGCTGCAGGATCGCATCGGCGCTGGACAGTCCTCGCGCGGCAATCTCGTCGATCGCCGCGTCGAGACGCTGGTCGCAGCCGCTCGCGCTTCGGGTTTCGGACGGTCCGCCCGCTGGCGGTGACGCAGGCGACGCCGACACAGACGACGGCGACTGATCGCTCGGCGCCGTCGCCGCGGCACGATCCGCGGACGGCGTCACGCGAAGCGTCCAGAAGCCTGTCGGTTTCCAGGCAGCCTGCAGCTTCGCGGCGGGAAAACGGCGCGACGGTCCCCAGGTCGGATCGTGCACCGCCACGCCCGCCTCGTCGACCGCGACGACGACGACGTAGTGATATCGCTGGGGACGATCCTCGATCAGGATCATGGGCGGCCGTCCCGCGGCAATTTCTGAACGCAGGACGTCGATCGAGCCTTCGAGCCGTGTCGCCGTCCAGTGCCGGTCGCGGATGGCGTCGATCAACGTTGAATCGGCAATGCCGCCGGCGTCACGATCGACAAGCGGCGCGAACTGTTGCACGCTGGCGTGCCGGTCGCCCCAGTAGCGGAAGATCATCGCGGTGGCGGCGCCACCGCAGAGCGCCTCGGTTTGCGGGAGGTACGGGACGTCGAGGGCGGCGGTCGCCGTCGCGGGAGACGGCTGGGCCGGTGCGGCGGCAGGAACGGCGAGCAGAGACAGCACGAGGGCCGCGGCACGCGCGGCCCTCGTGTCGAACGCGATCGGCAATCGGCGTCAGTCGACCGCGACGACGATCAGGATCACCACCAGCAGCGCGACGATGATCGTGGTCGTCGAGATGACGACGGTCGAGGCGCCGCCGACCAGCGCCTGGTTCACCTGCTGCGCGGCAGCGGCCACCTGCGTGAGCGAGTTGCCGCTCAAGGTGTCGATGGACGCGTTGACGCGGTCGAGGTCGATGCCGGACTTCGCGGCGACGCCGCGAACCTCGGGACGGCTGAGCGCTTCGTGAATGGCGGCGCGGTCCGCATCCTGCTGTGCGACCTGCTGCGTGACGGTTTGTGACAGCACGGACCGATTCACGGCGTGCCGCTCCTGGGCAAATGCGGATGATGACAGCGCAAGGGTGAACACGAGCAGCGTGGCGAGCAGTGTGCGGAACGTTCGCATCGAAACCTCCTGTAGTCGGCGAAACACGACATAGGAGGATATAGCAAGCGTGATACCGCCCGCCGGTGCGGGGCGCGAGACATATGGAAGATATGAGTCAGCAGGTCGAGCCGTGGGTGGCCGGGCTTCAAGCACGTCAGTTGGCCGATCTCACGTTTCCGGAAGTATCGCGCGCGCTGCGGGCGCTGTCGTCGGCGTACGTCGAACGTCGGGCGAAACTGAAGGAAGGCGCGGCGCTGTCGGGCGCAGGCAAGCGGGCCGCGTTCGCGCTGTACTACGGTCCGCTGCACTTCCTCTTGATCGAGCACATCGTCGGCAGCCTCGGCGAGCCGTTCGTGTCGGTTCGGCGTGTCCTGGATCTCGGCTGCGGGATCGGCGCGTCGGGCGCCGGCTGGGCGGCCGCCTGCAGGCGGCCGCCGAAGATCGTCGGCCTGGATCGCAACGCGTGGGCCGTGGAAGAAGCGCGGCGCACGTACGCAGTCTTCGGTCTCGATGCGACGGTACGAACGGGGACGCTGCAGGATCGAGCCGCGTCGGCAGGGAGTCGAGGATCTGGCAATGGTCAAGGCGGCGATCGTCGCGCGATTGCCGAATCGGGGGTGCTGCTGGCGTTCGTCGTGAACGAGATTGCCGATCGTGCCGTCCGTGACTCGCTGCTGGAGGATCTGCTGCGCCGCGTCGAGCAGGGGGGACATGTGCTGGTCGTGGAACCGCTGGCGCGTCAGGTGGCGCCGTGGTGGAACAGCTGGGCGCGCGAGCTCATCGCGCGCGGCGGCCGCGCCGACGAATGGCGTTTTCGACCGGAGGTTCCGGCCATCGTCGAGAGGCTCGGACAGGCGGCCGGTCTCGATTATCGAGAAGTCAAGGGCCGCTCGCTCGCAGTCTGACCAGTGTCGGTTCGCGACGTCTTCAAATCGTGACGTCCTCAAATCGCCAAATCGCTAAATCGCTAAATCGTCAAATCGCTAAATCGTCAAATTATCGGAGGCTCCCTTCCATGGTTCTGGTGGTCGGTGGGACAGGTCAGCTCGGCGGCCGGATCGCGCGCGAGCTGTTGTCGAAACGTCAGGCGGTGCGCGCGTTGTGCCGTGCCGGATCGGGATACGGCGCGCTCAGGCGCATGGGCGCGGAGATCGTCACCGGCGACCTGAAGGATCCCGCGTCGCTGGCCGCGGCGTGCGCCGGCGTGGACACGGTGATCACCACCGCCACCGCGGCGCGTCGCGGCGGCGACGACACCATCGAGTCTGTCGACCTGCTCGGCACGCGCAGCCTGATCGACGCCGCCCGCGCGGCAGGGGTGGCCCGCTTTTTGTACGTGTCGGTGTACGGCGCCGACCCCGGGGCGCCAATCCCGTTCGTGGCTGCCAAGGGAAAGAGCAACGCGTACCTGAAGGCGAGCGGCATGCCGTGGACGATCGTCGCGCCGAACGCGTTCATGGAGACCTGGCCAGGTCTGGTGGTTGGTGCGCCGGCGATGGCCGGCCGCCCTGTCGTCCTGGTCGGCGACGGTATGCGGCGCCACGCGTTCGTTGCCGAGCACGACGTGGCGCAGTTCGCGGTGGCGGCGGTGTCGAACCCGGCGGCCGCGAATCGCGAGCTGTCGATCGGGGGAGCGGCGGCGGTCAGCTGGCGCGAGGTCGTCGCCGCGTACGAGCGGGCGCTGGGGAGATCGATCGAGGTCCGGTACGTGAAGCCGGGCGATCGCGTGGAAGGGATGTCCGACATGCTGCTGCAGCTGCTTGCCGCGTACGACCGCGTCGACACCGACTTCGACACGACGGCGCTCGCGCGGGAGCTCGATGTGCCGCTCACGCCGCTCGACGCATGGATCCGCGCGTCGACGGCTGCAGCGCGACGCGCGATCTGACGATAAGCCACGCGATCGATCGCGCGTGCCGATGCGATCGCCCATTGACAGTGACGCAGTGCATCGTCACACTAGCGCGGCACGCGTTTTCATGCGACGCGCGATCCGGCGGACCGCCGGACACCATGAGGTCGTTGCGAACGAGGCGTAACCATGACGGACTTTGATGACGGCGGAATCGATCTCCCGGACGACGATCTGACCGGGGGACCGGACCTTGGGGATCTCGACGCCGGCGACGAGACGCTCGATCTGGATCTCGACGCAGGCAGCGAGCCGGCCAGGCCGGCGGCTCCGCGCAAGACGGCAGCGAGGCGCTCGAGCGCCGCGCGGTCGGGCGGGAAGAAGAAGGCTGCGGCCCGGAAGGCCGCACCCGCCAGAAGGGGCGCATCCGCACGCAAGGCGGCGGGTGCACGGAAACAACAGCGTGGCGTCGCGAAGGGCGCCGGGAAGAGAGGATCAGTGGCGAAGAAGGCTGTGAAGAAGAAGGCTGCAAAGAAGGTGGCGAAGAAGGCCGTGAAGAAAGCCGCGAAGCCGGCCGCCCGCAAGGGTGCGGCGAAGAAGAAGCGCTAGTACCACCGGCCTTCGAATCGCAGCGGGGCGCCTGCGGGCGCCCCGCTTCTCGCCCGCGCAATTCTCCCCACGCGCACTGAAAAATCCCCGCGACAACTAGCGACATTCCCGGAATCGGGCGCGATCTCTCACGCCGCGTTCGGGCACCCTGCTTGCCCCCGCGTCGGCGCTCCCGGTCGTGAGCACGAACGCGTCTACGGGCGCGCGACGAGCCGGGTGCTGACTCGATTCTGGTGAACAGGAGGACTCGATGATGCTCGACTGGAAGTGGGTCGCAGGTATCGGTCTGGCCGCGGCGGCAGCCGTGGGTCCGGCGCGCCCTGCGGCGGTGACGGCGCAGCAGGCGGCAACCCCCGAGGTCACCTACGCGCGGGACATCGCTCCGATCCTGCAGCGCAGCTGTGAGAACTGCCATCGGGCAGGCGGCGGCGGCCCGATGCCGCTGACCACGTACGAAGAAGTGCGCCCCTGGGCGCGCGCGATCAGGCAGCGCACCGGCATCGGTCCGCACGCCGGGGTGATGCCGCCCTGGTACATGGAGAAGAACATCGGCATCCAGAAGTACAAGGACGACCCGTCGCTCAGCCAGGCGGAGCTCGCGAAGATCGCGACCTGGGTCGATACGGGTGCGCCGCGCGGCAACCCCGCCGACATGCCGCCGCCACGCAGCTGGGGCGACGCGGGCACGTGGCGCATCGGCACGCCGGATCTGATCGTCAAGACGAGCGACATCGTCGTCAAGGCGAACGCGCCCGACTGGTGGGGCGAGATCGAGCCGGTGCCGATCCCGCTCGACGAGGATCGCTACGTGCTGGCGGTCGAGATCAAGGAAGTGAACGATGCGACGCTGCACAACGGCGGCCGCGACACCGTGGGCGGCCTGTTCGTATGGCACCACCTCATTTACCGGACGCAGGTGGGTCTCGATCAGCCGACCGACGAAGAGCTCGCCGCCGGCAGCGACACCGTCGTCAATTGGCCGGTGCACGAGGTGGGCCGCAACCCCGATTACTTCGATCCGAAGTCGGCGGTGCTCCTGAAGAAGGGGTCCTATATCGTCTCGGACTCGCTGCACACCCACTCGAGCGGCCGTGACGTGAAGTCGCACCTGGAGTTCGGCTACAAGCTGGCGCCCAAGGGCTACAAGCCGGAATACAAGCGTGCCACGTTCGGACTCGGCAACGGCGTGGACATCGACATCAAGGCGATGGAGAAGGATCAGACGCTCCACGCCTATACGGTGCTCCAGCAGAACACCAAGATCATCTCGTTCGAGCCGCACCTGCACGCGCCGGGCAACCGCATGTGCCTCGAGGCGATCTGGGGCTACAACATCCAGACGCTGTCGTGCGTCGGCTACGACCACAACTGGGTGCGCGGCTACAGCTACGCCGACGATGCGGCGCCGCTGCTGCCGAAGGGGACGATCCTCCACATCATCGGGTACTTCGACAACACGCCGGGCAACAGGAACGTGCCCGACCCGCGCAACTGGTCCGGTTCGGGAAACCGTTCCATCACGAACATGTTCATCGACCTCGGCAACCGCGTGGCGCTGACCGACGAACAATTCCAGGGCGAGATGCGTCAACGTGTTGCAGCAAACCCCGGGAAGGATGTGATTCTCGGCTGCCCGCTGTGCGGCGTCGTCGCGAAGCAGCCGGGCGCTCGTCCCACGCAGGATCAGGGGCAGCAGTAGAAGCGCCGGCAGTAAAATACGCGTAAGATCAGCCACCGCGGAGATGCCGGATCGTCCCGCGTCTCCGCGGTCCTGCGTTGCCCGGCTCACGCGTCACTGGAAAAAGGACTGGTCGAGTTCAATCATGAAACATCAGGTTCGCGCGCTCGTCGGGGCGCTTGTGCTCGTCGTCGTGCCGGCGTTCGCCGGCGCGCAGTCGCTCAGCTACAACAGCGGCCAGAACGTGTCGCCCGCCTACGAAGGGTGGGAGGAGGCGCCGGACGGCACGAAGTACTTCCTGTTCGGTTACATGAACCGCAACTGGGAAGAGGAGATCGACGTGCCGGTCGGGCCGGCCAACACGTTCTCCCCCGGCACGCCCGATCAGGGGCAGCCGACGCATTTCCTGCCGCGGCGCAACCGCTTCGTGTTTCGGGTCAAGGTGCCGGCGAACTTCTCCGCGAAGGACGAGCTCGTCTGGACGCTGACGACGCACGGCGTGACGGAGAAGGCGTTCGCGTCGCTCCGCGAGGACTACAAAGTGGACGACGTCGTGAAGGCGTCGGAGACCGGAGCGCTCGGCGCCGGCTCGAGCAGTCCCGAAGTACGCGCGAACAAGGAACCGGTCGTGAAGATCGAAGGGGCGGCGACGCGAACGGCGAAGGTGGGCGAGCCGCTGGCGCTCGTCGCGGTCGTGACCGACGACGGCATTCCCAAGCGGCGCGCGAGCGGCGGGAGCTCCGCCGTATCGAACCCGGGCTCGACGGCGGCCGCGCGTCCGTCGGCGCCGGACCCGGCGCAGGTCGCGCAGCGGCTGCAGCGCGCGATGATGGCGCCGCCGACGCGCATCACCGTCGGCAAGAACGTCGGGCTCCATCTCTCGTGGTTCACCTATCGCGCGCCGGATGGCGCACCGGTCACGTACGAGCCGGGCCAGATCAAGCCGTGGGAAGACACGCGCGCCGGCGCGAACTCCCCCTGGGCGCCGATCTGGGTGCCGCCCGCGTTGTCGCCTGACGGCCGGATTCCGGTGACGGTCACCTTCGCGAAGCCTGGCACGTACGTCCTCCGCGCGCTCGCCGACGACGGCGCGCTCACGGGCGGCGCCGACGTCACGGTCGAAGTCAGGTAGACCGCCGATCATCGGTCGGCGGTCTCCCGCAGGGCGAGCGTGGTCCACACCACCTCGCCCCAATTTCCTTATAGAAAATCATCGCCGCGATTTTTTCTGTGGAGAAAGTCGGACGCCTTCGGTACACTCGCTGGCGCTCTTGCGTCGATCGCTTTCTCCGCATGACGGTGCGGCAGCCGCGCCCAGACGAGGTCGTCCGCCGAAGTTCGGCAGGCCTGGCCATGTCGTCTCGGTCACGCTGCCGGCCGATACGCTCCAGGCGCTGAACCGCCTCGACCCGGACACCGGCTGGGCGATCGTCAAGCTGCTGGATCGAGAGACGCGGCGACGCCTTCCTGCCGCGCCGCTTCCCGACGTCGCGCTCGCGCCCGTATCGGCGCGGCGGTCGCTGATCGTCGTGAGCCGGGCGTCCGTGCGATCGTTGCCGGGCGTCAGCCTGATTCCCCTCGACGAGACGCATGCCTTCCTCGCGCTGGAAACGGGGCAGGGCATGAGCGATCTCGAGCTCGCCGTCATCGACCGGCTGTCGGATCGGCGGGTCGAGCAACGGGAACGTACCGCCCTCGAAGCGCTGCGCAGCCAGTTGTCAGCCTGGCGCCACGACCGCAGGCTGGCGTTTCACCTCCGCTCGATCATCGTCGTCGAGGATGCCGGCGGTGCCCGACGCCAATCGAGACCGCGGCGATCGGCGTGATGACCGTCGGACCGCGTCGTGAACCGAAAGGCCGCTTCGGACCGTGCCCACGCGCGCGGTCCCTGGACATCCACGTTATGAAGATGCGTTCTGGAATCTTGTCGAGCCTTGCCGCCGCGCTGCTCGTCGCGGGCTGCAGCACCTCCACCCAGCCGTCGGGGTCGGCGTCGGTCACAGCGCCCGTTGGCGGCGTCTCGCCGGCACCGAATACGACGGTGCGGTACTCCGATCAACCGATCACGCTGTCGATCGCCAACGCGACGATCACGCAGCCGTCGGCTACGACCTACACCTTCGAGGTGTCGTCCGACGCCGGCTTCGCCGCGAAGGTCCAGACGAAGGCCGATGTTCCGGAGGGTGCCGGTGGAACGACCACCGTGCGCCTCGATCAGCTCGCGGGCGGCGCCGACTACTACTGGCGTGCGCGGACGTCGTCGGGCGGCACGGTCGGCGCGTTCGGACCGGCCTACAAGTTCACGGTCGGACCGCCGATCGTGATCAACGCGGCGACGCCGGTCTCGCCGGCCTCGGGGACGCAGACCGGCTCGATGCCGACCTTCGTCGTCGCCAACGCGCCGAAGACCGGCCCGGCGGGGCCGCTGACGTACCGGTTCGAGGTGTCGACCTCGCCGACGTTCGCCACGCTGGTCGCCGACGCGACCACCGCCGAGGGAACCAGCGGCCGGACCACGTACGTGTCGCAGACCGAATTGCCGGCGGAGACGACGCTCTACTGGCGCGTGACGGCGACCGACCGGACGAACAACGTGAGCAGCCCGGTCAGCTCCACCGCCTCGTTCGTGACAGCGCTCGCGATCGATCTGACGAAGGTCGTGTACTTGAACAGCCCCGACATCTCGACCTGGCCGCGCACCGGCTTCGTGGAGCTCGTGGAGCAGGACGGCGGCGGCGACGGACCGATGTGCATCAAGTTCACCGATCCCGGCTGGCCCGATTCGCCCTGGCCGTACGGCGGGCCCGGCGACGATCCGAACTTCGGCGTGTTCGCCAACCAGTGGTACTTCGCGCGGATCGGCGGCGTGTGGTACGGCGGGGCCGGCGAATGGATTTACCGCGGTGCGCCGAGCGTCTGCAAGGCGGGCCAGGGGACCGAGACGATCGGACCCGATTCGGGCTTCGGCGAGCCGTTCGCATCGTGGCGTCCGCGCGTCGGGGAGCTGGTCGGCTTTGCCGTCACCTCGGTCGCCCGCCGCGGATCGGTCCGCCGCACGGTCGATCAACGCACGCAGGTCGTGGTCCAGCCGTGGCGCGACTCGTCACGTGGTTCGACCCTCGGCGCACCGGGCCTGTCGTTCAGCGCGCCGGGCGCCGCAAGGTAACCGCATGTCACGGACAGAGGAGACGACTCGATGAAACGGATGATCGCGGGCCTGCTCGGCGTGGCAGCCCTTTCCGGTACGGCTCACGCGCAGCCGGCAACCGAGACGAGCGGCTACGCTCAGGTCGTGGCGCAGTCGGCGTTCGGCAACGTGACGAGCCAGTCGTTCGGGCTCGAAGCCGGATGGTCGCTCGATCCGCGCCTCGGCCTGTTTGCCGAAATCGGCGAGACGCGCGACACCGCACCCGACACCATCGGGCCGAACGCGCAGACGATCGCGCAGTACCTGACGCGGACGCAGTCGGCCGCCGTTGAGTTCTCGGTGAAGCAGCCGGTGTTCTTCGTCGGCGTCGGCGCGCGCTACGCCTTCCCGCGCGACAGTGCCTTCGAGCCGTACGTGCTCGGAGGCGCGGGCATCGCGCGCGTGAAGCGCGACGTCTCGTTCACGCTCGGCGGCACCGACGTCACCGACAGGCTGGACGAGTACGGCGTCGTGCTCGGCAGCGATCTGGCGGGCACCGAGTCGAAGCCGATGATCACGCTCGGCGGCGGCATCCGGTGGCGCTGGCGCGAGCCGTGGATGTTCGACGCCGGGTATCGCTTCGGCCGCATCTTCACGGAGAGCGAGGGAACGACCGTCAACCGCGTCGGCCTCGGCGTCGGCTTCACGTTCTGAGACCTGTCGGCGGCTATAGCCTTCCAGATGTAGGGCCGGGTCTTCAGACCCGGCCGGCCACTCACAAACCAAGAGCGCCGGACGTCAGTCACGCCGCTCGTAGACCACCAGCAGCGGGTTGATGTGGCGCAGCGACGAGGTGACCTCGGTCGGTCCTTCGTCGCGTGCGCCCGTCAGGTCGCGATGCGGCGCCGGCAGCCACGGAAACGGGTTCGGCGTTCTCGCCTCGTACACCGGCCGATAGCCGCTCACGCCCGACTGCACGCTGCCGACGATCTGTCCGAGCGTCGAATCGCGCGGCTCGGTGCGCGCGTACTCGACGTTCAGCACGAACCATCGCGGACGCTCCCACGACAGCTGATCGAGCGACAGCACCTCGGCGTTGGGCCATCGATCGACGCGCGGGTTGTACAGGGAGGGGAACACGTACCCGATGCGATCGGTTTCCGCCGCATGCGCGGCAAGGAACCGCTCGACCGTGTATCGCGAGTCGCGCAGCATGAGGATGTCGATCGACGCGACGTACAGGAACGAGTACGCGTAGACGACGGCCGTCACGGCAATGGCGGCGGCGCGCGGAAGCGTCGAGCGGATCAGCGCGTCGAGCGCCAGACCGCCGAGCATCGCCGACAGGAAGAACGCCGGCAGCAGAAAGCGGTCGTAGTCGTACCCGACGACCGCGACGAACGTCGCGTAGTACGACACGATCGGCAGCATGACGAGGAGCGCGGCGCGGCGCGTGTCCCGTCGCGCGGTCGAGACGACGAGGCCGGTCAGCGCGCAGAGGAGCAGAGGCCAGCCGAGCGCCGTCCGCACGATGCGCGCGGTGAGCGCGAGCAGCGCCCACTCGCCCGCCGGCGTCGACGGAAACATGCGGTAGCCCTGGCTCGCGCCCCCCATGATGATCTCGACGTGGCCCAGAAAACCGTCCCAGTTGAAGAGCAGGTTGTGGCAGAGCGCGAAGAGCGCGACCGCCGCGGCGGTGCCGATCAGCAGCCGCGGATCGAGGAGCGCTCGGAAGAGCGAACCGCCATGGCCCGCGTGCCGATGATCCTGCGCCAGCCGCCAGACGATCAGCAGCGACGGAAACGCGAAGAGCCCGTACGCCTGGTCCTTGGTGCAGATTGAGAGAGTCGCCGCGCAGCCGTAGCCGGCGATGTCGCGAAGGGTCGGTCGATCGAGGAGACGGACCAGGAACCAGAACGCGAGCGCGAACCAGAACAGATACGGCACGTCGAGGTTCGCCGTCTTCGCGTAGTAGACGAAGGGGGCGACGAGCGCGAGCTGCGCGACGGCGAAGAGGGCCGTGCGCGCGCCGAAGAGCCGCCGGGCCGACGCGAACAGCAGCCCCAGCGTCCCCGCGCCGGCGGCGAGGCTGACCAGACGCCCGAGGATCGCGCGCAGCGTCTCCCCTTCGATGCTCCCGGGGCGCACGAGCCCCGCCCACTCCATCGCCGTCACCGGCGCGTGGGCAGCCGTCAGCACGTAGAAATGAAACGGCGGGTACCGCTCGAACCAGCCGTGCGAGAAGTGACGGGAGAACGCCACCGCCACGTCCTTCGGCGTCAGTTCATCAGGCGGCCAGAACCCGCCCGGAAGCCCCCACCAGATGGCCGTCCCGTTCAGCAGCAGCGATCCGGCGATCAGCAGCGGCAGCGCGGGCCACGCGCCTTCTGTCCGCAGCGACGGCGCGAGCCGCGAGAAACGGCGCCATCCCCACGACGCACATGCGGCGAGCGCCAGGACCATCCATGTCCACTCGAGAGCGACCAGCAGCTGCCGAAGCCCTGCGCTGACGACGAACGGCCAGTAGTCGACGCGATGCGGCGCCAGCAGCGCCGCCGGGACCTCGCGCAGTGCCGCGTCACCGCGCGCCCACTGCCACTGCAGGGCAAGGCCGCCCGCCTCCTGCGTGTACTCGAGACGGACGGCATGGACGCCGCGCTCCAACGCGATCGTCGCCGACGCTGGCTGCGGCCCATGGCGTCCGCCGTTGTCGACGACGCGCGTGCCATCGACGTACAGCCACGACCCATCGTCCGATACGGTGCGGAAGGTGTAGGTACCGCTGTGCCGGACGAGCAGCGAACCGGACCAGGCAACGCTGAAGGTCTCCGGCACGTCGCCGTGCCACGCCTCGATCAGGGTGGTGGTCGATGCCGCGGCGTCGGTGCGCGTGAGCGCGGCCGTTCCGCCGCGGTCGATGTTGCGGTAGTACTGCGCGCGAAGGCCCGGCTTGATCGGGTTGAGCCAGATGACGCCCGCGACGATCCCGATGGCCAGCGTGAGCGTGACAAGCCATCGCAGCAGGCGATTCGATCGAGAGAACATTCAGGCGGGACAAGGGGGAGTATACCCGTGTTCGCGCGTCGAATCTGCTAGGATCCCCCGCCGTCGGGACAACACGTCAAAGGAGGAGCCATGTATCTCGTGCGAGACATCATGTACTGCAAGCCGGGGCAGGCGCGTCCGATGGTGCAGAAGTTCCAGGCGCTCAGCCGCCTCTCGGAGAAGATGGGGCTCGGTCGGATGCGGATCATGACCGACGTCAGCGCTGAGCGCTACTGGACCGTGGTATCGGAAATGGAGGTCGAGAGCCTCGAGCGCTTCGCGGAGATCTCCCGCCAGTCGTCGCAGCTGAGGGAATTCCAGGATGCGATGGCCGGCTACCACGACCTGATCGCGCAGGGGCGCCGCGAGATCTACCAGATCGAGACGGCGTAGCCGAACACGCTGCATGCCGGCAGTCATCAGTCACTGAGTCCCGCGAGACCGGTCACCGACGACTGCCGGCTTGTCGATTACGCGGACATCGCGCGCTCGTGCAGCGCCTTCACCTGCTTCCACGCCGCGCCGACGGCGCCCTCCATCCACGAGCCGTCGCCGCTGACGGCGGCGCACCCCAGGTACACGCGGTTGTCGGGACGGCCGAGGATCGTCAGGCGATCGTTGGCGCCGCCGCGTCCGCCTCCGCCGCCCGAGAAAGCGCCGAGGCTGTACGGCATCCGTTCCCAGAAGACGGCGTAGGCGCTCTCGAACTCGGTGCGGATCTGCGGATGCACCTTGCCCGCGTGCGTCAGGACGTGGTCGACGCGATCCTTGACCGGCCGCGTGACGATGTCCTGGATGCGCCCGTTTCCGTAGAAGCCGAGCAGCACCCCTTTCTGTCCGAAGTAGCCGTTGGACGGATACGAGAACTCGCCGAGCGGCAGGTTCGAGTAGAGATGTCCGCCGAAGATGCGATCGTCTTCTTCCCAGAAGCGCCGCTTCATCTGCAGCCCTATCTTCGCGCTCGGGCTGTACTGCGTCGCTTTCACCGCGGCCATCGTGTCGGCCGACAGGTTGATGTCGATCGTGCTCAGCACCGTCAGCGGCAGGCAGGAGATGCAGTAGTCGGCGTTCACCTCCTGGATCGCTCCGGTCTTCAGGTTCTTCACCGTCACCGTCACATCACGCTCGCTCTGGCGGACCGAGCGCACCTCCATGCCGAGCGCGATCCTGTCGCCCAGCGCCCGCTGGAACCCCTTTGGGAAGTTGTCGATGCCGCCGACCGGCTGGAACAGCGGCGCCTGCCCTGTGCCCGACATCACCGAACGGATGCGCAGGCCGAACCCGGACTGGAGCAGCGCGCCGAAATCGTTCGGATCGCCAGGTCCGCGGCCGGTGTTCGTCCGGTAGGCACGATCGGCGGCGTCGAGGTATCCCTCGTTCACGAGGAACTCGACGAAGCGCTCCTTGTCTTCGGCCGTGAGCGGCAGGTCGAGTTTCTCCTGGCTGACACACTTCGCCATCAGCTCGCAGGTGTAGCCGAGCATGTCCGCTTTGACCTCGCGCAGCCGCACGCGCCTGTTGGCCAGCGGACCGATCTGCTCCCCTTCGTAGAAGAAGTACGACGCCTCGGCCTCGTTGACGAACATCTCGAGGGGAACGCCGAGCTCCTTGCAGTACCCGAGCACGCCGGTGTGCCAGTGAGGGATCCGCCACGGACCCGCGTTGACGTATTGCCCTTCGTCGAACTGACAGACCTGTGTCTCGCCGTCCGGTCCGAGCTCGGTGTGCGTCGCGCCGCGGCGGACCGTCCAGTTGACACCGCCGACGCGATCGCGCGCCTCGAGGATGCGCACCTCGTAGCCAAGCTTCGACAGCTCGTAGCCGGCGGTCATCCCGGATATGCCGGCCCCGAGAATGATCACTCTCGCGTTCGCCGGACGGCCCGAGAGCGCCGGGCGCGGACCCGCCTGTGCGCCGAGCAGCTCCCACGAATGCATCGCGCTCATCACGAGGGCCGATCCGCCGGCCATGCCGAACCGTTCCAGGAAGTGCCGCCGCGTCATCGGCCCGCTGTCTTCAGTCTTCTCGAGCGTCATCACAGGTTCCTCTCTCGAAGCGATCAATCACTTCGTGATGAGAGCAGTTAGTACGAGACCCGCAACGTGAACTGCACCGACCGCATGTTGTTCGCTTGCTCCCGAATCTGGCCGAACGACGAGTTGCCGAGCGCCGAGCTCGCCGGCGCGGCCCACTGCACGATGTTGAACGGGTTCAGCAGCTCGATCCGCAGCGACAGCGTGGAGCGGCCGGGCAGCGCCACCTGCTTGGCGGCCGACATGCTGAAGGAGGTGCGGAACGGCGACAGCACTCCCGGCAGCGTCCGTGGCGCGTTGCCGAACCGGTTCCTGGCCACTGCCTGGAACGCGGCCAGGTTGAAGTACTGGTTGTCGGTCGGGCTCGCCGCGATCCGATCGGTGATGTCGCCGTCGGCCAGCAGCGGCTCCCCGTCGACGATGTTCGGACGCAGCGTGCCGCCGAAGAGGAACGGCGTCCCGCTGACGTTCTGGCTGACGCCAACCGGAAACCCGCTCTGAAACTGCGCGACGGCGGTGATCGACCAGCCGCCGAGCAGGGCGCTGCCCCAGGCGCTGTCCTGCAGGAAACGCTTCCCCTCGCCGAACGGCAGCAGCAGCGTCGGCGAGATCGACACCTTGTGCGGCGAGTCGAGCAGGCTGCGGCTGTACTCGGAGTCGGGGTCGTAGTAGGACGACCAGGGCACGAGGACGTAGTTGTTCTGCACGCCTGGCGCGCTCGAGTAGTAGTTGCTCGCGCCGACCTGGTTGTCCATCAGGCGGCTGAAGGTGTACGAGACGTTCACGCCCCACACATTATCGGTCCGCTTGCGCGCCTGCATGATGAGGGCATGGTACTGCGATCGGGCTCCCGTCGCGCCGGACCACAGGATGTCGCCGAACTGCGGGAACGGGCGGAGCAGCTGTCCGAGCTCGATGGTCGGGCGCGTCGAGAAGCCGCCGGCCTGCGGCACGCCGTAGAACGGGTTCGGCACCGACACCAGCGTGTCGGGCACGAGCGTCTGGTACTTCGGATCGAGCTGGTTGATGTTGATGTTCGACTGATACGGGAGGTCCGATCCCGTCAGCCCGGTGTAGCCGATCCCCAGCATGACGCCGCCGCCGATCTCGCGCTGGAGATCCACGGAGTACTGCTGCGCCTTGGGCGTCCCCTTGTTCGGCAGGCTGATCGTCGTGCTCTGGCCGACGTTGGTCAGCAGTCCGAGCGAGCTGCCGGTCGGCTGCACGAACGCTCCGGGAAACGGATCGCTCAGCGACGCGATCGGCGCCCCCGACGATGACTGCTGGAGCGTGGTCGTGGCGGAGTAGCCGTACTGCGACCATCCGGTCGTGCCCGCCGCCGAATAGTTCCAGGGGGACACATAGATTCCCCAGCCGCCGCGCAGCACCGTCCTGTCGCTGATGCTGTAGACGACGCCGATCCGCGGCGACACCTGCGGCTTGCGCGTGCCCCCCTGCTGCGTCGGCGCGCCGTCCTGTCCCGCGTAGAGCAGGCCGCCGTAGATGTCGCGCCGCTCTCCCGTGAGCGGATCGACGACGTTCACCAGATCGTTCAACGGGCTCAGCGTGTTCATCGCGAAGTCGGTCGTGATCCGGTTCTCCTTCTCCTGGAGGTTCGTCTCGTGCTCGAGCCGCAGGCCGTAGTTCAGGGTCAGCCGGCTGTTCACCCGCCAGTCGTCCTGCACGAACGCGGCGGCGTACCGGATGTGCCCGTCGAGCGGAACCGAGATCGGGATGTTGCCGCTGCCCGGATACCCGAGCAGCAGATCGGCGAGCGCGTTCCCCGTGAAGCGTCCGTCGAAGGTGTAGCTGCCGGTCGACGCGCCGTAGCTGAACGATCGCAGGCCGAGGATCCGGTAGTCGGCGCCCGCCTTGACGCTGTGCGTCCCCTTCAGCGTGCTGACCGAGCCGTTGGCGCCGTACTGGTAGTAGGTGTTGTTCGAGCGGTTCGACCAGCCGGTGCCGCGATAGCCGGTGAGCGAGGTCGTCGGAAACCGGTTGGCGTCGACGAACTGGCCCGTGAACGCGGGGTTGTCGGGCCACAGCGTGGTCGCGTCGAACGCCTCCGGCAGCTCGTTGTCGTCCTCGAACTGATTCCAGCCACCCCGAACCGTGACGACGGTCGACGGGTTCACCACCCAGGTGTCGTTCAGCACGACCGTGTGGTTCGCGCGTTTCAGCAGGTACTGGCTGCCGACGAACTTGTACACAGGGTTGTAGTTCGCGCTGTTCTCCTCCGTGACCTGCCGCAGGTAGAAGCCGCTCATCGAGCTCGAGCGCGTCAGGTTGTGGTTGATCTTCAGCGTCCACTGGTAGGCGTCGTTCGGCAGGACGTCGGTGCGGCTGAAGTTCTGGGTCCCGTCGTCGACGTCGCGATCGGGCTCGGGCATGTAGCCGGCGATCGCCAGACCGGTGCTATTCAAACGATCTCTCGGGATGACGTTGCCGGGGAAGCAGCCCGGACCGCCGGTCGTGGAGCCGCACGCCAGCGGCGAGAGCGGATCCTTGAGGAAGAAGGGGCGGCCGTTCCGGAGCAGGCCGGAGAAGTCGCCGGTGCGGGTCGCCGTCGACGGCACCGAGAAGGCGCTCGCCTGCGGCTGGTCGTCGACGTAGGTCTCGCCGGCGAACCAGAAGAAGGTGCGGTTCTTCAGGATCGGACCGCCGAAGGCGCCGCCGCCGTTGCGCCAGTACTCGGGACGGAACGTCTCGTGGTTCAGCCGCGGGACGAGGAGCTGCTCCTGGAGCGTCTCTGGGCGGAAGACGGTGTAGCCCGAGCCGTCGAAGCGGTTCGCTCCCGCGCGCGCCGACATGTTCATGACGCCGCCGCCGGTGCGGCCCATCTCGGCGTCATAGGTGTGAATCTGCACGCGCGTATCCTGCAGCGCCTCCATCGTCGGGTTGACCGAGGAGCGGTTCTGCAGATCGGTCGTCGGGAAGCCGTCGATCAGGAAGTTGTTGGAGCGGACGGCGCCGCCGCCCATCGAGAGCGCGGAGTTGCCGCTCTGGTCCTGCATGCGGTTCCAGTGCGCGTTGCCGCTCGCGACAACCGTCGGCTGGAGCGTTGCCATGAGGAAGACGCTGCGCCCCTCCGACGGCAGCTCCTTGAAGTCGGAGACGTCGAGCGTGCCGCCCTGCGACGCGCTGCTCGTGTCGATGAGCGGCGCTGCCGCGGTGACGGTGATGTTCTCTTCCAGCCCGCCGACGTCCAGCGTGATGTCGACGTTGAGGAACTGCTGCGTGCCGACGCGCACGTTCGGGTTGACGTACGGACGGAAGCCGGTCACCTCGGCCTTCAGCGTGTAGGTGCTCGGGTCGACGGCGAGGAACGCATATTCGCCGGCGTCGTTCGTGACCGTCTCGCGCACCGTTCCGGTCGCGGGGTTCAGCAGGACCACGGTGACGCCCGGGATCACGCCCTGCGCGTCCTTCAGCGTTCCGCGCACGCCTCCCTGAAAGGACTGGGCGGACGCGAGCGTAGTGAGCAGCATGACAACGAGGAACGCGCGAGCGGGAGATCGCAACAGCATGTGCCGCATCAGGAAACCTCCGAAGCAGGAGCAATCGTCAGACGCGGCAGTCAGGAGCAACCGCTATTCCCCGGCGCCGGTGTGCGCGACACAGAGCAGCGGCGATGCGATCTCCGCGATGGACAATGGTTTCGGGCGAGATCGGTCGCGTGCACGCCGTGCGGGTCGGAGCGGCAGAATTGTCGATTCGCCGCGGTGGTCCTACATTCGCGAAGGACCTGTTTGTCGCACCGCCGCGGTGCCCGGCTCACCGCGGTGTGTCGGCAAGCCTGGGTTTGTGGCTTCTTGTGGCGATTCGCCTCGAACGCGTTCGAAGAGGTACGGCGTCGGCAAAGTTGAGCGACAATCGCGAGACGCCGACGGCCCCGCACGCCTGAATCGATGCGTGGCGACGCCGGCCTTTTCTCGAGGAGCACGACATGCGCGCATCACTACTTGCTGCCATCACCGCTCTCACGCTGGGCGTCGCCGTTCCGGCGTCGGCGCAGGTGAAGCACATTCAGAACTCGAATCCGGGCGGGATTGCCGACGGCGTGTGGGTCGGCGACATGCTGTACCTGAGCGGCCAGCTTCCGTCGCCCACCAAGCCGGCCGATCGTGCCGCGGGAACGCCCGCGGTCTGGGGGAACACGACGGAGCAGGCCGACAGCGCGTTCCGCAAGATCCAGGATCTGCTGAAGGCGCAGGGGCTCACGATGGGCGACGTCGTGATGATGCGCGTCTTCATGGTGGCCGATCCGAGCGGCCGCCTCGACTTCCAGGGGATGAACGCCGCCTACAACAAGTACTTCGGTACCGCCGAACAGCCCAACAAGCCGGCGCGCAGCACCGTCCAGGTGGCCGCGCTCGTGACGGCCGGGGCGCTGCTCGAGGTCGAGGTGCAGGCGGCGCGAAACAAATAAGGCAGGTAAGGCAGGTGGGGAGGGTGAGGCGGATAGGGCAGGTGAAGTCGGCCTCTGCCGCCTGAGCCGCTCGCGATCGACGCGGCTGCCCCCGTTGCGCGCGATGGAGCGATAATGCGCCGGTGACCCGGACGCGTCGCTCCGTCGCGCTCCTCCTGCTCGTTCTCGTTGCCGCGCTCGTCGAGTTGGGAGCGCAGCGGCCGTTCGGTACGACGCGACCGTTCGCCGCACGCGACGGTTATCGCAGCGACGTGCCGTACGACGGTCGCTTCACGTTCGTCCGCCTGCGCTGGCGCTCCGGCGGGTACGCGCGCGGCTTCTGGAGCACCGCGTGGGACCACGACTACCCGCGCGCCGAGCAGAACGTCTCGCAGATCCTCCGCGAGCTGACGTCGATCGACATCAGGCTGGACGGCAGCCGCGTGCTGACGCTGGACGATCCCGATCTGACGCATTACCCGATCGCGTTCATGTGGGAGCCCGGCTTCTGGGAGCTCACCGACAGCGAAGCGATCGCGTTCCGCGCCTACCTGCAGAAGGGCGGCTTCGCCGTGTTCGAGGACTTCGACGGCGCCGGGCAGTGGAGCAACTTCGAGGCGCAGATGCGCCGGGTGATCCCCGACGGCCGCTTCGTCAGGCTCGACAGCTCGCACCGCATCTTCAACTCCTTCTTCGCCATCGGCGACATCGACGCCATCGTCCACCCGATGTCGGGCCTGCGTCCGAGCTACTACGGGATGTTCGAAGACAACGACCCGACCCGCAGGCTGATGGTCGTCGCCAATTTCGACAACGACGTGCCCGAGTACTGGGAGTGGTCGGGCCGAGGGCTCTTCCCGTTCGACAACACGAGCGAAGCGTACAAGCTCGGCGTGAACTACATGGTCTACGGGCTGACGCATTGACGGCGGAGGGTCGGGAAGGTCGGGAAGGTCTGGAGGGGCGGGAAGGGCTGGAGGGTCGGGAGGGACGGGAAGGTCGGGAGGGTCGGGTTCAAGGGCGGGAAAGTCGGGAGGGACGGGAAGGAACGTACGTAGCGACGGGTCTTTGGACCCGTCGACCGGCAGGGGAAGGTCGAAAAACTGATCCAGTTGGAGGTTCCATGAAACGCATGGTGATCGGCACGATAGGGTTCCTGGCGCTCGGGTTCATGGTCTCGACGACGGCCGCGCAGGAAGGCGGCAAGGCTGCGGCGACGCTGCTCGTGCCGGGATACGAGGCGGCGCGCGACGTGGCCGGCGCCAAAGAGCTGCCCGATCCGAAGATCGATTACAAGGTGCTCTTCTCGGTGTCGAACGGCGCGAAGGATTCGTCGGCCGAGGTGAACCCGATGCTGCCGACGGTGGCGCGCTACCTGAACACGCTGGGCAAGTACGGCGTGCCGGCCGATCACCGGCATCTCGTGGTCATGTTCCACCAGCGCAATCCCGACTTCGACATCGTCATGACCAACGAGGCGTATCGCGCGCGCTACGGCAAGGACAACCCGAACATCGCGCTCATCCACGCGCTGAAGCAGGCCGGCGTCGAGTTCCGCGCGTGCGGCCAGGCGCTGGGCGGCAGGAAGATCGACGCGGCGCAGGTCAACCCGGACATCCAGATCGATCTGTGGGCGATGACCTCGATGATGAACCTGCAGATGAAGGGCTACGTTCGCGTCGGTTGATCGAACGCTACGTACGAATCGTCTAAAGCGCCATAAACGACCTTCGCCGAGGCTGCGGCGGTCCGTCGGACGCCGCGATTGATTCTGCGAGGCAGGCGCCTTCCCGCCGCTACGTACCGGCTCGCGGATCGAGCGGGCTGCGTGCGGGAAGGCCCGCGGCTTCGCGGATGCGCGTGCGCCAGGCGAGGCGGCGGGCGGCCAGCTCCCAGGCCAGCAGCGCCTGCGCCTGCTCGGTCTCGCCCGCGACGGCGAGCGCCTGCCGCGCCTTGGCTTCGTCGACGCGAGCCTTCAGTTCGTCGTCATAGAGCTTTTCGGCGTCGACCGCCGCATCGTCGCTCTCGTCCTCTTTCAGAACCCGGCTCGAGATCTCCTTCGCCGCATCCTTGGCGACGCCGCCCAGCAGCTCGCCGAGCATCAGCAGGAACCGGCTGCCCTCCGCAGTTTCCGAGACGGTGACGGCGACGGTGATCGGCATGTAGGCGCGGCCCGCCGCACGGCCGGCGGCGACGTCACGGTCGTACGCCGCCTTCGACGGAGCCGAGATGGACGCCCAGGGCATCAGGTTCGATCGATACCGCGGGAACGCGCCCGGCGCCTGCCCTTCGGGAATCACGCTGCGCCCCTTGTCGACCGTGCCGAAGTCGACGTGGCCGAGGGCGACTGTACGCCCCTCGGGATCGGCCGACGGCGTCGACATCGCGACGGTGACGACGACGCTGCGGCGGTCTCTGTGACGGTCGCCGACGAATCCGCGAATGCTGAAGTGCCGCGTGTCGAGGAAGCAGGCGGTCCCATCGGGAGACGCACCGAACACCGCCTCGAACACGCCGTCGATCGCCGCCTCGCGCGGCACGAGATTCGACGCCTTCAGCCGCTTCGCGATTTCGTCATCCGCGGTCCTCTCGTCGTGCGGCCGATACCAGACCGCCAGCACGCATCCGAGCGCTGGATTGAGCTGCAGCACCTGGCGCGCATCCGCGACGTACAGGTTCTCGAACGCGGTGCCGGAGAGCTGCACCGTCTCGTCGCTGCCCGCTTTCTTCAGCGCGGTCGCGACGCCGGAGAGCGCCGATTCGACGATCCTCGGCACGACGAGTCCAAGGAGCGCCGCGGGAAGGGCGGTGCGATCGCCCGGCGGCAGCGGGTTGACGATCGGTTCCTTCAGCAGATGGACGCGCAGTTCACTCATGGCGCCGCATCATACGCCGGGATCGCGGCAGAGGGGATGGGGTGTGGCGCACGGCGCTGATGTCCGGCTAAAGCCGGCGCTGACGTCCGGCTAAAGCCGGACACTACGTACTGCACGCGGGCGCGGCGTGCCAGGCAGCCTGGCGGGACCGGCGATCAGGCGACGGTCGCAGTACGTCCGGGACGGTCGGCGAACTGGCTGTTGTACAGCGCCGCGTAGCGCCCCTTCGCGGCCAGGAGCTCCTGGTGCGTCCCCTTCTCCACGATGCGTCCGTGCTCCATCATCAGGATGACGTCGGCGTTGCGGATGGTCGACAGCCGGTGTGCGATGACGAACGTCGTGCGGCCGCGCATCAGCTCCGCCATCGCGCGCTGGATCAGGATCTCCGTGCGCGTGTCGACGCTGCTCGTCGCTTCGTCGAGGATGAGGATCGCCGGATCGGCGAGGAAGGCGCGCGCGATCGTCAGCAGCTGCTTCTGCCCCTGCGACAGGTTGCCCGCTTCCTCGTTGACGGGCGTGTCGTAGCTCTCCGGCAGCGTCCTGACGAAGTGATCTGCCTGCGCCGCTCGCGCCGCCGCGACGATCGCGTCGTCGCTGGCGTCCTCTTTTCCATACGCGATGTTCTCGCGGATCGTGCCGGAGAAGAGCCACGTGTCCTGCAGCACCATGCCGAACATGCGCCGCAGCGCCCCGCGCTTGATCTGCCGGATGTCGATGCCGTCGACGCGGATCGCGCCCTCCTGCACGTCGTAGAACCGCATCAGCAGGTTCACGATCGTCGTCTTGCCGGCGCCCGTCGGACCGACGATCGCCACCATCTGCCCGGGCGCGACGTCGAGCGACATCTCCTCGATGAGCGGGACGTCCGGCTTGTACTGGAACCGCACGCGGTCGAACTGCACGGCGCCGCGCGGCTCGGCGATGACAGCCGCGCCGGGGTCGTCCGCCTGCTCCTCGGGCTCGTCCAGGAGCTCGAAGACGCGCTCGGCGGCGACCGCCGTCAGCTGGATCGTGTTGGCGATGCCGCTCAGCTGCGTGATCGGCATCGAGAACTGCCGGCCGTACTGGATGAAGGCCTGCACGTCGCCAATCGAAATCGACCCGCGCGTGACGAGCACGCCGCCGATGACGGCGACGAACACGTATCCCAGGTTTCCGACGAACATCATCGTCGGCATGATGATGCCGCTCACGAACTGGGCGCGCCAGGCGCCGTCGTAGTAGCTCTCGTTCAGCCGGTCGAAGGCCGCAATCGAGTGCCGCTCGCGGCCGAAGGCGACGACGATCGGGTGGCCGCCGTACATCTCGGCGACGTGACCGTTGAGCGCGCCGAGCGCCATCTGCTGCTTCATGAAGAACTTCTGCGACCGCCGCGCGATGTTCGACACGATGAAGATGCTGAGCGGCAGCGTCAGGACGATGACGATCGTCAGAATCCCGCTGATGGTCAGCATCATCACGACGACGCCGACGAGCGTCAGCAGCGACGTGAGGAGCTGCGTCAGGTTCTGCTGGAGCGTGCTGCTGATGCTGTCGAGATCGTTGACCGCGCGGCTCATCACCTCGCCGCGCGTGCGCGTGTCGAAGAAGCGCAGCGGAAGCCTGTCGAACTTCGCTTCCACTTCGCGGCGCATCGCGTAGACGGTCTTCTGCGCGATGTCCGACATCAGGTACTGCATCAGGTACTGGAACGCGCTGGCGACGAGGTACAGGCCGACGAGCCCGACCAGCAGCCGCGCGACGTACGCGAAGTCGATGCCGCCGCCGGGAATCCCGCGCGCCCTGGCCATGAACCCTTCGAAGATCTTCGTCGTCACCAGGCCGAGCAGCTTCGGACCGAGCACGCTGAACACGGTCCCGATGGCGCCGGCAAGGACGACGATCGAGAGGCCAGTGCGATGGGGGCGCAGGTAGCCGACGAGCCGCGCCATCGTGCCGCTGAAATTGCGCGCCTTCTGCGTCGGCATGCCGAGGCCGCCGATTGGCGTGCGGCCGAACATGTCGCGCGGCGGCGCCATCCGCTGCGCCGCCGCAGACGTTCCCGCGCGCGGATCCTGCGGGCGTGCCGGCGTCGTCATGCGACCTCGTCGAGCGAGACCTGTGACGCGACGATCTCGCGGTAGATCTCGCTGCGCTCGAGCAGCTCGGCGTGCGTGCCGATTCCGGCGACGCGCCCGTTGTCGAGCACCACGATCCGGTCGGCGCCGACGACGGTGCTGATGCGCTGGGCGACGACGAAAACGGTCGCATCTGCCGTTTCGCGTTTCAGCGCCGCGCGCAGCCTCGCGTCGGTCGTGAAGTCGAGCGCGGAGAAGCTGTCGTCGAGCACGTACACGTCTGGACGGCGGACGACCGCGCGCGCGATGGCGAGCCGCTGTTTCTGCCCGCCCGAGAGGTTCGTGCCGCCCTGGGCGACGGCCGATCCGAACGTGTCCGGCATCGCCTCGATGAAGTCGAGCGCCTGGGCGATCGACGCCGCGCGGCGAATCTCTTCGTCGGACGCATCGTCGCGGCCGTAGCGGATGTTCTCGGCGATCGTGCCGCTGAAGAGGACCGCTTTCTGCGGAACGAACCCGATGCGGGCGCGCAGCTCCGCCTGCGTCATGTCGCGGACGTCGATGCCGTCGACGAGAACGCGCCCCGCGTTGACGTCGTAGAAGCGCGGGATCAGGCCGGCGAGCGTCGACTTGCCGGAGCCGGTGCCGCCGATGATGGCGGTCATCTCGCCCGGGCGCGCGACGAAGGAGACGCCTGTGAGCGCCGGCTCCTCCGCGCCAGGGTATTGGAAGGTGACGTTCTCGAACTCCACCTCGCCGCGTCGCGGGACCGAGCGGGCCGGCACCGGCGCCGGCGGATCGACGATCTCGGGCTCGGTATCGAGCACCTCGCTGATGCGGGCCGCCGACGCCGACGCGCGCGGGAGCATCACGAACATCGCGGTCACCATGAAGACCGCGAACAGGATCTGCATCGCGTACTGGAGCGACGCGATCATCGCGCCGACCTGCATCTGCCCCTGCTCGATGCGGTGGCTGCCGAACCAGAGGATCGCGATGCTCGTCAGGTTGAGCATCAGCATCAGGGCCGGCATCAGGATCGCGGTGAGCCGGTTCACCGCAATCGCGGTGTTGGTGAGATCGAGGTTGGCGCGATCGAAGCGGTCGCGCTGGTGGGCGCCGCGATCGAACGCGCGGATCACGCGCACGCCGCTCAGCCCCTCGCCGAGCACGAGGTTCAGCCGATCGATCTTCAGCTGCATCGCCTGCGACAGCGGGATGGCGCCGCGCATGATCAGCCCGAAGACCACCGCCATCACCGGCATCACGGCGATGAGCACCCACGCCAGCTCCGTGTCCTGCGACAGCGCGAGGATGATGCCGCCAATCGCCATCATCGGCGCCGTGATCACCATGGTGAGCATCATGATGAGCATCTGCTGCACCTGGGTGGTGTCGTTGGTCGTCCGCGTCACGAGCGACGCCGACCCGAAGCGATCGAACTGATGGATGGAGAGGTGCTCGACCCGCGCGAAGATCGCCGCGCGAAGCACGCGGCCGAAGCCGGTGGCCACGCGCGCCGAACAGTAGCTGCCGGCAATCGCGCACAGCGTGGCGACGATCGACATCAGCAGCATCAGGCCGCCGGTCTCGAGGATGGCCCGCTGATCGCCGCGGACGATCCCCTTGTCGACGATGTCCGACATCAGGCGCGGAAGCAGCAGGAACCCGAGCGACTGCGCGAGCGCCAGGACGAGCACGGCGGCCACCTGGCCGCGATAGGGCGCGAGAAACCGAAACAGTTTGAGCATGTGAGCAGCCCGCGCCGCCCCTCGGCGGTCGCGGAGCCTCTCACATTACTTCACTTCATCCGTCTCGTCGGATGGGCGCGCCACGCACGATTTCTTTATGCGTGGGCGGCCTGGCCTTCGCGACCTCGTCACTTCGGGCTGCGACCTCCAGGCCACGGGTTGGCAAAGCGCGGATCGTGCAGCAGCGCATCGTCGGTCAGCGACTCGAGGAAGGCGATCAGATCGGCGCGCTGCGCGGCTGTCAGCGTGAAGCCGCGGACCGCGTCGGCTTTGTTCGGGTTGTCGTGGCCGACGCCCTTGTTCGGACCGTCGGCGATCGTGCGCCCGCCAGCGGCGTAGTGCGCGATGGCGTCCTCGAGCGTCGCCACGCTGCCGTCGTGCATGTACGGAGCGGTCACCGCGATGTTCCGCAGCGTCGGCGCCTTGAACTTGCCGACGTCCTTCGGATCGTGAGTCAACTGGTACACGCCGGTGTCTTCGGCGGGATACGACAGCGGGCCTGCGAGGTTGTACAGCCCGGTGTTGTCGAACTCGACTGGCGTCGACCGTTCGCGGCTGCCCATCGCGTTCGAGAAGTAGATGCCGCCATGGCAGGTGAAGCAGGACAGCGGACGGCTGTGGAAGAGGATCTCGCCCCGCCTGGCCGACTCGGAGATCGCCGAGTCGTCACGGTCGAAGTGATAGCGATCGTACGGCGACCGCGCCGACACGATCGATCGCTCGAACGTCGCGATCGCGCGGACGACGTTCTGTGCCGTGATCGCGTCGGCGTCGTTTCCGAACGCCTCTGCGAAGAGACGCTGGTACATGGCGTCGTGCCTGATCGCGTTCAGCCACCGGTCCGATCGATCGAGCCCGAGCTCGATCGGCGCGTCGCCGTACATCGGCGCCAGCGCCTGGTCCTCGAGCCGGTCGAGCGCCGGGTTCGCCCAGGTCAGCGTCTGCGCGTAGGCGACGTTCACCAGGCTCATGCTGCCGCGCCGGTGAACCTGTCCGGTGGATCCGACGCCTCGCCCGCGACGGTCGGCAAACGCACGCTCCTGTTCATGACAGGTCGCGCACGACTGCGTGCCGTTGCCGGAGAGGCGCGTGTCGTAGAAGAGGTATCGGCCGAGCTCCACCTTGGGCGCCGACATCGGGTTGTCCGCCGGCACGAGCGGCGGCGGAAACCCTTTGGGCAGCGTCCAGACGAACGCCTGCTCGGCGGGCAGGCGGCCCTGCGCGACGACCGCCGTGCAACCGGCGGCGAGACACAACAGAAGGAACAGGCGGCGCATGGGACTACTTCTTCAGGCGCACCACGTCGAGCCGCTGCAGCATGCGGACGGACCGCGCCGCGCGCATGTCCTTCGGCGCGACGATCCGCAGCGGGCCCTGGTAGTCGAACAACGCTTTGCCGTCGACCGTGTCGGCGACGACGATGTCGTTGGCGGTGAACGCCGGATCGAGCTCGGCGATCGCGTAGAGCGCCCGATACCCGTCGCTCCCGCTGGCGACGACGTAGCTGACGATGGCGTCGCCGCGAAGATCCGCGCCCAGCGGGACGCCGGCGCGCTTCAGGATCTCGCCGACGAGGACCCCCTCGTAGACGACGGTGCGGCCTTCCTCCTTGATCTCCACCTTGGTCCGCGGCCACGTCTTCAGCTGTTCGAGCGTGATCGAGAGCGGCGTGGCGACGTCGCCCGCGACCGTGAGCGCCGGGCCCGCGGCCTGTGCCGCCTTCAGCGCGGCGTTCTGCGCAGTCGACCAGACGAGCGCGACGACGATCCCGGCGATGAGCGATGTTCGTATGCGTGCCATGGGTCACCTCAGAACTGCAGTCGCGTTTTCAGGTAGAACGTGCGCCCCGGCTGCGGATAGCCCCAGGCGAGCTCGTAGTTGTCGTCGAGGAGGTTCTTGAATCCGAGGCTCACGTCGAAGTTCCGCTGAACGGTGTAGGTCGCGTCGGCGTTCAGGAGCGTGTACGCGCCGGTCTTCACGTACGGGAACGCCGGCGCCGGGCTCGTGTTCATGTCGCTCCAGCGATCGTCGGCGAGCTCGAGGTTCGGCGTCACGCGCAGCGGCGCCACCGGCTGCCAGGTCGCATACAGGAACGCCTTGTTCGTCGGCACGCCGGTCGGCCGGAGGTTCGGCTGGAGCGCGTCGGTGATCCGGCGGTGGATGTAGGCGTAGTTGCCGCCGACGTGCAGCGCGGGGACGAGCGGCGCATCGGCCGACAGCTCGACGCCGGCGAAGTTGCCGTCGCCCACGTTCTGCGTCTGCGTCGTCGTGTCGGGCAGGACGATGGTCTGAATCAGATCGCGCACGTTGCTGTAGAAAACAGACGCGGCGAACCGTGCATCGCCGGCGGTGTGGCGCGTCCATCCCAGCTCGACGTTCGTCGAACGCTCCGGTCCGAGATCGGGGTTGGGCGTCGCGGTGCCGAAGCGGGTGCTGTACAGCTCGAAGATCACCGGGAAGCGGGAGCGATCGGACACGCTCGCGTGCCACTCGCCGCTCGTCGCGTGCCGCCAGACGAGGGCTCCCTGCCAGTTGAAGGCGTCGGAACCTCCCTTGGGGTACTCGAAGATCCCGCGCGTGGCGTTGAACTCCTGCGCTTTCGTGATCGCGTACTTGTCGTAGCTGATGCCGCCGACGAGGTCGACGCCTGACGCGAGCCGCACTGTGTCTTCGAGCGCGACCGACCAGGTGTACTGCGACTGCTCCTGTTCCGGCTCCGAGGAGCTCAGCGTCGGGTGCGTCGGACGGTTGGTCTGCTGTTCGGCGTGGACGTCGGTTCGATAGTGGAAGGCGGCCTTGACGGTGTTCGCGGCAACGGGTGTGACGCCGTACTCGAACGAGGCGCCGTAGGCGTGATCGTCGTACGGGCTGTGGAAGCGGCCGTTGGCCGACTGCGTCGTGTAGGTCGCATCGTCGAAGGCGTCGAGCGCGTTGCGGTACATGTTGTAGTAGGCCTTGGCCTTCAGGTACGACGTCGTGCTGAGCTGCGTCGTGGTGACGAGCGAGGTGTTCTGCACGTCCCACCAGGGCCAGCGCCAGTAGGTGTTCGGCGGGACCGGCGGGTTGTTGTAGACGTTGAGCGGCGCACCCTTCTCGCCCGACTGCTTCGTGTAGTTCAGCGTGTACTGGTTGGTCGCGTTCGGCGTGTAGCCGAACTTCACGTTGACGCGCCAGTCTTCCGTATCCGAGCCGACGCGCTTGCCGGCCGGCTGCAGCGAGTTGGCCGTCGGCCGGTACTTGCCCGAGAGCGACCACGAGTCACGATCCGACAGCGCCGCGCTCCCCTGCACGAAGTAGCGAGGCTGGCGCGAGCCGACGATCGCGTACGCGTTCCACCCTTCGATGTCGCGGCCGCCGGCCGAGATCGAACCTTCCGCCTCGAACGGCTTCGTCGGCTCCATCGTCACCAGGTTGATGGCGCCGCCCATCGCGCCGGGGCCGTCGAGGACGGAGGCGTAGCCCTTCTGGATCTGGATGGCTGCGATGTCGGCGGTGAGGAAGCGGGCGAAGTCGAGACGGTTGTCGGCGGGGAGGTAGATGCGAACGCCGTCGACCATCAGCGGCACCTGCCATCGGCCGAATCCGCGGACGAAGATGTCCGACTCGTTCCGCCGGCCGTTCGCATCGAAGGTGCTGACGACGCCCGGCGCGATGTTGACCGCCTGATCGAGGCTGATCTTGTCGAAGGTGCGGAGCTGGTCGTGCGTGACGACCGTGCCGCCGATGCCGGGGCTGCCGGGATCGCGTCCGAGGACGTTCACGATCTCTCCGAGCCGGAATGCGCCTTCGGCGGTCGGCGGCGGAGGCGATTGGGAGTCGGGCTCGGATTGCTGCGATGTGGCGGAGCCGGTCTGCTGAGCCGAGGCAGGCGCCGCGATGAAGAGGAGACCCGCGCACCAGCAGGACGCGAGCACGCGTTGAAGACGGAGACGCGACATGACGATCGAAACCCTCCAGGAGACGCCGCGGACTCCTGCCCGTGGCGTGGTGTGTTCAGGCGACCGAGCGGATGTCGCCCGTGTGTGCGGACTCGCAGCCAGGCACGTCCGCGATCAGTTGCCGATAGCTTGCGGACTGCAGCGCCGCGATCAACGCGGCGATGCGCGGATCGCCGAGCTCGGCGTCGGCGACGCAGAGCTCATACGACTCGCGGTGCAGCGGGATGAAGGTCAGGTGTGCCTCCGCGGCGGCCGGCCGGACGCACACGCCCGCTTCGGCCCAGCCGCTCGAGACAGTGGCTGCGACGGCGCGATGGTCGCGCACGACGTGCTCGTAACCGGATGGCCGTCGGCGATTCGCCAGCAGCGTGTCAAAGGCCTGGCGCGCGGCGGAGCCATCCTCGCGGTTCACCCAGCGCAGGTTCGCGCGCAGCAGCGCGCTCGGCGTCCGCTCGCGCCTGTGGCTGGCGGTCGCGATGCCGGTGTCCCACCGGACCTGATGAACGAGCCGGTGTCCGGAACCGACGATGGCGCGCACGGCGCGATCGTTCGTCGGAGTGCCGTGGGCATCGGTGAAGTGGACGCCAGCCGCGTGCACGAGCCCCTGCCGCAGCAGCTCGAGGGCGGTCGTGCTCGCCCTGACGATAGGGAGCACGCGGATGTCGTGGCGTGCGAGCTCACGCGCGAGCAGCGACACCATCGGATCGCACCCTGCGATCACGAGCGTGCGCTCCGGCGTCGCGCCGCCGTCGCGTGGATGAAGACGAACACCATCGAACCACCCGTCATGCGGCAGCACGCCGCTTGGTGTCGGCTCCACCGGATAGAGCAGCGTTCGTCCCCGCACGGCCGCGTGCCACACGCGGCCGTCGTCGGCGGCCACCGGCGCCCATGCCCATGCGGCCGGACTGGTGTCGCGCGGTCCGAACACCGCCTCCACCGACAGCCCCAGCGCGGACGCGATGCGGAGCGCGACGGCAACGGAAGGCACCAGCCGCCCGATTTCGATGGCGCTGATTTCGGGGCGCGACACCTCGCTCTTCTCCGCGAGCGTCGCCTGTGACCAGCCGCGGTCGCGCCGTCTCTCTGCCAGCAGAGACATGTTCATATCATTCATGGGCAGGATCATATCATCAGCTGGGCTGGAGCTCGAAGGGCAGTCGAAGGGCAGGTGGGGCGGGTAGGGCAGGTGGGGCGGGTAGGGCAGGTGGGGCTGGTAGGGCAGGTGGGGCAGGTGGGAAAAACGGAGGTCGGGAGGGTCGGGAGGTCAGGAGGGTCGGGAAGGTCGGGAGGGACGGGAAGGTTGGGAGGGTGGGGCTGATAAGGCAGATGGGGCGGGGCTTTGCTGCGGCTCGTCACGAGGATCATTCTTGGGGTTCTCGTGATTTTCGTGAACTTCATGGCTTCTTGGGGCGGCGAGAGGCGTATGCCGCGAGCTCCGTGGCGGGCACCGAATCGAAGACGATCTCGCCGGACGTGGGTCGGCGGCGGCGGCCGATCTCGTAGATTTTGATCGTTGACCGACCAGTTCGGTCGGAGTTATCCTCGGAGCCGCGAATTGATACTGAGTCTCATTTTCGCCGGCTGGTGATCACCGGGTTCGCCAGGACACGCCTGCGTCCGGCAGCCGTCGTCGTTTCGGTTCGATCGCAGCGCTCACCGCGCTCTGGAGTTCGTACATGAAAGTGATTCGCCTCATCTGCCTGACCTGGGTGTGTGCCGCGCTGCTGGTGCCGAGCGCGCACGCCGATCCAGGCATCCTTCTCCTCGCGCACGGCGGCGGTCCCGAGTGGAACGCGCGCGTCACGGCGCTCGCCGCGGAGGTGAACCGCACGCGGCCGACCGAAGTGGCGTTCGGCATGGCGACCCGCGCCACGCTTCAGGACGGTGTCGAACGTCTCGTCAAGCGGGGCGCGACCGAGGTCGTCGCGGTGCCGCTCTTCGTCTCCTCGTGGAGCTCGATCATCACCTCGACGGAATACCTCCTCGGGCTGCGCGCCGAGGCGCCCGAAGCGCTCGCGATGTACGCGCGGATGAATCACGGAGCGGCGCCCGCCGCCGCTGCGCACGGCGCCGACGCCGAACATCACGATCACGCGGCAGGCAGCGACGGCACGACGCCGATCGCGTCGCCGGTGCCGATCCGGCTCACGCCGGCGCTCAACGATCACGCGATCGTGGCCGAGATCCTCATGAGCCGTGCCCGCTCCATCAGCCGCGATCCGCGGCAGGAAGCGGTGATCCTCGTCGCGCACGGTCCCAACGAAGACGACGACAACCAGCGCTGGCTGACCGATATGGCCTCGCTCACGCAGCAGATGCGCACGCGCGAGGCGTTCGCGTCGATCGACGCGCTCACGCTGCGTGACGATGCGCCGAAGCCGGTGCGCGACGGCGCGACGGCAGCCCTGCGCGAAGTGGTCGAGCGTCGCCTGCACGAAGGGCGCCGCGTGCTGATCGTGCCGCTGCTCGTGTCGTTCGGCGGCATCGATCGCGGGCTGCAGGAACGGCTCGACGGGTTGACCTACACGATGCCGAACGCGGGGCTCGTGCCCGACGACCGGCTGGTCGCCTGGGTGCTGGCGATGGCGGAGAAGCGATAGGGAAAGGCGTAGAAATGTGAAAGGTGGAAAGGTGGAAAGGGCGGGTTGCCCGTTCCACCTTCACGCTGAAGCGCTACGCGACGGCGGAGCTCGCTGTCACCTACACTGCAGTCGCATCAGGTGACGTCCGGCTGAAGCCGGACGCCACATAGAGCCGGACGGCGAATTACAGCTCGGCCCACTGCCGAATCAGGTTGTGGTACACGCCGGTCAGCTGCACCAGCGACGGGTGATCGGGCACGTCCTGCGCGAGCCGCTGAATGGCGGTGTCCATGTCGAACAGCAGCGACCGCCGCATGTCGTCGCGCACCATGCTCTGGATCCAGAAGAACGACGCGAGCCGCGCGCCCCGCGTCACCGGCCGCACGTGGTGCAGGCTCGTCGACGGATACAGGATCATGTGTCCCGCCGGCAGCTTCACGCTGTGCACGCCGTAGGTGTCCTCGACGATCAGCTCGCCCCCGTCGTAATCCTCCGGTCCGCTGAAGAACAACGTCGCCGACAGATCGGTGCGCAGGCGATGCGGTGTCCCCGGGATCTGCCGGATGGAGTTGTCGACGTGGTTGCCGAACGATCCGCCGCCCTGGTACCGGTTGAAGAGCGGCGGGTAGACGTGCAGCGGCAGCGCCGCCGCGACGAACAGCGCGTTGCGCTGGAGCGCGTCGAGCACGAGGTCGCCCGCCTGGCGGGCAACCTCGTGATTCTCCGGCAGCTGCTCGTTGTGTTTGACGCGCACCGACTGGTGACCGGCGGTGACACGGCCATCCACCCACTCGGCGGCTTCGAGGCGCTGTCGGACCTGCGCGACCTGGTCGGCCGTCAGGACTTCCGGAATGTGCACGATCATGACGTTCTCTGTCCTCAGAACGTGATGACCGGGCTGACGACGATCGATCGACCCTGGCCGGGGATGAAGTGCCCGCTGTATCCCCGTTCCACGTACCGCTCGTTCGCCAGGTTGTTCACGTTCACCTGTAGCTCGAGGTGCCGGTTCAGGCGATGGCTGACCATCGCGTTGAACAGCCAGTACCGCGTCAGCCGCTGAATCGCCGCCGCGTTGGCCGACGTCAGCGCGTTGTTGTTGGTGAAGTAGTAGCCGCCGGTGAACTGCGCGCCGCCGCCGAGGACCGTGCTGCCGGGCAGCTGATACGTCGACCAGAGGTTGAACGACTGCTCCGGCACGTACGACAGCCGCCGGTCGACCTCCGCCGCGACGAGCGACTCCTCGATCTTGCCGTCCATCAGCGACAGCCCCGAGAACACGCTCCACCGGTCCGTCAGGTTGCCGGACAGGCCGAACTCGACGCCCACCACCTGCTGATCGCCGGCGAGCACCGTCGCGCCGGTCGTGGCGTCGGTCGTCTTGGCGTTCGTCTTCGCGGTGTGGAAGACGGCAACGGTGGCGAACAGCCGGCTCGTCGCATCCCACTTCGTGCCGACCTCGATGTTGCGGCTGCGCTCCGGCGGGAGCGCGGCGTTGTTCGCACCCGCGCCCGACAGCGTCAGGCCGAAGGCGCCGTCATAGGACGGATTGAACGAGGTGCTGAACGCGCCGTAGATCGATCCGCGGGCAACCGGCTTGTAGACGATGCCGGCGCGGCCGCTGACCGCGCTGTCGACGCGGCCGAACTCCGCCTTCACGTTCGCCGCCGACACGGTCGTGTAGTCGACGTCGATCCGATCCCAGCGGACGCCGAGGTCCGCCTGCACCGCGTCGCTGAACTTCAGCGTGTCGAACGCGTACGCCGCCACCGAGTTCGAACGCGCCTCGGAGGTGGCACCGGTCTTCGCGATTGCCGGCAGGTAGGACTGCGACGGATCGGGATCGTACATGTCGGTGACCGGCGGACGACCGTTGGTGTAAAGGTCGGTCGCCGAGTAGCTCGGTTGCTTGTCGTGCGCCAGCTCGAGCCCGACGACCGCGCTGTGGCTGACCGAACCGGTCTCGAACGGAGCCGAGAGGTCGGTCTGGTTGGTGATCGTCTGGTCGTCGCGATACTGGTACTTCGTGTCGGTGCGCCTGATCTGCGGAATCGCCGGATTGAAGCCGGGATCGTTTCCGGCGTTCGCCGCCGTCGCCGCGCGCGGCGGCGTGACGACGCGATCGAGGTAGTTGCGGCCGTAGCGCGTGAGGTTGCGGAAGTTGTATCCGGCGCTCATCCGATGGTCCACCGTCACGGTCGCGACATCGGAGGTCACCTTCTCGTGATCGCGCGACAGCAGCCCGTAGAAGTTGCTGAAGTCGAGATCGTCGATCGTGACGCCGGCGGCATTGGCGAGATCGGGCAGCGTTCCAGGCAGACCGTAGTCGGGGATGTTGTCCTGCTGCAGCCGCTGATACCCGACCGTCACCGTCGTCGGACGGCCGAGGCCGAAGCCGATCGACGGCGCGAAGCCCCAGGCCTTGTTCTTGACCTCGTCCCTGCCCGGCACGCCCGAGTCCTGCCACATGCCGTTCAGACGGATTCCGATCGTCTCGCCCAGCCGGCGGTTGACGTCGATCGTTCCGCGCTTCTGATCGGCATTGCCGCCAAGCAGACGGACGTCGGCGGCGTTCTGCAGCGTCGCCGATTTCGTCACCAGGTTGACCGAGCCGCCGGTGGATCCGCGTCCCGCCGTCACCGACGAGGGGCCTTTCGCGACCTCCACCGCCTCGGTGTTGAACGTGTCGCGGCTCACGACGCCCGGATCGCGCGCGCCGTCGATGTAGACGTCGTTGCGCGCGCTGAAGCCGCGGATCAGGAGGTTGTCGCCGGGAGCGGTCCCCCCTTCACCGGCCGTCAGCGTGATGCCGGGCGTGTTCCGAAGCGCATCGCGCAGCGTCGTCGCGTTCTGCTCCTGCAGGACGGCCTCCGGGATGACGACGACCGTCTGCGGCGTGTCACGGAGCGGCTGCGTGTACTTCGGCGACGAGACGGTCGCCGGCGCGCGTCCGCTGACCTCCACCGCTTCGTCGAGGACCGCGAGCTCGAAGGTCGCGGCGGTCGGAGACGTCAGCCGGAATCGCACGTTCGTGCCGGCGACGATCGCGCGCAGCGCCTGTTCGGTCGTGAGGACCCCTGACACGCCCGGAGACTGGACCGACCCGATCGACTGCGGCGTCAGCGTCACGCGCACGCCGGTCACGCGTTCGAAGGCGGCGAGCACGTCGGAGAACGGTCCGGCCGCGATATCGAAGCGGTGCGTCGCCGCCTGCGCCGCGGTCTGACCTTGACCGAGCAGCGCGACGTTGCCGAACGCGGTGCGCCCCGATCGCAGGGCGCTGGCGACCAGCGCGTCGCGCGGGTCGCCGCTCTCGGAGAGGAGGCCGAGCATCGATGCGGCAGTTCCCGTTCGGCCGACGGACCAGGTCGGAGCCAGCTCGCGCGCGGAGACAGAGGTCGGGAGCAACCCGTTGATCGCCGTCGAGGCGACGAGGGTCCCAAGGGTCACCCACTGCGGCCCTGGCGACGATGCGGGGCGCGGTGGTTCTGGTGAAACCTGCTGGCGTCTCTTGCGCGCGGCCTTACGGGTCATATCGTTCTCCTTGAAAGTGCACGTAGCGGGATGAGCTGGCGGCATGGCGAACGCGACGGCGTTCGCGCAGCGCGGCCAGGCCGAATGCACGGTTGGTCGAAACTGAGACTCAGTATCACTTTGCGACGACCGCGTAGGTTACCTCCCGACTGTTTCGCGTGTCAAGCACCAGTTTGGTATGCTAAACAAATGGAAACCTGGAAGGAATTCGACGCGAACGAGCTGAGCCACAGTGCGGCCCACCACCTGCTCGCGACGTACGAGGTCGGCCTTCCGTATGGCGGCTGGGCGCGCGTCTCCGATATCGCGCGGCGGCTGGAGATTACCCGCGGGAGCGTGTCGGTCACCCTACGCCTCCTGAAGAGGCGCGGCCTGCTCGAAACCGACGACCATCACATGGTCAGGCTCTCCGATCGAGGCCTGCGCGCCGCCCAGGCGGTGATGGGAAAGCGCGCGGTGGTCAAGGCCTTCCTGTCGGCGGTCCTCAATACCCCCGAGCCGCAGGCGGACATCGACAGCTGCAAGATCGAACATCTCATCAGCGACGAGACCGCCCAGCGCCTGGCGCGCCTCACGCGTCTCCTCACGTCGGACGATCCTGCGGCACAGGCCTTCCTGGACCGTTTTCGCGGCACGCAGCCCGAGTGCCCCGAGGACAGGAACTGCGACGTCTGCAAAGGGTATTGCCCGGCAGACGAATCGGAACGGCCGATCGCCCCGTGATGCCGGTCGACTCGAAGCTCCAGGCGATCGACGCGGAGGCGTCGGTGCTCATGAAGCGCGGCCTGGCGCTCCTCACCGAACCTGGCGCCGACAGCGTGACGGCGGCTCTCGCCTGTTTCGACAGCGCGCTCGATCTCCGTCGCCGCCTTCCGATCGGGACCGTTCCGACCTTTTCCTACGGCCTGGCCGCCTGCTGGCTCAATCGCGCGGAGGCGTTGATGCGCCTCGGACAGCTTCAACCGGCGGTCGACGCCTTCGACGAAGCGATCGCGTTGATGCGCGCGCTTCCGCTGCACGACGATCCCCGGTTCGCGCGGCGCTCGATCATCGCGCATCAGAATCGCGGCCGCGCGCTCCACTCGCAGGAACGGGTGGCCGACGCGGTCGACGCTTTTCACGAGGCGAAGTCGATTCTCGAGCAGGGGCACGACATCGCGGACCGCGATTACCTGCTCGCCGCAATCTGGGTGAATCTCGCCAATGCGCACGCGGCGCAGGCGACGGCGGACGACGACTCGCGCGCTCGCGACGCGGCGCTCCGTGCCGTCGCGCTCGTGTCCCGCCTCGAAGAGGCCGATGCGGATGCCGCGGAAGCCGGCCTGATGGCGCGTCACGTGCTCTGTCACACCGTCGCGCGCACGCTGTCGGATCGGCGCCTCGAGGCCCCATCTCCATCCGACGATGTCCACGAGGCGACCGACCTCGCCGACGAAGGGCTGCACCTGATTCGCAGGTGGGAACAGAAGGGTGTCACGCGATTCCGCGCCCTTGCCGTCGACCTGTTCCGATTCGGCGCCAGGGTCTACGCGCGCTACCAGCCGCAGTTCCTCCCCGAGTTCCTCCTCGAGAACCTGGATCCCGCGCACTCGTCGCCGGAGTACGTCGGCGATGCCGAGATGCAGTCGATCGCGGCGCAGTACCGCGTTATCTAATCCAGAATACGAGCGAGGTGGGCGTCGCGCGACGCTCCTCAGAACGAGAACTGGACGCCGATACGGGCTGAACGCGGAAGCGCCGGGTGCAGGTGGACGTCGTCGACGCCGTCGGCCGGCTCCCCCGGCAGGCGCGACGTGTAGTAGTAGTCGATGTCGGATACCTTCGCGTCGAAGAGGTTGAATCCCTCGAGCACGATCCGCGCTTTCTCCGACAGGCGATAGCCGATCTCGCCGTTCCACAGCGTCGTGCTCTCCGACGTGACGCTCGCGTCCTCGATCAGCGGCCGCGGGCCGAAGTGCCGCACGCGGACGCTCCCGAAGAACGGTCTGCTCGGTTCGACGGTCGCCCCGGCCGAGACGACGCGATCGAGCGCTCCTGGTATGCGCGTTCCCGCAGGATCGTCGTCGGTGAAGCGGGCACGCGTGAACGCGAGGTCGGCGTCGACCGTCAGCCAGGGCGCGAGGCGCGCGTAGTTCGCCCACTCGATCCCGACGCGGCGGCTCGGTCGACCTGCTTCGGTCGTGCCGGCGTCTCCGACGAAGAGCAGCTCCGAATCGAGACCCAGATACCAGAGCGCGACGGTCGACTGCAGGCCGCGGATGCGCACGGTGCGCACGCCGACCTCCGCGCCCCGCGCGCGAACGAGCGGCGTAACGGGATCGGCGGCGTCGCCGGTCGACGGGTCGACGCGGATGACGGCGCCGCGCGCGTCGTTGCTGTGAAAGCCCATGCCGGCGTTGGCGTACAGCTCGGTGCCGCCCCACGGGCCGAACACCGCGCCGAACTTGGGGCTGACGAGATGATCGGAGCCGTTGCCCGAGTTCAGCGGGTTGTCGGAGGTGACCGAGAACTGATACGCGTCCGCTCGAAGACCGAGCGTCGTCCGCAGCGTGCGCGTCCACTCGATCTCCGTCTGCGCAAATACGCCCGTCATCGTCTGGCCGACTTCGTCTTCCCGCGTGGTCGACAGGCGCTGCCGATCCTCCGTGTGGTACAGGCCGACCGGGTCCAGCCAGTCATGACGGAGCTGCACGCCGATCGAGCTCTCCGTGTGCCGCTCGAAGAAATGACCGAGACGACGGTACGTGACGCGTCCGCCGGCGGCGGTGCGGCGTTCGGCCTGCTCGAACTGGTCGCCGTGCTCCGGATCGTCCAGGAAGTAGGTGAAGTTCGAGAAGAGGTTCAGGCTGTTGTGGAGCACGAAGCCGGTGGCTCGAAGCGAGGAGGGGCCGGCGGAGCGCTGGTATTCGGCGGCGATGCTCTGGCGGCCGGTCTTGCCGCCGTCGCTGGGATCGAGGAAACCGAAGCGGGAGATCAGACCGCTGTCGATCGCGCGTTCGGGGACCTGGTCGCTCGAATTCCAGTCGGCCCAGTAGCCCATGCCGGTGACGGAGAAACCGTTGCGGTTGTCGCCCTGGCTGTACCGGAGCACGCCATTCAGCTTGCGATAGTCGTCGGGACGGACCCACGGCCCGTCGTTGCGATTCGCCTCGATCGCGGCGAGAAGAACGCCGCGGCCGACAGCGGGGGACGCGGCGCCGAACAGCCGCCCCCATCCGTCCTGGCCGGCGCTCAGTCGAAGCTCCGGACGCTCGAGGCGATTGACGTAGTTGATGTTCGCGGCGCCCGCCGCGGAGAAGTCGCCCTCGTCGGCGAAGTACGGCCCCTTCTTGTACTGCACGCCGCCGACGAGCTCCGGGATGAGGAAATTCAGGTCGGCATATCCGTGCGCGTGGGCGCCGGTTGGCGTGTTGACCGGAACGCCCGCGACGGTCGTCGAGAAGTCGGTCCCGTGATCGAGATTGAATCCGCGGAGATAGTACTGGTTGGCTTTGCCCTCGCCGCTGTGCTGACTGATGATCATGCCGGGCACCGTCTCGAGCACCTCGCCGGCGCGCATCACCGGCCGCGCGTCGAGCTGTGCCGCCGTCACCGCGCCCTGGCTCGCCGACGCCGCGATGCCGACCAGGTTCTCGGCCGGGTTCTCGATGTCGGCGATGTTGCGGAAGGTGCCGGTGCCGGTGACGATCACGTCCGCATTGAGCGCCAGCACGAGGACGACGTCCGGCACCGCTCCGTTCGCCGTGGCGGTATCGATCGGCCGTCTCGCGACGTTGAAGTTCAGCAGGCGAAACGAGATCTCGCCGGTGCCGGCGGGGACGTTCTCGAACCGGTATCGTCCCTCGTTATCGCTCGTCGTCGAGAGCACCGTCCCCTGGACGGCGAGCTCGATCGTCACGCCGGGAAGCGCCGCGCCGGTCTGGTCCAGGACGCGCCCGGCGAGACCGCCTGTCTGCGCGACGGCAGGCAGGAGCGACAGCAGAAGGAGCGCGGCAGCGAAAACGGTTGTCTGAAGGGTGTGGCGACAAGTGTTGGGCAGCACGAAACAGCGAGTCTAGACGAGCGTTCCGCGGATCGAGGTGCGGCATGTTGTCGCACGGCTCGACCCGGACATCGCTCGGGTCTTCTGTTTCGTACGTAGCGGCGGGTCTTCAGACCCGCCGTCTTGTACGTTGCGCGTCAGAACTTGACGCGCGTCCCGATCCAGTACGCCGCCGGCGCGCCAGGCGCGTAGAAGGTCGCCTGCTGCACCGGGTACTCGCCGCTGATCGCGGGAAACGGTCGCGCGATGAAGTTGCCGGCGGCGGTGAATCCTGTGCCCTGCAGCTGCGCCGCCGTGTAGTAGCGGCTGTCGAACACGTTGTTGACCTGCGCGATCAGCTGCAGCCATCGGCTCACGTCGTAACGCACGCCGAGGTTCACGATGCCGTACGCCGGCGTGGAACCGGACCCGAGGTAGTAGGTGCCGTCAGGCTCGTGATCGTTGTTCTCGTTCCCGCGCGCGAAGACGCCGGAGGCGGCGACGAGGTCGACGTCGAGCGAGAGCTTCGGCACGATCCGCATCTCCGCGAACGCCTTGAACATGTGTTGCGGGATCAGCGGAATGCGATCGCCCGCCTCGATCTCGATCGTGCCCTCCAGGCCGCTGCCTTCTTCGTTCGTGCTGTTGCCGGTGCCGTCGACCGTCTCTTCGCTCTGGAACGTCGCGTTCAGCCAGGTGTAGCCGGCGCCGCCGCTCAATCGTCCCTTGCGGCCGTTGACGCCGAGCTCGAGCCCCTGACGACGGGTCTTGCCGAAGTTCCTGAAGTAGCCGAACCCGGTCTGCTCGGAGGCGACGAACAGGATGTCGTCGGCGTTGTCCGCGTGGAAGACGCCGGCATTCCACGACACCGCTCCGCGGCTTCCTCGAATGCCCGCTTCGACGGTGCGCGTCACGACCTGGTCGAGCGGCGGATCGCCGGCGAGCGCGTTCGGCAGCTTGCACGGCTGATCGGGATCGGCGCAGCCGAGCTCGATCGAGGTCGGCGATCGGCTCCCTTCGCTGTACCCGGCGTACAGGTTGACGTCGCGGCTCGGGCTGAAGGTGACGCCTGCGGCCGGATTCAGGCGGCTGAAATGGTGACTGCCGTCGAGCGATCCGGATCCGCCTCCCGGGTTCAGCCGATCGACGTTGCTGATGCGCGTGTGGTTGAACCGCGCCGACATGCTGACGGTCCAGACGTCGCGGATGGCGATGACGTCGGAGGCGAAGAGGCTCGTGGTGTTCACGCGGCCATCGAGATTCACGCGGTTGTCGAACGGTTCGCCATCCACGTCTCCGCCGGTCTCGCCGTCGGCGAAGGCGTCGAGCCCGGTGAGGCTGCGATCGGGATTCAGGTAACCGAGCTGCGTCGACTGCGCGAACGACGAACGGCCGCCGTCGTAGCCGCCGCCGACGGTCAGCGCGTGGCCGTCGCGCAGGAGATCCCGCCACGTGGCCTGACCGGAGAGGCCGAAGTTGTGCTGCGTGGTGTGGCTGCGGTTCAGCAGGCCGTTGCACTTCTCGCCCGGCTCGTCCTCGCGGAGAACGTTGCCGATGCAGCGCCAGTACGGAAACGGCGTGTTCGCGGCGTTCTCGCCGCTCGTCGGAAAGCCGGTGTAGCCGGCCGCCGCGAGCGCGGCCTGGTCGGCGGCGTTCGGCTGATACACCGCCTGATCGAGCGCATCGTCGTTGATGTCGCCGTTGAAGGTGTTCGTCCGAATGTGCCGGTAGTAGACGTTGCCGCTGAAGCCGAACGTCCGGCTCCAGTCGCGCCGCGTCGTGAGGTTCAGGAAGGTCGCGCGGTTGTCGGTCTCGTCCGGCTTGGTGTAGACGCTGTCGAAGTCGCGCTCGAGGAAGCGCTGCTCCTGGAGCCCGTTGCCGGTGAGCGAGTTGTCTGCGTAACCGACGGCGAGCGACGTATCGCTCGTGGCCTGGTGCCATCCGAGCTTTCCAAACAGCTGCCCGACGTTCGAGGGGGAGTCGTCGCGCCAGCCGTCCTCGGCGAACAGGTTGCCCGCCGCGTACCAGTGCAGGCCGCTCGATCGGCTGCCGCCGTGTTCGAACTCCGCGGAGCGGCGCGTGTTGGATCCGTAGACGGCGCGCACCGTCGTTCCGGGGCTCGTGCGTCCATCCTTCGTTTCGAGCGACAGCGCGCCGCCGAGCGTGTTCAGCCCGAACAGCGGATTCGATCCCGGCATCAGCGTGGTCGATCCGATGGCCATGCGCGGGATCAGATCCCAGCTGACGACATCGCCGAACGGCTGGTTCATGCGGACGCCGTCCATGTAGATCGAAAGGCCTTGCGGTGTTCCGAGGAGCGGTGACGCGGTGTAGCCGCGGTAGTTGAGATCCGGCTGGTACGGGTTGTTCTGCATCTCGTTGACGAACACGCCGTTGAACCGCCGATTGAGGAAGTCGGAGAGATCGAGCGCGCCGCTCGCGTCGATGTCGGCCCCCACCGCCGTCTGCACCGGCGCCGGCACCTGTTCAGGCGTGAGGCCGAGTCCGGGCAGCGGTGTCGTCTCGATCACGTCGACCTTGAACGTCGGTTGGCCTGGGGGCGGCGCGTTCTGGGCCGAGCCGGCACGCGCGGCCGGATCCGGCGCGGCGGAGCTCTGCGTCGGCTGACCGGCGGCTGCGGTGGACGCCAGGAGCGGCAGCAGGGTGAACGCCGCCGCGATCACGATCGAGCGGCTCGCCGCCGCGGCCGCACGCTGAAACGAACTGGTCGACACGAACGCCTCTCTTCCTGGCTCCTGGCCTGTGCACTCCGGACTGACTGCGCAGAGTACTTCCGATCGTCTATACATTCCCGCCCGTGTCGTTTTGTTCACCCTTTTTTCGAGCGGACGGCAACTTCGATCGCGATCGAACCGGAGGACGGAGCGGGTAGAATCGGGGACTTCGATCAGGCGTGGCCGCACACACTTCCGACTCCATCGTCGACGCCGTGCTGCTGCCGGTTGAATCGGTCGGTTCGACACCCGAGTCAATCGAGGCGGAGGTGCTTGCGCTGTTCGACGCGTGCGCGCCGCGCCTGCTGCGCTATGTGTCGTCCTTCGGCCTCGGCGCCGCCGAGACGGAGGACGTCGTGCAGGACGTCTTCGTCGCCCTCTTCCGGCATCTCAGCCTCGGCCGCGATCGCTCGAATCTCCACGGCTGGCTGTTTCAGGTGGCGCACAATCTCGCGCTGAAGCGGCGCGAGCGGACGCTCAGACAGCTTCGGAGCAGCGGTCCGCACGAGAGCGCGAGCCGGTGGTGCATCGATCCGGCGCCCGATCCGGAGGAGCGGCTGCTACGCCACGAACGCGACGAACGGCTCCGCGCGGTGTTCGATGCGCTGCCGGAGCGGGAGCGCCGCTGCCTGTATCTGCGGTCCGAAGGGTTGACGTATCGGGACATCGCGCAGGTGCTGCGCGTGTCGCTCGGCTCGGTGGCGAAGACCCTGTCCCGGGCGCTGACGCGGTTGATGAACGCGGACGGAGGATAGCGCGATGTCGATCCGGCGAACACATCCAGCGGATACGACGCTCGTCCTGGCTGTCGATCGGGAGCTTCCGACCGGCACGCGGGTCACGCTCGAGCGACATCTGATCTCGTGTCAGGCGTGCCGATCGCGGCTCGCGGCTTTCGAGGAGGCGGCGCGCGATGCGACGCGCGCCTGTCGCGACGGTGCGGGCGGAGCCGATCGCCTGGCCGCGGGCGCGATCCGGACGCGGCTGCAGCACCGGATGACGGAGCTCGATGCGGAATGGAACCGGTCGCTGCTGTTCCGGCTGCGAAGGGGAGCGAACCTGGTGTCGCCCTTCGTGCGCGCCGGCGTGTCGCTTGCGCTCGTCGTGCTCGCCGTCTGGCTGGTGCGGTCCGATGTGCGCGTCGCCGGCGTTGCAGGCCCCGCTCAGTCGGCATCGCTGCCGCTTGGCCATTTCACGCCGGGCGCCACGTCGGACGCGACGGCCGCCGAGCTCTGCTCCGGCCCTCGGCCTGCGCCGCGTGTCGTGTCGTATGTAATCAAACGACAGGTGCTGCAGCACTATCGGATGGAGCATGTCTCCCCGTCCGAGTACGAGCTCGACTACCTGATCACGCCGGAGCTCGGGGGCGTTCCGGAGGCGAGCAACCTCTGGCCCGAGCGATACGACTCGGTGTGGAACGCACGCGTCAAGGACGACCTCGAGGCGCTGCTGCCGCGCCTCGTCTGTGACGGCGCTCTCGATCTCCAGGCCGCGCAGCGCGAGATCGCCGGCAACTGGATTGCCGCGTACAAGAAGCACTTCATGACCGATCGTCCGCTTCCCGGGTCATCGGCACGCGCGGACGACGATGACGAGATCGTGTTCGAGCCTGCGCCGGAGATCCCCGCGCCACGTGCCGTGCTCGTATCGCAGATGTGGCCCGCATCGTCGCGCACGGCCCACACCGTGGCATCCGGCTTCTGACCGGATAGCGGCGGCGTCGCCGACCCCACCTCCGCGCCGCCCCGGACGCGGGCGTTTCGCCGAAATTTCCTCTTGACCGACCAAATTGGTCGGAGTAGTCTGCGATTGTTGCAAATGAGATTGAGTCTCAATTTCGTTTACGCGGACTGAGGCTCATTACGAATTGCTGACTTCTCGGGTGGCTCGAACCGGGTCGCCGCGGGAAGGGTGCTCGCCAGGTGCGCCAACACCCGGCGAGCGCATCGAACTGGGTCCTGGGACAGGAACCACTCATACGCGTGCGCGCATGAACGTTCGACGTGCCGTCATTCTAACGGACACGACGTCGTGGCGCGCCACAGGAGTCGACGCCATGAATGTCACCGATCGCCTAGCCCGATCCCTCCGGATCGGCAGCACGCTGCTCTGCGGCCTGCTCATGGCCGCACCCCCCGTTCTGGGGCAGCAGGGCCAGACCACCCAGGAGGACCAGAAGAAGAAGGACGAGCAGCAGACCGCTCCCGCCGCCGAGTCCTCCGAACCGCCGCGGTTCCTCGAATCGGTCACCGTCAGCGCCACGCTCAATCCCGCGACCGTCAAGGAGACGCCGGGTACCGTGTCGGTCATCGACGCGAACACGATCGAGCGGCGGCTGATCGAGAACACCGCCGACCTCGTGAAGTTCGAGCCGGGCGTGTACGTCGAGTCGAACGTCACGCGCATCGGCCTGAACGGCTTCAACATCCGCGGCATGGGCGGCAATCGCGTGATGACGCAGGTCGACGGCGTCGAGACCTCCGAGCAGTACGACTTCGGCCCGTTCAACGTCCACCAGTTCACGCTCGATCTCGACACGCTCAAGAGCGCCGAGGTCATGCGCAGCGCCGGCTCGGCGCTCTACGGCAGCGACGCCATGGGCGGCGTCGTCTCGTTCTTCACGAAGGACCCGGCCGACTACCTCCGCAATCGCCAGTTCCACGTCGGCGGCAAGGCGCTGTTCGACGGCCGCTCCAACGACGCCAGCGGCAACGTCGTCATCGCCGGCGGACGGCAGCGCGTGCAGGCCTCGCTGTTCGTCAGCTACGCCAACGGCCACGAACCGCACAACCGCGGGACGGTGCGCAGCGAGGACGCGAAGCGCACGGTACTCAATCCGCAGGATCGGCAGGGGACGCAGGCGCTCGGCAAGGTGGTCTTCGCGCTCGCCGACGGCAATACCCTGCGTGCCGCGTTCGAGGCGACCGACAACCGGATCAAGACCGAAGCCTATTCGTCGCGGAGCGCCGCGGCGCCAGACGTCGACTCGGACGACACGATGCAGCGCCAGCGGCTCTCGATCGATCAGTCGCTCGTCAACCGCTTCGGGCTGAACCAGTGGTCGTGGAGCCTGTACGCGCAGCAGACCGACACCGACCAGATCATCGACGAAGTGCGCACCGCCGCCGGCCCGACGCCGGCGGTCAACCGGCACGGGACGCTCGACTACGCGCAGGACAGCTTCGGCGGCACGCTCCAGGGGCGCAAGGTCGTGGCGGTCCGCGAGCAGCCGCTGCTCTTCACCTTCGGCACCGCCTACAAGCACGACACGTTCGACATGCTGCGCGACCGCATCGATCGCCACGCGACGACCGGCGCGATCGTGCCGTCGACGAGCCTGATTCTGCCGTCGAAGTACTTCCCGAAGAGCGACGTCGACGAGATCGGCACCTACGTGCAGGCCGAATGGCGGCTGAACCGCCTCCTGCTCGTGCCCGGCGTCCGCTACGACCACTTCTCGATGGACGCCGACGCCAACGACCAGGTCTATCTCTCGACGCTCAGCCCGGCGCCGGCCGATTTCTCGGCGGGCGCGGTGTCGTCGAAGCTCGGAGCCTCGGTCCGTCTCTCGCCGGCCGTCACGCTGCACGCGCAGTACGCGGGCGGCTTCCGCGCGCCGTCGTACAGCGCGATCAACAGCGGCTTCACGAACCTGCTCGGCGGATACACCTCTCTGCCCAACACTGGGCTGCAGCCCGAGACCAGCGACAACTTCGAGGCCGGCATCCGCTCGACGCTCGGGCGCGCCAGCATCGGCGTGACCGCGTTCACCAATCACTACGACGACTTCATCGATCAGGTCCTGCGAGGCGTCAACCCGTCGACCGGCCTGCTCGAATACCAGTATCAGAACGTTTCGAAGGTCGAGATTCACGGCGTCGAGCTGCACGCCGACGCGCAGCTCTCGCCGTCGCTGCGCCTCCGCGCCAGCTACGCCGTCATCCGCGGCAACGACGTGTCGGGCAGCACCGACGTCCCGCTGAGCTCGATCGCGCCGGATCAGGGGGTGGTGGGTCTCGCGTACGCCGCGCCGGGCGATCGCTGGGGCAGCGAGCTCAGCGTCCGCGGCAGCCACGCGCAGTCACAGGAGACCGCCGGCTCGGGATACTTCGCGCCTGACGCCTTCGGCGTCGCCGACCTCACCGGGTGGGTCGCCCTCTCGTCGTCGGTGACGGTGCGCGGCGGCGTGCTGAACCTCACCAACAGCAAGTACTTCGAGTGGACCAACGTCCGCGGACGTCAGGCCGCCGACACGACGATCGATCGCTACTCGAGCCCCGGCATCAGCGGTCTGGTGTCGGTGTCGTACGGCTGGTGAGGTCGCATGGCACCCCGCCCGCTCGATCCGGGTTTGAGCGCAGAAGTCGACACCGAGCGCCGCTGGTCGGTGTATCGATGCGAGCACGGATGCTTCCACGTGGCGCTCGATCGCTTCACGGTCACGTTGACCGATGACGAGTTCCAGGCGCTGCAGATCCTGATGAATCAGGCGTGGGTGCGGTTCCACGGCCGCGCGATGCCGACTCCGGCCGTCAGGCGGCCGCACTGACGGAGCCGCGGATGTACTGACGGAGACAGGACGCAGGTGTGAGGTGCCGAGCACCGTGAAGGTCGCCACATGATTCTCATCGAACACACCTATTGGCCGCTCGTCGTCGTCGGGACGCTTCCCGCGTCCGCAGACGACGCGAGCCACACGCCGTCGAACCCGGAGAGCCTCTGGGACTCGGAGGATCTGCGGCTCGCCGTCGTCATCCGCGGAGATCACGCCTGCGCCTCGACGGCGCAGGCCGAGGTCTTCGCGTGGCTGAGCGCGCATCGCACGCGCCTGATGCGGTGCGTGTCGCGCATCGCCTGGATCTTCGAAGACGAGCCGATGCGGCGCAGTGCCGAACGCTGGCTCGGACTGCTCGGCGATCGCCTCTTCCGCGCCGAGACGATGACCTTCCGCACCGTACGGCCGGCAATCACGTGGCTGACGTGCGACGTGCTCGCGCAGGAAGACCGCGACGAGCGCGTCCCGTCGGTCCGGACCCGCTATTCCTCACTGCGTCGCGTGTAGGACACGTACTACACGAACCGAAATTCACTCCAGCAGGAGCCGCGGCGCCAATCCGGGCGCCGTCCGGGATCAGGTGCGCTCGACCGGCGACGCGACCGGCAACGCGTCGCGTGCGGTTGAAGATAGGATGAAACCTGAGCCGAGATGTTCCTGTTCCTGCGAACGCAATTTTCAGAAGCGGCAAAGGCGGTGGCGCCGCTCGTCGGCGTCGTCTGCGTGCTGCAGGCGGTGCTCGTCCACGCGCCGCTCGCGCTCTTCTTTCAGTTTCTCGCCGGAGCGGTGCTGGCGATGTTCGGGATGCTGCTGCTCTTCGCCGGCATCGACATCGGCATTCTGCCGATGGGCCGCTTCATCGGCGCGGAGCTGCCGAGGAAGCGATCGCTGTCGTTGATCCTCGGCGTCGCGTTCGCGCTCGGGTTCGCGACGACGGTCGCCGAGCCGGACGTCCTGGTTCTCGCCGCTCAGGTCGAGAGCGCGTCGAGCGGCGAGCTGCACAGCCGGACGCTCATCTACATCATCGCAACGGGCGTGGGGATCCTCACAGCGGTCGGTCTCCTGCGGGTCGTCAAGGGATTCTCGATGACGGTGCTGCTCGCGGCGATGTACGCCGCCGTGCTCGTCCTCTCTCTCGTCGCGCCCGCGGAGATCGTTCCGCTGGCCTATGACGCCGGCAGCGTGACGACCGGCGTGCTGACGGCACCAGTGGTGCTCGCGCTCGCGTTGGGTGTGACGTCGGTCCTGTCCGGTCGATCGGCAATCGACGACGGGTTCGGGCTGCTGGGTCTGGCGTCGATCGGTCCGATCATCGCGCTCCTGCTGCTGGGACTCTTCCTGTGAGCGACACGCTGACGCTCGCCGAGTGCGGCCGCCTGGCGTGGAGCGTCGCGCTCGCGGTGCTGCCGCTGGCGGTCCTGTTCGCGCTGTTCCAGTTCCTGTTCCTCGAACTGCCGCGGCGCGAAGTGTCGCGTATCGTGACCGGAACGCTCATGGCGTCCGTCGGGCTCTTCCTCTTCCTGATGGGGGTCGGTGTCGGATTCCTGCCGTTCGGCCGCACGATTGGCGAAGCGGGTGGATCGCTGCCGCAGCCGTGGCTGCTCGCGCCGTTCGGCATCGTGCTCGGCTTCGTCACCACGTGGGGCGAGCCGGCGGTCCGCATTCTGGCGAACCAGGTCGAGGACGCATCGACCGGATCGATTCGGCAAACGGTGGTGCTCTGGACGATCTGTCTCGGCGTGGCGCTGGCGGTCGGCCTCGGCATGCTGAGAATCGGGTACGGCATTCCGCTGCGGTTCCTGCTCGTGCCCGGGTACGGGCTGGTGATCGCGATGATGTGGTGGAGCGAACGGCGGTTCGTGTCGATTGCCATCGACGCCGGTGGTGTGGCGACAGGGCCGCTGGCCAACACGTTCCTGCTGGCCCTCGCGCTCGGCGCCTCGGCGGCTGCCGGCGATCGGGATCCGCTGGTGCAGGGGCTCGGCCTCGTTGCGCTCATCGCGCTCGCGCCGGTCGTCTCCGTGATGACGCTGGGGCTGATTGTCCGCTGGAAGGAGCACCGAAAGGAGTCACGACGATGATCAATGCCTCTTTAATCGTGAGCGTCGTCCGGAAGGGGTGGGGGAGCACGGTGCTCGACGCGTCCGTGCGGGCTGGAGCGCGAGGTGGCACGGTGCTCTTCGGGCGCGGCGCGGGCATCCACGAGCAGGAAAAGATCTTCGGGATGTCGATCGAGCCCGAGAAGGAGATCGTCCTGACGGTCGTCTACGCCGACCAGGTGGACGCGATCCTCGACGCGATCGTGCGCTCCGCGGAGCTCAACGACACCGGTCGCGGGATCGCGTTCGTCCTTCCGGTGGAGAAGATCGTGGGCGTCGCCCACTTCATGAGAGAACGGCCGGAGAAGGCGTGAGGCGGGGCCTGCCGCCGTTGCTCGACATCACCTGATCGTCACGCGCCCGCGCTCCGGTCGTTGCCGCAACGCGGCCGGGATCGCCTCACGGCTTGGCGATCATCACCTCGGTGTCCTTCACGACCGCCGTGACGGCATCGCCAGGCTCGAGCCCCAGTTCCTCGGCGCTGCGCCTCGTGATCACCGACTCGATGAGGCTGTCGCCCGTGCGAACCGTGACATGAGCGAGCACGTCGCCCATCTGGATCTCTTCGATCGTTCCCTTGAGATGATTCCGCGCGCTGAGAGTCATCGGTCTTCTCCTGGTCTGTGGTGTCCGCGGCGTCCGAATCCGATTGTAGCGTGGCTGCACTATGCTTGCGGTATGAATGAGTTGCGTTACGGACTGCGTGTCGACGTGCCGCTCGACTACGATCGCGCCGTCGACGAGACGATGGCCGCGCTGAAGCAGGAAGGGTTCGGCGTGCTCACGACGATCGACGTCAGGCAGACGCTGAAGCAGAAGCTGGACGCCGACTTTCGCCGGTACGTGATCCTCGGCGCGTGCAATCCTCCGCTCGCCAATCGCGCGTTGCAGGCGGAGACCGACATCGGTCTGCTGCTGCCCTGCAACGTTGTCGTGTACGAGAACGGGCCCGGCCGCAGCGTCGTCGCCGCTCTCGCGCCGCTGACGATGATCGCGCTCGTGGGGGAGAACGCCGAGATCGACGCGGTCGCGCACGAAGCGGACGAGCGGCTTCGGCGAGCGTTGGGCCGGCTGGAAGCGCCGCGCGCGAGCTGACGGCTAGATTAGCGCCAGCCGAGCTCGGGGGCGACGTACTTCAGGATGCTCTCGATCGCGTGCGCGCAGTAGTCGACGCCGAGCTGGTTCGGCACGGTGAGCAGCAGCGTGTCGGCCGCGGCGATCGCTTCGTCGCCGGCGAGCTGTTTCACGAGCACGTCGGGCTCGGCTGAGTACGAACGGCCGAAGACGGCGCGCGTGTTGGCGTCGATGTAGCCGATGTGATCCTGATCGTTCGCGCTGCGTCCGAAGTACGCCCGATCCCGATCGTCGACCAGCGCGAAGATGCTGCGGCTCACCGAGACCCGCGGCTCGCGTCGATGCCCGGTTTCCTTCCATGCCGCGCGATACGTGTCGATCTGCTTCCGCTGCTGGACGTGCAGCGGCTCCCCGCTCTCGTCGTCTTTCAGCGTGGAGCTCTGAAGGTTCATGCCGAGCGTCGCCGCCCACGTGGACGTGGCGTTCGAGCTGGAGCCCCACCAGATCCGATCGCGCAGCCCCTCGGAGTACGGTTCGACGCGCAGCAGGCCCGGCGGATTGGGGAACATCGGCCGCGGGTTCGGTTCGGCGAAACCCTCGCCTGCCAGGAGCTCGAGGAACACCTGGGCGTGGCGCCGCGCCATGTCGGCGTCGGTCTCCCCCTCGGCCGGGGTGTAGCCGAAGTGGCGCCAGCCGTCGATGACCTGCTCGGGCGATCCGCGGCTGATGCCGAGCTGCAGCCGGCCGCGCGAGATGAGATCGGCCGCGCCGGCATCCTCCGCCATGTACAGCGGGTTCTCGTAGCGCATGTCGATGACCGCCGTGCCGATCTCGATGCGCCGCGTGCGGGCGCCGATCGCCGCGAGGAGCGGAAACGGCGAGCCGAGCTGGCGCGCGAAATGGTGTACGCGGAAGTACGCGCCGTCGGCGCCCAGCTCCTCGGCGGCGACGGCGAGATCGATCGACTGCAGCAGCGAGTCCGACCCGCTGCGCACCTGCGAGCCGTACGAATCGCTCCAGTGGCCGAACGACAGGAACCCGATGCGCTTCAACGTCGCCTCATGCGGGACGATCGTACTGCAACTCGGTCGACGCGGCTGACATCGAGGGATGTGCGCGCGCATCGCCTGCGAGCGTGTGGCGTCGGGTCACGGCTCTGGTTGCAGCCGGTCGCGCGTGACGATACTGTTGACGCCCGAAACTGCTAATACAAGGGAGCCACCCATGCGCAGGGTCTTCGCGGTCATTGCCGTCGCCGCACTCCTGTCGGGATGCGGATCGGATTCCCCCTCGTCGCCGACCACGCCGACGACGACCGTGACGCTGAACGGCACCTATTCCGGCATCGCGTCCGATTCCTCGGGTCCGGGGACGATGTCGTGGGTGGTGACGCAGATCGGCAGTACGATATCCGGAACGATCGCCGCTCTGACGCCCGCTGGCACCGTCCAGTTCCGCGGCAACCTCTCCGGCGCGCTCAACGGGACCGCGTTGACCTTCACGATCGTCGTTCCCGCCGGCGGCGTGTCTGCGTTTCCGACGTGCGCGATCAGCATCAGCGGCTCCGCGACCGCGATGACGAGCACGAGCATCACGGGCACGTACTCAGGCACCAGCAGCTGCACCGCTCCGTTCAGCAACGGGCAGTTCACGCTCATGCGGCAGTAGCTCGATCTGCCAGGGTTGCACGACCCGGTCGCGTATGCGACCTGATCTCCCCTGTTCACTCGATCGCGCGCGAGCGGCCGGCCGATCTACGCTGACCAGGTCGCCGCGATGCGGCTGGAGAGGTGAGGATGAGCCACTCGGGAGGGGGAGCACAGCCGGCGCACAAGCTGCTCGGCACACGAGGAATCAAGCTTCGCGTTGCCGCCGGCAGTCTCATCGTGCTCGGCGTCGGGGCGTGGTCGAGGCCGCCCGCCGTTCCGGACACGCTCTCGGCCTCGCAGGAGCGTGCGGCGCCGCTGCTCGAAGAACAGGTGCAGTCGAGGGTGATTGTCCGGCCGTTCCAGGGTGTGCAGGAAACGGCGGCCCGCGTTCGTCCCTTCGGCGTCGCGATTCCATATCCCGAGCGGACACGCGTCACGACGGTGAGCGACTTCTCGGCGGCCGGACGACGCGAGGCCGAGGTCGGCTTCGGCGTGCTCGTCACCGACATGCACGTGTTGACGCACGCGAACGTGGTGCGCGGCAGAGAGGTGGTGCCGGTTGCGACGGTCGAGGCGAACCACGACATGCGGGTCGTCGCGTACGAACCTGAGACCGGCCTGGTCCTGCTGCAAAGCGTCTCGGCGATCGGATCGCCGCCTCCGATGGCGGCGGTGCCGGCTGCCGGCGCGCTCGCGGTGGCCGCCGCGTCGTGGCAGCGTCGCGACATCGCGATACCGCTCTTCGTGACCGCCGTCGCCCGCGACCGGTACAGCGTCAGCGCCGCCGTCCCGCGCGCATTCGAGACGCTGCCCCTCTATACGCCCGACGGCGCGCTTCTGGCGATCCTCGCTGGCGAGGGCGCGCAGCGGCAGGCCTTTCCAGCCGGCCTCGTCGTCGAGGACCTGCTCGCGCGTGCGGCGAGAGGCGAGCGGGTGGCGTCGCTCGGCGTGTCGTTTCAGGAGCTGACGCCTTCGCTGCAGGAAGCCTTCGGCGACGGCGGCGTCCTGGTCAGCGACGTCGTGGCAGGCGGACCGGCGGACCTGGCGGGAATGCAGTCCGGCGACGTCCTTCTCCGCGTCGGAGAGATCGACGTGGCGAGCGTCGACGATGCCGTCCGTGCGGTCAACGGCACGACAGTTGGTACAGCAACGGTCCTCCAGGTGCGCCGCGCCGGGCGGGCTCGCGACGTCGAGGTCGCGCCGGGGCTCGCCTATCAGGTGTCGTGGCTCGCACACGGCGACAGATCGAGCCAGTCGGGCGTCGAAGCACGCACCGCTTTCTCCACTGAATCGCTCGATGCGTCAGGCATCCCGCCGGGCGCGCGCGTGCTGAGCGTGAACGGGCAGAGTGTGTCGTCCGGCGCGGAGATCGATCGCGCGCTCCGGCGCAACGGCTCGCCCGCGAGAGCCCTGATCCGTGACGGAGACCGGCAGTTCTTCGTCGCGCTCGCCCCACGACGATGAACGAGATCCTCTCCGTCGGATTGATCCTGATGGCCGCGCTCGTGGCGGGACACGCGGCCCAGCTCGTTCGCGTGCCGGAGGTGACCGGCTACCTGCTCGTCGGCGTCGTGATCGGCCCGTCGGTGTTCGACCTGATCACGCACGACAACATCGCGACGCTCGGGTTCCTGAGCGACGTCGCCCTCGGGCTGATCCTGTTCAACATCGGCGCGATCTTCGAGGCCTCGACCTTCCGACAGGTCGGTCCCGGCGTCGTGCGCGTCACGTTGTGGGAAGCGTCGCTCGCGTTCATCCTCGTCTGTCTCACGCTGCTCGTCAGCGGGATGGCGTGGCAGCTGGCGCTGCTCCTCGGCGTCGTCGCGATGGAGACCGCTCCCGCCACGACGATGATGGTGCTGAACGAGTACGACGCGAAGGGGCCGATGACCGATCGGCTGCTCGCGCTCGTCGCGCTCAACAACATGTACGTGCTCGTGATGTTCGGGATCGTCACGGCGGGGCTGACGCTGCTCGAGTCGTCCAGCCAGGGATGGCTCGCCGCCGGATACCGCGCGACGCACGGTCTGCTGTGGACGACGGTCGGTTCGGTGGCGCTCGGCGCGCTGCTCGGGCTGCTGATGGACCTCTGGGCGGCGCGCGCCAGGGAGTCGGGCGAGGCGATGATCCTTTCGGTCGGCGCGGTGCTGATCGCGGTCGGCGCGTCGAGAGCGCTTGGCCTGTCGCCGCTCATCTCCACGCTGGCCCTGGGCGCGACGGTCGCCAACGCGTCGCAGCATGGCGATCGCCTGCTGCGGGCCCTCGGCGGAGCAGACCCGCCGCTGTACGCCGCCTTCTTCGTGCTGGCCGGCGCGGAGCTGGTCCCCTCGTCCGTGCTCGGTCTTGGCGCGATCGGCGCCGGCTATACCATCGCGCGCACGCTGGGGAAGATCGCCGGCGCCCGCATCGGTCTGCGTGGACAGGAGATTCCTCCGACCGTGCGCCGGCAGCTTGGTTATTGTCTCGTGTCCTCTTCGTCGCTGGCGGTCGGCCTGACAATCCAGATCCGGTCGGCCTTCCCGGCGTACGCCGCGACGGTGACCGGCATCGTGCTGGCCGCGGTGGTGATCTTCGAGGTTGCCGGTCCGCTGCTCACGCGCCGCGCGCTCTTCCGGACCGGCGAGGCCAAGACGATCCCCGAACCGCTTCAGGAGCTCGCCTCGGATGCGAGCGTCTAATGCCAGAAGGCGCTTGGGTTGACGCGGCCGCGGCTCCGGTGGCGCTCGCGCTCGAAGCCGCGCCTGTCGTCCGCGCAGCTCGAAGCCTGGGTTCGGTGTATGACGTCGTGTCCGTCTCCGCCTTCGCGCGGAGCGCTCGGCGGACCGCCGTAGCCGTGGCGAAGGTGGTTCAGCCGGACTTCACCGTAGCCTGCCTGTAGCGGGCGTTACACCGAAACGAAAAACGCAGTAGCGGCGCGGGCTGCGCGTTCAGTTCAGGAGCGTGGCGACCAGTGCGCCGCTGCCGTAGGCGACGGCGGCGACGATCGCGCCGAGGCCGAACATCTCGAAGCCGGCGCGCCACCAGCGCATGTTCGCGATGAGCGCGCGCAGGGCGCCGACCGTGAAGAGCGACAGGAGCGTGAGCGCGATCGACAGGGTGAAGCGGTCGACCGGCAGCTGCGGAACCATGTATGGGAGGAGCGGCATCATCCCGGCGCACGCGAAGGCGATGAACGTCGCCAGTCCATGACGGAAGGGAGACGCCTCCTCCTCGGGCAGGTTCTGCGCTTCGAGGACGCTCTCGTGCGCGCGGATCGACAGGAAGTTGCCGACGGCCATCGAGAGGCCGTCGGCGAGCAGGTTGGCCGCGCCGATGATCAGCACGACGCGGAGCGACAGGCCGCCGCCGGAGACGCCGGCGACGACCGCGAACGTCGTGATGATCCCGTCGTTCGCCCCGTAGATCAGCTCCCGAACGTAGTGGCGTGCGATCTGCAGAGTGCCGCGCGGCTCCGTGTGGCGAGACGGGCGTGTCATGCGTGTCGCTCCTTGCGCCGTGTCCGCACGGAACGATTATGGGACGATTGGTGCCGCGACGCGAGCGATGCGGCGTGCAAAACGAAGAGGAGGTCGCCAGGCCGACGGATCTCCCGTGCGGCGGGCGTCGACGATCAGCTCGCAGTCCGGTGTTCGGCGGCTCGCGCTCTCATGCCGGACGGCGTCGAGGCTCCTGGCGATCCACTCTGTGTTTCTGATATGACCGATGATGGCGTCGGGCGCAGGACGCGTCCTAATCATCGGCATCCGCGCAGTCCAGACATGCTGCGTTTTGTGGGATGACGCCAACAGGTCAGCGCGCCGCGGTCGTCGTGCTCGAAGACCGCAATCGCGATCGCACGATGCCGAGCAGGAGCAACTCATTGAACACGGACGTCACCATCATCGGCGGAGGGCTCTCCGGTCTCTACGCCGCAACGCTGCTGCACGACGCTGGCGTCGACGTCTCCGTCGTCGAGGCGCGCACGCGCCTGGGCGGTCGCATCCTCTCCGCAGGTGAAGATGGCGAGCCGTCGGAGGACGGTTTCGATTTCGGCCCGTCCTGGTTCTGGCCTCGCGTGCAGCCGCAATTGGCGGCGCTCGTCGGCGAGCTCGGCCTCGCCACCTTTCCGCAACACAACGACGGCGACGTGATCTTCGAGCGCATGTCACGCGAGACGCCGTCGCGTTACAGCGCCCAGCGGCAGGAACCGCAGTCGATGCGGCTGGCTGGCGGCATGGGCGCGCTGATTCGGGCGCTGGCGATGCGGTTGCCGCCGAAGCGTGTGCTGATCGGCAGGCGCGTGAGCCGGATGTCGCTGGCGGAAGCGAGCGTCACTCTGATGCTCGAGAGCCCTGACGATGCGAGGGAAGCGATCACCGCGGCGCACGTGATTGCGGCTATACCGCCGAGGCTGCTGACGAACATCGCGTTCACGCCCGACATCGATCCCGCCACCGCGCGGCTCTGGGCGGAGACCGCCACGTGGATGGCGCCTCACGCGAAGTTCTTCGCGATCTACGACCGTCCGTTCTGGCGGGAGGCCGGGCTGTCGGGCACCGCGCAGAGCTTCGTCGGCCCGCTCGGGGAAGTTCACGACGCGACAACGGCGTCGGGCAGGCCGGCGCTGTTCGGCTTCTTCGCGATCGGTGCCGACGTGCGCACGTCGCTCGGAGAGGCGGCGATTACGCAGGCCAGCCTTCAGCAGCTCGCGCGCCTGTTCGGTCCAGAGGCACTCCAGCCGCGCGCCACCATCGTCAAGGATTGGGCGGCGGACTCCCTGACGGCGTCAGCGAGCGATCGGATTGCCGGCGGTCATCCCGCTCCTGTGTCCAAGGCGTGGGTCGACGGTGTGTGGCGGGAGCGGTTATTCCTGGGCGGGAGCGAGACCAGCGACAGCGAAGCCGGCTATCTGGCGGGTGCGGTCAGCGCCGCGCAGCGTGCCGCGCGAAAGGCGGTGGAAAGCGTGCGCGGCTGGCGCGATCGGCCTGCACGCTAGCCGCGAGCGTAGCGAGCGCTTGGCGAATGCTGGCGGTGAGGCAGGGATTCGAAATCCACGAAGCCTGTCTCGTAACCGATTGATGGCGCGCGACTTACTGGCAATAAGCGCAATCGGATCAGCGACTTACTTGCGGCCGACGGTGATTCACTGAGCGCCACCGCGTCTCGCTGCTTTGCACCGGTCTATGGAGACATTTTGGAGACGGCCACCCCCGCTAGCATTGGACGCGACTGCAGATCGTCGCGTGGGTGTCTCTTCAGGAACGACCATGTTTAAGGAAGCGGCCGAATCGTTAAATAGACTGCCGCTTATTTAAGCATCGGCGAATACACGCTAATCGACCGGGGCGCTGACGGCCGTGTCGTATTCGCGAGCGCTGGCGGCGAAAAGCGCCGCGCCCTACTCGACATCGTCTTCTCCTCGGTCGGGACTAATGCGCTACGAACAAGAGATGCTATTGAATGAATTCGGGAAACAAACCGGCGCGATGCGCGGAAGACAGTGACGACCTCGGCGACACTGCTGCGCAATCGGTACACGATTCGATACGGTGCAAGGATGATTTCGCGGAGCATCGCGTTCCGGCGCTCTGGAACCCGGCGTCCAGATTCAGGAAAGAGTTGGAGTCGTTCGACTGCCCCGATGATACGGCGCGCTTCGAGGTCAGCGTAAGCGGGTGAATTCTGCGCGATGAAGGCACGAACGGATTCGAGGTCCCGGATCGCCTGCGGCGACCAGATGACTGGAGTCACAGGCCCAGACGGCGTTTCACTTCCTCGTGGGGCACTCCCTGGCCGGCATCGAGTTCCGTCAGTCCCGCGTCGATCTTCGCCAGAAACACGAGCCGTTCAATGGCGTCTTCGAACGTCGCATCCGGCGGCAGTTCGTCCATAGCGTGCTTGATCTGATCGCGCACCGATTCTTTAGGCATGGAACATTCTACCGCCGCCCCAAGAACGCCACAGGGATGGCGGATCCGTGACCGGGGTTTGCCGCAGCCCAACGCTTCGCGCTGAGGCGCGGCGCTGTTGACCGCGCCCACGCCCGCGGCTAACGCTTCAGCCGCGGCGGCTCATCATCGCGCCGGCCGCCGCCGGCTGCAAGCGGTTGTTGGCTGGCCACTCTGTCGATTCGAACCAATCCGAATCCCCACAGGCCGAATCCAGCTATTGCAAGTGCGTCGAGCGCAAGAGTCGCGGGCCGCACACTCCATGCGATTGCCTCCGCGACGACGATGGGATTCGTCGGATTAAGCACCGAAGCATCCTTGCGAGAGGTAACGACGACGCTGTATCCACTGCCGGCAGGAATCGTCCCGCTTCCCAAGTATCTGGACAAGGTCTTTGCCGTGCTGGAGCCACTCACGCCGACCAGTTCATCAGAAGCAGGACTGGCGACCGTGTGGCCGCCGGACTGAATGCTCCACGCTAGATCCAGTGGAGAGGCGTTGGTTGGACAGTGGCCTGACAGATTCTCAGAGTAGCCTAGCAAGCACCGTAGCTCCTCAAACGGGAGGCGGCGTTCCGCAACGAATTGGACTCGGTACGCCGTGCGACCTGGGATATCGAATTGCCGCGATCTTGACTCCGCGACCTTCAGATCCACGGGGAGGCTAATTCGACGCCACGGACGAGGACTCGCCGCGAGTACCAATAACGTCACGAGCATCAAGGCGCAGCCGACGACCATCGCCACTGTTGCCCGCAAGGGAGCCCCCATGCGAGCTTCTCGCTGCGGTGCCATCGCAAGGGCGCTCGATGCGAGCACTGATCCAACGACCATGCCGGGTACTACGAGCATCACGTACCAGAGCCACCCTGCCTCGCCAGGCAAGGTCAGGGCGAGGAGCGTCAGCGTGACGGCAAGGGTGTCGGCGCCAAGCAGCCCTCCCAGGCGAGCAGCCCGAGACATGAAGATGCGTCCAATCGTCCCCCACAACGCCTTAGGCACCAACAAGAACGCTGCGTTCAGCGCGTACCAGGCCCAAGCCTCTCGAGACAACAGGGCGTCGCCATCGAGGAGAAAGATGGCGCCCAAGCACACCACTGGTATGAACGCCAGGGCAACCAGCTCGAGCCCGAGGGCGACGTAGAGTCTCATAGCAATGGAGTCCAGCTAACGTTTGCCGCTCACCTGCGGCACGCGGGCGTCCACGATAGCACCGCGCGCGAGGGACGGGCGCGAGCGCGGCCCGGCGCCGTCAGGTGCAGCGGCTTGTTAGGCGGCGTGTTCTGGAGCGATTGGCTCAACGTTCTCCACGGCGAGAACTCGGGCGTTCTCAGCCCACCCTTCGTTACCGAACGTATAGCCTTCAAGCGTCGCCAACCGCCCGCTCTTGACGAAGAGCACGCAGCCCGCGCCTGCAGTCGCTCCTTCGAGCGCGATCTCCGCGTTTCCCCCGGCGAAGTTGGCTGGTATCGCCAGAGGGACGTCCGGCGGCGTCTCGAAATCTGCATAGAACCCGTGCCCGGTCATTTCGACCTCTGTGATCGACGCACGGCGAAACTGTTCGCGGAGAGCAATAAGAGCAGGATGATCGCCGGCGATCAGCTGCGGAACAAGACGATTTACCAGTGCGAGCACCTCGGATGGTGCACAAGCAGCTTCGTATTTCTTCGGAAACGTCATCTTGTCAATCAGCCGCCTAACGTTAGACCGCCAATACTGTGGGGCTTTGAATTTATCGCAGCCATCCTGGCCCCACCAACGACCAGAGGAATGCGATGCCGAGGACCACGAAGGCTGCGCGAGTGAGGCAATTCGCAGCACCATGCCATGACTGCGAAGACTTCTTTAGAGCGGCTAGCTGTGGTTCCAGACAGTCGAGAATCTTCCCAAGCTTGTCGATTGCTCGCGCTGGATCCGTCTCTGTGACGAGCAAGCTATCGATCGATGCCCGCTGCGCGTGGTACTGCAGGCTTTCACGTTCGAACCAGGCATCCATGACCAGGTTGGCTACGAGGGCGAGAAGCGCAGAGAGAATCCATGGCGTTGACAGAACAAATAGCTCGATTCCGCTAAGCTCTCGACCGAGCAAGGACTTCCAGAATGAGGTGCATTTACGAGAACGTATCCGCTGATTCCTACATACCAAATCATGCGGTTGCTGTCGGCAGCTCTCGTCGCAACAACCGTCTGAAGAAAACGATCCAGATTGCGGCCAACGCCGTCGCCGATCTCGCTGACGTTCGGCTTTTCACCGTGATTGTTCATAGTCCCGATCTGATCTCATCCATGTCGTCGGTCTAACGCCTGTTAGACCGCCTCCTTGTTGACAGCGTGTCGCCGTACCGCCGCATCGACTTCTCCTTTGGCTCGGCCGTCACCGACGTGCAGGACGAGATAGCGCCTGAAGTCGTGATCATCGAAGTTCGTGTTCAGGACGAAGAAGAAGGCCACGTCGTCTGGAGTCTCGTCCGTGTGCCACGTCGTCATCACGTGCACAGCATCGCGAGTCTCGTCGGGATCTTTCACATGCTGCCGCACGAACGCCAGGTCGACTGCGTCGTGCCATGCTTCGCAGTTGTGCCCGCCGCAGACCGCATATCGGCAACCCGCCTGTAGCAATCGCTTCGCGACTTCGCTGCGCTCAGCCTCGGTGAAGCGACCGTCGTGGTCCCACACCATGCAGGGAAACAAGGCACCAGGGAAGGGACTCACGAAGTCGTCAGGAGCATGGATAGCCAACGCCCCGTAGGTCTTGCCCTCGTTCTCGGCCAACACGTTCATGCTCGTTCCAGTCGGTCTAACGGCGGTTCACCCGCGCCGCGCGGAGATGATGATACGCCCGCAGCGCGGGAAGCCGCGGGCCGGCGCGAGCCGGCCCAAGGGCGTCGGGTGCAACCGCGTGTTAGACGGCCCGAAGGAGAGCGCCGACGGCATGATTGCGACCGGGGAGAACCGCTCGATGATCAAGAAGAGCGGCGCGTCGATGACATCGTCGCCTGGTGCTCGCATCTGCCGTTCTTTCTCGCTCCACCGCCGCGCCGCTGGCGACAGCCGCCAATTGCGGGAACCCCGCTCCGCTCCGGCTGGAATAGCGAGGATGCTCGATGGAGCGAAATGTTCCGGCGAAATCCCTCAAGCGTGCCTGCCCGATGAGAGCGACCTGTCGTCACGAGCGTGCCGACGCTCAGAGTTGCTTCCGGATTTCTTGTCCGCCTAACGGTGCCGCTTCAGCCGCGGCGGCTCATCATCGCCTCAGTCGCCGTCGGCTGCAAGCGGTGGTTAGGCCTCGTCGCGAATCCGCCCAGTGCCCACTGCGCCAAGTGACCCGGGAACGGCCCCTGAATGTGAGCGAGACACGGCGTGCACGGGTGTACTCGCGCCCCTGCCAAACGTCCGACGTTCGAGGTGGAATGCCGTGCTTCCACTCCCAGCGACCTTGTCCAGACATGACGAGCAGGCTCTTCGGCTCAAGCAGGAGTCCTTCGGAGCGTGCAGGCCGCTCGTGCGAGAACTGCATGATGCACGGTGAGCCGAGACTCAACGACACGACCGTCTCTCCAAACACGGCATGGTCGATGTGGTCCCAGAATCCCTCGCCCGGCTTGTAGCTGTTGACCACGAGCTGATTCGGCAGCGCTTCGATATGCCCGTCCTCACGCAGACGCCGAGCGAGACCAGTTGCCCAGTCAGGCAGCTCCCCAATGTGGGTCGCGGCGCGCAGGCGATGGCTATACGAATAGCCGTACACCTGAGCGTCGTGGTCGAGAGACCGAAGCCACGCCGACTGGTCGACGACCGCGATGAACTGATCGTGCTCTGTATCTGTCAGGTAGTCGGGGACGTAGGTAATGCCGGGGACCATGATGCCGTGCTGAGCCCTTTGATGGTGGACTTATGCGTTTCCGCCGAGTGCTGGTTCAGAGGCCTAACGTTGGCGCTCACCCGCCGGCGCTCACGATACCACCCGCGCCGGTCGGGTGCAGCGCCTTGTTGGGCGGCGTGTTGAGTGCTACCCTGCCCCCATGACGATCAAGGCGCGCGTTCGAGCGGGGCGTTTGATCTTGGACGAACCGACGGACTTGCCCGAAGGCGCTGAAGTCGAACTGCTGCCGTTGGATCCCGGCGATTGGCTCGATGATACCGAGCGCGCCGCGTTGCACCAGGCTCTCCGGGAATCCGACCTGGATGTTGCCCAGAACCGCCTGGTCGATGCCGAGGAGATTCTGCGGGAGCTTCGCTCGCAGTGAATCCTCGCCGCGTTCGATTTACCGCCACGGCCCAGCGGCATGTTCGGCGCGAGAAGGCCTGGTGGATTGAGAACCGGATTCATCAGGATGTCTTCGTTGCCGAGTTCGAAGAAGCCCTTCGAATTCTCGCGTGGCTTCCTGGTGCCGGCACTGCCTACCGCCAAGCTGGAATCGAAGGGCTACGGCGTCTGTACGTTCCGAAGGTCGCCTGCCATCTGTACTACACGTTCGACGAGCGCGCCGTGATTGTGCGGGCTCTGTGGGGCGCGCGTCGTGAGCGCGGCCCCCGACTCCGATCGTAATTCGCTGATCTTCCGTTTCTTGTCCGCCTAACGCGCGGCTTGAGCCGCGCGGCTCGGCGCCATCATCGCACGGGACAGCAGCCGTGACGGCTCCAAGCCGATGTTAGGTGGCACCGTCCGTTTGAGTCAGCCCACCCACCGGAGCGATCCGAAGGCCGTCCTGTTCGCACCACCATGCGCCGTCATGGAGCCAGAGCGGATGATGATGGTGACGTGGACATTGCGGCCACGCCGTGTCGATGAACTCGTCGTGAATGTCTTGTTGGCTGTCTTCGACGACCTGCTCGAAGTACCGAGTCGGATCCTCAACATGCTCTCTGAGACGGACGGCGTTCGCCTCGACCAGCCAATCGTGTTCGGTTCCGATTGTGGCGTGCAAGTCGTGAAGAAGCAGGCCGACTATTCGATTCTGGTCGTCGTCAGTAACGGCCATTTTTCCGTCCGGAGTCCTTGGCTTGTCCACCTAACGCTGCCGCTTCAGCTGCGGCGGCACATCATCGCGCCAGCCGCCGTCGGCTGCAAGCGGTTGTTAGGCCTCAAGGATGGCGGCGATCTGGCGGCGAAGTTCGGGAATCCTATGGCGGACGACGTCCCAGACGAGATCGTAGTCGACGCCAAAGTAGTCGTGAATGAGACGGTCGCGCATGCCGGCCATCGCGCGCCAGTCGACGTGCGGGTGTTCGGCCCGGAATTCGGCTGAGACCTTCTTCGATGCCTCACCGATGATCTCGAGGCTCCGCACAAAAGCACGCTGGACGGTGGCATCCGTCCGGAAGCCGTCGACGGTCAGATGGGCGCTCCGATCGAGCAGGTAGTCCGCTTCGAGCAGGATGTGGCGCAGGTAGTCACGTGGCTCGAAGGACATCTTGCGCTTCGGCGAGGATCCGCGGGCCGATGTACGGAGACAGGGCCTCTGTGGTGACGAGCTCCACGCGCCGACCCAGTTGCTGTTCGAGCAACTCCGACAATGCGAGGAAATGCTCGTACGTCTTGGCGCCTGGTGCGAATTGGACCAGCAGATCAACATCGCTGTCCTGGCGAGCCTGGTCCCGCAACACGGAGCCGAACAGGGCGAGGCGGACTACTCCGAGAGCTCGAATGGCGGGTTCGCTTGCCGTGAGCACTGCGACCGCCTGTTGCCGCGTCAACCCCGTCTGCGCCATGCGAACACTCTAGCGGGTTTCCCGACTGAGGACAAAGCGAGTCGATGAAGGCCTAACTACTATTAACTAGACCGCTCTCGCTCGATTCGCAGCCATACACTGGGCCTCAAGACTTCCCCACGAACCTTAAACCCGTTCGGGCGAGGATGTTAACACGGGGGGTGCAGTGCAATCGGTCCGGCGTTTACCTGCGAAATTCGCGAATACCTGCGAGTCGCCCGCGCGTAAACATGGACAGACGGGGCGCTTCTTTCGGAAACGCGCGCGGCCTGGCGTGGATCACTGCGAACTCGTCACGCGTAAACAGCGGCGCTACCGGTCCAGTGGGCTCTTTACGCCCAGACCACCCCGGTTCAGGACGTGCGTGTAGATCATGGTCGTGCTGACGTCGGCATGGCCCAGAAGCTCCTGGACCGTGCGGATGTCCGAGCCGCCCTCGAGCAGGTGCGTGGCGAACGAGTGACGGAAGGTGTGGCAACCCACCCGCTTAGTCAACCCAGCGGCCCGCCCCGCCTCGGTCACAGCCCGCTGAATCACCGACTCGTGCAGGTGAAATCGCGTGGGTGGCCCAAAGCGCGGGTCCCGGCAGAGACGGCCAGCGGGAAACACGAACTGCCAAGTCCACCCTGTCGGAGCCCGCGGAAACTTGCGCTCGAGCGCATCCGGCAAGACGACGCGCCCAAAGCCGGCCGCCAGGTCGGACTGGTGCTGGTTTCGCACGGCGTCGAGTTGCGCGAGCAGCAGCGGCCGCAGCGTATTTGGCAGCATGACGCGTCGATCCTTCTGCCCTTTGCCGCGTCGCACCGTGATCTCACAACGTTCGAAATCCAGGTCCTTCACGCGCAGCGCGAGACACTCCTGTAGGCGCAATCCTGCCCCGTATAAAAGCATGGCGACCAGCTTCGGCACCCCGTCGAGCGCGTCGAGCACGGCCCGAACTTCCGCCGGCGTCAGCACGACCGGTACCCGCGAGGGCAGCCGCGCCCGGAGCGGCATCTCCACCGCGCCGATCGGCAGGCGCAGCACCTCCCGATAGAGGAACAGGACACCACTCAGTGCCTGGTTCTGCGTCGACGCCGCCACGCCTTCATTCACGGCGAGCCAGGTCACGAAGGCCGTCACATCGGCGGCGCCGAGTTCGTTGGGGTGACGGCGGCCGTGGAACACGATGAAGCGCCGGATCCAGTGCACGTAGGCCGCTTCGGTCCGCCGGCTGTAGTGACGCGCGCGAATCGCCGCCCTCACTTGATCGAGCAGACGCGGTGCGGTCACGTCGAACCCTCCCCCGACGACGATGCCATCGTCGTCGGCGAAAAGGCAATGGAGATGACGCGTCGGCGATGATTGAGCCTGTTCCGGTGCTCGCCGCCGTCAAGGGCGCCTCGCTTCGCGAGGCCGACACGCGTCCTGCTCTTGACCGCGGCTGCGCGCCGGAAGATCTGCTCTCATCGCCAGCGCGGCGAAAACTGCCGCCTCTTACGGTCCGTCGCTTTCTGGTCCTGTCGCCAAAGCTGTCAAGCACAAACCGCACGAAATCCGTCACGGCACTGATGCGCACCGCGTTTCAGTGATGTGCGATGCAGGCGCCGACCTCCGCTGGATCCCAAAACCGCACCTACGATCGACGCATGACGCAAGCCTCACCGACTCGCACACGCATCAAGTCGATCGAAGACCGCCTCGCTCGTCTGCGGGCTGAGCGCTCTCGCCTCGTGGCGCGCGCCAGCATGTCGGAGCGGAAACGCGACACGCGCCGCAAGATCCTGATCGGCGGTGCCGTGCTCGCCGCAGTTCAGCATGAGGGTATCCCGCCGCTCCGGAGCATGGACGCGCTCACCCGCTGGATGGATTCGCAGCTGGCCCGACCGCACGACCGCGCCGCTTTCGACCTGACCGCCTCCAACTCTGAACCGACCGAGCTGCCCTAGCCCCGTCGGCGTGGGCTGAAGATTGCGCTGCGGCGTCACTGCCCCGACGCGCGCGGCGCCCTGCCTGAGGACGGCGAAGCCGGCCGTAAGGCGTAAGGCGCACTTTGGCGTTTCTTCGAAACGCGTTCGTGCGCTGCGGCCGGCGCGAGAGGTGACCGATGGAGGACTGGGACGAAGAGGGGCGCCCGCATGTGCCGAACGGGCGCCCGGCGGCATCGGGGCCTGGCGGCACGATCCATCTCTCCTTCCGATCGGGCTCGCGCGGGAGTGGGGCGTCCGCGCGCGCGGCGTTCAAGTACGTGTCGCGATCCGGCCAGTTCGAAGACCGCGAGCTGGACGAGGCGCTCCACGTCGAATCCGACCACATGCCGGCGTGGGCGGCCGATGCACCCGAGGAATACTGGGATGTTGCCGACCTGTTCGAGCGCGCGAACGGGCGCTTGTACGTCAGCGCCGATTTCGCGCTGCCCCGCGGACTCGAGCTCGAGGATCAAATCGCTCTTGCACGGGCGTTCGCCCACGAGCTCACGGACGGCGAGGAGCTGCCGTACACGATGGCCATTCATGCCGGCTGGGATGCGAGCGGCGCCGAGCATAACCCGCACGCGCACATCCTCATTTCCGAGCGCAAGAACGACGGCATCGTCCGCGATCGCACGCAGTGGTTTCGACGGGCTAACTCCGCGGATCCGGCCCGGGGCGGAGCACCAAAGACGCGATCGCTCCACGGGCAGCCCTGGATGGAACGCGCGAGATCACGGTGGGCCGCGCTCACCAACGAGCTGCTGGCCGGTCGTGGACGTGCTGAACGTGTGGATCACCGCAGCTACGCGCGCCAGGGAATCGCGCGTGAACCGGGCCGCCATTTCGGTCCGGCTGCTGCGCACCTGCTCGAGAAAGGCCGTCCACACGATCGGGTGATGCAATCCGCCGACGTCGACGAGCGCCGTGTCGGATTGGCCGCCATTGATTCGGCGATCGCCGCCTTGGAACGGGAGCGCGCGTCGCTCCTCGAATCCGAAGCGCGGGAGCGCGGTTCGAAAAGCAGCGGCTCGGAGGGGGCGAGGTCGACAGAACGAACCGAAGACCAGAGCGATGACTGGATGCCAGGGAGGTGAACGTGAGCTCTGCACTCGAGATGTTCAAGCAGCAGAAGGCGGCCGTCGAGGAGCTCCTGGCGATCACGCGCGGTTTGCAGGCCTCAATCGCCGGCGCGCGGAAAGAGCTCGACACGATATCTCGACATGACGGCTTGCGGAGCATCCTCACCGAGGAGCAACGCTGGCTCGCTCGCACCGAGGACGCCGTGCGAACGGTTCGAGCTTGGCGCGAGCACGAGCGCCGGGCGTATTGGCCGCTCCTGGCCTGGCGTTGGGCGGTCGCGGTAACGTTCGCGTTGCTCGTCTCGATCGCGGACGGCGCTGGTTACGTCGGGGCGTCAACCGTCGAGTCGTGCGCGCTCCACTTTGCTAGACTGACGACGCCAGAAGCGCGCGCCATCACCAGAGGAGTACCTGAGGATGAGCGTCACACTCCGTCGATACAGAAAAGGCGGCTGGGAAGTCGATGTCCGTGTCCGTGTTGTGGGCACCTCACGGGGTGCGCAGCGTCCGTGAGCGCAGACGCGCTTCGGTATCGGCTCGGTCAGACGCACAGCGCTGGGCCGAAGCGCTCGAACGCGCGTTGTTCGCGCGGCTGATGAGTCCAGCGCCACCGCAACAGCGAAAGGATGTCCCAACACTGAACGCGTTTGCGCCGCGCTTCATGAACGGCCATTCACGGGCCAATCGCCAGAAGCCGAGCGGAATCGCGAGCAAGGAGATGATCCTGCGGGTGCACCTGCTGCCCGCCCTGGGTCACAAATGTCTCGACGCGATCAAGAGTGAAGACGTGCAGCGCCTCAAAGCCGGTCTCGAGGCCAAGGCGCCGAAGACGGTCAACAACGTGCTGGCCGTCCTGAGTGTGATGCTGAAGAAGGCGGTCGAGTGGGAGTCATCGAGCGCATGCCGTGCACGGTGAAGCTGCTCCCGGTACCGAGAGGCTCGACGAAGTTCCACGACTTCGACGAGTACGAGCGGCTCGTCGAAGCGGCCCGACTTCTTGACCCGCGAACTCACCTCATCGTGCTGTTGGCCGGTGAGGCCGGGTTGCGACGCGGCGAGATGATCGCGCTCGAATGGTCCGACGTCGATCTCGGCAACCGGCAACTCTGCGTGCGCCGGTCCGACTGGAACGGTCAGGTGACGACGCCGAAGGGCAGGCGTTTACGGCATGTGCCGATGACGAGGCGACTGGCGGCGGCGCTGAGCGACCACAGGCACTTGCGGAGCACTCGCGTGCTCTGTCAGGACGACACCGAACCGTTCACGCGGCAGATCGTGCAGACACGGGCCAAGCGTGCGGCTCGCAAGGCGGGCTTGGCGCATCACGGGGTGCACATCCTCCGTCACACGTTCGGCGATGCGTGGAGCGCCCGCACGGGCCATCCAGGAACTCGCCGGGCATATGGACCTGACGATGACGCAGCGTCACATGCACCTGAGTCCGGCCGCGCTCGACAGCGCGATCAGGCTCTTGGAGCAGCCGGCGGGAAGCGGTCAGATTACTCGCGTCGATCAGAAGTTTGGAGACGTGGTGGAGACGGGGGCCCGGACGTAAAAACGATCAATAAAACCGGGCAGGAAACTGGCGGTGAGGCAGGGATTCGAACCCTGGGTAGGGCTTTTAGGCCCTACAACGGTTTAGCAAACCGCCGCCTTCAGCCTCTCGGCCACCTCACCGCAGACGCTAAGTATACGGAACATCGGCACTTGCGCAAAGCTTCTCGGTCGAAGGACGACGGTTTATCACTCCGCGTTCCGCGCGGACTCGGCCAGAAATCTCCGAATCGCCTATTGCAGTTGCGGCCGGCACTTCGTCGTCGTGCGTCGACAAATTGCCAATGATTCCGGAAGCCCCCGGCCGGTTTCTCGGATTGTGCAGAAAATTGTGCAGGAGTTCGCCCGACTCTTCTGGACGCCACCACAGGCATCGATCGCCCGCCGGGTCGGCCGACGCAGTGCGCGTTCCACGCATCGCTGAGCATTCGGTCCATGCTGTCGATTCATCGGCCGCATGCCGTTGAGCGCCTCAATCATCGAGGCCGACCATTGACCCGAAGCCGCAGTGCCGCCCGGCGCCGATGGCCAGCGGGCCGGGCACGGAATGCTCAAATGTCAGACGCAGGTGAACCGCACTCAGGTCGAGCAGGTGACCCGGTCGGATGTAGCCGGCGGGACGCCGACCGTCCGTCGTATGTTCATCGCGGACGTACTTGTGAGCGCTATACGATTTGGCGAAGTGGCTGAACGCGCTCCACTCGAACTCGCACGGCTGATCGATACCAGATTGAGCGAGCGCCTTGCGAATCAGTTTCTCGGTCTTCCCCGGCTTCCGGTCGTCGTGGCCAGGCAGGATCACAGGTGTGAAGCTGGCCCAGCTCCGGCAAGGTGTCGTGTAACGGTCGATCACGCCGTCATGGCGCACGCGCGAGAGGAACACGGGACCGCGAAGTTGCTCGAGGCGTTCGGGCACCAGCCGTCGTCCTTCGAGTAGCCGCGCCAGATGTTCGAGGATCTCGTCGTCGCCGATCGGCGCGACGATCATCACGCGGCGGACGCCAGGGTCGGTATGGGCGTGTCCGACTGAAGGCAGCGGCACGTACGATAACTGCGCGTGAGGCGTCTCGGCCACTTCCTCGGTCGTGTCTCGGTGGCCCGCGATGTACCGCTCGATCCAGCGCGCGGGTTCAGCCATGCCGCGCGGCGGGTTCTTCCTCATAGCCTCGATCGCCAGGTGCCGCACCATGCCGGCCAGGTGAATCAGCTTGGCATGAGGATGTGTGTAGGTGTCGTCGTTCGCATCCAGGAGCTTAAAGACAACACAGGGACGGCCGAGCGAATCGACGTCGCGTCGGTAGTGAACCTCCTCGAACGCAGAGAGCGGAGCGACAGGCGTCCACTCGCCATCGCGAATCCGGTTCAGGAACTGCTCGTGTCTTCGCCACAGCGCATCGAGTGAGCCACGCCGGTGAAGGCGCAGCCGCCTTCCGCCGCGCGCGGAGGGTGACCACCGCTCGCCGGCCGCACGCAGAATCCCCTCCTCGAGCAGTGTCGCATCGCCTGCAACCTGATCGATGCCCCAGCCCAGATGTGTCATCGCCCGGACCGACGGTCGGATCGCCTGCAGCAACGCCTGCGGATCGCACGGGATGCCGCCAAGCGGGTAAAGATAGTGCAGCGCAGGCGGCTCTTCTCCGGCCGCGGCGACGCGCATGGGACGGACGTCCTTTTCCATCCGATGCGAGGCAACGGAGGCATCCAGATTGCCGCGGTGCCACGCCGCCGATACCAGATCGGCCTGGTTGTGAGGCACATAGGCTCGATACCCGACGGCGCTCGCAGTGGCCGGCGGCGCGACGATGCGTGGACGACCTGTTTCGAGGTACTGCAACGCCTCATGCACGTTCTGCGGCAGCGGCCGACCGCGTACGCGCAGGCACGCGGCATTGAGCAGCGCCTGGAACAGCCGCATCGGCGATGGCGGCCACTCGGGCACTTCGCCATCTGCGCGGCCGTGATACAGCGGGTACGGATGAAGAAAGCGAACGCTGATGCAGAGGTCGACTGTCATCGCTCGCCAGACTTCTGCGCGGCGGCTTTCGCCTTGCCTCTTTGTTTGGGTCTTCCGTCGCCGTCGCCGGCCAGATCCTTCTTTGCCAATTCCGGATCGAACGCGACAGTGAGCGGCTCACCCACGCCAAAGGCCGCGGCGGCGAGCTTGGCGAACGCGAGGCACGCGGCGTGGTCCAAAGTAAGCGCTTCGCGTCTCCCGTCCGCGTGAACCAGCGTGACAGTGCGCGGGTGGTCGGCATCTGGAACGAGGTTGCAGCTCTGTCGCAGGTAGGTCTGCGCGGGAGAGGTCAGCGCGATGAGCGCCAAGCCCAGAACGTAGCGACGAAGCGCAAGCGTCTGCTCATCGTCGTCGGCCGAGAGCAGGCGCAGCGCTGCAAGACTGAACGTCATGTCGCGCCGGATGCCGCCGTGGGCGATGACGCCGCCGTGCGCGGCGGACGCGGGGTTGTGTTTGTAGCCACGTTGTGCCAGCGGATTGTCTTTCCCCTTGCCCGTGTCCAGTTCTTCTGGCACCAGCCCGGTGCCGACGTAGTCGACGACCGGAAGGTAGACGGCACTTCGCGTAAGCCGTTGCACGTCGAACGCGCGAATGGTGGCGGCGATGAGGCGAGGAAGCTTGGCCTGCGTGTCACGAGAGTCCCAGGCGCCGAACACCAGTGAGGTGGGCGCCACCTTCGCCATGGGCACCGCGTTTCCCTTGAGCACTTCTCGGAAGGCATCCTGTAACGTCTTCTGCAGCGGCGTACAGCGAACGATGGCGTCGCCGGCGCGATGACCGGCTTCGAGCAGGTTTACGCTCCTCTCACCGGCCTGGATGACAACCCGCGGAACAAGTTCGGAATATCCCGGCCGGCCAAAGAGCGGCTCGATGCGATTCGCCTGGCTGCCGACGCTGTCGACGAGGCAGACGTTGTTCTCTCCGGATGGCGGATCGATGTTGTAACCGCCTGGAAATGTCTTGTCCTCCGAGGCAGCATACGTCGCGGGAAAGAAGACGCCGTCCGGCCCTTCCACTGGCACGAGCGGTTCACGAATGACGATGGCAGCGGCGTCGTCCGTAGTGAGCCATGCGTCGTACTGGTCGAGCTTACTCATCGGCGTCTCCTTGGAATGGAATGGCTGGCAGGAAACTCTTGAGGTACTTGGTTCGATACAACAGGCGGAATTCGTGGATGGCTGCGTCGCGACACGCAAATGCCTTGCACGCGGCGCCGGCAGCAACCGACACTGGAAGAGGCATAGGCCAGGCGACGTAGACGAATCGGTCTCCCGCGATCTCGCGCGGTCGAAAGCGCTGCAGGCCAATGAACGCCAACAGCTCGAGCGCCGGCCGGCTCATACCTCTGATACGTGTGATCTCGCTGGCGGCCAGCGGGTCGAAGCTGAATCCGATGTCGAGCGCCGACCCTTGCGCACCAAGGTCTGAATCGAAGTAGAACGGGAGCCCGATACGACGCGCGGCGTTCCAGAGGGTGGATTCATTCTCGACACGAGCCTTGCGCATCCCTGCGTGCATGGCCTTCATGATGTCGAGTACGGACTGCTGCCCTGCCCATGTCTTGAAACGGGCTCCGCCAGCGAATTCGTCGGTGAACCAATCGATTCGCAGCGAGCTGCCGCCCGCAAGAACAATCGGCGACTCGCGACGAAGCGATTCCAGGACTTTCTTCTCTTCCTCAGCGCCCTCGATCGATTCCCGTTCCTTCTTGGTCATTGCCGACAGTTCATCGAGCCGCGCCCTCTGGTCCGGCGTCATAGTGTTCTCGATGGTCGCCTGTCGCAGGTGCGCAAGGACCCCCTGTAGCAGCACCGCGCCGGCCAACTTGAACTGGCCATCACTGAACCATGCTTCTGCGTGCGCATCCATCCGGCTGGCCAGCTCCAGTAGTCCGCAACACGCGAAGAACTGACCGGGGTTGCTCAGGTCGACAGGGACAGTGATGGTGGAAGTCGGGTGGATCATCAGTCACCCGGCTGCAGGTACGGGGAGGGAGACGCGCTGGCGTACCAATCAGCAGCCCGGAGGATCGATTCGATGTAAGCGAGCCCCCAGTGGCCAAAACGCCGCTGCAGGCGGGCAAACCTCTGTGCCGCCGCAATGGACATCGCTTCGGCCGCGTCGGCGGGATGGTTGTCGTCGACCGTCTGGTATGAATTGAAATGCGGACGCGCCATCCCGTGATGGCACGCGATCAAGTGCAGGACGAGATCCTGCGCGTCGGGATCGAGCGCCTGGAACTCGACGAGCTGCGTGACGTCGAGCAGCGAACCGAACTCGTGCCTGTAGCTGCTCTCGCGGCGGCTCACCCAATTGGGTCCCGACTTGGCGAACCATGTGGCGTGCAGGCCGTCTGGCCTGCCGATCGAGTCTTGCCATCGCTCGCGCCGCTTCCCCAGATCGTGCCAGCTCGCGGCGAGACTGAGCGCGTTCGCCAACGCTGTGTCGAGCGAGAGCCCGTCGAGTATCTCGTTCAGCTTCCGCTTGACGTCGCCGACGTGAACATCGAGCGTGACCGGGTGAATGGCATGTCGCGAGTTCTCTTTGATCGCTGGCCGTTCGAACCAATACCAGAAGCGGGGCTCGGCCTCGGCCAAATCGTCGTCTTCAGATCCCGGCCAGCGAATGGTCCGGATCAGCCGCATGCCTTCCGCGCGCGGGTCGTTCTTCGCATCGACGCGCACACGAAGCAGCGGCTGATCAGGCGCCACGTAGTCGGCCAGGTCGTTGTCGATCGGATGATTCGGATCCTCTGGCTGTGCGTTACCGTGCAGCATGCCGTGCGCATCCAGCCCACCGACCTCATGAGGGAGCAACACGGTGCGATATCGAATGGACTTGTCCTTGTCTCTTTGCTCGACCAGCCTCCGCAGCGTGTACGTCGTGTCGACGTTTCCGGATTCATCCAGCAACCACACCGGGTGGTTGCCGAACCGCTCGGCGAGCGTTTCGAGCGCCTTGAATACTCGCGACGACACGTCGCGCAGCAGTTCGTGCGGTTTCAGTTCATATGCGTCCAGCAGATCGCTGGGTGGGTGCTCCTCGAGCATGTCTTTGGTGTCGATTTCCCCGACTTCCTTGCGCCACGCCACCCATGTCTCCGGAGGCTCGTATTCGGCAATGCCGTGCAGATATGGCTCCACTGGAGGCCTTCCCGGCATCTGGCCGCGAACGCTGGTGAGACTCCAGGCGTCGATCAGGATGTCGGTAAGCGGAAGGCATTCCGGCGGTGGCGTGAAGGCCTCTTCTCGAGCTTCTTGTGGCAACGTCTCCAAAGCATTGGGGCTGACGCTCTGGAGACCTTCCAGCAATTTCAAGGTTCTCTGGCGACGCGATTCGAACGGCTCCTTCGCGTCGAACGCGGCGGGGTGGACAACGGTGACTGTGGCCCCGTCGGCACCCTTGCGCGTCCCGAATCGATTCACCCGGCCGAAGCGTTGCGCCATGCTGTCGAATGGCGAAAGATCGCAGACGAGGTCGTCGGCTGAGATGTTCACGCCCACTTCGCCGGCGCTCGTGCAGACCAGATACACCGTGCCTGTGACGTCGAATTTGGGCTGTCGCAGGAAACGCTTGAATACCGGCGTCTTCACGAGCTCGTCGCGCTCTTTGCCGCGAATGGTGCCCGTGAGGAGAGCGATGTGGTCGTCGTGGACCTTCTTCCTCTTGAGACCCTCGGCGACCTTCTTCACGCCGTCGACGGTGCGAACGAACACCAGCACGGCGCGGTGTCGTGAATCGAGCGCGTGCGCATGCTCGACGATCGTGCCGACAACGTCCGCCTCCTTCTCGACGGGAACCAGAACGAGCGACTTTGCGGCATCCAGCTGCTCTTCGGCCGCCTTGCGATCGGCATCCGTGATCCTCAGAACCTCCAGCGGGTCGTTCACACCACGCGGAGTCGCCGTGAGCGCCATCACCTGGAGCCGCGGGGCATGGCGCTCTCCGCGGAAGCATTCCTGAACGTCTTCGATGCCGGTCACCAGCCGCTGAAAGGGTTCTTCGAGGTGCGCTTCGTCATGTACCAAGAGCACGTCCTGCCCGAGAAATCCGGCGTGCAGCGGGCGACCCTTGTACCCGACACCGTAACCGCTGAACAGCAATCGCGAACCGATCATATCGACCGTCCCGCAGATGACGGCCAGCCGTGATGGATCGGCCGACCAGTCACGGTTGTCCGCGAACTGGCCGCGAAGCGTGCTGATGGCGAGAGCGCCTGTGCTCATCCCGATCGCGGGCAGCGTGTCGCGAAGTTTCTCGACCTCGTTTGTGGTCTGGTCGACCACCGTCCGGCGATTGACGACATACACGAGTCGCCGCGCGAGAGATGGCTTCTTGAGGCGGGCCAGGAACCAGATGGCGATGACCGACGTCTTGCCGAGGCCGGTCGGCACGACGCATGCCCGGGGAACGCTCCCTGAACGCAGGCGTACATACAGGTCCGTCTGCCATGGGAAGGGAGCGTTGCCCGTAAGTCGTTGGAAGTCTCCGGCAAACGTGTCTTCTGATTCCATTGGTCGAATCATCGGCGCCGCGCCTGAGCTTGTACCACAGGCGTGACAGGCCAGGTCACGGCAAACCGACAGCCCGTTCGCGACGGCACGGCAGCGTCGTGTGTTCTTCAGGCGCCTGACCGCCTATTTATGGAGATCGCTCGAGAATCGGTCCCCTGGCCAAGCGAATCGGTCGGAGCGCTTCAATGAGGCCGCGACCCGTGAGTCGCGGAATAACGCTCGAACGGTTTCACCGTCGCCGGGAAGAATTGCCCTTCAATACAGCCCACGAGCATGTGTTGAGATTCTGGATTCGCGCGGTGCCCGGGCACCGCGCTGTCCAGACGGGACACATCGGAGTTCCTCGTCTCCGAACCTCCCGACCCGTAGAGGAAGTCTTGGGCGGGTGCAGTATAGGAAGTATTACAAACATGTAGAAATTGCCAACATAGCATGCTGAAGAATGGCTAGCGTCACCTGAGAGTCATGATTCACGAGCAACGGTTCGGACAGGACGATAGCTGCACCGGTCGTGTACGGGTCAGAACCGACCCGGCGCGTAGGAGCCGCTCGTCGAATCCGGCAGCCGCGATCGTCCAGCCGATGCGGTCGAGGACTTGAAGTGTCGGATCGAAAAAGGGGTTCCGACTTTCGGCGCCTCTCGCGCGTGACCACGCGCGCTTCAATCAACCAGCGCGTCTCTTGCCACGCGTAGGCAGACCCTTCTCCTTCGCGAGAAGCCTCCTCGAGCACTTCCGCGAGGCGCTGTCGTGCGGTTGAGTGCGTATACGTCTTCATGGATCCGGCGGTCACGCACGACAACCACACAGTGCGTCATTCTCTTCGACGCTCTGACGCGTGCTCCGTCCACGTGAAGTGGTGCGGCGTAGACGTTCACGGCCCGCGTTCGGACAGCACTTCCCCGAGCATCGTGCGGAACACCGCCGCGGTCGGACGCCAGTCACCGTCCATCGCGGCGGCGCCGGCGAGCTCGTAGCTGCCGCCCGGTCGGGGACGAAGTCGAACGGCGGGCGGCAAACCGTAGCGCATCAAGATGGCGTTGGCCCACATCCGCGCCGCCCGGCCGTTCCCGTTTGCGAACGGATGTATCCGCACCCACTCGGCGTGCGCCCACGCCGACAGCTCGATCACCGCTGCAAGGCCGTCGACGTCCAGTTCCTGTCCCTGCGGGTATCGCGCATCGAGTGCGGCAACCGCGCGCTGCAGCGTTCGTTCGAATGCAGCGAGCGCTCGGGCGACGCCGGCCGGGCCGACACCTTCACGCGCGCCGATCCACACGCGCGTCGTCTCGAGGCCACGTTCGCCACGGAAGCGACCTCGGTACTTGCCGTCCGGGACGCGGAGCCCGGTCATCATGCCACGATGCCAGCGACGAGCGTCTTCGACAGTCGGCTGATCCCGGCGGACGGCCCGATCGCGGACATCGCGAAGGAGGTTGATCAGGTTCTGGCGAAGCCGAGGGCTGTCGGCATCCCAATCAGCCACGAATCAGTTCGCGCACCAGACGTTGGGCGGGACCACGTGCGCGAGCGGAGCTGCCCTCCACAGGGTCCTCGGCCGCATGCTCAGCCTCGGCTTCTGCGAATCTGGCGATCGCGTGTTCGAAGTCCGGATCCGCGGCTCGGTACGCTTTCACGCGCTGAAGCGTGGCCTCGAGGTCGGCCTCGAGGCGCGCCGCCTGCACGTCGAGGTACTCGTGAACGGCCTCGTTCACGAGCCGATTCAGTGGGGCTCGCCGAACGTCGCTCAGGAGCTCCAGTCCTCGCTGGAGCTGCGGCTCGAGACGAAATGTCGTCGCCCTACGCTGGAGTCTCGCCTTCGATCCGACGGAGGCGCTTCGCGAACGAGCGCCGGACTTGCGCTTCATGACCAAGATGATAGCAGAATGGAATTCTGACATCACATGACTCTGTTCCGCTCTGGGCCAAGCGCCCTGCGCTGTCCAGTAGTCGCGTCGGCAAACAACGGCTCGGGACAGGCGGGACGGAATCGCGATCGAGATGTTTTTGGCTGGAAACCGTGAAATCAGGCGCGATCGGCGGAAGGCTGGCCAGGTGACCTCGGTCTAGCCAACCGCCGCCTTCAACCTCTCGGCCACCTCACCGCATTGGGCTTGCCAGGGTGTCCGCAATCACACGCGACGTGGCTCTGGACGGCCCGCCCTGTGCAGCAGGAGATCGCGCTCGCGCTGGTTCTTCGTCAACGACGCGGCGCGCTCGAACTCGGCGCGCGCCTCGTCGTGCCGGCCAGCCCTGGCGAGCAGGTCGCCGCGGACGCGCGGCAGCAGATGATACCCACGCAGCGCCGGCTCGTCCCGCAGCCGCTCCAGCGCGTCGAGGCCTGCCTGCGGTCCCGAGGCGATGCCGACGGCAACGGCCCGATTGAGCTCGACGATGGGAGATGGTGTCACGGCGAGGAGCTCGTCGTAGAGCGCGACGATGCGCGGCCAGTCGATGTCGCGAGCCTCGACCGCGCGCGCGTGGCACGCGGCGATGGACGCCTGCAGCAGGTACGGCCCGCGCGACCGGCCGAGACGCTCGGCGCGATCGATTGCCGCGAGACCGCGGTGGATCAGCAGCCGATCCCACTGCGCGCGGTTCTGATCGAGCAGCAGAATCGGCTGGCCGGACGCGTCGATGCGCGCGCGCAGCCGCGATGCCTGGAGCTCCATCAATGCGACGAGCCCGTGGACCTCGGGCTCGCCCGGTACGAGCTCGGCGACGATGCGCCCGAGACGCAACGCTTCCTCGCAGAGCTCCGGACGCATCCAGCGCTCGCCCGCGGTTGCCGTATAGCCCTCGTTGAAGAGGAGGTAGATGACGGCGAGCACCGACGACAGCCGCACCTCGAGCTCGGCGCCGCGCGGCACCTCGAATGGAACCTGTTCCTTCGCGAGCGTCTTCTTCGCCCGTACGATCCGCTGCGCGATGGTCGGCTCGGACACGAGAAACGCCCGCGCGATCTCCTCCGTCGTCAAACCGCCGAGCAGCCGCAGCGTGAGCGCGGCGCGCGCGTCCATGGACAGCACGGGATGGCAGGCAATGAAGATGAGCCGCAGGAGGTCGTCGCCGACCGGGTCGTCGAGGGTCGCGTCGAAGTCCGGTGTCTGTTGCTGCCTCTCTTCGAGGTCGCGCGCCACCTCGGCATGCTTGACGCCCGCCATCGTCGTCCCGCGGAAGCGATCGATGCCGCGGCGTTTGGCCGCGGCCATCAGCCAGGCGCCCGGTGTCGTCGGAAGCCCTTCGCGCGGCCACTGCTCGAGCGCGGCGACGAGCGCCTCCTGCGCGAGATCTTCAGCAGCGTCGAGGTCGCCGGTGAAGCGCGTGAGCGCCGCGACGAGCTTCGGCGACTCGATGCGCCAGACGGCGTCGATGGCGCGGCGTATGTCGTCGGTCGTCATGGACGACCATCACATCATCTGATCCTGACCGCCGCAAGCTGGTCGTGTGGAAGTCGCGCGAATGAGGCAGACAGTCGCCGATGACATGAGCGTGCACGTCGCACCCGTCAGCACGACGTGCCTGCTCGATCGACACATCGCCTCACGTCGCCGTGATGGCGACACGAAGCACTCGATCGGAACGCCGAGTGGTCATTGACGCGACGCGAGCGACCCGGCCTGCTTGCGCAGGCGCGCTTCCTGCTCCCGCAGCTCAGGCGTCAGCTGATCACCGAAGTCCTCCATCTCGGCAATCGGCCGCAGCTCGATCTCGGTCCCGCCGCCAAACGGCGCGCGCTTGATCCACTCGACCGCTTCCTCCATCGACTTCACCTGCCAGATCCAGAACCCGGCGACGAGCTCCTTCGACTCCGTAAACGGCCCGTCGACGACCGTCGGCGTCGCGCCGCCGAATCTGACCCGCTTGCCGGCCGAAGTCGGCTTGAGCCCCTCGCCAGCCAGCATGACGCCGGCTTTCACCAGCTCTTCGTTGAATTTGCCCATCTCGGTCAGCAGCTTCGTGTCGGGCATGACGCCCGCTTCGGATTCCCTGTTCGCCGGAACGATTACGAGTACGCGCATCTCATGTCCTCCTGATCACACGTCGAACGAGCGGGACGCGGATCGACATCGTTCTCCGAAGATTTCACCATACGTCGACAGGGCTGAAGCTCGAGGGTGACATCACTCAGCTGTTCTCAGCGCTGCGATTTGCGGAGTCTATCGAACGCGAACAGCGCGTGGTCCTGTGAGTGAATACCTTGCCAGCGCTCGAGAAGGAGTCGAGCGGCCAGGAAGCCGAACGTCATCCCGTTGCCGCCATACCCGAGCGCGAACCAGTGGCCCGGATATCGCCGATGCGGCCCGATGTAGGGAAGGCTGTCGGGCGTCATGGCAAACAGGCCCTCCCAGGCGAATTCCGTTTCGACCGCCGCCAGACCGGGCAGACGTGCTTCGAAGTGATCGCGCAGCTCGCGCGTCGCCTTCTCGAATTGCCGACGGCGCCGCTGGCCAGGTGCGACGAGCCGATCGCCTCCACCGAGCAGCAGCCGATGCTCCGGCGTCCATCGAGCGTAGTGATATGGCCGCTCGGTGTCCCAGATCATCACGTCGCTCAGACCGAGCTCGCGCCGCTGAGCGCGTTGCATCGGTCGCGTGGCGACGACGTAGGTCCGGTACATCCGGAAGCGCCCGGCCAGCGGTCGAAACTGCGGCGTGGCGTAGCCGGTCGCGATGACGACACGGCGTGCGTCGACGGTCCCGTTCGCCGTGCGGAGGCGCACCCGGTCGCGTTTGCCGTCAATCCGCCTGATGGCCGATCGTTCGAAGACGCAGGCACCTTCCGCGGCCGCGGATCGAAGCACTCCGACACAGGCCCGATATGGATCGAACTGGGCACTGCGCCAGGTACGGATCGCGCCACGTGCGGAAAGGCCGGTCAAGCGGCGCAGCGCTCCCGCACCGAGCCACTCGGCGTCGAATCCCGCTTTGGAACGCAGCCTGAATTCCTGGCGCAGCCGCTCGGTCGCGTCGGCACTGGTGGCGTAGTACACGGCGTCGCGTTCGAGCAAGCCGCAATCGATCTTCAGACGCCTCAAGAGCCCGATCAACTGTTGAACGGACTCCCGACTGACGCGCCAGATGCGCCGGCTGCGGCGGCGGCCGTAGCGGTTCTCGAGTTGGAGGAGCTCCAGGTCCGGCTCCTGCAGCAAGAGCGCGGAGCTGGCCGCTGTGCTCCCTCGTCCGACAAGGCCCGATTCCAGCACCGTCGTGGCGACGCCGGCGGATGCAAGCGCGTGGGCGACCAAGGCGCCGGTCATGCCGCCGCCCACGATGGCCACGCTGGTCTCGTGATGACCGGAAAGGGAGGGGTATTGTTGTGCGCGCCGGCTGGACGTCTTCATCCAGAGCGGCCGGCCGAGTCGCAGCGACTGTTGTGTGGAGATCACGATCGACGTTCAGAGCTCGGGTTCGACAGCCAGGAGAGGAGCCGGTCGAGCGGCCAGCAGTTCACGATGCTGTCGGCGGGAATGCCGGCCAGGCGCGCGTGAGCCACCGCGGTTTCCGCATACGAGAGCTGCTCGGTGGTGTGGGCGTCGCTGTCGAGCGCGAAGAGACAGCCGGCGTCCACGGCCTGAGCGGCCAGGGTGTAATCGAGATCCTGCCGTGCGGGATCGCCGTCGATCTCGATCGCGATCCCGCGTTGCGCCGCGTCGGCAAACACCGCACTCCAGTTCGCAAGCACCCCCGCGCGCGACCCCGTGATCCGGCCGCGAGGGTGCGCGAGGATCCGGACCGAGGGGTGCGCGATGGCCGCGAGCATGCGATCCGTCTGATCCTCGCTCCTCCGGAGCCGCGCATGTGGCGCGGCCAGCACGACGTCGAACGTGGCCGCTTCATCGGCAGTCAGATCGAGCTGGCCCGCGGCGTCGATGTTCGCCTCGATTCCCTGTAAGAGCCTGAATCGCGTTCCAAGGCGCGCGTTGATCCCGTCGATGGCGTGGCGCTGCCGTGCGGCTTCAGCCATCGACATGCCGCCCGCGATTCTCAGGCCGTATGAATGATCGGTGACCGCTGCGAATCGATAGCCGCGCTGAAGACACGCATCGGCAATCTGCTCGACGGTCGGACGGCCGTCGCTCCACTCGGAATGCATCTGCAGATCGCCGCGATACTCCTCGAGGGAGGGTCCTGATAACGAGGGGTCCATCAGGATGCGGCGGACTTCAGCACGACTCAGGAAATGCCGCCGCAGTTGACGTCGTCGTTCGATGTCGGCGCGCCGTTCGCTGCTCGCGATCGCTTGTTCAACGGTTGGCGACCCGCCGGTCCCCAGGATCTCGAGGATGACCCGCGTGGACGCCGGTCCGATGCCGGGGATCCTGCGCAAAGCGCCGTCGGTGCCGACGAGATCGGCGACCTGGACATCCAGCGACAGAATCGCCGCCGCCGCTCGTTTGTACCCAAACATCTTCTGTGGCGACGATTGCGCGAACGCCAGATCGCGAAGATATCCGCCGACGACGGCGTTCACGTCGGCGTACGTTCGAGAGGCGTGCGCCGTCATCGGCCCGCCGCGGCGTCACTCCACCTTCGAGAGCGGCGCTTCGGCCGGTCCGGAGATGACCTCCCCGTCCGGCTTGAAGCGCGACCCGTGGCAGGGGCAGTCCCATGTCCGCTCCGCCGTGTTCCACGCCACGACGCAGCCCATGTGGGTGCAGATCGCCGAGCGGAGCGTGACCGCTCCCGACGGGTCGCGGTACGCGGCAACCTTTGCACCGTCCCGTTCGATGATTCTTCCCTGTCCTCGTTTGACGGAGCGAAGCGACTGCGCCTCGGCGCCTGCGAAACGGTCGCGAATCAGGTAGTACGGGTAGTCGACATTCTCTTTGAGGTAATCCCAGACGCCTCGCGTGATTGCCTTTCGGCTCGGATCGAACAGGTCGCGCCAGGGATTGGCCCGTTCAAGGATCGCGTCCGCTGTCATCATGCCAGCCAACGTGCCGAAGGTCATCCCGTTGCCGCCGTAGCCGGTCGCGACGTATTGATGGTCGGCGGTCCTGCCGATGTACGGCAGACCGTCGGGCGTCTCGATGACCTGGCCGGACCAGCGATGGGTCACGTCGACGCGAGGCACGATTGCGGTGAGACGCTCTTCGAGACGCCGATAGCAGACGGCGGTGTCGTCCTGCTGCCCGGTCTTATGGTCTTCGCCGCCGAACACGATCACGTCGAAATCGCGGTTTGGCTCGACGCGAAGGTAGTCATACGGATCGCCCGTGTCCCACCACAGTGCGTCGGGCACCGCACCGTTGGGAACGCGTCCGGCGATCACGTAGCTGGTGTACAGCGCCAGCTTCGTCTGAAAGAGCGTGGCGCCGGCGAGACCGGTGAGGCCGACCAGCGGATTGTGCGTGGCGATGACGATGTCTTCCCACCGGATCGTGTGGCCACCCACCGTCACCGCACGCGGGTCGTCATGGAATTCGTCGGCGGTCGACTGCTCGTAGATCCGGCCGCCCAGCGCGACGAAAGCCTGCGCCACGCCCGCCAGGTAGCGGCGTGGATGGATGTGCGCCTGGTTCGCGAACAGGATGCCCGGCCGATTCATCAGCGGCACGGCCTCGACGAATTCCGCGTCGAAGCCCATCTCACGCGCGAGCCTGGCGTCCTCCTCGAGACGCGCCGGCTCCTCGTCGTCCGGAGACTTCAGCGGCGCGTGCAAATAGCCATCGACCCACTCGAAGCTGGCGTCGATCGCATGCTCGCGAACGATCTCGTCGATCGTCGCGATTGCTGCCAGGCCCGCGTCCCAGACGGCTTGCGCGTGGTCGCGTCCGAACCGCTTCACGAGCTCCGTCAGACGCGCGTCGGTCACCATGGTGAGGTGCGCGGTCGTATGTCCGGTGTCGGTGCTCGCGCAGCGGTCGCGCTCGAGCACCACGACGCGCTTGCCGGCCCTGGCCAACAGATACGCCGCCGTCAGGCCGGTCACCCCGGCGCCCACGACGACGACGTCTGTTTCCACGTTCTCCGCGAGCTTCGCGAACCGCGGGAACGTGGCCGAGGCAGCCCAGTAGGGTGTCGTGCTGGTCTTTGTCGTCGGCATCGTGACGTGTCCTCTTCAGCATCGTTTCGAGCGCAGGACGCGCCGACGTTCCACGACGCCTCCCCGACGCGATGGATGTCAGTCCCTTACACACGCGGCGGGTCGGTTTCCCTGGCGAAGTGTCGATGCTTCGCCATTGCCGCGACGAAGTCGTCGATTGCCGACGCGGCGTCGGGAGCGAGGATCAGGCCCGGGTCTGCGTGACCGCCTGGCGCTGTCGTTTCGATCCCGCACGCCTGCAGCAACCGGCTGCTCTCGCCCAGAGCGAGGATCGGCTTGCAGTGGCGATACTGATCCTTCACGAACTCGAGAGTCCGGCCGTCCGCGACGAGCGCCTCGACCGCGTCAGCTCCGCTCGGCAAGACCAGCGCGTCGTAGAGCACGGCCGGCCCCGCTTCGAAGCTGATGTCGACCTCAATCGCGTTTCCAGACGCCGGCTGCACCGAGCCGAGCGTTGTCGAGACGAAGCGCGGCACGGCACCCTCATCGGTCAGACGATTCGCAATCGCCGACACGGCATCGCCATCACATCCATCCGCCACTGCGATGGCGACCCGCCGGGTCCGGATGCTGCCGTCGCCGGGACGCGCGAACAACGACAACGCCGGCGAGACGGAGACCTCTGGCGTGATGTCACGCGTCAACACCTTGGGCATCGCCAGCGGGAGCTCGCGGATCCCCAGACCGGCAGCCACGGCCTCCGCCAGCTCGCGCGCGACGTTCAGCAGTCCGGACACCATGCGCTCGCGCACAGCCGGCGTCTGGACGCGGGACAGTTCGAAGCGGAAAGCATTGACGATGTGCTGACGTTCCACGTCGGACTGGCTGTTCCAGAACAACGTGGCTTGCGTGTAGTGATCGGCAAAGCGCTCCGCCTTGCCTCGAATCTTGTGATCGCCGGCCTCCCGCGGTTCGGGAAACGAGACGAACCCCTTCGAACCCGCCTGGAAGGGACAGCCGCCGCCGAGCGAGTTCGGCTCGTACGACACGCGCCCGCGGTGAATCGCCTGACGATGCATCCCGTCGCGCTGGTTGTTGTGCACGGGGGCGACCGGCGCGTTGATCGGGATCTCGTGGAAGTTCGGACCTCCGAGGCGGGAGATCTGCGTGTCGACGTACGAGTGGATACGTCCGGCGAGCAGCGGGTCGTTCGAGAAGTCGATGCCTGGGACCACGTGCGCCACGCAGAAGGCCACCTGCTCGGTCTCGGCGAAGAAGTTGTCCGGATTGCGGTTCAGCACCATCCGGCCGACCGGAACGACCGGCACCAGCTCTTCGGGGATGATTTTGGTCGCGTCGAGGACGTCGAAACTGAAGCCCTCCGCCTGTTCCTCGGTGAAGATCTGCAGGCCGAGCTCGTACTCGGGATACGCGCCTGCCTCGATCGCTTCCCACAAGTCGCGGCGATGGAAGTCGGAGTCCGCTCCCGAAATCTTGACCGCCTCGTCCCACACCAGCGAGTGGGTGCCCGCCTTCGGGTTCCAATGGAACTTGACGAACTGCGACTCGCCGGCGGCGTTGACGAAGCGATAGGTGTGGACACCGAAGCCCTGCATCGTCCGATAGCTGCGCGGGATCGCGCGATCGGACATCGCCCACATGAGCATGTGGGTGATCTCGGGCATGAGCGACGCGAAGTCCCAGAAGGTGTCGTGCGCGGTTGCCGCCTGCGGCATCGCGAAGTGCGGCTCCGGCTTGGCCGCATGCACCAGGTCGGGGAACTTCATCGCGTCCTGGATGAAGAACACCGGCATGTTGTTGCCCACCAGGTCCCAGTTGCCCTCGTCGGTGTAGAACTTCACCGCGAAACCGCGGACGTCGCGCGCCGTGTCGGTCGACCCGCGTTCGCCGACGACGGTGGAGAAGCGCACGAAGACCGGAGTCTGCTTGCCGACTTCCGCGAACAGCGACGCGCGGGTGATATCGGCGAGCGCCTTCGTGCACTCGAAGAAGCCGTGCGCTGCCGATCCGCGCGCGTGAACGATGCGTTCAGGAATGCGTTCGTGATCGAAGTGCGTGATCTTCTCGCGGAGGATGAAGTCCTCGAGGAGCGTCGGTCCGCGAAGACCGGCTTTCAGCGAGCTCTGGTTCTCGCCGATCATGACGCCCTGGTTCGTCGTGAGCGCGCGGTCGGTGGAGTCGACGCGCACACGATCGAGCGGGCCGACGGCCGGGTTCTGACCGATGTTGGGCCCGCCGCTGCCAACCTTGTCGGATCCGTTCAGCTCGCTGACGGTACTCGCGCCGGCAATCGGATCCGAGGGCTTCACCGACGCGCCTTCGGGAGGCGCAAGCGCGGCGTCGGGATCGTATTCAGCGGCCTTGGTGGGGTTGAACGTGAAGGCGGAAGCCAGCTCCTGCGAGGCCGCAGCCTTCTCCGCGGTGACATCGCCGCTTCCGGAGGCGTCGGGTTCCGCGGGTCCGCTGACGGTCGTCCGGCTGTTGCGAACGGTGCTCTCGTCCTCGGATGCGTTTGAAGACCGTGATTGTCTGGAGCCGCGTGATGGACGCGAAGATTTCGTCATGAGTATTCACTGCGCCTGAGAAGGACGTGATTTGACGTTGTCGACGCGCCGTATCTCACACAGCCCGTCGTTCATGCGTGTCGGCGAACAGCATGTTGCGTACCAGCGGGCGAAGGTCGCCGCGGCGGCCCGACTGCTCTGAAAGACACGCTTGCCGTGCCTGCCTGTCGAGCGGACAGGTGGCGGGCGATTCACTGCATCAGGTCAGGTGAGCAGTTGGAAGCCAAACATGAGCAGCGCGAGACGTTGCCGGCGACAGTCATTGCTCGCGCGTGCGGCAGCCGGGCAGTATCGACGCCACAGCTTCTGTCTGTCAGGCGCGCATAGGTGGGCGCTGATGGGCGCGACTCTGCGCGCGACTCAGGGGATGACGATGGCGGTATCGGTCTTCACGCGTTCCAGCGCGACCAGCGTTCGGTACTTCTCGATCAGCTGGCTCTCTTCGAACAGGCGGCGCGTCAGTCCTGCATAGCTGCGCATGTCTGGCGCGATGATGATCAGCACGAAGCTGACGCCACCGGTGACGTAGAAGCACTGCTGTACTTCGGGCGTGTCGCGGAACAGCGCTTTCATTCGGTCGACCGTCGCGGCGCGCTCGTCTTTCAGGTGCACTTCCACGATGGCCGTGATCGTCGCCGCCACCGTCTCGGGATCGACGACGGCGACATTGCGGGCGATCACGCCCGCCGTTTCCATCGCGGCGATGCGCCGCTGCACGGCGGCCGTCGAGAGGTTCACGCGTTCGGCAATCACCCGCTGCGGCGTCTTGTTGTCATGCTGGACGATCCGCAGGATGGCGCGATCCTGATCGTCGAGGATGGGACCGGCGCCGGACTGCGTGCGTCTTCTGGACACGGGCGAGTATTTGTTGCGTTTTGACGCCCAAGATCGGGCGCAATCATCGCTATCGCGAGAATAGCATGCGCAAATGACGTCATTCGCGCCAACCCTCGCGCTGGTCCGCGCGTCCTCTCAGAGCACCAGGCTGGCCGGGATCGCCTGCGGCATGGGTGCCGGGGTGGTGTGGGGACTGGTATTCCTCGCACCCACGGTGGCAGGCGAGTTCGGCCCTCTGCTGCTCACTGCCGGACGATATCTCTGTTACGGGCTGGTCGCGGCGGCGCTGGCGGCTCCGCGCTGGCGCTCGCTGGCTGGGCGCATGCCCCGACGTCAGTGGTGGAACCTCGCCGGTCTCGCCTTCGCCGGCAACACGCTGTACTACGTCCTGCTGTCGACGGCCGTGCAGACCGGTGGGATTGCGATGACGTCGCTCGTGATCGGCTTCCTGCCGGTTGCGATCACGATCATCGGCAGCCGCGATCAAGGGGCGGTTCCACTTGGACGGCTGGTGCCATCGCTGATGATGTGCGCAGCTGGCGCCGCCTGCATCGGCTGGCAGGCGCTGGCAGCACTGACCGTTGGCTCATCAGGCCCGCGCGCGATCGGCCTGCTCTGTGCCGTCGGTGCGCTGGCGTCGTGGACCGCCTACGCGGTCGGCAACGCGCGCTGCCTCACGAAGCTCGAACACATCTCCGCGCACGACTGGAGTCTGCTGACCGGGGTCGTCGCCGGCGCGCAGAGCATCGTCCTGGTGCCGGTGGCGCTCGTGCTCGAACGATCGCATCACGGCATTGGCGAGTGGGCGCGGTTTGGCGTGGTGTCGGTCAGCGTCGCGCTGCTGGCGTCCATCGTTGGCAATGCGCTGTGGAACAGGATGAGCCGATTGCTGCCGTTGACGCTCGTCGGTCAGATGATTCTCTTCGAGACGCTGTTTGCGTTGATGTACGGCCTTCTCTGGGAGCACCGGTGGCCAGTGTTGTTGGAGGTTGCGGCGCTGTCCCTGGTCGTGATGAGCGTCGTGTCCTGTCTCGCCGCGCACCGCGCGCCGGCAATCCATCAACCCCGAATTCGGGTTCAGTGCAGTACGTAGTGCCTATCTCATAGAAGAAGGCCAACACGGACGCGACACGGAGGTATGGCCGGAACTACGGAGATCACGGCTGACCACTCGTGTCGCCGATCCGAGGTCTCGTCGACGGTAATTCCCTCCCGACCCTCCCGACCCTCCAGTCCTTCCCGCCCCTCCAGACCTCCTGACGTCGTGGACACGCGCGACCTGTCCTCCTATAGTGTGTCGACGAAAAGATGGCACCCGGCAGCGACGTCCATGCCTGGGGCGTCCTGAAAGGAGCATGCACGTGCACAACATTCGAGTCGCGGCCCTGGCCGCGAGCCTGTCTCTCGCGCTGGCGAGCGCGGCGTTCGCGCAGTCGCCCGCGGGATCCGCGGCGTTCAAGGAGGACTTCTTCACCGCCTCCGACGGCGTGAAGATCCACTACCTCACCGCGGGATCCACCGGATCGTGGGTCGTCCTGATCCACGGCTACACCGACAACGCCGAGCGCATGTGGTTCCGCACCGGCATCGCACCAGCGCTGGCGAAGAATCACCGGATCGTCGCGCTCGACAACCGCAATCACGGGAAGAGCGACAAGCCGGTCCCCGGCGGCACCGGCCGCGCGCAGGACGTCGTCGAGCTGATGGATCACCTGCACATCGACCGCGCGCACATCCATGGCTACTCGATGGGCGGCGGGATCACCGGGCAGCTGCTCGCGATGATCCCGCAGCGGTTCATCACCGCCGGCTTCGGCGGATCGGGCATCCAGGAGACCGATCCGAAGCTGCGCGCGCAGGCCGAACAGCTCGACGCGGCGCTGCCGAAGGCGCAGGGCGACGATGCCGCGGCGATGGACCGGTTCCGCTCGCGCGTCACGCAGCTGCGGCCCGCGAGCACGCCGGCGGTCAGCGCGACGCCGCTGCGGATCGAGCTGGGGCAGATCACCGTGCCGATCCTCGCGGTGAACGGATCCTTCGACAACCCGTACGCGAAGACGCAGCGGCTGTGGCGGGAAGCGCACGTCTTCCAGAACGTGATCCTCGACGGGAAGACGCACCTGACCGCCATCGCGAGCAGCGGCGCACCGCCGCTCTACATCGAATCGATGGTCCGCTTCATCGACGCCTACGATCAGCCGTCGCGGTGACGCGCGCGGCTCGGTCCGGATGAGCGACTGGAGCACGCCGCCAGAACCGGATCCGAGACGACGGCCCGGCGTGCTACAGTTTTCGGCCACCATGGTTTCTTTACAGCGGTCCGTCCTCGTCGCTCTCGGTGTGCTCTCGCTCGTTCCGGCCGCGGCCGCGCAGCCGCCCGCTCCTGCGGCCCCATTGTCCGTGACGCACCGGGCCAGTGCCTCGCGTGCGACGACGCCGCCGACGATCGACGGGCTGCTGAACGACGAGGCGTGGGCGGAGGCGACGCCCATCGACACCTTCACGCAGATCGAGCCGTCCGAAGGGCAGCCGGCCAGCGAACGGACCGAGGTCCGCATCCTCTACACGCCGACGATGATCTACATCGGCGTGCAGTGCTTCGACAGCGAACCGTCGCGGATCGTGACGACCGATTCGCGGCGCGACTCGGCGCTGAGCGGACAGGACTCGTTCCAGATGATCTTCGACACGTATCACGATCGTCAGAACGGGTTCATCTTCGGCACCAACGCCGACGGCATCCAGTACGACGCGCAGGTGCGCAACGAGGGCGAGACGCTGCGAGGCGGTCCGCCGACCGGCCTCAGCGGCGGGAATACGAGCGGCGCCGGCGCCGGCGTGAACACGAACTGGGACGGATCGTGGAACGTCCAGACGGCGGTGCACGAGCTCGGGTGGAGCGCGGAGTTCGCGATCCCGCTGCGTACGCTGCGCTACGGTCCGCCGCCGCAGGTGTGGGGCGTGAACTTCTCGCGCAACATCGAGCGCAAGCGCGAGGTCGTCTACTGGTCGCCGGTATCGCGCATCTACAGCCTCACGCGGCTGTCGTCGGCGGGCGAGCTGCGCGGCCTCGAGGTGCCGGCGCCGCGCGACTTCAAGATCATGCCCTACGTCGTCGGCTCGGCGAATCGCAACTTCCTGAGCGGCAGCGAGACGACCTACGCCAACGACGGCGACTGGGGCGTCGACGGCAAGATCGGCGTGACGTCGAGCATGACGCTCGACCTGACCTACAACACCGACTTCGCGCAGGTCGAGGTCGACGAGCAGCAGATCAACCTGACGCGGTTCAACCTGCTGTTCCCGGAGAAGCGGCCGTTCTTCCTCGAGAACCGCGGCCTGTTCGCCGTCGGGCGCCCGGGCGAGATCGATCTGTTCTTCAGCCGCCGCATCGGGATCAACGACGCCGGCACGCTCGTCCCGATTCAGGCGGGCGCGCGGCTCACGGGCAAGGCGCGCGGCGTCAACGTCGGCGTGCTGAACATGCAGACCGAGCGCGTCGGCTCGACGCCGGGGAACAACTTCACGGCGGCGCGCGTGAACAAGGATCTGCGCAACCGATCGGGCTTCGGCGCGATCTTCGTCAACCGGACCGCGACCGGTTCGGCCGCGGGCGACAACAATTTCAATCGCACGTTCGGCGTCGACGGCAAGATCGGCGTGCGCGAAGCGATCACCGTGAGCGGCTTCGCGGCGCGTACCGAGACGCCGGGCCTCGAGGGGAAAGACTACGCGTACTCGACGGCGTTCGACTTCAGGAACCGTCAGTACGAGACGACCATCAGCTACGCGGAAGTCGGCGACGACTTCAACCCCGAGGTCGGGTTCCTCGAGCGGCCGGACGGTTACCGTCAGACGAGCCTCGTGTTCCGCCGCCGCATCCGCACGCCCGCGCTCGCCAGGCTCGGGCTGCGCGAGTTCGAGCCGCACGCGAGCTACGAGAGCTACTGGGGCTTCGACGGCTTCCAGGAGACCGCCACGCTTCACGTCGACGGCCGATGGGACTTCGAGAACGGGAACTCGCTGACCTCCGCCGCGCTCAACGTGCAGTACGAAGGCTTGCGCGAGCCCTTCGAGGTCTACCCGGGCGTCGTCGTGCCGGAGGGGCAGTACCGCAGCCCGTACTTCCTGATGCAAGGCAACACCGATCGCCGCAGGTGGCTGTCGGCAGGCCTCAGCATGAACATCGGCGGGTTCCTGTCGGGCAATCAGGTCAGCCTGGGACCGTCGGTGACGATCCGGCGCGGAGGGCGGCTGACGTCGACGCTGCGGTGGACGCGCAACGACATCGATCTGCCGCAGGGGCAGTTCGTGACGAATCTCGGGTCGGGACGCATCACCTACAACTTCTCGACGCTCGTGAACGCGTCGGCGCTGCTGCAGTACAACGATCGCACCCGCCGCTGGTCGACGAACCTCCGGTTCAACTGGCTGCGCACCGCGGCCAGCGGCCTCTACGTGGTCTACAACGACACGGAGGCGTTCAACGGCATCGGGCCGGTGAGCCGCGCGTTCATCATCAAGTACGGACACCAGTTCGACGTGCTGCAGTAGAGGCTGCCGATGGCCCGCAGCCTGTAGCCCATCCCCAGCCTCGGGGCGCGGCCGGTCTCCCGGTCCATCGCCCTCTAGAATAGACAGATGGTTCGCGTCCGATTCGCTCCCTCGCCGACCGGGTACCTGCACATCGGCGGCGCCCGCACGGCGCTCTTCAACTGGCTCTTCGCGCGGCGCCATGGCGGCGTCTTCGTGCTGCGCATCGAGGACACCGACGCGGAGCGATCGTCGGAGGAGATGGTCGAGGGGATCCTCGACGGGATGCGCTGGCTCGGCCTCGAGTGGGACGAGGGTCCGAAGGTCGACGGGCCGCACGCGCCCTATTTCCAGTCGCAGCGCCTCGATCGGTATCGCGCCGTTGCCGGGCGCCTCGTCGCCCAGGGGCACGCGTACCGCTGCTACTGCACGCCCGAGCAGCTGCAGGAACGACGGTCGGCGGCGGAAGCCGCGGGCGGCGCCTGGACATACGATCGCGCCTGCCTGTCGATCGATCCGGCCACACGCGCCGCCTACGAGCGGGATCGTCGTCCGAGCGCGATCCGGTTCCGTGTGCCTCCCGGTGTTGCGCGCTTCGACGATCTGGTGCGCGGATCGATCGAGTTCGACAACGCGAACATCGAGGACTTCGTCGTCCTGCGCTCCGACGGCTACCCGACGTACCACCTGTCGGTCGTCTGCGATGACGTCGACATGCAGATCACGCACGTGGTGCGCGGCGACGATCACATCTCGAACACGCCGAAGCACGTGCTCCTGTACAACGCGCTCGGGGCGGCGGTGCCGCAGTTCGCGCACGTGCCGCTGATCCTCGGGCCCGACAAGAAGCGGCTGAGCAAACGGCACGGCGCGACCTCCGTCATGGAGTACGCGCGGCACGGATACCTGCCGGAGGCGATGGTCAACTTCCTCGCGCTGCTCGGATGGTCGCCCGGTGCCGGCGACCGCGAGCTCTTCACGAAGGCGGAGCTCGCCGAGGTGTTCGATCTGCGCGGCATCAGCGGCGGCAACGCGGTGTTCAACCCCGAGAAGCTCGACTGGTTCAACCAGCAGCACATGCTGCGGCTGCCGCCGGCCGAGCTCGCCGTGCGCGTCAAGCCATTTCTCGAAGCCGCGGGTTTGTGGAGCGACGATCTGCTCGACGATCGTCATGCCTGGTTCTTCGCGGTGCTCGATCTGCTGAAGGTTCGCGCGAAGCGTCTGGACGAGTACCCGGCACTCGGCCGCTTCTTCTTCGCTGACGATCTCGAATGGGATGAGGCTGCCGTGACGAAGCATCTCGCCGCGGCCGGCGCCGTCGACAACATCGCGGCGGTTGCGGCGGCGTTTGCGGCGCTCGACACCTTCGATGTGGGGTCGGTCGAGAGCGCCGTTCGTCTGACGGCCGATGCTCGTGGTGTGAAAGCGGCGACGCTCATCCATGCCCTTCGCGTAGCCATCACAGGGAAGACGGTGAGCCCGGGGCTGTTCGAGGTCATGGCGCTGCTGGGCCGCGAGCGGGTCGGTCGCCGGATTCGCGCGGCAATCGATCGGGTCGACGCCGTCCCGCGCTGACCTGTCTTACTCCTGACGTATCGCCAGTTCCGGAAGCCAAGTGGCTGCATGCGTAGTCACTTGCGGGCGCCGCGGAAAACATTTTCCGTGCGGGAGCCGGCGCCGGAGCGGTCCGTGGAAAATGTTTTCCATGTAAGTAGTTGACAGATATCGACTTAGTCACGATCTAGCGGCATCGGCCTTGCAGCCCGAGCGTTGCGGTGCACCACAGCAACACGGTGTGCGCGAGGAGGGTATGGTGGCCAAAGAAGATCGTGGATTTGCTTCGATGGACCGGAGCAAGCAGCGCGAGATTGCGAGCAAGGGCGGCAAGGCGGCGCATCAGAAAGGGACGGCCCACGAGTGGACGTCCGAGGAGGCGCGCGAAGCCGGCCGCAAAGGCGGTATGGCGAGCCATCGCCGCAAGCAGGAGCAGATGCAGCAGCAGTCCGGCGGTGGCTCGAGCTCCTCGTCCGACGAGGGGAATTCGGGCGGCGATCAGATGACAGGACGCGGTAGCGACGACATGCGGTGAGGGTGGCCCGCGTTCGCGAGGCCACCCTTCAGAGCGCGTATCGAGTGACGATGAACGGAGTCCGGTGTGCTTGACCGGGAGCGGCGTCGGGCGGGTATAATGAGGGTTCTACCCGCCCGACCTGTTCGACACGGTGCACTGGGAGGTCGTTCAACGGTAGGACATCGCGCTCTGGACGCGATTATTGGGGTTCGAATCCCTACCTCCCAGCCAGACTTCGCTCGCCTTCGGCGAGCTTCGTCTGGGCCAGCCTCCGGCTGGCCCTGTCAGAGAGAGCCCCCATCACGCGAAGTCTGTCCCGCCGAAGCCGCGAGCGTAGCGAGCGCTTGGCGAAGGCGGACCCACCTGCAGTTTCTCCAATCTTTTCGAGCCGCTGAGATCGCAACAATCGCGCGCCTGAATCCGTCTTGACATGAATTCCTAACGGTCTGTCGTTCATGGCGCCGGCCCACTTCGTGCGCTGCCACTGCGCATGGACTCACGCCGTTTCGTGTACATCCTCCGCAGCGACACCCATCCCGAGCGCCACTACGTCGGCCTCACGAGCCATGTTGCCGAACGTCTTCGCTGGCACAACACTGGTCCTTCAGGCGTCACGGTCAATCATCGCCCATGGTCGCTCGTCGTATCGCTCGAGTTCGCCGACGCGGGAGCCGCCGCCCGATTCGAGCGCTACCTGAAGACCGGATCCGGCCGCGCGTTCTCCAAGCGGCACTTCTGAGATGCCTCCCTAACTTATATGAACGCACGGTCGGGGCGAACCTTACAGGCGACTTGGCGGCTCGAGCCGTTCGGCGATGTCGTACCTCAAGGCGTCGGCGGAGGGCCGTCCCGGGCGAGCTGGAGGACCCCGTCGTCTACTGGGGTATGCGCAGGGCGTCGAGCGGACTGCTGCGCGCGGCACGAAGTGTCGGGAGCGCGCTCGCCAGCAAGGTTACGACCAGGATCAGCAACGCGACGCCGGCGTACACGCGCGGATCACGCGCACTGACTCCGAAGGCCTTACGTTCATCCTCGTCGAACGCCGGTCCGCTCATCTCCGGTGCAGTCGTGAGATCGCCGGCGTCACCGCTTGGTACTTCCCGCCGAAGGAGAGGCGAACGGTAGTAGTCGACGATCGCGTTCCGCGCGACACGGTAGACCCAGGCGTGCAGTTGTTCGGCATCACGCAATGCGCCAAGACCAGTGACGATCTGGAGCAACACGCGCTGCACCAGATCGTCCACGTCGGCGTGATGGCGCACGCGTCGCGCGATGAACGCCCGTAGACGGACTTGTCGCTCCTGCCAGGGCAATTCGATCGCTGCGGAGACGGTACTCATCGCTCCTACGATTTCTTGACCGCGGTCACGCAGCCGCACGTGCCGTCGCGGTGAGCCGGGCCGCCGCAACACGCGGCCTTTGCTTGCGGCGTGCAGCAACTGCTCAGAAGTACGGTGTCCGGAGATCCGGCAGGTTCTGGACGCGGCCGTGCACGCATTGATGAGCGTGACGACCACGGCGAAGGACCGCGCGCAGTTCGAGAAGGCGTTCGGGCCGCTCTATGTCGTCCCGACCGAGACGGGCGGCGCGTGCTGCAGTCCGCGAGGGTGATGCCATGTCGACCACGATTGAGCGAGCACAGCATGAGGATCTCGCACCCGTGCTCGCTCTGCTCGAGCGCCACGGCTTGCCGATCGATGGCGCCAGCAGCATGGAGGATGCACTGGTCGTGGCGCGGTTGAACGGCGAGATCGTGGGCGCCGCCGGCTTGGAGCTGTACGCCGATGGTGCGCTCCTTCGTTCGGTGGTCGTCGACGGGAGCGCGCAGGGCCGGGGACTTGGGCAGCGCCTCACCGAAGCGGCGTTGGCGCTCGCGCGCCCGCGGCGCGTACCGACAGTCTTTCTGCTGACGACCACGGCCGACGGTTTCTTCCCTCGATTCGGATTCGAGCCGGTCAACCGGGACGAGGTGCCCGAGTCCGTGCAGCAGTCTGTGGAGTTTCAGTCGGCGTGCCCGGCCTCGGCGATCGTCATGCGAAAGTCACTCGCATGACCGCCACGTCGCCCCGTCGAGTCGCCGCCGAGGCGCTCGGGACCGCGATGTTGCTGGCGGCCGTTGTCGGATCCGGCATCATGGCCGACCGACTCTCAGGTGGCAACGCTGCTGTTGCGCTGTTGGCCAATACCGTGGCCACGGTCTCCGCGCTCGTCGCGCTGATCCTGACGTTTGGTCCGATATCCGGCGCTCACTTCAATCCGGCTGTCTCTCTCGCGGATGCGTCACAGGGAGGCATTCGGTGGTCAGAGATTCCTGGGTATGTGACCGCGCAGTTGGTCGGCGGCGTTCTGGGCGTCTGGACGGCCCATCTGATGTTCGGAGAGCGCCTCTTCATGACGTCGCTACAGGCTGGGGGCGGGCCGGCGCAGATGCTCAGTGAATTCGTGGCGACGTTCGGGCTCCTCTCGGTGATCTGGGGCTGTTCACGCCGTCGGTCAGAGGCCGTACCGTTTGCCGTGGCGGCGTACATCGCAGCCGCCTATTGGTTCACCGCGTCAACGTCGTTCGCAAATCCGGCCGTCACTGTAGCGCGCGCGCTGTCCGATACCTTCGCTGGTATACGCCCCGAAGACGTGCCAGGGTTCATTGTCGCCCAGCTTGCCGGCGCGGCGACTGCCACGTTCTTGTTTCGATGGCTTGTTCCTGCGCTTCCGCAGTCGGCGGATCGCGTCGTGGTGCCGCGCTCGGAGATGTCCGCGTCATGAACACCGTGCTCTTCGCGTGCGTGCACAACGCCGGCCGCTCGCAGATGGCGGCGGCGTGGTTCAACATGTTGGCCGATCCGAGTCTGGCGCGAGCGATTTCCGCCGGCACCGACCCAGGTCCACGGGTCCATCCCGAAGTTGTCGCCGCCATGAACGAGGTGGGCGTCGACCTCTCGGCAGCGTCCACATCAAAACTCACGAGTGCGCTGGCGCAGCGGGCGCAAGTGCTGATCACGATGGGATGCGGCGATCAGTGCCCGGTTGTGCCGGGCCTCAAGCGTGACGATTGGCCGCTGGAGGATCCCAAGGGGAAACCGCTGGACCGCGTCCGGAATATTCGTGACGAGGTTCGCGATCGAGTCACGCAGTTGCTCGACGCCGAAGGGTGGCGCCGAAATCCGAAAGCGTCTTGAGGCCACGTCAGCCCGCCATGTCGACTCACGCAATTCGATCGGCCACCCTTGGCGATCTCGAGGCGCTCACGGAGATCTACAACCACTACATCATCCATTCAGCGATCACGTTCGACCTCCACCCGTTCACAGCCGCCGAGCGCGGGCCTTGGTTCGACGAGCACAGCAACTCGACGATGCATCGGCTGCTCGTAGCCGCTAACGACCACGGCAAGTGCGTTGGCTACGCGACCAGCAGCCCCTGGCGTCCCAAGCCGGCATACACCTCAACGGTCGAAGTCAGCGTGTACTGCCATCCGGACGTGCGGGGGCGTGGGTACGGAACGGCGCTCTACGGTGCCCTGTTCGCGGCGCTCGAGAAGGAGGATGTCCATACGATCGTCGCCGGCGTCAGCCTGCCCAACGATGCCTCCCTCGCGCTCCACGCAAGATTTGGATTCCGACCTGTCGGTGTCTTCCATGCGGGATAGAGCGGATTCGCCAGTTTCGGATGTCCGAAACTTGTATACATATTTCGGACAGACGCCAGGTGCCTGTTGGCCTCTAAGCGATTCGATTGCAGTGGGTTGCGGTTCGCTACAAATCACGCCGCAGTGACCAGCCAGTTGCGAATTCCGTCCCGAACACCCAGCCAATCATTTCAAGGCCTTCCGAGTTCCTCGCTCCTGACATTTTGCCCGGTTCGATTCCGCTCGGTCTATTGATGCGCCAGCAAAGGCGCGTCTGGAGAATGCCGGCCAACCGCTTCCACGTCAGTGGGTTAGCGCGACGCCACGAGAGTTCGAATCCCAGACAGGTTGTTCTGCGCCCCTGAAGCGTGGCCATCAACCTGCCGGTGTCACGCCCATTCCCGCCGCCGATGCCGACGTTCAATCGCTCCGGATTCTTATCGTATGAGATAATTTAGGACGAGTCGCTGATTGTGGACGTCCGAGAGTACCTGACCGCAGACGGCAGGAATCCGTACCGCGAATGGCTGGATACGCTGGACGTCACGCCCCGCGCGCGGATCCAGGCGAGAGTGCTCCGCTTCTCGACAGGGAATCTCGGCGACCACAAGAGCGTAGGCGGCGGCGTCTGGGAAGCGCGGGTCATGTTCGGGCCGGGGTATCGGATCTACTTCGGCAAGGACGGCGCGCAACTCGTGCTGCTGTTGCTCGGGGGCGACAAGTCCACCCAGACGGCAGACGTTGCCCGGGCGCAGGAGTCGTGGAAGGCGTACCAGGAGGACAAACGCCGTGGCAAGACGAAGTGAAGATTGGAACATCGGGCTCGCGCAGGATCTCCGCGATGCCACATTCGCCCGTGAGTTCCTGCTGGCATCGATCGACGAAGGTGTGGATCTGCAACTGGCGCTCGGGAAGGTGATCCGTGCGATGGGCGTCAAGGAGTTCGCGGCCAAGGTGCGCATGGCCAGTCCGAACGTGCTGCGTGCGATCAACCCGCGTCACAACCCGACGCAGGACACACTCAACCGCCTGCTGAAGCCGTTCCGGCTACGCTTGAGTCTGGCGCCGCTCACCAGCAAGCCACGTCGGACTGCCGCGTGACCGGGTGCGCCGACCGCGCGGCTCCGGACAACCGGAGAACGGTGTGGCCAACGTACCGATTCCAATGAGGCAGGCCACACGCAAGCCTCGGCCGAAGCTCGTGCACCAGTTCCTGGTGGTGCTTTCCGGGACGGATCCACTGGTCTGGCGCCGCATCCAAGTGCCCGAGAAGTACTCGTTCTGGGACCTGCACGTCGCCATCCAGGACGCCATGGGCTGGCTGGACTACCACCTTCACGAATTCCGGTTGCTCGACGCGGCTGAGCGGAACGTGGTGTCCATCGGCATTCCTACCGACGACGATCCAGAGGACCGGCCTGTCGTGCCTGGATGGCAAGTCGCACTCTCGAAGTTCTTTGACCATCGGAACTGGCATGCCCCGCCCGCGATGTACGCGTACGACTTCGGCGACGACTGGCAGCACGTCCTCGTGCACGAGGGCTTCGAGTCGGCCGAGGACGACCGCAAGTACCCACGCTGTGTTGCCGGTGAAGGCCGGTGTCCTCCGGAGGATTGCGGTGGTGTCCACGGCTACGCCGAGTTTCTTCAGGTCATCGCCGACCCCGGCCACGAGGAGCACGAGTCGACGCTCCGGTGGGCCGGAGGACAGTTCGACCCGGAGGCATTCGATCCCGCCGCCGTGAGATTCGATGATCCGAAGAAGCGCTGGAAGAAGGCGCTCCGCAGGTAGCTGGGGCTACCAGGGAATCGAGCAGCAGCTGCGCCGTTCGCGCCTGGCACTCCGGGCCTACGCATGCGGGAGGCCACCGGCACCCTCATGCCGCATGAACGAGCCAGGGTCGAAAATCTCTCCCGATCACGCCGTGTGGCCCGATGGAGCCGTGATCAGTTCGACGTGGTAGCCGAGCGTCCGCAGTTGGCGGATCATCTTGCGCGTCCGCACCTTCTTCGCCTCCACGCTGACCGCTGGGCCACGTTCTTCGTACCGGATGCCCTCGTGCAGAATCTTCCAGCTCAGACGACAGAGTCGGTAAGTGATCGCGCCATCGCTTGGGCGTGGCCGAGGCGCGGGACGAGCCGGCGATACACGACCGCGAAGATGCTGCCCTTCGCCTTCACCGCGGCATTGGCCGCCTGATTGAGGATACGGCGCATTTGCCGACTGCCTTTGGGGCAGCGGTGGTTGTAGTTGACGCCGGCACTCTCCTCGTTCCTGGGGCGGGCGCCCATCCATGAGGCGAGCTGCTTCGATGAGGGAAAGGTCGCGGCAGTCGCGCCGACCTCCGTGATGATCTGCTGCGCGGAATCGACGCCGAGACCGTCGCCGAGACGCTGCACCGCCTCGTGGTGGGTGGTGAGCAGGTCGGCCATCTGCTGATCGAGTTGGTCGAGGTGCGTTTCATCATGCCATATATGGCATGATGAGGAGAGATGCCTTCGCCGTCCCTGAAGCCCGTAATCTGGCTCGGCGACTCGCTTCGGGAGTTGACGGCGTTCCCGGGAGCCGTGCAGGACGAGATGGGCGATCTACCTGGCGCAGCGCGGGGAGAAGCACGTGTCGGCTACGCCGTTGAAAGGGCTCGGCACTGGTGTCTTGGAGGTCGTCTCCGATCACCACGGCGACACGTTCCGAGCCGTGTACACGATCCGATTCGCCGACGCGTGTTCGTGCTGCACGCGTTCCAGAAGAAGTCGAAGAGCGGCGTCGCCACGCCGAAGGCAGACATCGAGCTGATCGCGCAGCGCTTGAAGCAGGCGATCGAGATCGGCAGGAAGAAGGAGTAGGCCGATGGCGCGAAAGGACTACATCGTCGGGAGCGGTAACGTCTTCGAGGACCTCGGACACCCGCGTCCAGCCGAAGCGCTCGCGAAGGCGGAGCTCGCGCGCAAGATTGGGACGCTCATCGCCACGCGCGGCCTGACTCAGGCCGCCGCCGCCGAACTCCTGAAGATTGACCAGCCCAAAGTCTCGGCTTTGGTGCGCGGTCGACTGGCGGGATTCTCGCTCGATCGACTCGTGCGGTTCCTGGTGTTGCTCGGCAGCGACGTGGAGATCGTCGTGAAGCCACGCGCGCGCGCAGCTCGCCGTGCGAGAGTCCTCGTGGCCTGAAATCTTGTCCGAAATTTGTCGACAGATTTCGGACAACCTCCGGAAGGCCTGCGCCGCAGGTGCCAGTCCCTTCTGGCCCTTTGCGATGACTCTTGGTCATGCCGCCGTGACGAGCCAATTGCGAATTCCGTCCCTAATACCAAGCCAGACTTCGCTCGCCTTCGAGCTTGTCGACGGCGTGCCGACGCAGCTGCTGATTGGGACCGCTCTTCCTCTCAACGGTCAAACGTCTGGTGATTTCTTCATGTCGTCGCTCATCACCGACCCGACCGCCCGCTTCGTTGTAGCGATCGACGCGTCGAATGACCCCGATTATCCGGCGATTAACAACAAGCCGCTCGTCTGGACCAACCCGTTCTTCGTCGCCTCACCTAACACGCGGATCTCGGTGAAGGGCGTGCTCGGCGGCGCGGGCACGTTGTCCGTCTATGTGGGCGAGCGGCCGGAGGCGAAGATTCTCAGCGTGCCGGGGTCGGCCGTGAGCTTGCTCTGTCTCTACGACGTGAACGATCCCGATCCGGACGGCAACGCGGTCACGAGTTGTCAGGCGTTCCCGAACGATCCGGACGACTACCTGGACGATGGCACGGCCTACATCACGAAAAGCATCCAGATTCCGGCGGGCTATTCGCAACTGTATTACCGCTTGTTTTCGGGTGACTCGTATGCGTCGCTGAGCGCCAGCGCGCGCGGGCCGGACATGATCGTCGGTGCGCAGCAGCCGCTGCAACTCACGGTCGCCGGGGCACGTGCTCTGGAAACTGTGGGGGGCGAGCGGAACGATCCGTTGACCGTCCACGTGCTCAACGGCGTCAACCTTCAGCCGAGCGACCGCGTCACGTTCGCCGACAGCAAGACCGGCGCTTCGGTGCGCAGGACGCTACTCGGTGATACAGGCGCCAATCTGCAATCGGCGGACGTGCAATTCACCATGACCGCGCCCGACGCGGCGGGCTTGTATGTCGCATCGCTGTATCGCGCTGATGCGAACGGAAATGACGGCCAGTTGCTCGCGGGCGGCCCGTACCTCAGCATCGTGACTGACACGCAGACGCTGGGCGGGACCGACGTCATCCAGTACTACGACCTTGACGCGATTGGCTCGGTGCGCCGCATTACGCAGGTTGGTACATCGACGGTGATTCGGAAGGATTACCAGCCGTTCGGCACCGAGTACTCGACGAATGCCTCGACGTCGATCGGTGATCGGGTGCAGTTTGGCGGGAAGGAACGCGATCCGGAGTCCGGCCTTGACTACTCCGGCGCACGATACTACGCGAGCTTGTCCGGGCGATTCACGACTGTCGATCCGGGCCACGTGGGCGGCGATCTTGCCGATCCTCAGAGCTGGAACAGCTATGCATACGCTCGTAACAATCCGCTCCGATTTGTCGACACAGACGGCCTAGAGTGTGATCCCGCCGACGACACGGACACGAGTATCTGCGTGACGGGGAGGACTCGATCGTTTTGGCAGTCGTTCTTCACCGCGATCGCCGACGCCTTCACCGCAACGACCGTAGTCGGTGGCGACGAGTTGGTGCCGACAACATTGCCACAGAATTCCAGCGGATACGCCTGGGGCACCGGAGTGGCCATCGCCGGCTCCCTGGGTGCCGGTGTTGGAGGCCGGGTCGCTGGCGTAGTCGCAGCCGACGCAGCAGCGGGAGCGTCGGAGTCTCAGGCATTTAGTTACATGTTCTCGAAATACTTGAGTTCGATAAAGGCTAACGGGCTCCGTCAGGGTAGCTATGCGACTCCCAGTGGAGTCCTTAGTCCACTTCAAGCACAGATCGAACTGGCGCTGCCTCCAAATCGCGGCCTGCCAGATGCGCTAGTGCGAATCGACCTCGCAGGTATGCGAGCGGCTGGTTACGAGATTCCCGGCATCACCAGAGTCCGAGGCCAATTTGGCCTCGCTGGCGGCGGGTATGAAATGTAGTTTCCGTATCCCGTCCCGCGGGAGTTTATTACGGTGGTTCGATAATGACTTACGAGGAGTTTCGCAAGTCGATGGAGCTATTTCGGGAAAATGCAGACACCGAAGCCACCGCGCAGAAGGATCCGCAGTTGGCACTAGATGGGTTGTGTGCGCTATATGAGAACTTCGATGTCGCCGATCGGCTCCTAGCTGACCGTGTTCTTATCGAATGGTGTCTTTCAACCGATGCCGGCAAGCGGTTCGATGCACTAGCGCCCATTGAGGACTACGGCGTGACATCCGCGGCACCAGCACTTCGAGTTCTAGCGAGTCGCCTTGAGATTAGCGCCGAACCGGGCGCACCATTCGAATTGAAAAGAGTAGAGCGCATTCTCCGCGGCCTGGTCTCGAAAGAGGGCTCTTGAAAAGGTCGCCCAGCGATCCCAGAGCGGACAAAACGATCGATCACGTCGCTGCCGAAAGCATCAGGAACCCGACGGTCCATTCGGTGGCGGTGCTGGACGGCGATCGGTGGGTCAACATCGACATCTACTCCTAGCATCTGATGACGATGACGGACTCGCGATCTCGTAGTTCAAGTGCGAGCGGGTTCGCGCCACAAGTCGACCCTTTGGGCCAGGATCTTGTGCCCTTAAGAAGAAGCGATGCCGCATTGCCACCTGATGTGCGGTGCAATCCGGCGGGAGCAGTTCGACCAAGCGGTTACAAACATGGAATCAGAGCGTTCGAAAATTTCAAGATCTCGACCGTGGCGGAAGACCAGTCGCACCGCATCCGCATGTGGCGTTTTGCTCGCCACTCTAACGATGGGTTCGGGACATGCGTTTGCCCAACAGGACCCAATCTTCTCAGCGGCGGGTTTTCAGCAGAATCACGACTATTTTTCCCAAGCTCCCGGCGAGAATATCGACAGCAACACCGGCGCGCTGATTCTGTCGTTCACCGACCTGGTGCTCCCAGGTAACAACGGATCGGAACTGCGATTCCAGCGCACTTATAACAGCTCGGACGGGCGCTGGCGATTCGGCCTCGCTGGAGTCCCGATAGAGGCCCTCTTCAACGAAATCGTCACGGCGGGCGGGCTTCGCGCCAGGACGGCATGGACGGCTGATGGTGGCGCGCATTATGCGCTCTATCCGTCGCCGTCGTGCCCGTCCCAGGACTGTCGGTACTTTCTCACCAAGGAGTTCTGGCAGTTCGATACGGTCGCGCACAAGATCTACATGCCCGACGGCAAGGTCACCAGCTACGACAGTGCCGGTGACCTGAGCCAGATTCAGGATCCGTTCGGAAACACGGTCACGATCACGCACGAAGGGGCCAATACCGTCGTGAGGCAGTATTTCCAGGGCGGCAGCGTCTACCGGCAGGTGTCGTGGGCGACGCAACAGACGCCGGACAGCCTACCGCCGTCGATGACCTACTCGTCGAATCCGCCAGGGCCGCTCGGACCGCTGGTCTGGAGCTACACGACCGAGCCGAGCGGAGCGGGCGTGCTGATGAAGGCGATCTCGCCCGAGAACACCACGTGGCAGTACTACACCAACACCACTGACCTCTCAGGCGTTGTCTCGCGCCGGGGCGACACCATTACGCGGATGGTGACGCCGAGCGGGGGCCAAGTCGACTATGCCTACGACGACTACCCGACCACCATCCAGACGTGCGACCCTCCGCAGGACGACCCGGCGTGTTTCCTCAAAACGTTGATTGTGGTAAGCCGGACCGCTGGTGGCACCATACCAGCCGGGACCTGGACCTACCACTACCCGCCGTTCGCCGGGGGCGCCGGACAGCCGACAGTTATCAACAACTACAACAACATGGGCCGCAAAACGCGGGAGAGCCTGCCGTATTGCACGGGCGGCGGCTGTGCGGCGCCCGCGTTTGTCTCGTATGACTACGACGATGTCGGTCGGGTCGTGCGCGAAACGAATCGATCCCTCCGTCAAGATGGCTATAATGGTCATATTGAGGTTCAGGTGCGTACCGCAAACATTGCACAGCTCAGAGATCGGCTGACGCACTACCTGCGTGAGGTCCGGGCCGGACAGGAAATCGTCGTGCGTGATCGACAGCGGCCGATCGCGAGAATCGTCCCGATCGCACCAGATGCGGAGTCCGACGACCGAGAGCTGATCTCCGCTGGGCTCATGCGAAAGGCCACCCAGGATCTGCCGTCCACCTTCTGGCGGATCAAGCGAAGCGCCGTAACGGTCCGGACGGCCGCGGCAGCGGTGAGCGATGACCGCGCCGATCGCTGATGGCGTTCTGGGACGCGAGCGCGATCGTGCCGCTCTGTTGTTCGCAAGCGGCCACGAACAGCAGCCGCAAGCTCCTTCGGGCCGATCCGCGCATGGTGGTGTGGTGGGGCACGCCGGTCGAAGCCCGCAGCGCATTTGCCCGACTCGTCCGCGACGGCGCCATCCGCGAAGCGGAGTGCGTCAAAGCCGTGCGGCTGCTGAGCCAACTGCAACCGTCCTGGGACGAGATTCAGCCGTCGGAACGAGTACGCACGATCGCGGAGGACTTGCCTGATCGGCATCGCCTCCGATCGCTCGACGCGCTGCAACTCGCGGCCGCGCTCGTGTGGTGCCGTGAACGGCCGAGCCGAAGGCCCTTCATCTGCTTCGACGAAAGGCTGTCGGCGGCTGCAGCGGCCGTTGGATTCAGTGTCCGGACTTAATCCCAGAAGACACGAAAGGACGAAGAATCGATAGTCAGAGGGGAAATTGCCCTTCGTGGCCTTCATTCTTCGTGATGAGTGTGTTCGGTCTCCTCACCGTGCCGACGCGCGTCATGCAGGGCGACGACGACAAGTCGTACCCTGCAGAGCGCGGCAGGAATCGACACCGTGCCACGTGGGTGGCCGGTGAGCCTTCAGGCGGCGCGCTTGGCGAAGTCGATGACGATTTCTCCTGGCACGCGCGTGACGTACTCGATGCCGACGACAGGGCCGTAGCGGGCCTCGATCTGTGCCAGGAGCGGGAGCGGGTCGTGGTCGTTGTAGAACCGCATCGTCTCGCCCGGGACGAGCGCGTCGAGGGCGCCGAAGATGGCGGCGTGCCGGAAGCGTTTGGCAATGCCGCGCGCGTCGAACGGGTAGAGTTGATCGGCCTGCAGATGCTGGTGCGTAATCATGGCCGTGAGTATGGCGCGTGTGGCAGATCCGAACTTTGCGGAAGCGCAACGACCGCGACCACATCGTCGAGGTCACTCCCGTCGTGCATCATCGGGCCTTCCGGTCTGCGTGGGAGCGATCGCACATCTGTGGAGGCGCGTCTCCCCGCACAGGCCTCCGTGCGTGATTGCGCCAGCGCAATGTCGAAGCCGGGAGCGCCGGACAGAATGAGCGTGGAGGAAAGGCACCTCATGATGCTGCAGCGGTCACTGGCAATCGTCGCCGCCATCTTCGGCGTTGTCACGGTATTCGCGGGAGGTCGCGTCCTCGCGGGTGCCGATCCGGGATTCGTCGTCTTTCGCCCGCTGCTGCTGTTCAACACGGCCATGGGCGTCGTGTACGTCCTGGCCGCCCTGCAGACCTGGCGCGACCACCGCCGCGGGCGCGCGTGGGCACGAGCCATCACGCTCCTGAACCTGCTCGTGCTGTTCGCCATAACGGCGGCCTACGCGGTCGGCTCCGGGGTGGCTGCGCAGAGCCTCGCGGCGATGTCGTTCAGGACGCTCGCCTGGGGCGCTCTCTTTCTGGCCCTGTCGTGGATTGGTCGTCAAACCGTGTTGTCGGACTCCAACGCGCCGGTGTCGAGGAGCGCGGCTGCAGACGATGGGTGGGTGATCCGCCAGGTTGACGAGACGCCGGTGACCCTGGCGGCCTTCTACGCCGTCGATCACGACGACATCGACCGGTTGCTCGAGGAGTTTCGCGCGGCGAACAGGGGAGAGCAGCCGGCCCCGCTCGCCATGTACCGCGAATTCAAGACGCGGCTCGAGCGTCACATCGGGTGGGAGGAGGACATCCTGTTTCCGTTGTTCGAGCGGCTCTCGGGACTCGTGGACAACGGGCCGACGGCCGTGATGCGCAGCGAGCATCGGACGATCAGGACTCTTCTCGATTCGATCGACGCCACGCTGCAGAAAGGTGAGACGGGCATCGATGCCGACGAGTCGGCGCTGCTCGAAGCCCTCGCCGTACACAACCTGAAAGAGGAGACCATCCTCTACCCGCTGATCGACCGACAGGTGTCAGCCGCCGACAGGGAAGCCGTCTTCGCGCGGATGCGCACCGAACGGTGACAGCCTCACCGCGAATGACGGCCGACAGCGATGTCAGGCGCGGCTGACCATCTTCCGCCCTCTTTACGCCGCCGCCAGGGGATGGCGCCACCGAAGTCCGTCGTCTCGAGCGCTCACCCTGGTCCTTGCGCCACACAAGGCTATAGCCTGGTATCCCGCGTCGGTGCGGGCGGACGTTGCGCCGGCGCAAAGACAGCCTCCACGGTTGCTGTCACCGTCTTCTGCGACGGCAACCACCAGACGGGATGCTCGGCCTGAGCCGGCATCGGGTTGAAAGGTTCCACGATGTCTGCACTCGAACCAGCGGCCCCTGTTCACGACGGCGCATCGCTCGGCGCCCATCTGGACGTCGCGAAGATGCCCGCACATTGGCTGATGGCGCGGCTCGGCAAGAAGGTGCTGCGCCCGGGCGGGATTGCCACCACGCGTTGGCTGCTGGCGCACGCCTCGATCACCGCGGAGGACGACGTCGTCGAGTTCGCGCCGGGGCTGGGACGGACCGCCGCGCTGATCCTGTCGGCGCGGCCCCACAGCTACACTGGCGTGGAGCGCGATGCGCGCGCGGCACAGTATACCGAGCAGGCGCTCGCGGGTGCCGGATTCAACGGCGTCCGTGTCGTGCACGCCGATGCCGCGGCGGTGCCGCTGGCCGACGGCTCCGCGAACGTGCTCGTCGGCGAAGCGATGCTCAGCATGCAGACCGCCGCCACCAAGCGGGCCATCCTTCACGAGGCGCATCGTCTGCTGCGACCAGGAGGCCGCTACGTCATTCACGAGCTGGCCATCACGCCCGACTCGCTCGATCCGGAGGAAGTGGCGCGCATCCAGGGGGACCTGTCCGAGGTCATCCATGTCGGCGTCCGCATCGGCACGACACGCCAGTGGAACGGCTGGCTGCAGGACGCGGGGTTCGTCGTCGAGGAGAAGACGACCGCGCCGATGCATCTGCTCCAGCCGGCGCGGCTGATTCACGACGAGGGCGTGGGCGGCGCGGCCCGCTTCCTGTTCAGGGCCCTCCGCACGCCTGGCGCCGTCAGGCGCCTGCGAGCGGTACGCGGGATCTTCCGGCGCCATCAGCGCCATCTCTGCGCAGTGGGGTTCATCGCACGCCGCGTATAGACGTGTCGGGGTCCGACGGCGGGTGCACTGATCGGCGCGAGCGGAAGCGCGTCCCAATCTCCCGCTCGAGTAATGCAGGCTCGTCTACAGCGAGCCGTACACGATCACGAGCCCGGGGCCGGGCTCTAATCTCGCGCAAGCCGATGGCCGTTCCGCCTTTCGATCTGGTGAGGCGGCTCTCGACGCATGAGTCCTGCTTCGCCTCTTGCCCTCTCCCGGCGCGTGCGGTCATGTGACGGCCGGTCTTCCTGAATTTCCCTGAATCCGTTTGGGGCGCGGTGGCGTTCTGTCCAATATGCGCCCATTCAACACGCTCCTCGCCGTCGTCGTCCTCGTCAGTCTGCCGACGGTCGCACTCGCTCAGCTCGTCACCGGCACCGCCGACGTCACGCTCCACGACAAGACAGTCGTGCAGGTCGAGAGCGGCCGGCTGCAGGTTCCCGAGAGCCGCACGAGGCGGACCGATCGCACGGTGACGATCCCGTTCTATCGGCTCAGATCCACGGCCGCCGTCCCCGCGGCGCCGATCTTCCTGCTCGCCGGAGGCCCTGGCTCGTCGTGGCTCGATCAGTTCGTGGCAGAAGAGACCAATCGCGAGGCGCGGTTCTATCAGACGATTGCCGACGTCGTGCTGTTCGATCAGCGCGGCGGCGGACACGCCGTTCCGTCGCTGACGTGCGGCGACTCCGCGTCTCTGCCGCCGCTCGACGCTCCGCTGAACATGGCCGCCGTCGCCGAGACGCTGCACCGCCTGCTGATCCAGTGCCGCGATCGATGGCAGGGCCAGGGCGTCGATCTCGCGGCCTACAACACTGTCGAGAACGCCGCCGACATCAACGCTCTGCGCCTGGCGCTCGGCTACCGCAAGATCACGCTGGTTGGCGGCAGCTACGGTTCACATCTGGCGCTCCAGTTCATGCGGCAGTTTCCCGACGTCGTCGATCACGTGGTGATCTTCGGCGTCGAAGGACCCGATCACACGTGGGACAGCCCGGAGGGTGCGCTGCACACGCTCCAGCGGATCGCAGCCGCAACGGAGCGATCGCCAGAGTTTCGCGGCCGCATTCCGGAAGGTGGCCTGCTGGCTGCGCTCGAAACCGTGCTCGCGCGGCTGGATGCCGAACCGCAGATGGTCACGGTGACCGCGGGAGCGACAGCACGCCGCGTGCTGGTGGACGGCCCGCGCGTGCGCCGGATGATTCGGGCCGATGCCGGACGACGATCGGCCGCCTGGATCTGGCCGGAACGGATCCTCGCGATGTACCGAGGCGACTTCATGGACGTCGCTCGACGGCTCGCCGGCCAGCAGTCGCTGACGCTGCCCGACGCGGTGCACTTCTCGATGGACTGCGCCTCGGGTGCCAGCCCGGCTCGACGACGCCTGTCGAAGAGCGCCGACGCGAACCGCCTGCTCGGCGACGTCAACGTCGAGTACGAGCTCGCGTGCGACGTGTGGCCGTTCGACGATCTCGGCCCGGCGTTTCGCGCCGACGTCGTGTCGGCCATTCCGACCCTCATCATCCACGGCACCTGGGACATGTCGACGCCAATCGAGAACGCACGCGAGGTCGCGGCATCGTTGAAGAGGGCGACGCTGGTGGAAGTCCTCGGCGGCAATCACGGCGCGCTGTACAACCTGTTCGAGCGATGGCCGCCCATGCGCGACCAGCTGGGCGCTTTCCTCGCCGGTCGACCGGCGGCCTTTCCATCAACCGTCGACGATACGGCGGCGATACACTTCGCTCCGTCACGCTAGAGCGCTTTTCAGATGCATGTAGCTGCCGACCTTCAGGTCGGCCCCGCGCGGACCTAAAGGTCCGCGGCTACACACAACTGAAAAGCGCTATAGGAGAACGTGCTCATGCCCTGGCAGATCACCTCGTCCGCGCTGCTCGGACTCGCGTTGGTTCTCGCGGTGGCCGTCTACGGCTATTCCAGGTTGCGCATCGAGCGCGAGCGGACGCTGCAGAAGCTGCTCGCCCGGGGCGCCGGTGCCGAGGAGCTCGCGCGCGCCGCGGGATTCGGCGCGCCACATCGGGCGGATCTCCGTCGCGGCCTGCTGCTGCTCGGTGTCGGCGCGGCCTGGACCATCGTGACCTTCTTCATCGGCGGACCCGCATGGAAGCTGGGCGGAGCGCCTGCGGCAATCGGGATCGTCTACCTCCTGCTGTGGGCGATGAATGGGCGACCGCGCTGATCAGGAGCGTCGTGAAGCGCTCCTGATCGGTCGTGTGGTCGCGCATGACGACCACGACGCCTTCGCCGAGCTCGTCGCGATGCACCAGTCGGCGGTGCGGCACTTCCTCCGCCGGCTGACCGGCAACGATCGCGCGCGCGCCGACGACCTGGCGCAGGAGACGTTCTGGCGCGCCTACCGCCACCTCGCGACCTTCGAAGCGCGCGGACGGTTTCTCAGCTGGCTGTTCCGCATCGCCTTTCAGGCGTTCGTCAACGACAGGCGCGCACGGCGGATCGTGACCGAGCCGCTTCCGCCGGCGCTCGTCTCGCCCGCGGACGAGGCCGAGGAGGCCATCACGCGACGGACGTTCGATCAATTGATGATGCGGCTCGCGCCGCGAGAGCGGGCCGCGATCGCGTTGCATTATCAGCACGGTATGAGCCACCCGGAGATCGCCGACGCGCTCGATCTTCCGGTGGGCACGGTCAAGACGCTGATTCGGCGGGCGCGGCAGACGCTGCAGAAGGCGTTCGGTTCGGTCCAACCAGGAGAGGATCGCTGATGAACGAGAGCACGGACGAGGCTGTCGAGAAGGCGCTGCATGCGGCGCTGGCGACGGAAGCGGAGCTCGAGGCCGAGCCGTTCACGACGGCAGTCATGGAGCGGATCGACCGCGCGGTGCGCCGCCGGCGTGCGCTGCTGATGGCCGCCTACGCCGCCGCCATCGCGATCGTCGTCGTCAACGTGCCGGACGTCGCGGCATCAGCGGTTGCGATGACGCCCGCGCTGTTGGCGGGGACGATGATGCTGGCTGCTGTGTGCGGCATGGTGTGGATCGCGACGGCCGATTGACGTTGCTGTCGCGCGAAGAAGCGATCGCCTTCCGTATAGCAGTTCCCGTCGTGACGCCACGGCAGGCTCAGCGCCCGGCAGGACGCAGCGCCGCGTTCAACACGCCGCCCTGCTCGACAGCCTGTGTCAGGCGATCGATGGCGCGATCCCGCACCGCCTCGAAGTCGGCGATGGCATCGGACGGAATCGGCTCGCCTGCCGGCATGTTGCGACGCTCGGTCAGCGGGTTGACGAACCGTCCCTGCCGCGACACGCGGAAGTCGAGGTGCGGACCGGTGGCGAGCCCGGTCGCGCCAACGCGGCCGACCACGTCTCCCTGGTCGACCCGCGAGCCGGGACGCAGCCCTTTGGTAATCGCCGACAGGTGCAGGTAGTAGGTCTCGTAACCGTTCGCGTGTCTGAGCCGCACCATCCGTCCCGACCCGCCGCTCCACCCGGCGGAGACGACGACGCCTCGCGCGACGGCGAGCACCGGCGTGCCGGTGGCCGCGGCGTAGTCGACGCCGAGGTGCGCGCGCGTGACGCCGAGCACCGGATGCATGCGGCGCTGCGAGAACCGCGATGTCACGCGCGGATCGAACGGCAGCGGCGACGGCAGGAAGAACCGCCGTACGGAGCGGCCGGACTCGTCGAAGTAGGCGTCCTTCCCGTCGGGACCGGCAAACCGGAACGCCTGCATCCGCCGCCCGTCGTTCTCCAGCGCCGCCGCCTCGATCGCGCCGTAGCCGGAGAAACGCCCCTCGTGAAACAGCTTCTCGTAGAGGATCTCGAAGCGATCGCCAGGCTGGAGGTCCGCGTTGAAGTCCACCTGGCCGCCGAAGACCTGTGCCATCTGCAGCGCCAGCTCGATCGTGGCGCCCGCTTCGTCCATCGCCGAGACGAGCGACGGGTGCGCGGCATCGATCGCGCCGGCGATCGCCTCGGTTCGCCGCTCTGTCGGATACTCGCGGACGGCAGCGGCCAACCCGTCCGGTGCTGCCGGATCGGTCGGCTCGACGCGCAGGTAGTGGTCGCGATCGATCGTGTACTCGAAGGAGCGGAACAGGCCAGCGTCGCCGAGCACCAGCCGGTAGGGCTGTCCTGCGCGCAGCATCCGCGGATCGAACGTGCTGCGCGTGGCGGCGACAATCAGCGGAACAGCGTGGTCATCCACATGATGGCTTCTGAGCACCGCGTCGAGGGAGCTGCCGGAAGGGATCCGTCCGTCGATGATCGTGCCGTCGGGCTCGAGCATGATGTCGCTCGCCCGTGTCCGACCCGGGGCCGGCGGGGCGCTCGTCGCGCCGCACGCCGCGCTCAACGCCGACAGCAGCAGCCACACGCAGCAACGGCGCCAATGCGGGCGTCCGCCGATCACCTCGTCGCTCCCGTCTCGTTCACCTCTCGGTCCTTCCTGGAATCTGGTGGCTGCCGGACGCCTCGTTCGACGTTCGACCGCACCAGGGCGCGGCTGGGGATTGGATCGGGCACTGCCGCCGACCGCCGCGCGAAGCTAGAAACTTAGTCGCTGGCTGTCTGCCTGTCAACGCCGGCGGCGGCACTGTCCGGACGCCTTGAGTGAGGCGGCCGACGAATGCTGGTACCGTACGGTTTCCAGTGCCGCACCTGGTCGATCCCATCACCCTCTACGTCGTCGTCATCGTCTTCGTGGCGACGCTGATCCGTTCGACGCTCGGCTTCGGCGAAGCGCTGGTCGCCGTGCCGCTGCTGGCGCTGCGCGCGCCGATTGCCGTCGCCGCGCCGCTCGCCGTGCTGGTGTCGGTGGTGGTCGCCGGCGTGATCGTGCTGCAGGACTGGGAGCATGTCGAGGTACGGAGCGCCGGCCGGCTGGTCATCGCGTCGCTCGCGGGCATGCCGCTTGGCGTTCTGCTGCTGGCCCGCGTCGACGATCATGTCGTCAGGGCGATGCTCGGCGCCGTGATTGCGGCGTTTTCGGTCTACTCGCTGGCGAACCGGCGGCTGCCGCATCTGGCTGCCGATCATGCACGGTGGCTGATTGGCTGCGGCGTGCTCGCAGGCATCCTCGGCGGCGCCTACGGGATGAACGGTCCGCCGCTGGTGGTCTACGGTTCGCTGCGCCGATGGTCGCCGGCGCAGTTCCGGGCGACGCTGCAGGGATATTTTCTTCCGGCCAGCGCCGCCGGCGCCGTCGGCTACGCGTTCATCGGGTTGTGGAGCGCGACCATCACGCGCTACTTCCTGTGGTCGCTGCCCGGCGTCGTGGTGGCGTTGCTGCTCGGGCGCGTCATCAACCGCAGGATCCGGAGCGGGCGGTTCTACCAGTTCGTCTACGCGGGACTGCTGATCATCGGCGCGGTGCTGCTGGCTCAGGGCATCGGTTGACGCGTCTTCATCAGACCCCCTGCGACGAAGCGCCGGGCCGTCGGACGACCCGGTCCATGAGATGTTCGAGACACTGCGCGGGGTCGTGCGTGCGGCCGGTGTGCACCGGCGACGGCTGGATGATCGTGCTGCGCGGCGAGACCAGCCAGCGGAACCTGGCGCGCGGCTCGAGCGCGGCGATCGGCCCCGCGGCGGCGTCGCCGCGGCACACCGCCGGTATCACCGCCAGGTTGGCCTTGACGGCGTCGACGTCGACGAGCGGATCGATCGCCCGCAGCAGCGATTCGTCGAGCTCGATGCGCGCATCGAGGAAGTCGCGCTCCGGACACGACAGGATGACGCCGACGTTGATCTGTTCTCCGCGGTCCACGCGCGGAACGATCCGGACGATCGCGTAGTCGTAGGTGAGCTCAGCGGACACGGGCAGCCTCCGCTGCGAAGGCCCGCGGAGCGGCGAGCCGCTGCAGCAGGTAGCGGCGATAGGCGTCGCGCACCTCGCGCGCGCTCATGAGGGTGTGCTCCTCGAGCCACGGGTCGGGAACGAGCGAGAGGATGGCGGCAATCCGATCCCCGTCGAGCTGCGCCGCCATCGCCTCGTCTTGCGCTGCGATCTCGGTCGCGTGGGCGATGAGCACGTGATCCTTGATCAGCGGAAACGGCGCCCGCGCGCGTGCGGCATCCTCCTCCCATCCTGGCGTGTGATGGAAGTACAGCGTCGCGCCGTGGTCGATGATCCAGGGCGCGCGGTGCCACATCAGCATGTTGGTATTGCGCACGGTCCGGTCGACGTTGCTCACGAACGCATCGAACCAGACGATGCGCGAGGCGAGGTCTGGGTCGATGCGATGCACCGCCGGGTCGTAGGCGACCGAGCCTGGCAGGAAGTCGACGGCGAGGTTCAGCCCGTCGCTGTCGTAAATGAGCTGGTGGATCTCCGGATCCGGTTCGGTCCTGGCCAGCTCGCGGTCGACGCGCGCGAACACGATCTCGGGAACCGGCAGCTGCAGGGCGCGCGCGATCTCGCCCGACACGAGCTCGGCGACGAGCGCCCGGGCGCCCTGGCCGGCGCCGCGGAACTTCAGCACGTACATCCCGTCGTCGTCGGCGTCGACGATCGCCGGCAGCGAGCCCCCTTCGCGGAGCGGCGTCACGTACCGTGTCACCGAGACAGTTCGCAGCACGGGCACGGCGCTATTGTGACACCGTGCCGGCGGTTGCTCGACCTGGCACCGTGAATCGCACGGTCGCGCATGAAAGAATGCATCGAGGCCAGTTCCGCCGGCGCGCACGTGGAGGTGCAGCATGAAGATCGTCGTCGTTGGTGGCAGCGGTCGCATCGGGGCGAGGCTCGTCACGATGCTGACGCGTGACGGCCACGATGTCGTGGCGGCGTCGCGCCGCACGGGAGTCGACGTCGTCACGGGAGAGGGTCTGGCCGATGCCCTGAGAGACGCGTCGGTGGTTGTCGATGTCTCCAGGTCGCCGTCTCTCGACGCTGCGGCGGCAATGACATTCGTCGAACGGTCGACGCGCAACCTCCTGGCCGGTGAGGTCGCCGCGCATGTCGGCCATCACGTGGCGCTGTCGGTCGTCGGCCTCGAGCAGCTGCGTGGCAGCGGTTACCTGCGTGCGAAGTTTGCGCAGGAGACGCTGATCAAGGACTCGCCGATCCCGTACTCGATCGTTCGGGCCACCCAGTTCTTCGAGTTCCTGGGGAGCATCGCCGACGCCGCGACGCAGGGCGACGCGGTTCGCGTACCGCCCGTTCTGATCCAGCCAATCGCCGCTGACGATGTGGCGCGCGCCGTTGCAAGGATGGCGACGTCTATTCCCCTGAACGGCACCGTGGAGCTCGGCGGGCCCGAACGATTCCCTCTGGATGAGCTCATCAGGAGGGTCTTGACCGCGCACCATGATCCGCGCCAGGTGATCGCCGATCCGCACGCCCGTTATTTCGGCGCCGAGCCGGGCGAAGGCTCGCTGATCCCCGGCAACGGGGCAGAGCGCGGCGAAATCCGGTTCGACGACTGGCTCGATAGCAGGATGCAGGCGAGGGATCGGAAGTTCAGAAGTTCGAGCTGAGGCGAACCGAATGGACGTATCATCGCCGGCCCATGTCGAAACCAACGAACGCCGTTGTCGAAGGGCGCACGACGCCCGTCAGCCCGACCGCGTTCGCGTTCATCTCGACGACGGCGCAGATCGGCGACATTCGCGTCTTCATGCGGATGCTGCCGCACCTGCTGTCACGCTAATGTGACGGTGTAACCTCGAGCGGCCAGACCTCGACGACTCCGTGCGCCACGGCACAGGGAGTCCCCGAAACGAGCCGCACCGCTTCTTCGATGTCGCTGGCCTCGATGACGGCGAATCCGGCAACCGGAAGGTCGGCTCGCATGAAGGGTCCATTCGCGGTCCGAGGACCGGTCGCGTCGGGGTTGCGAACCTGCACGGGAGCTCCCGCAATCCCCATCAGCGTGCCCATGGCTCGAAGACGCGCGTCCTGGGCGTGTGCCGCTTCGCGGACCGACGGCTCGGTGCGGTCGTAGCCGGCGCGATCCCCATGGCCGATCGTGACGAATGTCGCCATGTCCACCTCGTGTTGTCGCGCACGGGAAGTGCAACCGCACGCCGTGTCCGCGTCAGCCCCGACGGGCCGCGTCGATGGCGGCGACGTCGATCTTCTTCATCGGCATCATCGCTTCGAACGCCCGTCTGGCTTCGTCGCCACCTGCCGCAAGCGCGTCGGTGAGCGTGCGCGGCGTGATCTGCCAGGAGACGCCCCAGCGATCCTTGCACCAGCCGCACTGGCTCTCCTGGCCCCCATTGCCGACGATGGCGTTCCAGTAGCGGTCGGTCTCTTCCTGATCGTCGGTGGCGATCTGGAACGAGAACGCCTCGTTGTGTTCGAACTCGGGCCCGCCGTTGAGGCCGACACACGGGATGCCCAGCACGGTGAACTCCACCGTCAGCACATCACCCTGCTTGCCGCTAGGGTAGTCGCTTGGTGCCTTGTGAACGGCCGTCACTTCGCTGTCGGGAAAGGTCGCGGCATAGAAGCGGGCCGCGTCCTCGGCGTCCTTGTCGAACCAGAGACAGATCGTGTTCTTCGGCGTCATGCGTCATCAGCTCCTTCCGTGGCGTCCAGCCACATCATCTGGTCTTCACGCAGGCGGCGATGCTCACGTGACCCGTGCGTGGACCGCATCCCACTCGAGGTGCGCGCTGTACGACTGCCCGCGGCTCCCCTCGAACACATCCTCGAGCACCGTGAACGCTTCGATCTTCGTCACCTCGAGCAGCCGCCATCCAACCGGCGTATGACCCGGGCGCGCCGGGCCGCGCAGCTGGAAGACGAGCAGGCGCTCGCGGCCGTGCTGAATGCCGTAGTCGTGCGGCTCGGCAACGCGCGTGGTGCCGCCGTAGCAGACCTCGACAAGCCGCCTGTTGGCGATGGCGAATCGAATCTGCGCTCCGAACGGCCCGCTGTCATCGGCCACAGCCCGAGCGTACACCCTCCTCCGGCAACGGCGATCGGCAGGGAGCGATGCAAACTGGAGCCCCCTTTGGGCCGATTACCTGAGCCGCGCCCGCGCTCGCGGATCACGCGTGTGCCATCGGCGACGCGAGCGCGCGAGCACGCGGCGGGATCGTTGGTGTCCGGCGCGTTCGCCCGGCAATAATTGTGACGAAGCGACGAGCGGAGTTACGATGACGAGTTGCCATAACTGAGGCACTTGTCAACGGGGGTCGAGAGGAGACCATGAAGACGCTTCTGCATACACTGCTGCTGCTGACTGCGGTGACGGCGACGGCGGGCGCTCAGATCAACGCCGGACAGCTCAAGCCGGAACCGGATCTGCCGTTCACCATGACCAAGGTCGCGGATTTCAACCGGCCCTGGCGCATCGCCTTCCTGCCCGACGGCCGCATGCTCGTGACGGAGAAGGTCGGACCGGTGTGGCTGGTGACGCCACAGGGAGAGAAAACGCCGGTGAACAACGTCCCGGCGGTGTTGTATCAGGGACAGGGCGGGATGCTGGGCGTGTTCGTGTCGCCGCACTACGCGACCGATCACAACGTGTATCTCACCTACTCGGAGCCGGGCCAGGAGCAGGGCACCTCGAGCCTGGCGCTCGCGCGCGCGCGGCTCGCGCTCGCCGAAGGCAAGGCGAGCCTCGAGGGGCTGCAGGTGATCTGGCGCGACGGCAACAAGGGACGCGGCGGACAGTTCGGCGCGCAGATCGCCTTCTCGCCCGATGGACAGTACCTGTTCCTCACGGTCGGCGATCGCCAGCGCATGACGCCGGCCCAGGATCCCAACCAGCCGCTCGGCAAGATCCTGCGGCTGACGCTCGACGGCAAGCCGGCCCCGGGCAACCCGATGGCAGGAAAGACCGGCGCCTCGAGCGTGCCGTTGATCAACCCGCCGCGCGACACCGAGGCGGCCAAGACCGCGCCGGTCATCAGCACCTACACCTTCCCCGGCCCCAATCTGACGCCGTCCGAGACCTGGACGACCGGCCATCGCACGCCGTACGGCCTCGCCTTCGCGCCCGACGGCCGCCTCTGGGAGCTCGAACACGGCCCGCGCGGCGGCGACGAGCTGAACCTGATCGAGCCGGGCAAGAACTACGGGTGGCCGGAGGTGTCGTACGCCGTGAACTACAACGGCGTGCCGATCCCGAGCCCCGACACCCGCTCGGATCTCGCCAAGCCGGTCATCTACTGGACGCCGGTGATCGCGCCAGGCAACCTCATCTTCTACAAGGGCTCGATGTTCCCGCAGTGGCAGGGCTCGGCGCTGATCAGCGGCATCGCCACGCAGACCCTCAGCCGCGTCACCTTCGACGGCAAGGGGGGCGCGACGCCGGCCGAACGCTGGAACGTCGGCAAGCGTCTCCGCGACGTGGAGGTCGCCGCCGACGGCGCGCTCTGGCTGCTCGAGGACAACAACCCGGGCGGGCTGTACCGCGTCACCCCGAAGTAAGCGACCGTAGGGGCGGGTGTGAAGACCCGCCCCTGCGTACGAGTCAGGCACTACGTTCGGCGCCACTCGGGCGGCCGCGCCATCGGCGCGGCACCGTTGCACGCGCCGACGGGCGGGTGATACGGTCGAAGCATGCCCCTGGGAACCTCCGACCTGACGGCGCTGGCCGAGGCCTACGCCTCGCGCACACCGCAGGACATCCTCGCCCTCGCGCTCGCCGAGTTCTCGCCAGCCATCGGCCTCGCCTTCAGCGGCGCCGAAGACGTCGTCCTGATCGACATGGCGACGAAGATCGGCGTGCCGTTCACCGTCTTCTGCCTCGACACCGGACGGCTCCACCCCGAGACGTACCAGTTCATCGAGAAGGTCCGCACGCACTACGGCATCACGATCGAGACGATGCTGCCGGACCCTGACGCGGTGCAGCGCCTCGTCCGCGAGAAGGGGCTGTTCTCGTTCTATCGCGACGGGCATTCGGAGTGCTGCGGCATCCGCAAGGTCGAGCCGTTGACGCGCGCGCTCGCGCCGCTGAACGCCTGGGTCACCGGTCAGCGCAGAGACCAGAGTCCGGGCACGCGCGCGCACGTTCCGGTCGTGCAGCTCGATCGCACGTTCGGCACCGCCGAACGGCCGCTCGTGAAGTTCAATCCGCTGAGCCACTGGACGCTGCGGCAGGTGTGGGACTACATCGAGATCCACGGCGTCCCGTTCAACGCGCTCCACGCGCGCGGCTTCATCTCCATCGGATGCGAGCCCTGCACGCGGGCGATCACGCCGAACCAGCACGAGAGAGCCGGCCGCTGGTGGTGGGAAGAAGCGACGAAGAAGGAGTGCGGGCTGCATCTCGGCGAGAACCTTCCGGATCTGCGCTGAGGCGACATCTTTCCGACGGCCGTGAACTGAAACGGCACACTCGCGCGAGGGCGCACACCGCCGCCGCTGGACGTGGCATCCTTCCAAGTGGCGCCCTGTAAGCCAGTTACCAGGACAGCCCGATGCGGTCCGCCGCTTGCCATTCATGCGGCGTGTACGAGTGTGTCAAACGGGGCGGCGTGTCGGCCGGCGTGGCGGTGGCAACCGCTGCGGGCCTGCACGTTTTCGGCCTGACGCCCTGGTCGTCCCATCCGCACGTCGCGCTGCTCGACGTCGCGGTCGTCATCACGGCGGCGGCATTCTGCAGCCTGTTCGACCCGGCGCCCGTCGCTGACGACCCTGCCGCCGTCCACCTGTCATTCTTCGCGGAGCTCGTCGCGCTGCTGACGATCGACCCGGCGGCCATGACTCTCGTCGCCGTCGTCTCGGTCGGCGCGCGCGCACTCCACGGACCGGCCCGCGCGAGCCTGCTCGAAGACCTCGGGCTCGAGCTCTTGACGGTGATCGGCGCGACACAGGCAGCCGGGATCGCGCATGCGGCCGCTGTCGCGTTGCCCCTTCCAGCCGCATGGCCGTGGCCGGCACTCTCCGTTGCCGCCGCCGTTGCCGTCTATTGCCTGGTCGCCACGGTTGTCGTCGACGTCGTCGCGCCGCTGGCGCGCGGCGGGGCGCGCCTGCACACGTGGCCGAGACACGCGCTGCGCGCGTTCGGCGGTCACGCGATCGTCGCGGCGCTCGCCGTCGGCGTCGTCGAGATCGTCGATCGCCGAGCCTGGAGTCTGCTCGCGGTGGTCATGGTGCCGGTCGCGTATGCGCTCCACGCGCTGCGCGACGTCCGCCGCGTCCGCGCCGAGCACCTGCGCCTTGCCGCCCCTTCCATCTCCTCGCTCCAGCCGATGTGCGTCGTCGACCAGGAGGGAAGGGTCCTGGAGCTGAACGATCCGCTTGCTTCGTTGCTGCAGGTGAGCCCCGGGCGGTTCGCCGGCGCTGCAATCGACGAGATCGACGCGTTCGCGCACGGCGGTTTCGCCGCGGCGATGCAGGACACGCTGGAGCATCGTACCGCCAGGACGATTCGCCGGTTCGTGCTGCGTCACGCCGCCGGCGCGCAGGTCTGCGACCTCACGATCGTTCCCGCGGGACGCGGCGCGGCGGTGCTGCTGTGCGACGCGACCGCGGAGGTCGACGCCGAGAGGGAGCTTCGCCATGTCGCGGCGCGCTTCGCTCTCGTCGCGCAGGCAACCCACGACGGCTTGTGGGAGCTCGACGACCGCACGCTCGTCGTGTCGCCCCGCTGGCGTGAGATGTTCGGTCTCGCCGCCGCCGACGGTCCGCTCTCGCCCGACCAATGGTTCGAGCGGGTGCACCCGGACGATCTGCCCGGTCTGAAGCGGGCCATCGACACGCTGTCGAAGGGCGACGTGGATCGCGTCGACCATGAACATCGCGTCCGCCACGAGGACGGGAGTGACCGGCGCGTTCTGTGCCGATGCGTCGCCGCACGCGACGCGCAGCGGCGGGTCGCGCGGATCGGCGGCTCGCTGACCGACATCACCGAGAGCGCCGTCGCGCAGGAGAAGATCGTCCACGCCGAGTCGCGCGATCCGCTGACGAATCTGCTCAACCGCTCGGCCTTCATCGAGCGGGCGAACCGCCGCCTGGACGACTTCAAGGCGCGCCGCGTCGGCCGCTTCGCGGCGCTCTTCCTGGACATCGATCGGTTCAAGATCGTCAACAACAGTCTCGGCCACCAGATCGGCGACGAGCTCCTGACCGCCGTCTCCAGGCGCCTCGAATCGTGCCTGCGGCCGGGCGATTCGATTGCCAGGTTCGGCGGCGACGAGTTCGCGGTCCTGCTGCAGAACATCGCCGACGAAATCCAGGCGAACGTCGTCGCGTTCCGGCTGCAGGAGGCGTTGCAGGCGCCGTTCTCGATCGGCGGACGCGAAGTGGTGACGTCGGCGAGCATCGGCATCGCGATCAGCCGGATGGAGCACGACAGCGCCGAGGAGCTGATGCGCGACGCCGACGTGGCGATGTGCCACGCGAAGACGCACGGCAAGGCGCGCCACGAGCTGTTCGACGCCGACACGCACGCCCGCAGCGCCGATCGGCTCGGCATGGAGAGCGACCTGCGCCGCGCGATCAAGAGCAGCTCCTTCGAGGTGCACTACCAGCCGATCGTCTCGCTCGGCACGCGCATGGCGATCGGGTTCGAGTCGCTGGTGCGCTGGAATCGGAACGGCACGCCGGTGCCGCCGGCCGACTTCATCCCGGTGGCCGAAGAGCTCGGCATCATCGAGCCGCTCGGCACCTGGGTGATGCAGCAGGCCTGCGCGAAGTTCGTCGAGTGGAAGGCGCGGTATCCGCAGACGCCGCTCGACTGCATCACCGTGAACGTGTCGGCGAAGCAGCTGGTGCAGCAGGGATTCGTGTACCTGGTGGAGCAGACGGTCGAGCAGAACGGCATGCAGCCCGCCGACCTGCGGCTCGAGATCACCGAGACCGCAATCATGGACGCGCCGCACTTCGTCGCCCGCGTGCTCGCGGAGCTGCGCGAGTTCGGCGTGAAGATCTACCTGGACGACTTCGGGACCGGCTACTCGTCGCTGAGCCACCTGCACAAGCTGTCGGTCGACGCGCTGAAGATCGATCGGTCGTTCGTCCGCGGTCTGCTGATGGACGATCGCCCGGCCATCGTCGAGAGCATCCTCGCTCTCGCGCGCACGCTGAAGACGAGCGTCGTCGCCGAGGGGATCGAAGAAGAGCGCCAGGCGATCATGCTCGAACGCCTCGGCTGCCAGCGCGCACAGGGTTTCCACTTCTCGCGGCCGATCCCGGCGGACAAGGTCGAAGATCTGCTGGTGCTGGGCAGGCCGCTCGGCGCGCCGCGCATCCCCACGCCGCAGCCGGCACGTGCGTCCCTCCTGAAGCCGGTCCCGGCCCGCGAGATCGCCTGACGCGCCGATTGGCGCGTCTCGCATCCCGTGTACAACTCATTTCCAAAAATTCATCACGCAGGACGAAGGTCACGAAGGACGACGTTCTCCTGTGACATTCGACTCTTCGACCCTTCGTGATGCATTTGTGGGATGAGCTCCGGTGTCGGGCGTCAGCCGGACATCAGCGGCCCCGCCTGAAGGCGGGCGCTCCGCCGAATCGACACGTAGTCGGCGACCGCCTGGATGAGCGACGGTCCATTCGGCGACGCCGGCATCACGTCCGGCACGATGCCCGACGCCCGCAGCGCGCGCGTGCAGACCGGACCGACCGATCCGACGATGACGGTGTCGCGCAGCGCCGCGACGAGGCCGGCTTCGCGGCGCATCTCCGACGCGATCTGCAGCAGGTGCCGGAACTGGACCTGGCTGGTGAAGACGAGCGCATCGAGGCGCCCCTCGATCGCATCGCCGATGAGCGCACGCACCGGCTCCACGTCCTCCGGCAGCGCCCAGTCATACAGGCAGAGATCGTCGACGAGGGCGCCGCGGCTCCGGAGCGCGGCCGACATCGCGTCGCTGCGCTCGCCGTAGTGGAGGACGAGCACGCGCCGGTCGTGCAGGTCGGTGCCCAGGAGCGCCGCCAGCAGTTCGTCTGTCGTGTGCGGCTTCGCCGTGATGACCTGCGGCACGATGCCGGCGCGCTTCAGCGCCACGAGCGGCTTCGGTCCGCGGCAGGCCACTATCCGCTGACGGAGCACTTCGACGATCGCGTCGCGTCGATTCCGCTTCCCGGCTTCGGCGAGCAGTGCATCGGAGGCCGCGGCGGTCAGGACGACGAGCACGTCGAGCTCGCCCGCGGCGAGGCGGTCGAGCGCCGGGCCGACGTCCCCTTCGCGCCGCACCTCCCGCACGGAGGGCGCGGAGATCGCCGTGCCGCCGAAGCGTGCAATCAGCGCAGCGAGATCGTCGGCCTTGCGGCTTTCGAGCAGTCCGATCCGACATCCTTCAAGCGGACGCATGGGCCCTTCCGCCGCCGGCCGCGGCATCGGAGGACGAGACGCCCGGCGCCGCGATATCCTGCGGATGACTGCAGACGAAGTCGACGATCCGCTGGATCTCCGGCTTGCACGATCCGCAGCCGGTTCCCGCGCGGGTCTTCTCGCAGACGGCGCGCATGCTGCGCGCGCCGCTCAACACGGCGTCGACGAGAGCGGCTTTCGTGACCGCGTTGCAGTCGCAGATGCGCGCGGCGTCGGCGATCTGTTCCACGGAGATCGCCCCGGACGCTCCCGAAGGCGGAAACAGCAGGTCGGAGCGTTGCGCCGGAATCGGCGAGCCGTCGAGGAAGCGCTGCACCATCGACGCCGTCGCGACCGGCATGCCGACCAGGATCGCTCCGGTGATCCGATCATCGCGCACGATCACCTTGCTGTAGATGCCGCGCGTCGGCTCCGCATAGCTCACCACCTCGTCGCCGGTTGCGGCATCGCGCTCGCCCATCACCGCGACGTCGAGCCCGGCGACCTTCAGCTTGGTCGCGAGCTTCGTGCCGCGGTAGCGTGCGGCCGGACGTCGTCCGGTCAACCGATCCGCGAGAACGTCGGCCTGCTCCCACGCGGGCGCGACGAGTCCGTACACGCGTTCCCGGTGCTCGGCGCAGTCGCCGATGGCGTAGATACCCTCCACGCCTGGGCACGACAGATCGTCGCCGACGACGATTCCGCGCCTCGTCACCAGCCCGCCGACACGTGCGAGATCCACGTCGGGCCGTACGCCCGCCGCGACAACCAGCAGGTCGCATGGCAGGCGCGTGCCGTCGGAGAGATCGATCGCCTCGATCGATGCGTCTCCCACCACTCTCGTCGTCGTTCTCCCGGCGAGCACCGAGAGCCCGAGCTGTTCGAGCTGCCGCTGCAGCGTCAGGCCGCCAGGCGGATCGAGCTGCGCGTCCATCACGTGCGATACCAGGTGCACGACCGTCACCTGCGCGCCGCGCGCTAGGAGGCCTCTCGCCGCTTCGATTCCGAGAAGACCGCCGCCGATGACGACGGCGCGCCGCGCCGCAGCTGCCGCGGCCGCCATCGCCGCGCAATCCTCGAGCGAGCGGAACGCGAACGCTCCCGGTCTGAGATTGCCCTCGGAGTCGGTCAAGCCCTCGATGGGCGGTACGACCGGACGGCTTCCGGTCGCGAGGACGAGCGAATCGAACGGCTGGCGGCAACCGCGGGCGTCGACGACGATCCGTTCACGCAGATCGATTGACACAGCCCGCACCCCCGAATGCAGGACGACGCCGTGGCCGGCGTACCACTCGAGCGGCGTCGTGACGATGTCGTCGGCCAGGTGATGACCTGCCAGGAGTCCCGACAGGAGGACGCGGTTGTAGCTGCCGCCCTGTTCATCGCCGAACATCTCGATGTGAAACCGCCGTCTGCCCTGGCGTTCGACGATGTGCTCCGCGAGGCGTGCGCCAGCCATGCCGTTGCCGATGATGACGAGGCGGTGTGGCATCACGATGCCGGCTCCGTCGCAGCGTCCACGCGCACGGCGCATGCCTTGAACGACGGCATCCGGCTGATCGGATCGAGCGCCGCGCGGGTCAGGCGATTGATCGCGAGCGCTCCGCCCCAGTGGAACGGAACGAACACGGTGTCTTCGCGGATCGTGCGTGTGACCTTCGCGGTGAAGACAGCGGCGCCCCGCCGTGTCGTGAGCGTCACGGGGTCTCCGTCGCGGATCCCTTCGCGCTCCGCAGTGGCTGGATGGAGCTCGGCGAACGGCTGGCTCGCCACGTCGTGCAGCGCCGGCACGCGACGCGTCTGCGTGCCCGATTGATACTGTGCGAGCACGCGGCCGGTGGTCAGCAGCAGCGGATACTCGGCGTCGCGCGCATCGGCTGGCGATCCGTGCGGTGTCGCGTGGAACCGCGCGCGGCCGGACGTGGTGTAGAAGCGATCCGCGAACAGCCGCGGCGTGCCGGCATGCGAGCCGGATGGGCAGGGCCAGAAGAGGCCGTCGGCGGCGTCGAGGCGATCGTAGGTCACGCCGCCGTAGTCGGCGGGTCCGCCACTCGACGCGCGGCGAAGCTCGTCGAACGCGTCGGGGGGCGCGACGTCGCGGAATCCGCGCGGGCGCCCGAGCGCTTCGGCGAGCGCGACGAGGATCTCGAGATCGGTCCGCACGTCGGGCGGAGGCGCGAGCGCGCGGCGCCGGCGAATGATGCGCCCTTCGAGGTTCGTCATCGTTCCCTCCTGCTCGGCCCACTGCGCGGACGGCAGCACGACGTCGGCGAGCGATGCCGTTTCCGACAGGAAGAAGTCGCACACGACCAGCGTGTCGAGCGCGGCGAGCCGCCGTTCCACGCGCAACGCGTCAGGGGCCGACACGACCGGGTTCGACCCCATCACGAACAGCGCGTGCACGTCGCGCCCGAGCGCATCGAGCAGCTCGAACGCCGATAGCCCCGCGCCAGGTATCGATGCGGCGTCGACGCCCCAGACGTCCGCGACATGCCTGCGGGCATCGGCGTCGAGAATCGAGCGGTATCCCGGGAGCTGATCGGCTTTCTGTCCGTGTTCGCGGCCGCCCTGGCCGTTGCCCTGCCCGGTCAGCGAACCGAATCCGCTGAACGGACGGCCAGGCAGACCGAGCGCCAGCGCGACGTTGATGTAGGCGAGCGCGTTGACGACGCCCTGCTCCTGCTGTTCGGGGCCGCGGGCGGTGAGGATCATCGCGTGTCGCGCGCGAGCGAGCGCATGGGCGACACGCACGATCGTCGGTTCCGGAATTCCGGTGATCTGCTCGACGCGCTCCGGCCAGTAGCGCGCCGCGACCTGCCGTGCCGCGTCGAACTGCTCGGTCCGCTCCCGGACGAAGCGCTCGTCCACGAGACGGTCGCGAACGACGACGTGCAGCAGCCCGTTGGCCAGCGCGGCGTCGGTCCCTGGGCGTATCGCCAGGTGGTGCCGCGCCCACGACGCCGTCGACGTGCGCCGCGGATCGACGACGATGAGCTCGCCGCCGTCCTGCTGCTGCGCCTCGAAGTACTGCATGATCGGCGGCATCGTCTCGGCGGGGTTGCCGCCGGCGAGCAGGATCACCTCCGCTCGCGGCAGATCCTCGAGCGGAAACGGCAGCCCGCGGTCGATGCCGAACGCGCGGTGCTGCGCGGCCGCGGCCGACGACATGCAGAAGCGGCCGTTGTAGTCGATGTTCGCGGTGCCGAGGGCGACGCGGGCGAACTTGCCGAGCATGTACGCGGTCTCGTTGGTGAGCGAGCCGCCGCCGAAGACGCCGACGGCGTCGCGTCCGTGGCGTGCCTGCACGGATCTGAAGCGTGTCGCGATCGTCGAGAGCGCGGTTTCCCACGAGACGGGTGCGAGCGCGCCGTCCGCGTCGCGCGCGAGCGGCGTGTGCAATCGCTCTTCGTGCGTCAGCAGCGAGGCCGCCGACCACCCCTTGATGCACAATCCGCCGCGGTTGACCGGAAAGCGCGGGTCAGGCTGCACCGACAGTCCCCGATCGGAATGTACGAGGTGGATGCCGCACTGCAGCGCGCAGTAGGGGCAGTGTGTGGGAGTTGCCGCAGGTGACATGACGCCGGTTTCGTCGCGCGGCCGGGGAGCAGGGGGACCATCAGGGTCCGACAGCGCACCTCACGACGACCGCGCTCCTCTACCGAGCAAGCCGTATGCCCCACGTCGCGGCGCGTGAACGGCCAGAATTCGGCGCGATCGCTTGTGTTCGCTGTCGTCGACTATTCAACACTCTTGTCGATGCGTGGCGCGATTGTGACATTCATGTAGGAATCTCGATGCCTGTGGATGACCTGCACTGCGAGCCTGCCAGGCTCAATCGACAAGATTGTCGTGAACCGCTGCTCGGCGGCTGAACGAGACGACGCACAACGAAGATATCCGGAGCCTCGCGCCCCATGGAGCCGACGGATTTGTCCCTGTCGGGTGCGGCGGCCCGACAAGCGTGTCGGTTCCGCGGGACGCGCAACGACGCCGCACTGGCAAGAATTCCGCGGCGAAACGTCAGGTGGGGCGGCGATGCCGCGGGGCACGTCGCTTGCTCCCGTCGCAGTCCATGCGACAGCTCGTGGTGGTCGGCAACGGGATGGCGGGCGTGGCCTGCGTCGAGCAGATTCTGAAACACGCACCGCAGTTCGACATCACCATCGTCGGAGACGAGACGCACGTCAACTACAACCGCATCCTGCTGTCATCGGTATTGGCGGGGGAGAAGTCGCCAGACGAGATCACGCTGAACCCGCTCGGCTGGTACGAGAAGAACGGCATCCGTCTTCGTGTGGGCGTCAGGATCGTCGACGTCGATCCGATCGCGCGCACCGTGACCGGCAGCGACGGATCGATCGTGCCGTTCGACACGCTGCTGCTCGCGACCGGCAGTCACGCCTGGCTGCCCCCGATCCAGGGGCTCGACAAGGAAGGCGTCTTCCAGTTCCGCACGCTCGACGACACGCGCGCCCTGCTGACGCGATCCGGACCAGGCGTGAAGGCGGTGGTGATCGGCGGCGGGCTCCTCGGGCTCGAAGCGGCGCGCGGCCTGCAGGTGCAGGGATGCGACGTCACGGTGGTGCACCTGATGTCGACGCTGATGGAGCGGCAGCTCGACGCAGACGGCGGCAACTACCTGTGCGGAAAGATGGAGGATCTCGGTATCAGGGTGCTGCTGAACCGCACCACGACCGCGATTCTCGGACAGGCGCGGGTGGAAGGGGTGGCGCTGTCGGACGACAGCTGCATCGAGGCCGACATCGTCGTCGTCGCGGCGGGGATCCGTCCGAACGTGGAGCTGGCGTACAAGGCCGGGCTGTACGTGAACCGCGGCGTCGTGGTGAACGACTACATGGAGACGTCGCATCCCGACATCTACGCTGTCGGCGAGTGCGTCGAGCACCGCGGCGTCTGTTACGGTCTGGTCGCCCCGCTCATCGAGCAGGCGAAGGTGCTCGCGGCGACGATGACGGGAAACAGAGGGCCGGTCTACACCGGCACCGTCACCGCCTCGAAGCTGAAGATCATGGGGGTCGACGTCTTCTCCGCAGGCGACTGGAGCGGTCAGGACGCCGAGCCGGTACGCTTCGAGGATCGGGCGCTCGGCGTCTACAAGAAGCTGACCGTGCGCGGCGGGAAGCTCGCCGGCGTGATCCTCGTCGGCGACATGTCCGACAGCCATCGCTACATGGAGTGGCTCCGCTCGGGGGAGGACCTCGCGGCGCAGCGCCGGCACCTGCTGTTTCCGCCGCCGGTGGCCGACGCGGGGCTCGACGTCGCGCAGATGGCCGACAGCGCCACGGTGTGCGGATGCGTCGGCGTGACGAAAGGGGCGATCGTCGAAGCGATCCGCGAGCGCGGCGTGTGCACGCTGGCGCAGTTGAAGGAGGACACGAGAGCCAGCACCGGCTGCGGGAGCTGCCGGGGGTTGTGCGAGAGCCTGCTGAAGGCGGTGGCGCCCGACTTCAGCGACGACGCCAGGAACGTCCTCTGCGGCTGCGTTCCCTTTTCGCAGGAAGAGCTCCGCGACATCGTCCGTGGGCAGAAGCTCAGATCGGTGCAGGAGGTGCTCGACGTCTACGGCAACGGGGCCGGTTGCGAAGTCTGCAAGCCGGCGCTGAGCTATCTGCTCGACGTGGTGTGGTGCGGCGGGCACGAGGAAGACCGCTCCGCGCGGTTCATCAACGATCGTGTCCACGCCAACATCCAGAAGGACGGCACCTTCTCGGTGATCCCGCGGATGCGCGGCGGCGTGACGTCGCCGGATGAACTGCGCCGCATCGCCGACGTCGCCGACAAGTACCGGGTGCCGATGGTGAAGATCACCGGAAGCCAGCGCATCGATCTCCTCGGCGTCAGGAAAGAGGATCTCCCGGCGGTCTGGGCCGATCTCGGGATGCCCTCCGGCCAGGCCTACACCAAGGGGGTGCGCATGGTGAAGACCTGCGTCGGCACCGAGTTCTGCCGGTTCGGCACGCAGGACTCGACCGCGGCCGGCATCGAGATGGAACGGCTCTTCGAGAACCTCTTCACGCCGCACAAGGTGAAGATGGCCACCGTCGGCTGTCCGCGCAACTGCGCCGAAGCAACGGTCAAGGACATCGGACTCGTCGGCATCGAAGGCGGCTGGCAGGTGTGCGTCGGCGGCGCGGCGGGCAAGTCGGTGCGCAAGGCCGATCTGCTCGTCACCGTCGCGAGCACCGTCGACGCGCTCGACGCGGCGGTCCTTTTCTTCCAGTACTACCGCGAGCACGCCCGCTACCTCGAGCGCACGTACGACTTCGTGGAGCGCGTCGGCATCGACCGCGTGAGGAAAGAGACGATCTACGCGTCTGACGCGGTCAGGGACGCGCTGCGCGATCGCTTCCGCAAATCGAAGGCGCGATCGTACGACGCATGGCAGGAAGGGCGGGCGCCGGTGAACAGCACGCAGTTCATTCCGCTGACGCCCATCGACGAGGTGACCGCGTGAACGAAGACATCTGGATCCGGATTACCGCGTGCGCGAACATCCCGCCGCGCGAAGGACGAGCGGTCCTGATCGGCGATCGCGAGATCGCGCTGTTCAACGCGGGCGATCGCTTTCTTGCCGTCGACGGCCGCTGCCCGCACAAGGGTGGCCCGCTCTGCGACGGCATCGTCGCCGGCGACACGGTGGTGTGCCCCCTGCACGCATGGAAGATCGGCCTGACGTCGGGCCGCGTCGAGCGACCGTCGACCGTCGCGGCGTGCGTCCGCACCTACGAGACGAAGGTGGAGGGCGGTGTCGTGATGCTTCGGCTCGAGCGCGGCGTCTCGGCCGCGTAATCCCCGCGGCGAAGTTCCTGACTACACTTGGGACATGGCCCACGTGTACCAGGATCTCGTCGCGCAGCTTCGCACGGCGTTCCCCGCGCCCGTTTCCGACCGGATGCACGATGCCTACTTCGTGTTTTCCTTCCTGCGCGCGCTCGACCAGGTCGACGGCCTGAAATCGGCTGCGCCGATGCTCGGCACGCCGGTGACGCTGGACTACGACGCGGCGCGGCAGCGGCGCGTCGCCGACGATCCGGCCACGCTCGAGGCGGTCACCGCCGAGCTCGTTCACTATCTCTCCGGCATGTTCATCTGGGGACATCCGCGTGCCCAGATCAACGTCGTGCCGTCGCCAACCATCCCGAGCATCATCGGCGGCCTGCTGCCGTCGATCTACAACCCGAACCTGGTGAGCGAGGAGTCGTCGCGGCAGGTGTCGCTCGCCGAGGTCGAGGCGCTGTCGATGACCGCCGCGCTCGTCGGATACGATTCGCACCTCTCCGACGGCGTCTTCACGTTCGGTGGGACCGGCACGATCCTGTACGGCGCGAAGATCGGGCTCGAGAAGGCGATCCCCGGGACGCGGGGCACAGGGCTGCAGACGCCGGTGGTGCTCGTCTGCTCCGATCGCGCGCACTACGCGTGCGTCACCGTGGCCAACTGGCTCGGGATCGGCGAGCAGAACGTCGTCTACATTCCAACCACCGACGACAACCAGATGGAGCTGGAGCCGCTGGCCGCGCGGCTGCGCGACGTCGTGCGCGACGGCCGGCGCATCGCCTGCATCGTCGCCACGCTTGGAACGACCGATGCGTTCGGCCTCGACGATCTCGCGGGTATCGTGCGCGTGCGTGACGAGCTGGTGCGCGAATGCGGCCTCGACTACACGCCGCACATCCACGCGGACGCGGTGATCGGGTGGGCCTGGAGCGTGTTCAACGACTACGACTTCGAGGCGAACCCGCTCGGCTTCCGTCATCGAACCGTGCGGGCGCTGGCGGGCACGGCCAGACGCGTCAAGCATCTCGGCCTTGCCGACTCGATCGGCATCGATTTCCACAAAACCGGTTTCGCGCCGTACATCTCGAGCGCGCTGCTGCTGCGCGACGGACGCGACTTCGCGCTCCTCACGCGTCGCGAAGAGGAGACGCCGTACATCTTCCAGTCGGGCACGCGTCATCCGGGCCGGTACACGCTCGAGACGACGCGCCCGGGCGCCGGTCCGCTCGCCGCGCTCGCCAACCTGCGGCTGTTCGGCAGGAGCGGACTGCAGGCGCTGCTCGGGCACGTGGTCACGATGGCCGAGGAGCTGCGCGAGCAGCTCGAAGGTCACGCCGCGACCGCGGTGCTCAACGGGGACAACTTCGGTCCGGTGACGCTGTTCCGCGTGTACCCGGACGGGGTCGATACCTTCAGCATGCCGAAGCAGGAGCGGACCGATCCGGCGTGCCGCGACATGCTGCTGCGCCACAACGACTACAACCGGCGGCTGTTCGAGTTGATCCAGGCAGACGCGCTGCAGGGTCGAGGCGTCGTGATCTCGCTGACCGACAGCTATCGCCTGACCGACTACGGCGAGCCGATCAACGCGCTGAAGTCGTACATCCTCAGCCCCTTCTCGGACGAGGAGCACGTGAACGCGGTGCTCGAATCGATCTGGAAAGCACGCCGCGAGCTCACCGACACGTCAGGCCGGCGGGTCTGAAACCCGCCGCTACGTACGTCGAACCCTCAGTGTCCCGTGATGCTGGCCCGTTCGAGGATGGCGTCGTACGCGTAGCCGGCACCGAAGTCACGGTTCGTCCCGAGCACGCCTGACACCGTCACCACATCCCCCACCTTGACCGCGGCGTTGCTCGTCGCCGTCAGGTCGTTGTCGTGCGACGCGGCGCTGCCGGAGCCGTCCTGGATGTGAAACCAGTTGCGCTCCATGATGCCGCCGTTGAACTTGACGACGGTTCCACGTACCGTGATCGTCTTACCCGACAGCTCGGCTTTCTTCGCGAACAGGTCCGCGATCGACATTCCGCCGACGGGAGGCTCGATCCGCTCAACAGCCGGCGCGGCCCCCTCGGCGCCATGGCTCTTCATGAGCGCAGCCGGGGCTCCCTGGCTGCGCCCGACGAGCGGCTGTCCGTTTCTGCCGATCTCCTGCACGAAGTACAGGAGCGGAAAGGTGCGGTTCAGGGTCCTGCTCTGGAAATCGCGCATCGGCATGTCGAGCGCGGCCGAGATCGGTTCGCCCATCTTCGCGTCGAACTCAGGCGCCGCGATCCACGCGTCGCCGGTTCCGTTCTTCAGGTGAGCGTAGGTGTATCCGCCGGCATTCATCGTCTCGATGATCGTTCCGGTGAAGACGTCAGCATCGGACGAGCTCGCCGCGCTTCCCTGCAGCTGTTCCGGCGCGGTCGCCGCCGTCGCAGCGGCCGCGGTCGTCGACGCCGTTGTCGACTTCGCGTCCCTGCTCGACGTCCCGCTGCAGCCGCCCGCGACCACCACCACTGCCGAGAGCACGACGATGCCGAGATCCATGCGCATGATCGAATTGTAGCGTCCCGCCTCCGCCTCGCTCAGCAGGATCGCGGCTCGATTCTTGCCACGTGACTGGTGACCTGCCACTCGTGACTTGTGATTGATGTGAGGCTCACCCATGACCACCAACGACCGTCCGCTTGCGATCGTCACCGGCGCGTCGACCGGTATCGGCTACGAGCTGGCCAGACAATGCGCCGAGCATGGATACGACCTGCTGATTGCCGCGGACGAAGCCAGGATCGAGGAGGCGGCGGCGCAGCTCAGATCGCTTGGCGGATCGGTCCAGGCCATTGAAGCCGATCTCGCGACGCGCGAGGGCGTCGACGCGCTGTATGCCGCTCTACAGGGACGCAAGGTCGATGCGCTGCTGGCGAACGCCGGGCACGGTCTCGGCGACGCGTTTCTCGATCAGGATTTCGACGACGTGCGGCACGTGATCGATACGAACATCACCGGCACCATCTACCTGATTCAAAAGGTCGCGCGAGACATGCGCGCGCAGGGCAGCGGCCGCATCCTGATCACCGGCTCGGTCGCCGGCTACATGCCGGGGACGTATCACGCGGTCTACAACGGGACGAAAGCGTTCATCGACTCCTTCTCGTTCGCGCTGCGCGCCGAGCTGAAGGAGACCGGCGTGACCGTCACGTGCCTCATGCCTGGCGCGACCGACACGGAGTTCTTCGAGCGCGCCGGCATGGAGGACACGGCAGTCGGACAGGGCTCGAAGGACGATCCGGCCGACGTCGCGAAGACAGGCTTCGACGCGATGATGAACGGCGAAGGGGATGTCGTCTCGGGATGGAAGAACAAGATCCAGACGACGATTGCGAACGTGACGCCGTCAGGGATCCTCGCGGAGATGCATCGTCGTCAGGCCGAGCCGGGTTCGGGGGAGCGCAAACGCAGCCATTGAGTGTCGTACGGATGTACCGACCCCACCGGACGGACGTACCGGCCTCACCGGACGACGTACCGGCCCGACGGATGTATCGGCCGACGTACGTAGCGTCGGGTCTTCAGACCCGACGATCCCCCGTACACCGTAGCGTCGGGTCTTTAGACCCGACGCCGCTGGTCAACGGCGAAGCACGCTGAACACGTTGGAGTAGTCGTCGGTCCAGACGGGACCGGACGAAGGGTCGAGCAGCTGCCAGCGCGAATCGTCGGCGAACGGGTGCAGGTCGGTCCGCCCGCGCGCGACGACGACCCATCGCGACGGCGAGATCTCCTCGCTGATCGCTCGCTGTTCGTTGGACGGCCAGTGGAACTGCGTCAGGGCGACGAGCCCCGCGCGTCCGGCTGTCGCGCCGACGACCGGAGCCAGATCGAGGTAGCGGTTCGAGATGTGGACGGCGAGCAGCCCTCCAGGCGCGATCTTCCGGAAGTACAGCTCGAAGGCTTCGAGCGTCATCAGGTGCACCGGGATGGCGTCCGAGCTGAACGCGTCGAGCACGAGCAGATCGAACGACGCGTCGGGCTCCTGAACGAGCATCAGGCGCGCGTCGCCGGTCACCAGCCGTGCGCTCGGCGCGCAGTCACGCAGGTAGGTGAAGTACTCCGGATCGCGCGCGATCCGTTCGACGACCGGGTTGATCTCGAAGAACGTCCACTCCTGTCCCGGATGCGCGTAGGCGGCGAGCGACGCCGTGCCGAGACCGACCACGCCGAAACGCGTTCGTCCCCGCGCGCCGTCGGCGGTCATCAGCTGTCCGATAGGACCCTTTCGCGAGTAGTAGGTGAGCGGCTCGCACGTGAGCGATCGGTCGATCGACTGCGCGCCGTGATTCGTCGTGCCGCTCAGGAGCACGCGCTCGCGGCCCGAGAACAGCACGCGGTGCACGCCGAAGAAGCTGCGCTCGAGGTGAATCGGCACGCGGTTGTCGAACCGCACGAAGGCGCCCGCGACGACGATCGTGGCGAGCGCCAGCCCCATGCGAAGCGGCGCGCGCAACATGGTCGCGGCGGCGAGACAGGGCGGGATGAAGATGATCGCGTAGCGCGAGAAGGGATCCGCCGGAAGCTTCGCGCCGTACCGCTGGACCAGCATCACGAGCACGATCACCATCGCCGCCGGTATCGCGACGGCGACGACCCCGGCGATCCTGCGCACGGCCGATCGCGCTTCGGCTGCGCCCTGGAGCGCGTTCGGCAGCAGCAGGCAGGCCGACAGCGCCGCGAGCGGATACTCGAACGGGTTCAGGAACACGAGCGGAGCGACGAGCGCGTTGAGCACGCCGCCAAGGGCGCCGCCGCCTGACAACCACAGGTAGAACTCGGTCAGCGATTCGGCGGGTGGGCGGCTCGCCGCCAGCTCCATGTGACAGGCGAGCGCGACGACGAAGAAGGCCGACAGGTGCAGGACGATCATCCCCACCGGATAGACGGGCGGGGCGATGACCAGCGCCACGATCAGGACCACGGCGATCGGGAAGAGCCACGCGACGATCGGTCGCGGGATGAACTGGCGCTCCGCGAACGCGAGGATGAACGTGAGGAGGTACAGCGCCAGCGGCACCACCCACAGCAGCGGCACCGAGCCCACGTCGGTGGAGATGAAGGTCGTCACGCTCATCATGAGCGACGAGGGGATTGCGGCCAGCCCGAGCCAGCGCAGGCGGGCCGCCCAGGGGTCGTCCGGTTCGGCGACTGCTGCCGTCTGCGTCCGGCGCCCGCGGCGCGGTACAGCCGCCGCGGCCGCGGGAGCGGCGGCCGGCGCTGCGGCCACCTTCGGGTCGACACCCCAGATCGTCGCGCCGCAAAGCGCGATGAGCACTGCGTAGATCACATAGCCGGCGCTCCATCCGACGCTCTGCGTACGGAGCCGCAGCAGCGGCTCGATCAGGAAGGGGTACCCGAGCAGCGCGACGAAGCTGCCGACGTTGCTGGCGGCGAACAGCGCGTAGGGGTTGCCGCCGCCGGTGCGTGAGCCGAGCAGCGCGAACCAGCGCTGCAGCAGCGGTCCCGTGGTCGCGAGGACGACGAAGGGAAGCCCGATCGACGTCACGAGGATCCTGAAGACCCATGGGATCGGGTTCGCCGTTGGCGGCGGCACCGCGCTGCCGCGAATCGAGAGCGGCAGCAGCACGCCGGCGACGATGACGATCGCGATCTGGAGGAGCACCTGCTGGCGCGGCGATCTCCGCCTGACGAGGTGTGCGTAAAGATAGCCGGCGAGCAGCGCGAACTGGTAGAACACGAGACATGTGTTCCAGACCGCCGGCGCGCCGCCAAGAAGCGGCAGCACCATGCGCGCGAACATCGGTTCCACCAGGAACAGAAGGAACGCGCCCAGGAAGGCGGCGGCAGGGAAGAGCAGAGGAATTGGCAATGGGACGATTCGACGAGTTCGAAACCTCGAATTGAATCGTCAATCGATCAAATCGTCAAATCCGGGAATCCTCGGGTTGCCAATTCGCCAAATCGCCAAATCGCCAAATCGCCAATTCGCCAATTCGTTCAATCGTCAAATCGTCCAATCGTCAAATTCCTCATGTTATTCTCCGCGAACCAGGAGGTTGTGATGAAACTGGCCGTCGTCGCCGCCGGAATGCTCGTCGGCTTCGTCGCCGCGCCCGCGTATGCCGGGCAGGCGCGGCGGGCGCCGACGCAGTCGCCCGGCCCATCGGTCACCGTCAACGGGCAGACCTGGACGCAGCAGGCGCTCTTCCAGCGCAACGTCGGCGGCCCGGGCGACATGACGACGGCGTTCCCGCCGCACAAGGTCATCGGGAACATCTACTACGTCGGCACGAAGAGCCTGGCGGCCTTCCTGATCGTCACCCCCGCGGGAAACATCCTCGTCAACAGCACGTACGAGCGGAACATGCCGCTGATCCAGAAGTCGATCGAACAGCTCGGATTCAAGTTCGCCGACACGAAGATCCTGCTCGGCTCTCACGCGCACGGCGATCACCAGGAAGGTGACGCGCTGGTCAAGCAGATGACCGGCGCGCAGGTGATGGCGATGGCCGAGGACGTTCCGGCGCTCGAAGCGATGAAGCCTGAAGGCAAGCCGCACCCGATCGATCGCGTGCTGCACGACGGCGACACCGTCACGCTCGGCGGGACGACGCTCACCGCGCACCTGACGCCGGGCCACACCAGGGGCTGCACGACGTGGACGCTGACGGCGACGGAGGGCGGCCGGACCTACGACGTCGCGATCGTCGGCAGCTTCGGCGTCAATCCGGGATTTCAGCTGGTGAACAACCCGGCAGTCCCGAACCAGGCCGATGAGTACGAGCGCGCGTTCAAGGTCGCCCGTTCGCTGAAGGTCGACGTGCCGCTCGGCTCCCATCCGTCGATGTACAACCTGGAGCAGAAGTACCCGCGCATCGGCAAAGGGCCCAACCCGTTCATCGATCCGGCCGGCTATAAACAGGAAGTGGATCTCGCCGAGGCGATGTTTCGCGCCGTCCTCGCCGAACAGAAAAAGGCCGCCGCGCTCCCCTGAAGTCAACGGCAGCACCTGCCCGAGGCCCCCTTATGTCTCATCGCTCTCTTGTCACCGGATTGATTGTGTTGGCCGTCGCGTTGACGACGGCGCCGGCGCCGCGCGCACAGCAGACGGCCGCGTGGGACGCGCAGTATCGCGCGCTGCCTGATGCGGCGGCCATCGGGCAATACATGCAGCGGCTCAGCGCGCGTCCGCACCACGTCGGCTCGGCGTACGGGAAGGACAACGCCGAGTGGATGCTCGCCCGGTTCAAGGAGTGGGGCTGGGACGCGCGGATCGAGCAGTACGACGTGCTCTTCCCGACGCCGAAGGAGCGGCTGCTCGAGATGGTCGCGCCGAACCGCTTCAAGGCTGCGCTCGAAGAGCCGGTCGTGCCGATCGACCCGACGACCTCCCAGCGTTCCGAGCAGCTGCCGACCTACAACATCTACTCGGTCGACGGAGACGTGACGGCGCCGCTCGTCTACGTGAACTACGGACGCCCCGAGGACTACGAGGAGCTCGAGGCGGCCGGCGTGTCGGTGCGCGGGGCGATCGTGATCGTGCGATACGGCGGATCGTTCCGGGGAACGAAGCCGAAGATCGCGGCGGAGCACGGTGCGGTCGGCTGCATCATCTACTCCGATCCGCGCGACGACGGGTACTTCGTGGACGCGGTGTTCCCGGAGGGGCCGATGCGCAACAAGGACGGCGTACAGCGCGGCAGCGTGATGGACCTGCCGCTGTACTCCGGCGATCCGCTGACGCCGGGCACCGCGTCGATCCCCGGCGCGGCGCGCCTGGCCATCCAGGACGCGCAGACGCTGACGAAGATCCCGACGCTCCCGATCTCGTACGGCGACGCGCAGCCGCTGCTCGCCGCCATGCGTGGACCGGTGGCGCCCGTCTCCTGGCGCGGGGCGCTCCCGATCACCTACCGACTCGGTCCCGGTCCGTCGCAGGTGCATCTGAAGCTGTCGTTCAACTGGGACATCAAGCCGATGTACGACGTCGTCGCGACGATCCAGGGCTCGACATTCCCGGACGAGTGGATCGTGCGCGGCAACCACCACGACGCGTGGGTGAACGGCGCCGCGGATCCCGTGAGCGGCATGGCGCCCGAGCTCGAAGAGGCGCGCGCGCTCGGGATGCTGGTCAAGCAGGGATGGCGTCCCAAGCGGACGCTCGTCTATGCCGCGTGGGACGGCGAGGAGCCGGGCCTTCTCGGCTCGACCGAGTGGGTCGAACAGCACGACGCCGAGCTGCGCGAGAAGGCGGTGCTCTACATCAACAGCGACGGGAACAGCCGCGGCTTCCTTCAGGCGAGCGGATCACACACGCTCGAGCACCTCGTGAACGAGGTGGCGCGCAGCGTCGAGGACCCGGAGACGAAGGGGACCGTCTGGAAGCGCTGGCAGTCGCAGATCATCGCGAACGCCGCCGGCGATCGCCGCAACGAAGCGCGCTCGCGCGCCGATCTGCGGATTGGCGCGCTCGGCTCGGGCTCGGACTACACGCCGTTCCTGCAGCATCACGGCGTGGCATCGCTGAACCTGTCGTTCGGCGGCTTCGACGACGATGGCATCTACCATTCCATCTACGACGACTTCTACCACTTCTCGAAGTTCTCGGATCCCGGTTTCCTGTACGGCCGCGCCCTCGCCCAGTTCACGGGCAGCCTCGTCGTCAGGCTCGCCGAGGCGGACGTGCTCCCGTTCGAGTTCACCAACCTCGCCGACACGACGCAGGGATATCTTCGCGATCTCCAGAACCTCCTGCGGCAGAAGCAGGACGAGATCCGCGAGCGGAACCGGCAGATCGCCGATGGCGTCCTCGCCGCGGTGAACGATCCGAAACAGCCGCGGCCGATCCCGTCGGTCGAGGAGGTGCCGCTGGCCATCAACTTCGCGCAGATCGAGAACGCCGTCGCGGCGCTGTCGCGCGCCGCCGATCGTTACAAGGCGGCGGTGGCGAAGGCGAGGCCTGATACCGCCACGGTGCGGGCGGTGAACGCGCGGCTGATCCAGAGCGAACGGCAGTTCATCGATCCGCAGGGGCTGCCGCGCCGGACGTGGTACCGCCACATGCTGTACGCGCCGGGGTTCTACACCGGCTACGGCGTGAAGACGATGCCCGGCGTGCGCGAAGGGATCGAGCAGAAGCGGTACGCGGAAGCCGAATCGGAGGCCGCGAGGGTCGCGGCGGCGCTGACGCGCGAAGCGACCCTCGTCAACGACGCGGCGGCGCTGCTCGAGGGGGCGACGCGGTAACGCGTTCGGTCGACGCGGTAGCGCGTTCGTGGAGAATCCGACTGAACCACCTTCGCCAAGGCTACGGCGGTCCGCCGGAGCGCTCCGCGCGAAGGCGGAGCCGGGCTTCGCACATCACGCGGAGCCGTCTGTTCCTGCCGGCACTTGGCTTGGCGCTGCTGCGGGCGACTTGGGCGTCGCGCGATGGGCGTCAGTCTGAAGCCGTGCCGAAGGGAGCACAGATTTCGCGGGCGGGGCGCCGTAGGCAGCGAAGCCAGCCGGTTTAGGCGCCCGCCCGCGGGGCGGTCTGAAATCTGTGCGGACGACAGGCACGGCTTCGAGCGCGAGCGCCACAGGAGCCCGCAGCAGCTCAAGCCAAGTGCCATCTGGGATTAATCGGCGGTCCCGGTCGCGGCCGGCCACCCCTTGTCGATCGGCTTCGAAGGATCGGCGGTGATCGTCAGATCGGCGCAGTGATGGTACGAGTAGCCGCCCGGCTGGTTGTACCCGTGTTCGGCCATGAACTGGATCACCTGCAGCGTGCACTTCGGGCAGGTGATGTTCGGCAGCTGGATGTCCGCCTCGTAGGTCTGGGGCGACGCCGGACGCGTGTAGTGCTGGAAGAGGCCGTCGGCCAGCACCGGCAGCTGCGGCGGGCTCTGGATTGCCGCCCACACGGAGTACGGGCCACGTTCGGTCATCCGCTCGACCGTCAGCGGATCGGTCGGCAGCTCGGTGCGCGCGTTGACGGCGAGCGCCACCCGGTAATGGCCCGGGTGATAGATCGTCTCGAGCACCTTGAGGTGCAGCTTCGATCCGCCGGTCACTTTCGTCACCGCTTCGCTCGGCTTCGCGTCGGCCGACGATCCGCACGGCGCCGCTTTCTGCGGGTCGCCCCGTTCGTTCTCCACGATCCAGGATGCCGGTTCGAGCAGCTTGAAATGCGCCTGCACCCCGACCGGAGCCGTCGCGGCGGCAGCGGCGAGCAGAACGCCCGCGAACATGCGCTTCATGCAGAATCCCTCGTTTTCAATGTCGATCGCAGGTGTCGAGCTCAGCACTGATTAGATGCCGGGTCGCCAGAGATGGATCCGGGCCGCGCTTGCACCCCGCACCCCGCACCCTGCACGCGGGCACCCAGCGGCACCCTGCACCCCGCACCCTGCACCCTGCACCCGTCTAACCACAAACCCCGCGCCGATAGTGCCACAATGGAGCCAGCCGACCGATCGAATTCTCACGCGGAGTGCATCATGCGTAACGCTTTCCTTATCGCGCTGACCATCGCGGGCGCCGTCACGGTGGCCACGGCGCAGACGCCGCAGCCCGAGACGCGCAAAGACCCGCCGCCGCGCACGCTGACATTGACCGGCTGCGTGGCCAAGGGGACGACGCCGAACCAGTTCACGATCGACGATCCGGTGAACGGCCGCTACGAGGTCAGCGGAAGCAACATCAAGAAGTACGTCGGACAGCGCGTGCAGGTGGCCGGCACGCCTGGCTCGACGCGCCTTCGCGTGAAGGGCGGGCTCTGGCCGACGCCGAACGTCGCCGCGCAGGCGGGCGACATCGATCCGGCGAAGGCCGCTGTCGCCGCGCAGCCGGGCGGCCCCTCGTCGGGCACCGGCACCGTCGACCTGCCGACCTTCAAGGTGAAGTCGGTGCGCACGATCGATCGAGCCTGCGAATGAGAATCCTCGTCCTCGGCGCGGGGGGTGTGGGCGGCTATTTCGGCGGCCGCCTCGCACAGGCCGGCGCCGACGTGGCGTTTCTCGTGCGCCCCGCGCGACGCGAACAGATCGCGCGCGACGGTCTTCGGATCACCAGCCCGCTCGGCGATCTCACGCTGCCGGCCGCGACCGTCCTTGCCGGCGAGCTGACACCCGCCTACGACCTCGTGCTCCTGACCTGCAAGGCATACGACCTCGAGTCGTCCATGGACGCCATCGCGCCGGCGATGCAGGGCGCGTGTGCGGTGCTGCCGCTGCTCAACGGCATGGCGCATCTCGAACGGCTCGACGCGCGGTTCGGCCGCGACGCGGTACTCGGCGGCAGCTGCGGGATCGACGTCATGCTGCGGCCGGACGGCGTCATCCGCCACAGCGGCACGCTGCAGCGGATCGTCTTCGGCGAGCGCGACGGCCAGCGTTCGCCCCGCACCCGCGCGTTCGCCGATCTCCTCGCCCGCACCACCATCGACTGGGAGCACGCCGACGACATCGTGCTGCGGATGTGGGAGAAGCTGATGATGCTGAGCGTGCTCGCCGCGATCACGTGCCTGTTCCGCGGCAACGTGCACGAGATCATGTCGGCACCCGGCGGCCGCGAAGCGGCGGAGCAGGCGCTGCAGGCGACGGTGGCAATCGCCGCGCGCGAGGGCCATGCTCCCACGCCCGCCGCCGTCGCGCAGGCGCAGCGTCGTCTCACGGATCCCGAGGGGCGATGGAGCGCGTCGATGATGCGTGACATGGAAGGGGGGCGTCCGGTCGAGGCGGACCACGTCATCGGCTGGATCATCGAGCGGGGACGCCGGCACGGCATCACGGACCCGGTGCTGTCGCACGCCTACACCCACCTCAAGACCTACGAAACGCGCCGCGCGGAGCAGCGCCTGCCGTAGGGCTGTCTCCGGCGTCCGCAGCGGCCTGGAGAAACGGCCGGGCTGCATGCGTCTGCGTCCGCCGCGCATCTCGACGGAGCTGCGCCGCAGACTGTAGACTGCTTTCTCCATCTCGATGGTTTCCCTGCACGAACGCGCGAAGGACATCTTCCTCGCCGCCCTCGAACGACCAGCTGACGAGCGCCGTGCGTACGTCGTCGACGCCTGCGGTACGGACGCCGCGCTCGCGCGCGAAGTCGAATCGCTGCTGAAGTATCACGAGGAAACCGGACATACCAGCTTCGCGGAGACGACGACGGGGCATCCCGACGGGCAGGAACGCGGCCCCGCATCCGATGTCTTCAAGCCTGGAGACGTGTTCGCCGGCCGTTACCGGATGGTCACGCGTCTTGGCCGCGGCGGGATGGGAGACGTCTGGCGCGCCGACGATCTGATCCTCGAGACGCCGGTGGCGCTGAAGCTGATTCAGTCGACCGGACCGCAGTCGCGCGCGCAGATCCTCAACGAGGTGCGGCTCGCCCGTCAGATCACGCACCCCGCGGTGTGTCGCGTCTTCGACCTGGGCGAAGACAGCGGGATCGTGTTCTTCTCGATGGAGCTGGTGAACGGCGAGGATCTCGCCACGCTCCTGCGGCGCGTAGGACGGCTGGCGCCCGAGCGCGTGCTCGACATCGCCCGGCAGCTCTGTTCGGGGCTGGCTGCCGCGCATGCGCGAGGGGTGCTGCACCGCGATCTGAAACCGGCCAACATCCTGATCGACAACCACGGCCGCGCGATCATCACCGACTTCGGCATCGCGATCCCGCGCGAGGACGGCGTGCAGCCGACGTTGATCGGCACGCCCGGCTACATGGCGCCCGAGCAGCTGACGCCCGGCGCCACGCTGACCGAGTGCACCGACGTCTACGCCCTCGGCCTGATTCTCTACGAGCTCGTCGTCGGGCAGCATCCGTTCAACAACCGGCTGACGCGAGCGGCCGAACCGCCCACGCCCTCGTCGCGGGTCACCGGCGTGGATCCGCGTCTCGAGCGGGTGATCCTGCAGGCGTTGAAGGTCGATCCGCGGGAGCGGCCCGCGTCGGCGCAGGCGATGGCCGGGTCGCTTGCCGATTCGGCGCCGGTCTACGCGCCGGCGCCCGCGGCCGCGAGGAGCCGCGGATGGACGATGGCCGGCGGCGTCGTGCTGGTGGCGATGCTCGTGGCCGCGTTCGTGGCGATCTTCATACGGCAGGAGACCGGCGGCACGCTGACCGAGCAGGACACGATCGTCCTCGCCGATTTCGCCAACACCACCGGCGATCCGGTGTTCGACGGCGCACTGAAAGTGGCGCTGGCCGTCGCGCTCGAGCAGTCGCCCTTTCTGAAGGTCTTTCCCGACGAGCGGATGCGCGAGACGCTCCGCCTGATGGGCAGGCCGCCGGACGCGCAGGTGACGCGCGCGGTCGCCCGCGAGATCGCGCAGCGCGAACGGCTGAAAGCGCTGCTCGCCGGATCGATCGCGAGCCTCGGCCGCAACTTCGTGCTCGCGGTCGAAGCGGTCAACGCCGATACCGGCGACGTGATGGCGCGCGAGCAGGTCGAAGCGGGCAGCAAGGAAGAAGTGCTGACCGCCCTCGGAAGCGCGGCCGCGCGGCTGCGCGAGAAGCTGGGGGAGTCGCTCTCGTCGATCAAGCAGTTCGACGCGCCGCTCGCGCGCGCGACGACCTCGTCGCTCGAGGCGCTGCACGCGTACTCGCTGGCGCTCGACAACGGCAGCATCAACCCGAGGCTCGAGGCGATCCCGCACCTGCGGCGCGCGATCGAGCTCGATCCGAACTTCGCGCTGGCGATGGCGCTGCTCGCGACGGTCTATTCCAACACCGGGCAGACGAGCCTGGCGCCGGAGTTCGCGCGGAAGGCATTCGATCTGCGCGACCGCGTCAGCGAACGCGAGCGATTCTTCATCGCCTACCGCTACTACCGCGACGCGACGCAGGACTGGGCCGAGGCGCTCGAGCTGAGCCGATCGTGGACGGCGACCTACCCGCGCGAAGCGTTCGCCTTCAACAGCTTCGGACAGGCGCTGCTGCGTTTTGGCCAGTACGACGAGTCGCTCGAGCCGCTGCGCCAGGCGATCGCGCTCGATCCGAAGTTCGAGGCGCCGTACTCCAATCTGTCCGCGGCGCTCGTCGCGCTCGGCCGGTACGACGATGCGACGGCGGTGCTGCAGGAGGCGGCTGCCGCACGCATCGCCTCCTTTCCCGTGAGACGGATGAACTACCTCCTCGCGTTCGTGCGCGGCGACGAGGAGACGATGGCCCGCATGCTGGGCTCGTCGATCGGCGTGGGGCAGACCAACGCGGCGTACGGATGGCAGGCGCACGTCCTCGCGTCAGAGGGAAAGATAGCGGCCGCGCACGAGCAGTTCCAGCTCGGATCGACCGCCGCGATGCAGAGCGGCTTCCCGGAGGTCTCGGGACAGCTGCAGATCGAGGACGCCGAGATGCACGCGCTCGCGGGCGACTGCGGACAGGCGCGCGCCGAGATCGACAGCGCGCTCCAGCTGACGCGCGACAACTACTCGTTCGAGCGCGGCAGCCGGACGCTGATCCTCTGCGGCGATCTATCGCGCGCCGGCACTCTCATCAAGGAGCTGACCGACAAGTACCCGAGCGCGACGCTGACCCATCGGATCTCGATCCCGATGGCGGAGGCGGCGGCCGCGCTGCGCCGCGACGACGCGCGCGAGGCGGTCGAGCGGCTCGAGCCGGTGAAGCCCTACGATCGCGCGTCGCGGTCGGCGTTCTGGTCCGAGTACCTGCGCGGCCAGGCCTACCTGCGGCTGAAGGATCCGCAGTCGGCCATCGCGGAGTTCGCCCGCGTCCTCGAGCATCGCGGCGAGGACCCGGCGTCGTCGATCCTGCCGCTCGCGCGCCTCGAGCTCGCGCGCGCGTACGCGGTCGCCGGCGACCGCGGCAACGCACGCGCGGCGTACGACGCGTTCCTGTCCGGCTGGCAGGACGCGGATCCCGGCCTGAAGCCGCTCCTCGAGGCACGGCAGGAGCGGGCGCGATTGCGGTGACATGCGGCGCTCAGCGCCGCTGCACCGGGATGCGGCCGAGCCAGTTGAACTGCACGCCGGCGCCGCTTGCCGTCATCATCGGTTCCACGCGCACTTTGTGCTCGCGTCCGATGACGACCGTACGCCCCAGCGCGATGCCGAGCGCGGCGCCGAACGCCACGTCGCTCAGATGATGCCGCTGCATCTGCACGCGTGAGAGCGCGACGTACGAGGCAAGCGCGTAGGCAGGCAGGCCGGCACGCCAGCCGAAGTGCCGCTGCAGGACGGTGGCCGACGCGAAGCTGACGGTCGTGTGTCCCGACGGAAAGGCAAAGCCGGAGCCCTCCGGACGCCTGCGCCGGATCGCCTCCTTCATCCCCATCGTGACCCCCTGCGCGAGCAGTTCGGCGCGAAACAGATCGGCGCCGACCTGCGCCATGCGCGGCCGGCCGATGGCGCGGCCGATGCCGTAGGCCGCGGCGCTCAGCCCCAGTTGCAGCGGCGTCGACCCGAGGACCGCACCCGGCTCGAGCGGTTCGTCGAGCATGCGCGCGCCGGAAAGCGAACGTCCGACGCGCGGATCCGCCGGCAGCGTCCCGGCGGCCGCGAACGTCCCGAGCGCGAGCCATCCGACCGTCTGCTGCGAGGGGACGCGCCGCAGATCGCCCGCGGTGTCGAACAGCAGGTCGCGCCATACCGATCGTGAAGGCTGCGGGGCACGTGCGTCGACAGCTGGCAGCGGCGGCAGCGCGACGAACGAACCTGGATTCGCCAGCTCCTGTGCGGCGGCTGGCGTCGCGGCGGTCGCCAGCCCCGCGAAGAGCAGCCCGGCGATCTGCCGCGACAACGCGCGTGTGCTCATGTGGATCTCCGGTCGAGTGGCGCGCGCGGCAGCTATTCGCGCTCCGGCATCCGCTCGAAGCCGACCAGCTGCCAGCTTCCAGCACGATACCGGAAATAGGCGTCGACCGGATCCGTCCACGACGCGTAGCCCGATCCGCTGCTCGCCAGGGCGACCTTCACGATGCTGCCGTCGAGCATCGGCAACCGATCCGGCGCCTGCATCTGCGTATCGGGGGAGTCGCTGGTGCCGACGTGCTGCGTGCCGCCGGTCGCGTTGTCGAAGATCGACCAGACGGCATGGTACCGACGCGGCGCGCGCGCCACGTCGGCGTCGACCGCCGCGTTCCGGAACGTCAGGCGCCCGTCGCGGTCGAGCGCCGGCTGCTCGATCGGGTTGATCGCGGTGAGGTAGACGCGCGCGATCGCGTCGCGCCGCTCGGCCAGGGCGCGGACGAGGAACGCCTCCGACTTCGGATCGTGGAGCTCGCCCGCCTTCACCGCGGCGCCGATCATGTCGGTGCTCAGCGCCACGAGCTTTCGCGCCGCCCAGAAGCGATCGTCGGCGCGCGCGTGCAGGAACGCCTGGTTTGGCACGCGCGGTCGCCAGGCGCGCGGGTCGAAGTCGCTGTTGTCTCGCTGCAGCCTGCCGATCGAAGACGACTCGTAGTAGGCGGCGCTCTGGAGGCGCGGCCGCGCGAAGCCGAACGCGATCATCTGCCGGCCGGTCAGCTTCGGCTCCACGAGATACTGCGTGCCGGCCCATGGGTCGGCCGGTCCGATGCCGCCGCTGCCGAGCGAGGAGCCGAAGTCGATCAGGTTGTGCCTGACGTACGAGCGGTCGTTTTCCGTCACGAGCGTGTCGAGCGAGTTGATGGCTTTCGCATCGACATGATTCAGCCAGGCGGCGAACACGCCGTAGCCGCGAAGCTCGCGCCGGTGCTCGTGCGGGACGATGTCGTTCGGATCGTCCGGCCGGGTGCCGTAGAAGCGGATGCGCCCGACCGGCGTGCCGTCGAGTGCACGGCTGGCGACGACCCTGTAGGAGCCGTCCGGCTCGCGATCGGCCCGCTCGAGCAGGCGATCGACATCACCCGCGCGCATGCGGCGCGCCTCGCCGCCCGCGGGGGTGAACTTCGCCGACTCGCCGATGACCAGCTGCTCGCGGCGGAAACGCGCGATGTGGTTTTCCGGGACGTTGTAGCCGAGCGCCCACATCAGCTTCGTGACCGCCACCTCCGTCCCGGTCGACATGCCGCGGTAGCCGCGCGGGTCGAACTTCAGGAACCAGCGCTGGCCGGTTTCGTCCTTGACGGTGAACCCCGGCGTGACGCCGTCGCTCTTGGACGACGTGATCGTCCAGCGTCCGCGGGCAGGGCCGGTCGTGCGGTCCGGGCCGAGGCCGACCTCCTCCGGCGTCAGCGGCAGCCGACCAATCCGATTGGTGTACCAACTGGAGTCGGGCACTTCGTCGACGCTGTTGACGTTCTTCGCGCGCACCAGCTCGGGATCCTTCGAGCCGAGCACGAGGTTCGTGGCGAGGTCGGTCACCAGATCGACCTCGAGCGGCTGGATGCCTGCGGCGTTCTCGCTGTCGCGCTCCACCCACACCGGGTCATCGTCGAAGAAGCGAGGGGTCGCGGCCGACCCGAGTGTCGAGAGCGCCGCGGCAATGGCGGCTCCTGCGGCAACGGCGGCGCCGAGACGGGTCCAATTGGTGCTCATGAGTGCAGCTCCTTCAATCTTCAGAAGCTCGGGCCGAACGAAACCAGCAGCCCGAACCCTTCCTGGGAGCGGGCCAGTTCGAGGCGCGTGACGGTGGCGGCCGGCGTGTGCACGTTGAAGCCGACACCGTATGACGTGCGCAGATCGCGCAGCGAGAGATCGGCGAGCCGCGATGCCACGCGGCCGGCGTCGACGAAGAGCGCCATGTCCACGAGGGGGCCGGCCATCCAGCGGTATTCGGCGCTCATCAACAGGCGATCGCGATCGCGGAAGCGCCACGACGAATAGCCGCGCAGCGCGTCGTGCCCGCCGAGCGACGGCAGCAGGAAGTACGGCACCTCCTGCGCGTCGCCGGCGAACGACGCGGACGTCGTTCCGCGCAGCGCGATGACCGCGCTCTCGTTGAACACCGGGATGAACCGCTGGAGCTCGACGTCGACGCGATTGAACGCTCGACCCGTTCCGTGCGACTGCTGGTAAGAGGAGAGCTCGACGCGATAGAGCCCGCCCCGGCGCGTGTAGCCGGGCGACGTGCGCGAATCGAGCTGCGCGAACATGCGGCTGCGGCCGTAGGTCACGTCGAGCGCCGGCGCCGACACGCCGATCTCGCCGTCAGCGGCGCTCTCCAGAAGGTCGAACCCTCCGCCCACGGACAGCAGATCCGTGGCGCGGACGGTCGCCGTCGTGCCGACGGTCGTCTCGTCGTAGCCGAACGTGCGGCGGTCCGAACGGCGCGACCCGTTGCCGAGCCCGTAGAACGCGACGCTCGGCGCGTGCAGCCGCTGCGCGTGCACGTCGACCTGCACGAGCCCATTGCCGAATTCCGGGAAGGTGACATTCGCGGCGGCAGCGCCGTAGTTGCGGATCGACCAGGCGGCGTGCGCGGCAATCGATCCCGAATCTCCGAGGCGGCGGCGGAACCCGGGGCCGACGGCAATGCCGCCCCCTTCGTAGACGCTGCCGATGAACGGATAGAACGTTGGTTTCGCCGACATCAGGCGGCTGGCGACGTAGATCCGCCGCTCGAGCGTGCTCGGCTCGTACGGATGGAGGTTCGCGGCTTTCTCGGCGCGCGCATCCGCCAGCGCCTCCGCGCGGCTGTCCTGCGCGGAGGCAGATCCGGCAACGAACAGCACCAGGGCGGCTGTTGCGACCCCTGTTCGAGCCAGCGTGGGGATCGCGACGCGCCGCGGCGACGCTCCTGGATTGAGCAGCAGCCACGCCACGCCGATCCACGCCAGCGTGAGCGCGATGTTGGCGACCGCGAACTCGCCGACGCCGAAGTGCAGGAACGACGTCCCCAGGTAGACGACCCCGGCCGACAGCACGTCGCCGGCGCGGACGAAGAAGGTATCGATGGCCTGCTTCGCCTTGTACTTCTCGTCGCGGGTCGTCGGCAGCCAGAGCAGCTGCCGCGCGGTGTTCATCATCGAGTAGTCGGCCGCGTTCTCGGCCGTCTTGATCCAGCGCACCAGACCGAAGCCTGCGCCGGCCGCGATCAGGCTGTAGCCGCCGAGCGCGATGAGCGGCAGCGCGAGCAGCACCCCCGCGAGGCCACGGAACGCGATCAGGCGCGAGGTGACGAACGCCTGCAGCACGAGCGCGGTGACGTTCACCCAGAACTGGTAATCGCCGCTGAACGCGCCGATGAAGGCCTGCCTGTCGAAGCCTGGCGTCGACTCCGCCAGCGCCGCCACGTGCGTCGTCAGCATCCGCGCGACCACGTATTCGCCGGTCGTGTTGACGACGTTCAGCAGGACGACGAGGGCGGCGATCAGGCGAAGGTACCGGCTCTGCATCACCAGCGCGAAGCCGCCCGACGGAGCGAGCGGCTCGCGCCCCGCGTCGTGCGACCGGATGGCGACGCGCCGGTTCAGCGCGAGGTAGATGACCGCCGTGGCCATCAGCAGCGACGCGGAGAGCTGCAGGATCACCTGCGGCGGAAGGCCCGCGCGGAAGAGGCGCGCCGCGACGAGCGAGCCGAGCGGCGCCCCCGCCGTCATGCCGATCATGATCACCGGGAAGAGCCGGTCGCCCGTGTCCTTGCGGTAGATGTCGTTGGCGAACGACCAGAACTGCGCGACGAGCGAGATGTTGAAGATGCCGACCCAGACGAAGAACGCCACGCCGACGTAGGGCACGCGTGCCGTGACGGCCGCCGCGAACAGCTCGATGCATGCCACGAAGAACAGCGTGACCGAGACGATCAGCGTCGTGCGCCCGACGCGCGAGGCGACGAACCCGTACACGGGCACGAACAGGATGAGCAGGAGCGCCTGGCCCGCGGCGGCATACGAGCGCACCTCGGCGCCGCCTCCGAGCAGGATGAGCGGCTCGCGCACCGTCTTGATGACCGAGTAGCAGACCAGCAGGAGGAAGACGTTGACGAGCATCAGCATCGCCGTCACCCCCTCGCCGGCGCGGACGTCTGCGAACAGCGCGAGCGCACGATCCGCCGGCGATCGGCGGGCGCGCGGAGTCTGGATCCCGGTGGCTTCAGTCATGTCAACTCCTCGTGCAGCGGATACATGGAGGAACGCGACAGACGAAACGGAACACCGCAGGCACGCGTCCTCCGGCTCCAGCCGGGCTCAGACGACGGCGGTCGCCGGCGACGACGCGTCGCGCGTGCGCAGCTCTTCGAGGTTCATGAGGATCGAGCGATGCGAGTGCAGCAGTGCCGCGCACGCGTCGTCGCGGCTGCGCGTCGAGCGCGGCGCGCGCGGCCGGGCCTGCAGGAACGGCCACAGCCGCAGCTTGATGGCGCCCGGCAGCACGGAGTCGAGGTACTCCAGCGCCGTGCCGCGCAGCTGCTCGTCGCTCGTCTGCAGGCCGCGGAAGGCGAGCTGGACCGCCTCGCGCGGCAGGACCAGCGACAGCAGCGTGAAGACGTGCGCCAGGCTCTCGCCCGCGCGGTCGCGCACGAACGCATCCAGCGGCGAATCGCACCGCGCATCGTCGAGCAGGCGGCGCCCCTCCCAGACCGGCCGGCCGACCGTGACCTCCTTGCGGACGACGTCGAGGATGCGATCGCGGTCGACGTGCAGCAGCGGGTTGCGATCGAGAATCGACGCGAGCGAGCGGCCCGCCTGGCACCGCACGGCAAACCGGAGATCGTCGAGCACGAGCAGCAGGCCGTCGACCGCGCGCTGCGACACGCAGACCGAGAACACCCGGGCGAGCCGCCGCCGTACGGCGACGTCCTGGTTCGGATCGAGCAGCGCGTCGACGAATTGCCCGACGTGCTCTTCGGCAACCTTCTGCAGCGCGAACATCGCGTGCTGGGCGACCTGGTCCCAGGCCAGCAGCGGGATGACGTGGGGGACCAGCGGCGCCGACAGCCCCTCGTCGCGCGCGAGCACGTCGAGCACGCGCACGCGGTTGCGCGAGCGCAGCTGCTGGATGTCGAGCAGCGTGCCGTCGAGCGATCCGTGCACCGGCGCGGCGACGCTGTCCGCCGCCCGTGACGCCAGCGCTTCCCGGCGCAGCAGCGTCCGCATCAGGCTCCGCGTCGTCCGTGCGGAGGACGACGCGAGAGACGAGGCGAGACGCGCATGGTGTTCGAGTCGGGTCTGGAGCGAATCGACGTAGCCGCGATTGAGCCGGCTCGCCGCGACGATCGCGGCAACCGAGCACGAAGCGGCGAGGACGAGGATCGCGTCGGCGTGAGCGGCTGGAACGAGCATGAGCGCGATACGCACGAGCGCCCCGCCGGTCGCATCGCCGAGACGATCGAACGCGACGTCGACGAGCGGTTTGGCCGCGCGCTTCTGCTCCGCGGAAATCGGCGTGTAGAACAGCTCGTAGCCGGCGCGGAACCAGGAGCTCCTGAGGATCGACTCGCCGGCGCGTGCGGCCAGCAGACTGCCGAAGCCGGGAAAGACCAGGCCGGTCAGGCTGCCGGCGAGCAGCGCGATCGACGGCGTGCTTGCCGTGGCGCCAAGACCGAGGCGATTCAGGACGGCGCGGGTGGTCGCCGTCTGCAGGATGAACGCGACGATGCTGGTGCCCGCATAGTAGAGCGCGAAGAAGCGCAGCAGGTGATCGCCGCGGCCGAAGGTGTCGACCGCCTGCGCCTTGAACAGGTAGTCGACCAGCGCCGCGCCCGTGGTGCCGAGCAGCACCAGCGTCGCGAGGTTCCTGAGATACGGCGTGTCGGCGATGATTCGCAGCCCCGAGCGGGTGGTGCCGGCGCTCGCATCGGCTGCGGCGTCCTGAGTGCCGATCCATTCCGCGGCGAGACGGCGGACGAACGCGGCGCTGAGGAACTGCAGTCCCGCGAGCGCCGGCAGAACGGCTGGCGCGCCGAGCCACGCGGCAGCACGCTCTGCGAGCAGCGCGCTCGTCAGGCCGCCAATCGTTCCCGCGCCGGCAAGCTGTCCGTATCGAAGTCTGGCGGTGTGGGGATCGAACCGCTCGCTCGCCACGAGCCAGAACCCCGACGCCAGCAGCGGTCCGGCCGCCGAGACGTGCAGGTAGAGCACGACCGCCGAACCTGTCGGTGCCGCGGAACGCAGCGTCCACTCCAGCAGGAACAGGATGCCGCTGGCGGCAAAGGACGCCGGCACGAGCGTCCGCGGCGCGATCCGCCGTGCGAGCCGGCCGTGGACGGCGACCAGGAGCAGCGACACGACGGAGGTCGCGACGAGCATGGCCGGGAGCGCGGTCACGCTGAGCGACGTCAGGAAGAGCGTGTCGCGCAGCGCCTTGCCCGCCACGAACTGCCCGGTGACCGTCGCGGCGCAGAGCATCGCGACGACGAGCCGTCCCGTCTGGCTCCACGAGGCGCGGGGTTCCATCGACTTCTAACGCGACGGCTCAGACCGAAGCCCGCATCGTCGTGCCCTGTCCCGGCCTCCAACCGCGTGCCAGTCGTGGTAGCTTGGGCGGGCATGTCCGAGAACAAGCCGGGGCCGGCGGAAGACATCTTTCCGTTGATTTACGCCGAGCTGAAGCGGGTGGCCCGCCGTTACCTCGGCCGCGAGCGGCGGAATCACACCCTGCAGCCGACCGCCCTGGTGAACGAAGCGTGGCTGCGTCTCGAGAACCAGCATGGGAGCGAGTGGCAGGGGCGTACTCATGGGCTCGCCATTGCCGCCCAGGCGATGCGCCGCCTGCTCATGGATCACGGACGCCACCAGAAGAGGCAGAAGCGCGGCGGGGGAGCGGCACCGGTCGCGCTCGACGATCTGGTCAAGGCGGCAACGACCGGAGCGGTGCCCGTCGAGGATCTGCTGACGCTCGAGGCGGCGCTCGAACGGCTCGAGGCGGTCGATCCGCGCGCCGCGCGCGTCGTCTCGCTGCGGTTCTACTCGGGGTTGTCGGCGCCGGAGGTGGCGCAGCATCTCGGCGTATCCTTGCGGACTGTCGAAGCCGACTGGACGCACGCCCGCGCGTGGCTCAAGCGCGAGATGTCAGGAGCGCCCGCGCGCGACTGAAGCGGGCGTCGCGCTTCAGTCGCGCTTTTCAGACGCATGTAGCTGCCGACCTTCAGGTCGGCCCCGGCGCGGACCTAAAGGTCCGCGGCTACACACAACTGAAAAGCGCTTCAGCCGGACGAGACAAGTGCGCGCATTTGCCGCCGGACGCGTTACAGTAACCGGCGCGGCTGCCGCCGCCGTGGCGGTTCGCCCATCTTCGAAAGTCTTCTGAGTCCTTTAGGTCTCCTGAGGAGGGGTCGAGAATGAAGACAGCCATTCTGAGAATCGTAGGCATTGCCGTCGTGCTCAGCCCGGCGATCGGCATCGCGCAGCAGCGCACCAAGCCGACGCAGGCGTACTACATCACGAAGGAAGAGATCGACACCGTGAACGCGCAGCCGGGCGTCGATCGCACGATCCGCGTGATGGACATCGGCGATCAGCACTTCTCGGTCGGGATCATCCACCGCGGTGCGACAGGCGCTGCGGCGCGCGGCGCGGCGGCCGCGGGCGGCGCGGCGGGCCGTGCTGGCGGCGCCGCGGCGGGTGCGGCGGCCGCGGGCAGAGCCGGCGGTGGCGGCCAGGCGCCGGCGACGCAGCCGTGCGGCCAGACCTCGGGCACGCCGAGCGGCGCGTCGGGCATCGCGCACGACAAGCAGACCGAGGGCTACTACATCGTCTCGGGCAGCGGCGAGATGATCACGGGCGGCGTCATCATCAACGGACGCACCTCCGCGCCCAATTCCGAGGTGACGACGACGCTGAATGGACCGTCGTGCAGCGGCCAGATCGGCGGGTCCGATATCGTGAAGCGCAACGTGAAGGTCGGCGACATCATCATCATCCCCGCCGGCGTGCCGCACGGCTGGTCGAACATCCCCGACCACGTCGACTATCTGAGCTTCCGTCCGTCGGCCGACATCCTGACGGTCGGGTACGTCCACCCGTCCCTCAAGAAGTAACGACGCACGCCGGCGCCTGCAGCGCGGGAGACCCGATCCGTTCGGCTCCCGCGCGCTCGTCGCGCGAATTCACCACGTCAGCAGGTCTTCTCTCCGATGCCGCGTAAATTCTGGCTCATGAAGTGCGAACCGGGCGCATACACGATTGACGACCTCGCGCGTGACGGGACGACGAGCTGGGAAGGGGTTCGCAACTACCAGGCGCGCAACTTCATGCGCGACGAGATGAAGGCCGGCGACGGCGTCCTGTTCTACGCGTCGAATGCCGATCCCTCCGGCGTCACCGGTCTCGCGACGATCGTCCGCGAGGGATACCCGGATCCGTTTGCGTTCAAGAGGGGCCACAAGTACTACGACGAGGAGAGCCGGCCCGAGAAGCCGACGTGGTACAGCGTCGACATCGGCTACGTCGAGACCTTTCCGCACATCGTCCCGCTCGAGACGCTGAAGCGGACGAAGGAGCTGGAGCAGATGATGGTGACGAAGAAAGGCAGCCGCCTGTCGATCCAGCCGGTCACCGCATCCGAGTTCGACGTCGTCACGCGCCTGGGACGCGCGTCGAAGTAGACGAGGGATGAAGCTCGCCGTCAGGCCCGAGAACGCGGCTGAACGGATCGCGCTGGCGCTCGGTCTGGCGCCGGTCACGCTCGTCGACACGCACATGAGCTTCCTGCGCGCGCGGACGATCATGACCGCGACGAAGCTCGGCGTGTTCGAGGCGCTCGCATCGGGACCGCTCGGCGCCGACGCGATCGCCGCGCGTTGCGGGACGGCGCCCGCGGCAACGCGTGCACTGCTGAACGCGCTGGTCGGCTCGGGATATCTGCGCTTCAGGAACGCGGCCTACGCGCTCGCGCCGGTGGCGAGAACGTGGCTGCTCGCCGGCTCGCCGCGATCGGTGCGCGACAAGGTGCTGTTCGAGTTCCACGAGTGGACGGCGGTCGAGGGGCTCGACGAGTTCGTCCGGACCGGGCGGGCGCAGGATCTGCACCAACGGGACGACGAGGAGCAGTGGAGCGCCTATCAGCGCGCGATGCGCGCGCTGTCGGGCCTTGCGGCGCCCGAAATCGTGCGGCGCAGTCCCGTGCCGGCTGGGGCGACGGCGATGCTCGACATCGGCGGCTCGCACGGTTTCATCTCGGTCGCGATGTGCCGCCGCCATCCGCAGCTGCGCGCGATCGTGCTCGATCTGCCTGCCGCGGTGAAGCAGGCGGCGCCGATCCTCGCGAAGGAGGGCATGGCCGATCGCGTGGTTCACCGTGCCGGCGACGCGCTGGCCGACGATCTCGGCGAGTCGGCATGGGACTTCATCTACATCGCGCAGCTCGTGCATCACTTCGACGAGGCGACCAACCGCGCGCTGATGCGTCGCGTCGCGCGCGCGCTCAGGCCGCGCGGGGTCGTCGCGGTCGTCGAGTTGATCCGTCCCGCGACGCCTGGCGCCGGCGGTCAGGTCGGCGCGCTGCTGGATCTGTATTTCGCGCTGACCAGCCGGTCGGGGACCTGGTCGATCGACGAGATCGTGTCGTGGCAGAAGGAGGCGGGGCTGACGCCGCTGCGGCCGATCCATCTCCGGACCGTGCCAGGCGCGGCGGAGGTCGCCGCGCGCCGCGAGTAAACGTCGCGGCGACGCCGGACTCCACATCGCGTTCAGCTCGCCGTCATCCCGTATTCCTTCAGCCGTCTGAACAGCGTCGCAGGGCCGATGCCGAGCACAGCCGTGGCCTTCGTGCGATTCCCGCCGACCGCGTCGAGCACGGCCAGGATGTGATCGCGCTCGACGTCGGCGAGCGTTCGCGTCAACGGCGCGTCCCCACCGCCCCCGGCGATGGCCGGCTGTGAGCGCCGCACGTCGTCGGGAAGATCTTCGACGTCGATCCGGGTGCCGCTCGCGAGCGCCAGCGCGCGCTCGACGACGTTCTGCAGTTCGCGGACGTTGCCGGGCCAGTGCCAGCGCAGGAGCGCATCGGCGGCAGCTGGCGTGAAGCCGGTCACCTGGAGCTTCATCCGCGACGCGGTCTCCGCCAGCACCTTGCGCGCAATCGGCAGGATGTCGTCGCGGCGGTCGCGGAGCGGTGGGATCCGGAGCTCGATGACGCGGAGCCGGTAGTAGAGATCCTGGCGGAAGCGTCCGCCCGCGATGTCGCTCGCCAGATCGCGATGGGTCGCGGCGAGCACGCGAACGTCGACGCGACGCGTGCGGTTCTCGCCGACGCGGCGGAACTCGCGCTCCTGGAGCACGCGCAGCAACGTGACCTGCAGTGGCATCGGCAGGTCTCCGATCTCGTCGAGCAGCAGCGTACCGCCGTTGGCCGACTCGAAGAGCCCGATGCGATCCTGCGTCGCGCCGGTGAACGCACCGCGGACGTGGCCGAACAGCTCGCTCTCGATGAGCGCCTCGGGAACAGCCGCGCAGTTGATGGCGACAAACGGCCTGGCCGCGCGCGCCGACTCGTCGTGGATGAAGCGCGCGAGCGCCTCCTTGCCGACTCCGCTCTCGCCGCTGATGAGCACCGTCGAATCCACTCGCGCGACGCGCCGGGCCTGATCGAGCACCCGCTCCATCGGCTCGCTCTGCGCGACGATGCCGGTGGCCGGTTCGTCGACCCTGACGCGCGCCAGCTGCCGTTTGCGCGCGGCGAGCCGCTGTTCGATCGACCGCAGCCGCTCCGTGACATCCTTCAACGCCGCGTCGAGGCAGGTGCGGTCGAAATAGCGGCGATCGGTCGTCGGGCAGTTCTGCCACTCGTCCTCGGGACGTCCGACCATCACGCAGCAGGCGTCGCCTTTGGCCACGCACTTCTCCTCGAAACAGAGGATGCGCCGGCCGGCGACGCAACTGAGATAGCCGCTCGCATACCCGGCCAGCGTCCAGCACACCGGTTCGGTCGAGGGGCCGAGCTGCGCGAGATGCTCCTGCGCCTCGTACGACTCGCGCCACGCCGCCTGCGCGAACGGCCGCGGCCCGTCGGCCGGGCCGCGCGGCGCCGGCTCGTAGATGAGGAATCCCTGGAGCTGGTGGACGCGCCCCCCCGCGAGCTGCCACTCGTGTTCCGAGTCCCACTCGAACTGCTGCCGCAGCGACTCGGCGGTGCGCCAGCCGTGCGCGTAGCCGAACCGGGTGAGGATGCCGCGCGCCGTTTCGAGGCCAAGGGTCTCGACCAGCTCGCGCCGCAGCAGGCCGAGCGCGACTGTGTTGAGCAGAAGCGCGCGATCGCCGGCGAACCGGATGATCCCCCCCTTCGGCTCGAAGTCGAGCATCTCGCGCAGATCGAGATCGGTTGCCCTCATCGTCTCAGTATGCATCATTGTGATTCATATGGCTATCGAAATGATTGAATCGATATGTGTATCATCAGGAGAGATCTCCGGCGGACGGCTTTCTTTTCATCGACTTGCGATGGACCATGCAAATGGCGCGACAGTTGCCAGAGATCGGGTCTCAGAACGGATTTATTTTTCAGGAGAGTGACATCATGGCGACATCGGCGGCAGGCGCAGTTCGCACGTTCCAGATCGACAAGGCGCATTCGGAGCTCACCTTCCAGGTGCGTCATCTCATCACCAAGGTGCGCGGACGGTTCTCCGACTTCAGCGGCACGATCACGTTCGACGCTCAGGATCCGTCGCGGTCGACGGTCGAGATCGAGATCCGCGCGGCGAGCATCGACACGGCGGAGCCGAATCGCGACGCGCATCTGCGCTCGGACGACTTCTTCGCCGCGGATACCTACCCGACGCTGACCTTCAAGAGCACGAAGGTCACGCCGCGGTCCACGGAGGCGTACGACGTGGAAGGCGACCTCACGATTCGGGGCGTCACCCGGCACATCACCGTTCCGGTCACCTACCTTGGCGCGGCCAAGGATCCGTGGGGGCAGGACAAGGTCGCCTTCGAAGGCGAGACGACGATCAACCGGAAGGACTTCGGGCTGAACTGGAATGCCGCGATCGAGACCGGCGGATTCCTGGTCGGCGACGAGGTGAAGATCGCCTGCTCGATCCAGGCCGCGTAACCGGCGCACGCCGTTCTTCACGCCGCTCGGCTCAGCAGGAGCGCGGCGTTTCTCTCTGTGTGACGCCGTGTCTGCCGCGCTGTAGACTGGTTGCGCGATGACCGGCCCGTCTGTCCCGCTCTCGATGCTGGCGACCCGGGACGTGCCCTACGAATGGCACGACGCGGTCGCCATCGTCGCTCAGCTCGTCGGACAGGTGCGGGCGGAGGTGCCGTCGGCCCAGGGGCGGGTACCCGATCTTCGCGGGATCGCCATCGAGTCGAACGGCACGCTGACGCTGACGATGCTGCCGGACCCGGGCCACTCGATGCCCGGGATGCCAGGCGCCGCGCAAATCCTCCAGCAGCTGCTGAGCGGCAAGGAGCAGCCGGCGCAGCTTCGCCTCTTCGGCATGCAGATGGCGACGGCCGAACCGCCGCCGACGCTCGACCTGTTTGCCGAGGAGCTCGCCAAGTGGGAGCGGCCGAACCGGCAGGCGAAGCTCACGTCGCTTTACCTGCGGTGCCTCGATCAGATCGGGCCGGCGGCGCTGTCCGAAGAGGCCAAGGCGCGCGAAGAGCGCATCGGCGCGGCACGCGCCGCGGCTGAAGCGGCGGCTGTCCCGAAGCCGAAACCGAAACCGACGCCCAAAGCCGTGGTCCGCACGGTGTGGACGCCCCGTTCGATTGGCGTGATGGCCGCTTTCGGCATCGTCGTTGCCGTCGGCGCGGCCTGGATCGCGAGCGGCGGACCGATTCCGTTCCTGTCCGCCGACTCGACCTCCTCGGTCCAGGAGATGGCGCCGCAGGAGAGCGTCTCCGCGACTTCCGGACGGAGGGTCGACATCGAGCTTCCATCGGAGCCGCTGCCGCCGCCTCCTCCGGAGCCGATTCCGCCGCCGCCAAAGCCGGCCCGTGCGGCTGCGCGGACCTCGCCGATGGTCACGCGCGCGCAGCAGCAGCTCGATCGCGCGCGCTCGCTCTTCGAGCAGCGGGCGTACTCGGCTGCCACCGCGCGCACCGACGACGTCCTGCGCATCCTCACCCCCGAGAGCTCGCCGCAGGCGGAGGAACTGCGACAGACTGCGCGCAGCCTCGCCGAGGTCGCGCACGCCGCCGTCATCGAGGAAGTGGCGATTGCCGGTCGTGAGTATCACAGCGGCGATCCCGGCGTCGTCGAGCCGGTCCCGTTGTCCAACCTGCCGCGTCCGCCTGCCGCGGGGACGCCGCCCGAGCGGCTGCAGGTACTCGAGATACACGTCAACGTGGACGGGACGGTCGAATCGGCGACGCTCGTGATGAATCGCCCGACGTTTCGCAACGCCTGGTGGACGTCGGCTGCGAAGACGTGGCACTTCCAGCCTGCGATGAAGGATGGCCGGCCGGTGCGCTTCGTGATGCGGCTCGTCCTCGACGATCTCGGCAGCCCCTGACGCGAAGCGCGCGCTACGGGCGCGTCTGCGCGAGCCCCTCGCGCGCGGCAGTCGAATCGGGCGTCAGCCAGAGCGCTTCGGCGAAGTAGTTCCTCGCCTCCGATTGGTGTCCCGCCGCGAGCGCCAGCAGACCGAGGTTCGTGTAGGCGGTGCTGTCGTGCGGATCGAAACGGAGCGACGTTTCGAAGGCGCGCGCTGCCGCGTCGGCCTCTCCCAGCTTCGTGTGCGCGGCGCCGGCGATATCGTACGCGGCGGCGTAGGTCGAGTCGGCGGCGATCGCCTGTTGCGCCTCGTCGAGCGCCACCTTCGCGTTGCCCTGCAGGAAGGCGAGAACGCTCGCGTAGTAGTGTGTGCCCGCGCCGTCCGGCGCGGCTTCGCGCAGCGCCTGCACGACGGTCTCGAGCTGCGCACGATCCTCCGCGTCGGCCAGCAGCGCCGCCAGCTGCTCGCAGGCGGCCACCGCCATCGGGCGTGCCGCACACGCGGTGCGTGCCGTCTCCAGGGCGTCGGGCCCGAAACCGGCGGCGGCGAGCAGCTTCGAGATCGCGACCTGCGCGTCGGCGCTGTTCTTCTCCGCCGTCAGCGACTTGACCCATGACAGCGCGTCCTGGGCGCGGCCGGTGAGGATGGCGGTCCGCGTGAACCCGGCCAGCGCGTCGCGGTCGAGCGGGTCGCGCTGCAGCGCGTTCACGTAGTCGTCGTACGCAATCGAGTACGCGTCGGACTTCGCCATCATCTCGGCACGCCGACGCCACTCGGCCGCGGTTGCGTTCGCCTTGCGGTCGCGCACGAGCGCCGGAGCGCTGTCGGGATCCGCCACGGCGGCAAACGAGGCGTCGACGTCCGCGGCGCTCGAGCGGTGCAGCTGCCGCGGCGCCGAGAACTCCAGCCGCATCCGGTCATCGTCGAGGATGTCGGCGCCTGCCCCGTACCGCGCGAGCTCCGTCGGTCCGGCGGTGAAGAGCGACAGCACCGAGAACGGCTCCATCGCGCCGACCTCGGCGAGGTTCGCCGCCGCGCGTGCGCGTCCCCAGTTGGCGTCGATGTTGGCGAGCCGCGGAACGATCGAATCGGTCGACGCGACCATCAGGACGTCGTTGTCGTTGACCATCCAGGCGGTGCCGTTCGGGAACACCGAGGTGAAGGTGGCGACGATCGAGCGGAGATCGTCCTCGCTGATCGTGTAGGTGTGCGCCCACTGGCAGATGATCCCGCCCGGCGCGAGCCGCGCCTTCGCCCCCTCGAAGAACTCGCGCGTGAAGAGCGCCGCGACGCCGGCAATCCACGGATTGGACGGTTCCGAGATGATGACGTCGTACTGCTGCCGCGAGAGCAGCAGGTGCGAGCGGCCGTCGCCGACGATCAGGTGCGTCCGGGGATCGGCGAGCGCGTCGTGGTTCTCCGCTTCGAAGAAGCGTGACGCCTCGACCACCTCCGGCGAGATCTCGACGACGTCGGCGCGCTCCACCGGATGACTGAGCGCCGCGCCGAGCGTCACGCCGCTGCCGAGGCCGACGATCGCGACGCGGCGCGGCGACGGGTGCATGAGGAGCGGCAGATGGGCGACGAGCTTCTGCGTCAGCATGTCGCTCCGGTTCGACGCGTCGGTCTTTCCGTCCACCGCGAGCGTCGTCGTGCCGGTGAGGCGCTTGACCGAGACGGTCGCCGGCGCACCGTCCTTGTAGTACAGCAGCGTGCCCGCTTTCAGCTGCGTCTCCAGGTCGAGCGTCTTCGGCACGAACGGGGCGTAGAGATAGACGCCGCTCGCGAGGAGCTCGCGATCCCACGAGGGGGCGAGGACGAGCGCGGCCACCGCGGTGACGGCGACGGCGTATCCGGCGTTCCGCGTGCGCGGTCGCACGTCTGCGAGCGTGTAGATGATCGTCATGGCCGCCACCAGCACGAAGGCGGCAAACGCGAGCGTCGTCGGAAGGCCGAGCCACGGAATCAGCAGGAATCCCGCGGCGAGCGTTCCGGAAACCGATCCGATCGTGTTGACGGCGTATACGAGGCCGAAGCGGCGCGCCGGAGAATGCGCCGGGTCGCCCGCGAGCGACAGGGCGAGCGGGAACGCCGCGCCCATGCAGATGGCCGTCGGCAGGATCAGCAGCGACGTCAGCAGCATCCCTTCGCGGAGAAGCGCGTTGAACGAGTCGGGCGCCTGCGCCACGGCGTGCGCAACCGTCCGCGGCACGAAGCCGCCGGCGAGCGCCGAGGTCGCGACGATCGTGATGGCGCCGAGGCCGAGGACGATGGCGAGCGCGCCGGCCGGTGACCAGCGTGTGGTCCTGCCGATGGCCCACGTCGCGAGGGCCGATCCGATGGCGACGCCGGCGACGACCGCCGCCAGCGTCGCCGCGAACGCATAGGTGGTCGGTCCGAGGACGAGCGCGAGGATCCGGGTCCAGGCGATTTCGTGCACGAGCGCCGCAAACCCCGACATGCCGAGCACCGCGATCGCGAGCCCTGGCTGTGCCCGTGACGGAGTGTCCGGCTCCGCCGTCGCGCGGAGTGCTCTGGCGGACCCGGTGTGTCGATCTGTCGTGGCGTCCGGCTTCAGCCGGACCTGTCGATCTGTCGTGGTGTCCGCCTTCAGCCGGACGTGTCGATCTGTCGTAGTGTCCGGCTTCAGCCGGACGTGTCGCTCTGCCGTAGCGTCCGGCTCTGCCGTCGTCCGGAGCGCTTCGGCGGACCTGCCGCGCACGCTCACCAGCAGCGCGAGCGTGGCGGCAACCGCGCTGGCGGCCATCCCGACATGCGTCGTCCCGGAGATGCCGATGGCCGGGATGAGGGTAAAGCCGGCGAGCAGCGATCCGACGGCGGCGCCCACGGTGTTCACGGCGTACAGGGCGCTGCTGACGCGCGCCGGGTTAGCGGAGCGGTGCGCGCACCACCGCACGGCCATCGGGAAGGTGGCGCCGAGGGCGGCAGCCGGGAGGAACACCAGCGCGAGGCACGACACGACGCGAACGGCCGGAAAGAGCAATCCTGGCGTGGCATCGGCATAGGCCCACCGAAGGAGCGGCGTGAGCGCGCGCAGCTCGAACGGCAGCAGCAGCGCGAACACGATGACGAGCAGCTCGAGCCCGGCATACACGTGGAGCGACCGATCTGGCCGCAGCTTCGACGCCACCACGCCTCCGCCCGCGGCACCAGCCGCCAGGCCGCCAAGGAACGCCGCGACGACGGCGCTCGCCGCGGCCGTGGTGTGGCCGATGTAGAGCGTGAGCAGGCGCGTCCAGCTGACCTCGTAGACGAGGCCCGCAAGACCGGAGCAGGTGTAGGCGAGAAGAAACAGCAGCGACACGGAGTCTCAGTTTACCCAGAGAGAATCGGGGCAGGGTGCTGGGCGAGGGTGCAGGGTGCTAGGTGCAGGGTGCGGGGTGCTGGGCGGGGGTGCAGGGTGCAGGATGGGGTGCAAGGTGCTGGGTGCTGGTGCGGGTGCAGAGTGCGGGGTGCAAGGTGCAGGGTGCGGGACTGGGGTGCAGGGTGCTAGGTGCAAGGTGCTGAGTGCAGGACGGGGTGTGGAGTTGAGGCGCCAGGCATCTGCCTCGATCCACTCGTCCTGCTGCAGGAGCGGGTTGTCGACATGCGCAGCCGATGTGCACCGATGTCCGAGTGGCCGATAAGGTGATTCGACGACGACGCGAGCCCATGTCGACGACCGCCTGCCCGCGCTGCGGGAAACCGCTCCAACGCATCCGCCGGACGCTTGCCGGCCGGATTCTCTTCAGACGTGTGCTGCGCTGCACGGCGTGCAACGCGGGGGTACGCGTGTGGCGGCAGCCGTTCGAGGCGACGCGGACGTTCGTGTCGTCGCGCTACACGCGCTGCGTGCAATGCGGCAGTCCAGGTGTCCGGAGGCTGCCGTCCCGCGATCGGATCGATCGGATGTCGTCGCACCCGATCTGCCTGCTGCTCGCGCTGACCTTCGCGCCGATCTACCACTGCAACCCGTGCCGGCTGCAGTACCGCGACTGGCGGCCGCTGGCGCAGCACGACGACGGACAACCCGGGCGCTGAGTCGGCGAACCACGGCGACGCTTGGGCGGTGCGCGCGAGCGCGAACGTCCGCGGCGGCGCCGCTGCCGCATCACAGTGCAGAGTGCAGAGTGCAGAGTGCAGAGTTCCTCCGGTAATTCTGCATTCTGCACTCTGCACTCTGCACTCTGCCCTGTCCGACCCTGTCTTACGCGCGGCCGGCGAACTCGCGCGTCTCGGTGTGGACCTTCACCTTCTCTCCCTCCTTGATGAAGAGAGGCACGCGGATCTGCAGGCCGGTCTCGAGCGTCGCGTTCTTCGTGACCCCGCCGCTGGCGGTGTCGCCGCGCACGCCAGGCTCGGTGTCGGTGACCGTCAGCTCGACGTGCGGCGGGAGCTGCAGGCCGATCGGGTTGCCGTTGTATTTCAGCACCTGGACGATGACGTTGTCGACGAGGAGGAGGCGATCGTCGCCGAGGACGTCGGCTCGGAGGGTCAACGTCTCGTACGAGTCCTGGTCCATGAAGTGATAGCCGTCGGTGTCCGCGTACAGGTACGACGCGTTCACCTGGACCAGGTCCGGTTCGCCGAACTTGTCGCCCGCCTTGAACGTCCGGTCGAAGACGGCGCGGGTGATCAGGTTGCGCATCTTGACGCGCACGAGCGTTTGCCCGCCGCGCGCCGTCGGGCGTGAAATCTCCACGTCGAGGCAGTGATACGGAGCGTTCTCGAACTCGAAGAACATCTTCCGCTTGATGTCGATGGCTTCAATGAGCGCTGGCATGTGGACGCTCATTGTAATTGGCGAGCCGCCCCGGCGCCCATCGCGCGACGCCGGGAGCCGCGCGGATCAGCCTCGACCCCCGCATCCGGGACGATCGGTCGCCACGTCACCAGGCCGGAAGCTCCTCTCAGTCCGCCGAGTGGTCCTGCCGGCGCACGTCGTTGGCCGCCTCCTGCGCCGCGCGGTCGAACTCGTCGCCGCCAACCGCATCGCCGGGATTGGGCGGCACGCCGACGTCGCTCGGCCGGACGTCCTTCCCACCGTGCGCCGCCTCGTCGTACCCCTCCTTCTGGGTCTTCGTGACCGGATACTCCTGTCCGCCTCTGTGCATCGTGTCGTCAGTCATGCCATGACGCGGTGCATACCGTTCGCCAAATCACCAAATCACCAAATCACCAAATCGCCAAATCCTCAAATCGTCAAATCCGTTGAGTTACCCTGTAGAGATGTTCCAACGCACTGACGACCTCCGTATCACCGAGGTCCGGCCGCTGATTCCTCCGGCCATCCTGATCGAAGAAATTCCCGTCAGCGAGCGAGCCTCGAACGTCATTGCCGACGCTCGGGCTGCCGTTGCCGAGATCCTCGCCGGGCGCGATCCGCGCTTCGTGGTGATCGCCGGGCCCTGCTCGATTCATGACACCCGGGCCGCGCTCGAGTACGCCGAGCGGCTCAAAGCGCTCGCGGATCGATACGCCGGCCACCTGCTCGTGCTCATGCGCAGCTACTTCGAGAAACCGCGCACCTCCGTCGGCTGGAAGGGGCTCATCAACGATCCCGATCTCGACGAGAGTTACCACATCAACAAAGGGCTGCGGCTGGCCCGCCGGCTCCTGCTCGACGTCAACGATCTCGGCCTGCCGACGGCGTCCGAGTTCCTCGACGTCCAGATTCCGCAGCACATCGCGGATCTGACGTCGTGGGTCGCCATCGGCGCCCGCACCACCGAGAGCCAGGTTCACCGCGAGCTCGCGTCAGGACTGTCGATGCCCGTGGGCTTCAAGAACGGCACCGACGGCAGCACGCAGACCGCGGTCGACGCCGTCCTGGCCGCGCGGTCGCCCCACTGGTTCCCGTCGGTCACCAAGGAGGGGGTCTCGGCCATCTTCCACACGACCGGCAACGAGAGCTGCCACGTGATCCTGCGCGGCGGCTCGCGCACCGGCCCGAACTTCGACGCCCCGCACGTCGGCGACGTCTGCGCGAAGCTGCACGCCCGCAGCCTTCCCGACATGGTGATGATCGACTGTTCGCACGGCAACAGCGAGAAGGACCATCGCAAGCAGAAGGTCGCGGCGGCTTCGATCTGCGAACAGGTCGGCTCCGGCTCGTGGCACATCTTCGGCACGATGCTGGAGAGCAACCTCGTCGAGGGGCGCCAGGACTACGTCCCGGGCAAGGCGGCGGTCTACGGACAGAGCATCACCGACGCCTGCATCTCCATCGAGCAGACCGAGCCGCTGCTCGAGCAGTTCGCGACGGCCCAGCAGAAGCGGGGCACGAAGAAGACGCAGTGATCGGCGAACCTGGGGGCTCGACGGCGGACGACCGCGCGGACAGGGAGCACGCGCGGCCGGCTACGTCGAACGCAACCACGCGATCCCGGCGATGACGAGGACGATCGCGGCGACGCGCGAGACCGAGTAGCTCTCGTTCAGCACGACGGTGCTGAGCGCGACGGCGGCAACCGCCTCCATCCCGAGCACGAGCACGTACGAGACGCCCATGTCCGCCCGCCGCATGCCGATCGCCTGCAGCACGGCGCCCGCCATGAACAGCGCGAGGAAGGCGAGCGACGGCAGGAGCCTGGTGACGCCGTCCGACTGTTTCATGAACAGCCCGCCGACCGCGTACAGGATCGACGCACAGGCGAGCCACCACGTCATGGCCGCGTCGTGATCCGCGTGTCGGTGTAGCCGGCCTGCGTCAACGCCTCCTGTGCCGCCTGTGCCGCGTCGCGCGTGGCGAACGGCCCGGCCATCACCTGCTGCCACGTGCCGGTCGAGTCGATCCGCACCGACGCCGGAATCTGCAGCGCCTTCAGCGACGTGACCACCTCGGATGCGCGCGCCTCGGTCCGGAACGCCGCCACCGCAATCTCGAACCGCTCCGCTCCCGCATCGACCTCCGGCGATGACGGCGGGGTGGAGGATGAGGATGCAGCGACGCCTGCATCACCGCCAGCGATCGGCGGACGCGCCGCGCTGCTTCCACCAGGGGCGTCGGCCGGCTCCGCGGCCGTTCCCGAATCCTGCGACGGTTGTGGAGGACGCGGCTCGCTCGCCGCGGCCGCCGGCGCGGAGGCTGTCGATCCCGTTTGCGGCGGCGGTTGACGCTGTGACCCAGACGTCGCCCACCACCCGACAGCGGCCACGGCGGCGACGGTTGCCGCGATGCCGACCGTCGCGGCGGGAAGGCGGCGCCGGCCAGGCAGCGGCACGGGAGGGACGTCGAGCGCCAGCCGTGCGGCCGCCGCTCGGACCGCATCGGCGTCGACCGTACGCGACTGCCGTTCGTACGCGACGTCCAGCGTGCGGTCGCAGAGCGTGTTCACCACTCGCGGCATCCCTTCGGAGATCGTCGCGACGAGCGCCACCGCCTCCGGCGAGAACCGGACCAGCTGCGGCGGCTCGCCGGACGTCGTCCCGGCGCTCCCGGCCAGCGTGTCGGGCGAGGCGGCGACGGTCAGACGGCGCTCGATGTAGTCGCCGACTTCGGTCTCCGACAGCGGATGCAGCTGACAGCGGCGGGCGACGCGCTGATTGAGCTGGCGCATGTCGGGACGCCGCAGGATCTCCTCGAGCTCCGGCTGGCCGACGAGCACGATCTGCAGCAGCTTCGCCTGGTCGGTCTCGAAATTCGACAGCAGCCGGATCTCCTCGAGCACGCGCGCGTTGAGGCGCTGCGCCTCGTCGATCATGATCACCGCGTGCGCCTGCAGCGGAATCAGCGACGCCAGGAACCGCTGCAGCGTCGAGACGAACTGGTGCCGCGTCACTTCGGACAGCGGTCCTGTCTTCGGCGCGTCGACGCCGTTCATGATGCCGAAATCGGTCAGCACCTGGCGCAGCAGGTCCTCGACCTCGAGCCCGGGATCCAGGATCACCGACAGGAACGTCCGCGGCTCGAAGCTCTCGAGCATCGATCGGCACAGCATCGTCTTGCCGCTGCCAATCGGACCGGTGACGACGACGAGCCCTTCGCGGCGCTCGAGGGCGGCGGTGACCTGCTCCAGCGCGTGCGTGTGCGATCGGCTGTGATAGGCGAACCGCAGGTCCGGCGTCAGGCTGAAGGGGCGGGCCGACAGGCCGAAGAACTTCTCGGCCGGGCTCGGTTCGATCTGAGGAGGCTGCACGGTGGACGTCAGAAGTGGGTCCTCATTCTACGCTCGACGCGGCTCCCGTTGCGGGGCGTGTCGTCGCGGCCGCTAGGTGCGAGCCTCGGCGCGCCTGGCGATCGGCGGCAGGCAGAAGGGCTTTCGCAGCCGCTCGTACGAGATGCCGAAGAGGGCCGCTCCCGTCACGGCGCCGGCGAGCGCGGCCAGCGCGTAGATTTTCCCTTCGCCGATGTTCACGAGGATGGGTCCGGGACACATACCGGTGATCGACCACCCGATGCCGAACAGGACGCTGCCGACGATCGTGCCGCGGTGCATCGGTTTCAGATCGATGACCATCCGTTCGCCCGAGAGCGTCCGTCCCCAACGCTTGATCGCCCACAGCCCCGGCGCGGTGATCAGCACGGCGGTCCCGATGATTCCGTACAGCTGGAACCGTTCGAACAGGAACATCCCCTGGATGTAGTCGTAGTCGGCTGCGCCGGAACGGCTCAGGACGAAGCCGAAGACGGTTCCGAGCGCGAGATACACGAGGCTCACATCCGCTCCGATCAGTGAAGGACGACGCGGTAGATCAGGTTCGTCGTGACGATGCCGGCCGCCATGAACGAACAGGTCGCGATGAAGCTCGGAAGCTCGAAGTTCGAGTTGCCGAAAATCCCGTGGCCGCTGGTGCATCCGTTTGCGAGGCGGGTGCCGAACCCGACGAACAGGCCGCCGACGAACATCCACGCGAGCTTGCCCGCGGGGCCGAGCGCCAGCGTCCGATCGAGCATCCCGAGCGCCCACGTTGCGGTCCACTCGCCGCCCAGCAGCGCCGAGAGGAAGCCGCCGCCGAGCATGCCGACGAGGAACGGCAATCGCCACGTGCGGCCGTTCGTCACCGCGCCGCGCCGGAAGTACGGGCGCTCGAGGACGAGGCTGCAGATGTCTTCGAGGCCGCTGGACACGCCGAGGCGGCGGTTCGCGACAAACAGCAGCGTGAGCGTGACGAGCGCGATGACCGCGCCGGCGAGCGCCCAGTGGATCGGCTGGAGACCGTGCAGGATGAGCGGCATGGGGACCCTACGGCGTGGCCGGCTTGAGACGCACTTCGATGATCCTGGCGTACGCGATCGGCTTGCCGTCCTTGGTCGCCGGCTTGAACCGCCAGGTGTACGCCATGCGCAGCAGCTCCGGATCGTACTGCGGATGCACCGTCGCGCGCATCGCCGCTTCGCTGACGGCGCCGCGCGGATCGATGACGACCTCGATCAGGCCGTCGAATTCACGAAGGCGATCGACGCCGGCCGCCGGCGGAATCCATCGCGGCAGCGGCTGCGAGATCGCGATCGGCGGCATCACGCCCGGATCGCCTTCGCGGGCGGGACGCAGCGGCGTCGGTTCGGGCGGCTCCAGCGTCGACGGCTCTTCCCTGTGCGGTTCGGATGTGTCGCGCACGGGCGGTGCCGCAGCAGCCGGCGGCGGAGCGGAAACAGCGGCTGCCACCGCGACAGGCGCTGGAGCGGCCTCCACGGACGCCGGGGCCGTAGTGGGCGCCGCAGCGGCCACACGGAGCAGGTCGCGGAATCCCTCGGCCAACACTCGCAGGTCGGCAGTGGCGGCTCTGTCGACGTCGGGATCGTCGAGCAGCGTCACGACACGTTCGAACAGGCCGGCGGCCGACGGATCCTTGCGATCGAAGGCGGCCTTGGCGGCCGCGTATTCCCGGCGCGCGACGTCGGGCAGCACCCTGCCGCGCGCGCGGCGAAACAGGTCGCGGATGCGCGGCGACGCCATCTCGTCGGACGGCATGTAGAAGGGATCGTCCGAGACGATGGACGCCGCGGTCCTGGCGGCATCGTCGAGCCTGCCGAGCGCGACGAGGCAGAACACCTGGTAGGCGCCGATCTCGCTCCGCTCGGCCGCGGCCGTGCTCTTCAGCCGGCCGAGCACGTTCAGCGACTGTTCGTACTCGGCGTCGAGGTACAGCTTCCGCGCCTGGTCGAGCGTCGACTGCGCCCGAGCGGATCCTGCGGAAAGAAGCAGCGAGACGGCAAGCGCACACGCGGAGAGTCGTGAAGTGTGCGGGACGAGCATGTCGAACCTCAGTGCGGTGGAGCGATGCGGCGAAGTGTCATGGTATCCGGTCCGCGATCGTTGTCAAGGCAAGCTCGACTTTGCTGTATCATGCGCCCCAAGGTCAGCTGTGTACCAGGAAGTCTCCAGCCTCGATCAGCGCATCACGGAACTGCAGGCGCAGCTCGATCGATTGACCGTCTCGCTCCAGCTCTGGCGCGAGCAGCAGGACCACCTTCGTCCCGCCGAAGAGCGGCTCGCACAGCTCACGAACGAGTGCACCGACATCGTCGTGCAGTGGCGTACGACGGGGGAGCGGCAGGCGCGTGCCGTCGGCCAGCTCGAAGAAAAAGTGTCGGCGTTCTCGGCGGCGGAAGAGCGGCTGCATCACGATGCCGCCGCCAGGCTGCGTGCGCTGGAGCGGGCCATCGAGCAGGAGTGGACCTCGCTGCGACAGCTGCACCAGCGTCCGGTCGACGAGCTGCGCGAGCACGCGGCCACGCTCGGCCAGATGTCGGTGGCTGCCGCCAACACCAGCCTCACGAGCATCGAGCGCACCGAGGCGCGCCTCGTAGAGCTCGAGCGCACGCTCGACGCGCGCCTGTCGACCGTGTCGCGGCAGCTCGAGATGGCCGTTGCCGAAATCCGGTCGATCGTTCCCGCACGTCACGCGCCGGATGCGGCCGGGCCGTCGTGGCCGATGGACGGGGTCGTTCGGCTCCACAACCAGCTGCGTGCGGGCGACGGCGCCGTGATCACGGTGCCGTCAGCGATCGCCGCTCCCGCGGCGTGGGCGCTCCCCCCGGCGAACGCCGATGTCGCCGATGTCGCACCGCGATCGATCGCCGACCGTGCCGCGGCGGAACATCCGGAAGAGGAAGTCTCGGCGGTCGACGACGCGCGCGCGCCGCGCGGGCGCTGGTCGATCGTGCTGGCTGCCGGCGCGGCCACGCTCGTCGTTCTGGCGGCGGTGCTGGGCATCGTCTGGTTTCAGCGCGAGGCGCGGGCCGCTGCCGCGCGGGCCGCGGACGCCAGGGAACAGGCGCAGGCGGCCGTGGCCGCCGCGAGCTCGCAGATCGCCGCCGCGCGTGACGACGCGGCGCGGCAGGTCGCGCAGGCGCGTGAAGGATCGGCCCGCGCGCAGATGGTCAGCGAGGTGCTCGCGTCGCCGGACCTGATCCGGTTCAACATCGCCGGCAGCGGGCCGGGCGCCATCACCGGGCAGGTGCTCTGGAGTCGGTCGCACGGCGTCGTGTTCAGCGCGCTGCGCGTTCCGCCGGCGCCCCCCGCGATGACGTATCAGCTCTGGCTGCTGACCGACGGCGCGCCGGTCACCGTCGGCATCTTCACGCCGGACGAGTCGGGCCGCGTGACCTTCACGACCGAGCCGCCGCGCGTGCCGCGTCCGGTGTACGGCGCGGCGTTGACGCTGGAGCCGTCGGGCGGAAGCTCGGCGCCTTCCGATCGGCTGCTCGGCCAGAATCGCGCGCGACCGGCGCCTCCTGCCCCCGCACCGGTGACGCCGCAATGAGCGTGACGCTTCGGGAGGTGCTGACGCTCGTCGGCCGGCTCGACGACACGGCGGGCGTGGACACGCCGCGGGATCGGTTCCGCCGGTTCCTCGACGAGCGTGTCGACGACGTGGCCGCCGCGCGCGACCTCCTGAAGCAGTGCCAGGACGCCCTTGGCGATCAGCACGCGCGGGCGCGGCAGGATCTGGTCGTCGTGCTCGGCCGGTTCCTCGGCTTCGACGTGACCTTCGGCACCTACGAGGCTCACGCCGCCGCGCGCGTCGGCGGGCACTGGCGATCGCGCCGCCAGGCCCGCATCGTGGTGGACGTCCGCTCCGAGCAGACACCCGACGCAGAGGTCGACGATCTCGCTCGTACCGTTGCCGCGCTCGCCGCCACCTCGCCCGGCGAGGAGCGCTGGGTCGGACTCTGCGTGACGACGCCCTTCTACGCCGCGCGCCGCCGTCTCGAAACGCTGCTCGGACAGCGTGCGGCGTCCGATATCCGGTGCGTCACCCTCGACTCGCTGCTGTGGCTGGCCGACACCGCGTCGTCCGGACGGATCGAGCACGCGGACGTCGTGCGGCTGCTGACGTCGGGTCCCGACAGCGACTTCATGATCGACCTGATGCGGCGGCTGACCGGTGGCGCCGTCCCCGTCCCGTCGATCGGCGCCGAACGTTCGCAGCCGTTGTCGCCGTTCGTCGATCTTCCGAGCGCCATCCCGGTGCGCAGGCCGGTCGAGACACGGCTGGCATCCGACGGCTCCGCTTCGGACTTCGTGTCGTCCGGGATCGACGCGTCGTCCCATGATTACGACGCGCGCGCGACCGGTTTCTGGGTGGCGCACCTCGCGCCGGACGAGGACGCGTCGCCCGAGCTCGTGTTCGAATCGGTGATCCGCCGCCGCCAGGTGCTGGGCGTCAGCGACGCGGGCGGCTTTCCGCCGGCGGCGAAAGCGGGAGACTGGGCCTGCTTCTACATCGAGACGGCGGGCGTCGTCGGGCACGCGCAGCTCGACGGGGTCATCGCGGACGCGAGCGCCATCATTCGCGGCGCGCGACGCTTCAGCGCGGTGTACCGGCTGCAGCACGTCGGCGTCTACGACGTGCCGTCGCCCGTCTCGCTCGATTCCCCGATCGCGCGCCTCAGCGCGCGGCGTCCGCCGAGCGCGAGCGGCGCCTTCCTCGCCGCGATCCCGCGCGCCGATTACGAGCAGGCGACGAGCGCCGTCATCGACACGACGCGCGCCGCGATCTGACGTGTAGCCGCGGACCTGTGTAGGTCGCGCAGAGCCGACCTGAAGGTCGGCAGCTACATCTGAGAGCGCTCTATTGGGTCAACGAGACGCTGACGCGCGTGTCGGTGCTGGCCTGCACGACGACCTTCTGCCGCCGTTCGCCGTACTGCGGGTGCCGGAAGACGACCTCGTGCTCGCCGGGCGGTACCGGGACGTTGGCGAGCGGCGTGTCCCCGATGGCACGTCCGTCGACGAACACCTGTGCCCACGGCCGCGCGTTGACGCTCAGGCTTCCGTTCGGAGGCGTGACGTCGAGCGGCACCACACGACCCGCCGTCACGCGTACGGTCTGTCGCGTGCGGAATCCGAGCTCGTCGTTGATCAGCTCGAGGTGGTGAACGCCTGGCGCGGTGAAGATCGGTCCCGTGGCGCTCGATCCAAGCAGCTTGTCGTCTTCGACGATTCGCAGCGGGATCGGCGAGACGATGCGCAGGCCGCCGGTCGCTTGCGCGGCCACGGCGAGCGCCGACGTCGTGCCGGCAGGTTCCGGCTCCGGCGATTCGGACATCGCGAGCACCGCGCCGGGCACCGGTTCCGGCGGCTGCGGCACGACGCGGATCGGGCCGTTCACACCCTCGAGCGGCAGATCGAGCGGCGTGGTGCCCGCTTCCTTGCCGTCGACGAGGACCGTGTCTCCCGGCGTGGCCGAATCGATCGTGATGTGCACCGCCTGCGGTGGCGCCGCCGGCCGCGTCAGCAGGCGCACGATCACCGCCGCCTGCAGAATGCACACGGCGGCGAGCCCCGCCGCCACCCACAGCCACACCGGTTTGCTGACCGCCACGATGACCTCGTCTGCCGTCTCTTCGAACAGGTCCGCCGCGGCGATCGGAGCAGGCAGATCGACGCGCGGTGGCGGTTCCGCACCCGCGCTGCGCGGCGCGTGGCTCTGCGCCGCCGGCGCGGAGGCCACCGGCAGTCTTATCGGCTCGACGAGCCCGCGCTCGGCGTCGCCTGCCGTGCGGAACCCCGCGGGGTCGAGTGCCGCTTCGAGCCAGGCGCGGAGCTGCGGCGTGACGTCGGCCGCGCGCCGATTGCAGGCGACCGTGAGCTCGTCGAGCAGCTCGCGCGCAAGATGCGGAAACTCCGCCGGCGACACACGGCGGCCCAGCACCAGCGACAGCACCACGAGCGCGGCCTGCACGACGTCTCCGCGCTGATCGAACTGCACCGTGCCGGTCCCCGGCGCCGGAACGAGTCCGAACTCGCTCCACAGTCGATCGGCCGGCAGCCGCAGCACCGCGAGCGCGTCGCCAAACGCGTAGTCGGTGATGACGACGTGCCGATCCGCCGTGATGACGATGCGATCGAGCGACAGCGTGCCGTGCGCGATGTCGCGGCCGCACCGGTGCAGTTCGGCGAGCGATCCGAGCAGTTCGTCGAGCGCCCAGCGGACAGATGCCGGGTGCATGCCGGGATGCGGACGATTCGGCTGGAACAGCTCCGACAGCCGCGTGCCGGCGACATGCGACGAGACGACCGTGAGCCCCTCGCCGTTGTCGAGGTGATTGACCGCGCGCACCTGCGCGAAGCCGGGATGCGCGAACGACGACAGCCGCTCGACGCGCGCGCGCAGTGCCGATTCGAAGGCGGGCACGATCGCGAAATCGGGGCGGACGCGCAGGAGCTCGAGCGGGCCGGTCGCCGCGTTGTCGAACATCAGCAGCCGGTCGCCGAATCCGTCCGAGAAACCTTGCGCATACCAGCTCGAGAGCTGCGAACGCGCCGGCTCGTCGTCTGTGGCAGGGGTGGGACGGCCGCGGGTGATCGACACTGGACTGAAAGGCCTTTCGGGCATTGTGCCTCATCCACCTGTCGAGTCAAGCAGCGAATGGCGGGTGCAGACGCGACAGGTTCGCACCGATACACGGAAGGCGGTGACCTGTGTCACGCGTCTCCGTCTGTGAATCAATGAGCAATCGTGTCCGCGACTTCCGCGGTGCGGATCGAACCAGCGGTCTGTCGTCGCCCGTCATCTCCGTTCTGCTCGCGGTGGCGATCGCCGCCGGGATGGCGCCGCCGGCGATCGCCCAGGACGGTGCGCCCGCGTCGGATCAGCGCGTCCAGGCGCCGGCCGACGCGGCGCGCGACGCGACCGAGCCCGACACCGCCGGCGTCGTCGACGATGGAGGACAGCGGAGCCTGTCCGATCTGCCGCTGGAAGATCTCCTCGACGTCAAGGTGTACGCGGCGTCCAGGTTCGTGCAGGACGCGGCGCAGGCGCCGGCGTCGGTCACGATCGTGTCCGCCGACGAGATCAGGCGACAGGGCTACCGCACGCTCGCCGACATCCTGCGCGGCGTGCGCGGCTTCTACGTCACCAACGATCGCGACTACAGCTACGTCGGCGTGCGCGGCTTCCTGCGAGCCGGCGACTACAACGGCCGCATCCTCCTGCTCGTCAACGGACATCGGCTGAACGACAACATCTACGATCAGGCGCTGCTCGGGACCGAATCGCCGATTGACGTCGCGCTGTTCGATCGGGTCGAGGTAATTCGCGGACCGAGCTCGTCGCTGTACGGCACCAGCGCCTTCTTCGCGGTCGTGAACATCGTCACGCGCGACGGGCGCGCGATCGACGGCGCGGAGATGCAGTTCGACGGCGGATCGCAGCGGCTGCGCCGCGGCCGGGTCGCCGTCGGCGGGCGCACGCGGCGCGGATTCGACGGCCTCTTCGCGATCAGCGCGTTCGACAGCCGCGGCAACGATCGGATCTACTTCCCTGAATTTGCGAGCGACGTCTCGGAAGGCGTCGCGGTGGACGCCGACCGCGATCGCGCGGTCAACCTGTACGCCAGCGGATCGGCGCGCGGGTTCAGCGGGCAGCTCGGATTCGGATCGCGCACCAAGCGGATCCCGACGGCGGCGTACAACACGCGGTTCAACGACGGCCGCACGCAGACGGTCGATCGACGCGCGTTCGCCGAAGTGCAGTACACGCGGCGCCTCGATCGGCGCACGACGCTCAGCCTGCGCGCCGGATACGATCACTTCGCCTACGACGGGACCTTCGCCTACGACACCGGGCTCTTCCTGGACGACGGCCGCGGCGACTGGCTGACGGGCGAGGGCGCCTGGGTGCGCCAGATGGACGCCCACACCCTCACCGTCGGAACCGAGTACCGATACAACATCCGCCAGGACCAGTCGGCCCGCAACCAGTTCGGCGTGCTGCTCGACGACCGGCGCCGCTCCCAGACGGCGGCGCTGTTCGTCGAGGACCAGTACCGTCTGAACGCGCACCTGACGCTGAGCGCCGGCCTCCGCTGGGACCAGTACTTCGGCCTGTTCGGCGGCACGCTGAACCCGCGCGTCGCGCTCATCCTCTCGCCCTACCGGACCGGCACCCTGAAGCTGCTGTACGGCCGCGCCTTCCGCGCGCCCAACCCGTTCGAGCTGTACTACGACCGGAACGAGGCGAGCGCGCAGCCGCAGCCGGAGCGGATCCACTCGACCGAGATCGCGTGGGAGCAGCGCGTGCTTCCGCGTCTGCAGATCACCGCCGCGCTGTTCCGCAGCCACGTGACGAACCTGCTGGTCCAGCGCAGCGGCAGCAACACGATCGACGGCCTGTATTTCGGCAACGGGAACGACGCGACGGCGGCGGGCGCCGAGGTCGAGCTGCAGGGCGAGCTGCCGGGGCGCGTGCACGCGCGCATCGCGCAGGTGTGGCAGTCGCCGACGTGCGATCCGTCCGGAAACCGCATCAGCAACTCGCCCAACGCGTTGACGACGGTCGTCGCCGACGCGCCGGTGCCGGGGACCGACGCGGTCGTCGCCTTCAACGGTTACTACATCGGCTCGCGCCAGACGATCCACGGCGGCACGGTCGGCGCCGCGTTCGTCGGAAACCTGTCGGTGTCGCGGCGAACGCCGGTCCGCGGGCTGGACGTCGGGCTGACCCTCTACAACGTGTTCAACGAAGCCTACGGCGATCCCGGATCGGTGGAGCATCGGCAGACGGTGATCCCGCAGGACGGGCGTACGGCGGCCGTGCACCTGTTGTGGCGATTCTGACGCCGATGCGGCGCGCGCGCGCCGCGCTGACGGCCGTCGCCGTCGCCGCGACCGCCGCGGTCCTCGCCGGCGCGGCGCTGCCGGGCGAGGGCGCCGACCCGCCGGCGGCGGACGAGTACCGCGTGAAGGCGGCCATCGTCTACAACCTCGCCAAGTTCGTGGAGTGGCCGGCCGACGCCTTCGCCGCTGCATCGACGCCGCTGAACATCTGCGTCCTCGGCGTCGACCCGTTCGGTCAGGCGCTCGACGACGCCTTTCGCGGCCACCTGGTGGCCGGCCGGACGGTGACGCTCCGCCGCACCGCGGAGGTGGAACCGGGCTGTCATCTCGTGTTCATCTCCGGCTCGGAGCGAAAGCGGATGGCGGTGCTCGCCGATCGGCTGCGCACGTCGAGCGTGCTGACCGTCAGCGAGCAGGAAGGGTTCTGCGCGATCGGTGGCATGATCGAGCTCTTCACCGAAGGAGATCACGTCCGCTTCAACCTGAACGTCGCCGCGATCGAGGCGGCCCGGCTGCGCGAGATCGCGTCGAACGAAAAGCACCTGTCGGGTGATCGGCGATGACACGCTGGTTCGCCGACGCCTCGATCCGCTGGAAGCTGACGGCGCTCATGGCCATGACGACGGCGATCGCGCTGTCGCTCGCCGCGACCGCCCTCGGCACCTACGAAGCGGTCACGTTCCGGCGGGCCGTCGAGCAGAAGCTCGCCGTGGTGGCCGAGATCGTCGGCCGCAACTCCACCGCGGCGCTGGCGTTCGGCGACAAGAACGTTGCCGTCGACGTGCTCGCGGCGCTCGGGGCGGAGCCGTCCATCGAAGCCGGCGCCGTGTTCGACAAGGGAGGGCGGGTCTTCGCCACCTACGTCGCCCCCGAGGCTGTCGTCGCCGTTCCCCTCACGCCGGGCGAGCCCGGCAGCCGGTTGAACGGCGGACGGCTGATCGTCGTCCGGCCGATCGTCCTCGACGACGAGATCATCGGGACCGTCTACGTGCAGTCGACGCTGTACGAGCTGTCGTCGCGCATGCTCGTGTTCGCGGGGCTGACGCTGCTGATCGTGATCGTCTGCGCGGTGATCGCCCTCTTCGTGTCGGCGGGGCTGCAGGGGCGCATCTCGCAGCCGATCCTCGACCTCGCGCACACGGCGCGCCTCGTCACCTCCGATCGGAACTTCAGCCTGCGGGCGTCGCCGGGCGGCCGTGACGAAGTCGGGCTGCTGGTGCAGGACTTCAACCGGATGCTGGCCGAGATCGAACGCCAGGATCAGCAGCTGCGCCAGCAGCAGGAGTCGCTGACCGAGGAGGTGGCGAGCCGCACCGCGGAACTGGTGCAGGCCAACGAGCAGCTGACCGTGTCGGTTCAGCGCGTGCGGCACTACGCCGACCAGATCGGACAGCTGACCGAGCTGGGGCAGCTGCTGCAGTCGTGTCTGACGGCGGACGAAGTGTTCGGCGTGCTGCGCGACGCCATGCCGCGGCTGTTCTCCGGCGATTCTGGCTCGGTCACCATCGTCAAGGCGTCGGGCAACCTGATGGAGACGATGGCGGTCTGGGGGCCGGCCGCGCCGCGGCAGCGCGTGTTCGGTCCCGACGAGTGCTGGGCCTTCCGGCGGGGGCGGCCGCACTTCGTCAGCGATCCGAGCTCGCCGCTGCGCTGCGCGCACCTGACCGAGCAGGACGGCGCCGTGACCTTCTGCGTCCCGATGGTCGCGCAGGGGGACAACGTCGGCGTGCTCCAGTTCAACTTCGCGGAGGTCGATCCGTCCGAGCGTCCCGACGACGGGGGGACGGTGCACTCGACGCGCGCGCGCGTCGCCACCGCGCTGGCGGAGCACACGGCGCTGGCGCTCGCCAACCTCCGCCTGCGCGAGGCGCTGCGCAGCCAGTCGATCGTCGATTCGCTCACCGGTCTCTTCAACCGGCGCTATCTCGAGAACGTGCTCGAGCGCGAGTGCCGCAGGGCCGTCCGCGCGCAGCGTCCGCTGAGCGTCCTGATGATCGACGTCGATCACTTCAAGCAGTTCAACGACACGTGGGGGCACGAAGGGGGCGACGCCGTCCTGCGCGAGCTGTCGGCGCTGATGCGTGCGCACTTCCGCGGCGACGACATCGCCTGCCGGTACGGCGGCGAGGAGTTCGTGATCGTGCTCAGCGAGGCGCCGCTCGACAGCGCGGTCGTCCGCGCCGAGGAGCTCCGCCGCGAAGTCCATCGCCTCTGCGCCGAGTACCGCCGCCAGCCGCTCGGCTCGGTGAGCATCTCGATTGGCATCGCGACGCTGCCCGACCACGGCGTCTCTCCGGAAGACCTGATTGCCGCCGCCGATCGCGCGCTGTACGAAGCGAAGAAGTCGGGCCGCAACCGGACGACGACGGCGAGCGTCGATACGCAGACGATCGCGGAAATCGACGAGTGAGCGGGCGTCGCCCCGCCAGGTGATCAGGCGTCCGGAACGCCGGCTCACCAGGTCCTTGTCACCGCCGGCCCGCCGCGATTTAATGAAGTCCATGTTGCGCGCCAGACGCGGCCGGCTCGTCGCGGCGATCGTGCTCCTGGTGCTGTGCTCGGCTGGCGCGGCGCTGGCGCAGCGCCGTCTGTTCGGGCGCCAGCGGGGCACCGACGTCGAGGTGGTGAACCACCCGTACGACGGCCGCTTCACCTTCGCGCGCGTGAAGTACAACACCGCTCCCGGCGGCTACTGGTACATGGGGCTGCCGTCGTGGGCGCACGGGTACCCGATGTCGGAAGACAACCTGATGCGCATCATGAACGAGGTGAGCTATCTCGGCGCCCACACCGATGCGTACAACGTCTTCGCGTTCGACGATCCCGAGATCACGAAGTACCCGATCGCCTACCTGACCGAAGCCGGCTGGTGGACGCTGACCGATCGCGAGGTCGACGCGATGCGCGCCTACCTGCTCAAGGGCGGGTTCGTCATCTTCGACGACTTCAAGCTGCCGGGCGAATTCGGCGCCGGTGGCGGCGGATGGGACACCTTCGAGGAGAACATGCGGCGCGTCATCCCCTCCGCGCGCTTCGTGGACCTCGATCCGTCGCACCCGATCTTCCACTGCTTCTTCGAGATCGATTCGCTGCGCGACTTCCCCCAGGCCTACAACTCCGGCCCGCCGATTTTCCGCGGCCTGTACGAGGACAACGATCCGCGCAAGCGGCTGCTGATGGTCGTCAACTACAACACCGACATCTCGCAGTACTGGGAATGGTCGGGGCGCGGCTTCCGGCCGTTCGACGAGACCAACGAGGCGTACAAGCTGGGGGTCAACTACATCATCTACGGCCTGACGCACTGAGCCGCGTCCGGCAACCTCGCGGTCGCGTCTGCGGCCGCGACGCGAACCGTCGACGCCGAACGACGTCAACGGCTCGCGCGGCCAGCCGGCGCGCTTACTCGAGCCCGAGCGCTCGCGCCATCGTGTGGAACAGGTCGGTCTGGTTCGTCACGCCGGCGACGTTCGCCGCCTGCGGCCCTCGCGCGGCAATCCGCACTTCGGACCCGGTGTGATCCTGCGACTGGTTGTGCGCGCGGGTCGCGTAGTTGATCGTCATCAGCGACCGGTCGCCTTTCGTCAGCAGCGTGCTGAGCGTGCCGGGCCGCCCGGCCGGTTCGTTGCCCGGAACCGGCACGATCTGGCTGGTGTGCGCGTGGTCGGCGGTGACGATGACCAGCGTGTCGGGGTGCTGGCCGGCGTACTTCAGGCCGACGCGGATCGCGCGATCGAAGGCGATCGTCTCGCCGATCTGCTGGCACGGCGCCTCGACGTGATCCTGCTTGTCGATTGACGCTCCTTCCACCTGGAGGAAGAATCCGCGGTTGCGTCCGCGGCGTCCCTCCGCATCGTCGAGCAGGTCGAGCGCCCTGGACGTCATCGCCGCGAGAGACGGCTCGTTGGCGGGGCGCTGGTTCTCGACGCACGTCTGTCCGGTTGGCCAGCCGCTTCCGGGGAACGGCAGCGCCTGCAGTCCGCTCCACTCGAGCGACATGTTGCCGGCGTTGAACAGGCCCAGCACGCGGTCGGCGTCGGCCGCGGCGAGGCTGGCCGCATCGAAGACGACGCGGTAGCCCTGGAGCTGCGCCGACTGGATCACCGTCCTGCCGGCGTGCGGACCGCCGGTGATCGTCTGCTGGAAGCGCGCGAGCCCGCCGCCGAGCAGCACGTTCACGTGATGATCGATCGTCTGCTCGGCGATCGATCCCGGTCCGCCGTTCTCCTTCCGGTACGGCGCGCAGGCGCCCATGTTCGCGGGGCCCTGGCAGCCGCGGTCGTTGACGTGCGCGTCGAGCACCGCGGGCGTCGCGTCGGTCAGTTCGGCGGTCGTCACGTTGCCGGTCCTGAAGCCGGCGCGCTGGGCGAGCTCGAGGATCGTCGGGATGCTCGTCACCGCGTTTCCGGTGCCGGCGACGCTCGAGATCCGGCCGTTGCTCGTCTTGGTTCCAGTGGCCCACCCGGTGCCCGACGCCGCGGAATCGGTCACGTAGTCGATCTGTGCCGGGTTCGACTCCTGGAGCGCGTAGGTGGTGTACTCGCCGGTGAAGGGGAGCGTATCCATCCACAGGCGTCCGTCGGCGCCGACCTCGTAGTTGCGGGCGGCGGTGATCTCCGAGTCGCCCATTCCGTCGCCCAGGAACAGGATCACGTTTCTCGCGCGCCCTTCGTCGATGGCACGGCGCAGGTCGCGGCTGCGATCGTCGTGGTCGGGCCTCGTCAGGGCGACGGCGCCGGCGAGCGCGATGCCGGTGGCGATCATCCCGGCGGTCATGAACGGTGGTCTGAGAGCGGCACGGTGCAGCATTCGGGTTCCTCCGGAGCGAATGCTAGGAGCCGGAGGCGACGAACCGGTGACGCGGAGGTGACCGCCGCGTAAATCCGCGCGGGGCGCGGCGAGGGACTTTGGATTTTGGTCGCGCCGGGTTAAGCTGTGCGGTCCTTCCGGAGAGCAGCCGACCACCCGTTTTCGCGCGTGGCGGGGCGTGCCGGCGAAGGGGCTCCAGAGGCTAATGGAAACGCTCTAATTCGTGCGTTTTTTCGATGGAACTTGACGGCTACGTGAAAACTTTCACAAAATACTTGTCGCGCTTCGGCGCCAAACACTGTAAGCTCCCTGAGACTCGTTCGGCAGTGCCATTCTCCAGATCTGAGCCCGTGCACTGGAGCGTGCGCGCCCTGCCCCATACGGACTGATGTCGCAGATTTTTCCTCGAAGCGCTAACACGATCTCCCGCGTCAGCATCATCGGCGCGGTCATCCTCATCGGCCTGCTCGGAGGCCTCGTCTACGGCATCGGTGCGTCGCCGTGGGTGACGCGCCAGAATGTCGCCCGCGAGCAGCCGATCCAGTTCAGCCACGAGCGGCACGTTGCCGGCAACGGCATCGACTGTCGCTACTGTCACACGTCGGTCGAGCAGTCGCGCTTCGCCGGCATCCCCCCGACGAAGACCTGCATGAACTGCCACTCGCAGATCTTCTCGAACAGCCCGTTCCTCGAGCCGGTGCGTGCGAGCTTCAACTCGAACACGCCGCTGCGCTGGGCCCGGGTGCACGACCTCCCCGACTTCGTCTACTTCGACCACAGCATCCACGTGAACAAGGGCGTCGGCTGCACTACCTGCCACGGCCAGGTCGATCGCATGCCGCTCATGTGGCAGGCCAGCTCGCTGCAGATGCAGTGGTGCCTCGACTGCCACCGCAACCCGGAGCGCAACGTGCGCCCGCGCGACGCGGTCTTCCGCGTGGATTACCGGCAGCCCTCCGCGCAGAACCCGGTGACGGTGGGCGGGCGGACGTTCACTGACCAGCTGGAGCTCGGCAAGACGCTGGTCACCGAATACCAGATTCAGAAGCTCACGAGCTGCTCGACGTGCCATCGATGAAGACCGGAAAAGCTTTCTGGCGGACGCTGGACGAGCTCGCGGACGATCCGTCGTTCGTCGAGCGTCTCCACAACGAATTCCCCTCGCAGGTCGAGGCGATCACCGACCCGACGACCCGTCGGACGTTCATGAAGCTGATGGGCGCGTCGCTCGCGCTCGCCGGCGTCACCGCCTGTACGACGCAGCCCGAAGAGGCGATCGTTCCCTACGTGCGCCAGCCCGAGGACCTGGTCCTCGGCAAGCCGATGTTCTTCGCGACGGCGATGACGCTCGGCGGCGTCGCCACCGGCCTGCTCGTCGAGAGCCACGAGGGGCGCCCGACGAAGATCGAGGGCAACCCGCTCCATCCGAGCAGCCTCGGCGCGGCCGACGTGTTCGGGCAGGCCGCCATCCTCAATCTCTACGATCCGGATCGCACGCAGACGCTGACCAACACCGGCGACATCACCTCCTGGTCCGCGTTCATCGTCGCGATGAAGGCGGCGCTCGCCGCGCAGCAGCCGCTGCAGGGCGCGGGCATCCGCATTCTCAGCCAGACGGTCGGCTCGCCGACGCTCGGCGCGCAGATCAAGGAGTTCCTCGCCCGCTTCCCGTCGGCGCGGTGGCACCAGTGGGAGCCGGCCGGCCGCAACAACGCGCGGCTCGGATCGCAAATCGCCTTCGGCGAGTTCGTCGATCCGCAGTACGCGATCGACAAGGCCGACGTCATCCTGTCGCTCGACGCCGATTTCCTCGCCTGCGGTCCCGGCAGCCTCGCCTACGCGCGGCAGTTCGCCTCGCGGCGGCGGCCGGAAGATGCCGACCGGATGAACCGCCTGTACGTGCTCGAGGCGATGCCGACGTCGACCGGCGCGAAAGCCGATCACCGGCTGGCGCTGAAGCCGAGCGCGATCGGCGAGATGGCCCGCCAGATTGCCGCCGCCGTCGGCGTCGGCGCGGCGGGCGCGCCGTCGGGCGTCACCCAGACGTGGGTGCAGGCGATCGCGAAGGATCTGCAGGCGCACCGCGGCACGAGCCTGGTCCTCGCCGGCGATGCGCAGCCGCCCGCCGTCCACGCGCTGGCGCACGCGATGAACCAGGCGCTCGGCAACGTCGGCCAGACGGTGAGCTACACGCAGACGGCGGAGGTCGAGCCGATCGACCAGCTCGAGTCGATCAAGGCACTGGTCGCCGACATGAGCGCCGGGCGGGTCGACCTGCTCATCATCCTCGGCGGCAACCCGGTCTACAACGCCCCGGTCGATCTGAGCTTCGCCGAGGCGCTCGACAAGGTGCAGACGCGCATCTACCTCGCGCAGCACCATGACGAGACGGCCGAGCGCTGCCAGTGGCAGATTCCCGAGGCGCACTTCCTCGAGTCGTGGAGCGACGCGCGCGCGCACGACGGCACCGTGACGATCGTCCAGCCGCTCATCGCGCCGCTCTACAGCGGCCGCTCGGCGCACGAGGTGATCGCGGTGCTGAGCGATCGGCCCGAGCGCTCGCCGTACGAGATCATCCGCGAGCACTGGCAGCAGAACGCCCCGTCCGCGTCGGACGACTTCGACGCGAGCTGGCGCCGCTGGCTGCACGACGGCATCGTCCCCGGCACCGCCTTCGCTCCCAGGAGCGTGACGCTGTCGGCCGGGGCCGCCAACGCGCCGGTCGCGCCGGCGGGCACCGGCATGGAAATCGCCTTCCTGCCGGACCCGGCGGTCTACGACGGCCGCTTCGCGAACAACGGCTGGCTGCAGGAGCTGCCCAAGCCGATCACGCGCATCGTCTGGGACAACGCGGTGATGACGAGCCCGGCGACCGCCGCGAAGCTGCAGGCGGAGAACGCGCCGGCGGCGCGCGGCGGCGAGCACGGCACGATCAACAGCGACGTCGTCGAGCTGCGCTTCGACGGGCGTACGGTTCGCGGCCCGATCTTCGCGGTGCCGGGACATCCGGACGACTGCGTCACCGTGCACCTCGGGTACGGCCGCACGCGCGGCGGCCATATCGGCACCGGCCCCGGGTTCAACGCCTACGCGCTCCGCACCTCCGGCGCGCAGTGGATGGGCAGCGGCGTCGAGGCGGCGACGACCGGTGAGAGCTACCCGATCGCCTGCACGCAGTACCACCACCTCATGGAAGGCCGCGGGATGGTGCGCTCGCTCACCCGCGACGAGTTCGTCGCCAACCCCGAAGCGGTGCACGAGGGCTTCGAGGCGCCGGCCCGCACCATCACGCTGTATCCCGACTTCAAGTACGAGGGATACAAGTGGGGCATGGCGATCGACCTCAACACCTGCGTCGGCTGCAACGCCTGCGTCGTCGCGTGCCACGCGGAGAACAACATCGCGGTGGTCGGCAAGGACCAGGTGCTGCGCGGGCGCGAGATGCACTGGCTCCGCATCGACGCCTACTTCGCCGGCGACCCGGCGGAGCCGGGCGCGCTCGAGACCTACTTCCAGCCGGTGCCCTGCATGCAGTGCGAGAACGCGCCGTGCGAGGTGGTCTGTCCGGTCGGCGCCACGGTGCACAGCCACGAGGGGCTGAACGACATGGTGTACAACCGCTGCGTCGGCACCCGCTACTGCTCGAACAACTGCCCGTACAAGGTGCGGCGGTTCAACTACCTGCTCTATTCCGACTGGGACACCCCGAGCTACAAGCTCGGCCGCAACCCCGACGTGACGGTCCGCAGCCGCGGCGTCATGGAGAAGTGCACCTACTGCGTGCAGCGCATCACCGCGGCGAAGATCGACTCCGAGAAGGAGAACCGGCGCGTCGCCGACGGCGAGATCAAGACCGCCTGCCAGCAGACCTGCCCGAGCGACGCGATCGTCTTCGGGGACCTGAACGATCCGAACAGCCGCGTGGCGCGGCTGCAGAAGGAGGAGCGGAACTACTCGCTCCTCGCCGAGTTGAACACCCGGCCGCGGACGACGTATCTCGCGGCCGTTCGAAACGTGAATCCGGAACTGAGCGCATAGATGGCCCAGAGCTCCCAGCCTCTCGCCGATCGGATGGAGCCGGTCGCCGGGTCGGGCACGCCAATCGTCATCGCGCCGGGGCATACGTTCGCCTCGGTCACCGACAAGATCAGCTCCATCGTCCTGACGCAGCGGACGCCGGTCGGCTATTACCTGGCGCTGCTCACGGCCGCCGCGCTGGCCGGCCTGCTGCTGATGTCGCTGTCCTACCTGGTCGTCAAGGGCATCGGCATCTGGGGCAACAACATCCCGGTCGGCTGGGCGTTCGACATCACCAACTTCGTCTGGTGGATCGGCATCGGCCACGCCGGCACGCTGATCTCGGCGATCCTGCTGCTCCTGAAGCAGACCTGGCGCACCTCGATCAACCGCTTCGCGGAAGCGATGACGCTGTTCGCGGTCGCCTGCGCCGGCATCTTCCCGCTGTTCCACACCGGGCGCCCGTGGCTGGCCTACTGGCTCTTCCCGATCCCGAACACGATGTCGGTCTGGCCGCAGTTCCGCAGCCCGCTCATCTGGGACGTGTTCGCCGTGTCGACCTACGCGACGGTGTCGGCGGTGTTCTGGTACGTCGGCCTGGTGCCCGACGTCGCCACGCTGCGCGACCGGGCGCAGGGGCGCTTCGCGCAGCGCGTGTTCGGCATCCTGTCGCTCGGCTGGCGCGGGTCGGCGCGGCACTGGCACCGGTACGAGACGGCCTACCTGCTGCTCGCCGGCATCTCGACGCCGCTGGTCGTCTCGGTGCACTCGGTGGTCAGCTTCGACTTCGCGGTGTCGATCCTCCCCGGCTGGCACACGACGATCTTCCCGCCCTACTTCGTCGCCGGCGCGATCTACTCCGGCTTCGCGATGGTGCTGACGCTCGCGATTCCGATGCGCGTCATCTACGGGCTCGAGGACTTCATCACGATGCGCCACCTGCAGAACATGGCGAAGGTCATGCTGCTGACGGGGCTCATCGTCGCCTACGGGTACGGGTGCGAGGCGTTCATCGCCTGGTACGGCGGGAACCAGTACGAGGGGTTCATGATGCTGAACCGCCTGTTCGGCCCCTACAAGTACCAGTACTGGGCGCTCATCTTCTGCAACGTCATCTTCCCGCAGCTGCTCTGGTTCAAGAGCGTCCGCACGAACGTGCCGATGCTCTTCGTCATGTCGATCATCGTGAACATCGGCATGTGGCTCGAGCGCTTCGTCATCATCGTGTTGAGCCTCCACCGCGATTTCGTGCCGTCGTCGTGGGGCATGTTCAGCCCGACGTTCTGGGACTGGTCGACCTATGTCGGCACGATTGGGCTCTTCCTGACGCTCTTCTTCCTCTTCGTGCGGCTGCTGCCGGTCATCTCGATCTTCGAGATGCGCACGATCGTTCCGGAAGCGAAGGTCCAGGAAGGGCACGGACACTGAGATGAGCGCGACGACTGCAACGCCAGGCATTCACGGCCTGATGGCCGAGTTCGAGACGGCGACGGGGCTGGTGGCCGCGGCGAACAAGACACGCGAGGCCGGCTACGTCGACGTGGACGCGTACTCCCCGATTCCCATCGAGGAGCTCCACCACGCGATCGGCTTCAAGTCGACGAAGCTGCCGCTGCTCGTGCTCATCGGGGGGCTGCTCGGCGCGGCGGGCGGCTTCTCGCTCGAGTACTGGGTGTCGGCCATCGCCTACCCGGTCAACGTCGGCGGCAAGCCGTTCGTCAGCTGGCCGATGTTCATCCCGGTCACCTTCGAGTGCGGCATCCTCGCGGCGGCGCTGACCGCGGTCGTCGGGATGTTCGCGCTGAACAAGCTGCCGATGCCGTATCACCCGGCGTTCAACAACCCGCGCTTCGCGATGGCGAGCCGGAACCGTTTCTTCCTCTGCATCGAGGCGACCGACCGGCAGTTCGAGCTCGATCGCACGCGCGCCTTCATGGAGACGCTCGGTGCCTACGAGGTGACGACCGTTGCGGAATAAGCTCTCTTCCATGGCCCGGCATCTGACCACCGGCCGCACGGGGCGGCTGCTCGGCGCATCGGCGCTGCTGCTGACGCTCGCCGCCTGCCGGCAGGACATGCACGACCAGCCGAAGTACCGCGGCCTGCGCGGCTCCGACTTCTTCGCCGACGGCCAGTCGGCGCGTCCGCTCGTGGCGAACACCGTCGCGCGCGGCCATCTCAACGAAGACCAGCTGCTCGTCACCGGCAAGGTGGGCCCCGAGGATGCGACCGTCTTCCCGTTCCCGGTGACCGAGCAGGTGATGGCGCGCGGCCGCGAGCGGTTCGACATCTACTGCTCGCCGTGCCACGGCCGCACCGGCAACGGCGACGGCATGGTGGTGCGCCGCGGCTATCGGCGGCCGCCGCTGCTCAGCGAGGAGCGGCTGCGCAACGCGCCGGTCGGCCACTTCTTCGACGTGATCACCAACGGGTTCGGCGCGATGCCCGACTACCAGGCGCAGATCCCGGTGAACGACCGCTGGGCGATCGCGGCCTACGTGCGCGCCCTGCAGTTGAGCATGTACGCGCCGCTCGAGGACGTGCCGGCCGCCGACCGCGAGAAGATCGGCGACAACCAGCTGCCGGCCGTCGAGACGCGCGGCATCGTGGACGAGAGAGAACGATAGCGATATGGCGCTCAGGGACACCGCTGAACAGATCTTTCCGGAGCTGGCGCAAAAGCAGCGCACGTTTCTGCTGGCCGGCGCTGCCGGTGCCGTCGTGTCCGCGATCGGCTTCGTCACCAACCCGGAGCAGTTCTACACGTCGTACCTCATGGGGTACATGCTGGTGCTCGGGCTGACGCTCGGCGCGCTGGGGTTCGTCATGATCCACCAGCTGTCGGGCGGCGCCTGGGGCGTCGTCGCGCGCCAGTCGCTCGGCGCGGCGTCGCGCGTGCTCCCGTACCTGACCGTGCTCTTCATCCCGATCGTCATCGGGATGCCGCACCTGTACGAGTGGACGCACGGCGACGTGGTCTCCGCCGATCCGATCCTGCAGTGGAAGGCGGGCTACCTGAACACGCCGTTCTTCATCGTGCGCGCCGTCATCTACTTCGCCCTGTGGAACGGCTTCGCCTTCCTGCTGAACAAGTGGGCGCGCGAGCAGGACGAGACCGGCGACCCGACGCTGCCGCTGCGCATGCAGCGCCTGAGCGCCGGCGGCCTCCTGGTCTACGTCCTGACGATGACGTTCGCGTCGTTCGACTGGGTGATGTCGCGGGACCCGCACTGGTTCTCGACGATCTACGGCGCGCTCATCGTCGTCGGCCAGGGGCTGACGGCGCTGGCGTTCCAGATCATCATGCTCAGCTGGCTGGCGCGCCGCCGTCCGATGAACGAGGCGCTGACGCCGACCTACCTCGGCGATCTGGCGGGGCTCATGTTCGCCTTCGTCATCCTGTGGGCCTACATGTCGTTCTCGCAGTACCTGATCATCTGGTCGGGCAACCTGCCGGAAGAGATCGAGTGGTACCTGCACCGGCTGCAGACCGGCTGGCGCTTCGTCGGCATCGCGCTGGTGATCGTCCACTTCGCGCTGCCGTTCCTCCTGCTGCTGATGCGCGGCATCAAGCAGAACCGCGACCTCATCTCGAAGGTCTCGATGTTCATCATCTTCGCGCGCGTCGTCGACCTGTTCTGGCTCATTTCTCCCGAGACCCACACGCAGGGGCTCGTCATCAGCTGGATGGACATCGTCCTGCCGGCGACGCTGCTGGCGCTCTGGGTCGGGCTCTACATGCAGCAGCTGCGGCAGCGTCCGGTGCTGCCGGTGCACGACCCGCAATTCGACGACATTCTCGGTCCGGTGTTCGCGCATGCGGACGTTCCGGGGACCGCGCACTAAGGTCATGGCGCATTCGCACTCATCACACGAACCGCACACGCTGCCGACGGGCGGCGCCGAGCCGGACAACGTCAACATCCGCGCGGTCCTCGGCTTCGGCGTCGGCCTGTTCGTCGTCGCCACGGTGATCCACCTGCTCATGCTGTGGATGTGGAGCGTCGAGGTGGCCAACGTCGACGCGGCCAACCCGCCGCGCCTCTATCCGCTCGCCGTCCTGCAGGACGAGCGGCAGGCGCCCGAGCCGCGGCTGCAGACCAACCCGAAGGCCGACCTGACGGATCTGCACGCCTACGAGGATCAGATCCTGAACGGCTACAGCTGGGTCGATCGCAACAACAACATCGTCAGGATCCCGGTTGCCGACGCGATGCGGCTCACGCTGCAGCGCGGGCTGCCGTCGCGTCCGCAGCAGCCGGCTGCCGACGCGGCGGGCCAGGCGCCGGCTGCGGCCGCGGGCGCCGCAGAAGGCAACACCCCCGCACAGGAAAGAAAGTAGGAAGTAGGACCGTGAAAGCTCTGAATACCGCCGCGGCCGTCGCCGTGTTCGTGGCCGGCTGCCTCTCCGCCGCCCCCGCGTCCGCGCAGATGACGGGTACGCCGATGCCGGGCTACATCACGGCGCCCGGGGTGACGTCGCAGACCATGCCTCAGGCGCTGCGGGAGATCGGCTTCGATCAGAACATCGATCAGCGGCTGCCGCTCGACACGCAGTTCCGCGACGAAGAGGGGAAGACCGTCACGATCGGCAGCTACTACGGGCAGAGGCCGGTGCTGCTCGCCTTCGTCTACTACACCTGCCCGATGCTCTGCACGCAGGTGCTGAACGCGATGACGGCGACCATCAGCACGCTGTCGCTCGACGCGGGCAAGGACTTCGACGTGCTGCTCGTGAGCATCGACCCGCGCGAGACGCCGGCGCAGGCGGCGGCGAAGAAGGCCGAGTACCTGCACCGGTACAAGCGGCCCGGATCGGAGGCCGGGTGGCACTTCCTGACCGGTGACCAGCCGGAGATCGAGCGGCTCACGCACGCCGCCGGCTTCCGGTACGCGTGGGACGAGCAGACGCAGCAGTACGCCCACCCGACCGGCATCATCGTGACGACGCCCGACGGGCGCCCGGCGCGGTACCTGTTCGGGATCGAGTACGGTCCGCGCGATCTGCGGTTCGCGCTGGTGGAGGCCTCGGAAGGCAAGGTCGGCAACGTCGTCGACTCGCTGCTGCTCTACTGCTATCACTACGACCCGATGACGGGGCGGTACGGCGTGTACGTGATGCGCGCGCTGCGGATTGCCGGCGTGGCAACCGTGGTGCTGATTGGAACGTTCATTGTGGTGATGGTGCGGCGGGAGCGATCCCAGCAGGACGCCGCGCACTGAGCCCTCAGACTTAGGCCCTTATCTATGCGGTCCGGTTCGCCTCTGTTTCCCGAAGTCGCCTCCACGATGGCCAGTCGCGTGGACGCGCTGTACCTGTTCCTCGTCGGCCTCACGGGGTTCTTCACGCTGCTCATCGCCGGGCTGATCGTGGTCTTCATGATCAAGTACAAGCGGCGGGCGGCGACCGAGATCGGCGCGCGCATCCACGGGGGCATGGCCCTGGAGATCACCTGGTCGGTGATCCCGTTGATCATCGCGCTCGCGATCTTCGTCTGGGCGACACAGATCTTCTTCGCGATGTCGCGGCCGCCCGCCGAGACGATGAACATCTACGCCGTCGGCAAGCAGTGGATGTGGAAGTTCCAGCACCTGGACGGCCAGCGCGAGATCAACGAGCTGCACGTGCCGGTCGGCCGTCCGGTCAAGATGATCATGACCTCCGAGGACGTGATCCACGACCTGTTCATCCCGGCGTTCCGCGTGAAGGCCGACGTCATCCCGGGCCGCTACACGCACCTGTGGTTCCAGCCGACCAAGGCGGGCGAGTACCACCTGTTCTGCGCGGAGTACTGCGGCACCAAGCACTCGGGGATGATCGGCCGCGTGGTCGCGATGGAGCCCGACGATTTCCAGGCGTGGCTGAGCGGCGGCATGCAGGAAGGGTCGCTCGCGTCGGCTGGCGGCAAGCTGTTCCAGGATCTGGCGTGCAACACCTGCCACCGGCCTGACGCGCAGGGACGCGGCCCGGTGCTGCAGAACATCTTCGGCAAGCAGGTGTCGCTCCAGTCGGGTGAGACCGTGATCGTCGACGAGGCCTACATCCGCGAGTCGATCCTGTCGCCCAGCGCCAAGGTGACGGCCGGCTTCCAGCCGATCATGCCGACCTTCCAGGGGCTGGTCAGCGAGGAAGGGCTCCTGCAGCTCATCGAGTACGTGAAGTCGCTGAAGACCGACAACCCCGTCCAGGCAGTAAGGCCTACAGCCGGCGGACCGGCGCCGAACGAGAACACGCCGGCGCAGTCCCCGCAGACACGATAGGCCGGGAAGAGAACATGTCCAGCAGTCCGGTTGCAATGCCGACCCGCACCTATTTGAACAACGGCCTGTCGCTGCGCTCGTGGCTCTTCACGAAGGACCACAAGCGCATCGCCCTGCTCTACCTGGGCGCGGTCACCCTGTTCTTCATGATCGGCGGCTTCTTCGCCGTCCTGGTCCGCATCGAGCTGGTGACCCCGGCCGGCGACCTCATGACCGACGAGACCTACAACAAGGTCTTCACGATGCACGGCGTGATGATGGTGTTCTTCTTCCTCATCCCCGCCATTCCCGCCGTGCTCGGGAACTTCCTCGTGCCGCTGATGATCGGCGCGAAGGACCTCGCGTTCCCGAAGATCAACCTTCTGAGCTTCTACATCTACCTCGCGGGATCGCTGTTCGGCGTCTACGCGATCGTCACCGGCGGCCTCGACACCGGCTGGACGTTCTACACGCCGTTCAGCACCGTCGCGTCGACCACCGCGGTGGTGCCCGCCGCGCTCGCGGTCTTCATCAACGGGTTCTCGTCGATCCTCACCGGCCTGAACTTCATCGTCACGATCCACACGATGCGCGCGCCGGGCATGACCTGGTTCCGGCTGCCGCTCTTCATCTGGTCGCACTACGCGACGAGCCTCATCATGGTGCTCGGCACGCCGGTGCTCGCCATCACGATCGTGCTCGTGGCCGCGGAGCGCATCTTCAGCTTCGGCCTGTTCAACCCGGCGGTCGGCGGCGACCCGGTGCTGTTCCAGCACCTGTTCTGGTTCTACTCCCACCCGGCGGTCTACATCATGATCCTGCCGTCGATGGGGGTCATCAGCGAGCTCGTCGCCGCCTTCTCGCGCAAGCAGGTGTTCGGCTACACCTTCGTCGCCTTCGCGAGCATCGGCATCGCCGTCATCGGCTTCCTCGTGTGGGGCCACCACATGTTCGTCGCCGGCCAGTCGGTCTACGCCGCGCTGGTCTTCTCGGTCCTCAGCTTCATCGTCGCGATCCCGTCGGCGGTGAAGGTCTTCAACTGGACCGCGACGATGTACCGGGGCTCCGTCTCGTGGGAGACGCCGATGCTCTACGCGATGGGCTTCGTCGGCCTCTTCATGATCGGTGGCCTGACCGGCCTGTTCCTCGCGTCGATGGGTCTCGACGTGCACCTGACCGACACCTACTTCATCGTGGCGCACTTCCACTACGTGATGGTCGGCGGCACGGTCATGGGGTATCTCGGCGGCATCCACTACTGGTGGCCGAAGATCACCGGCCGGATGTACAACGACTTCCTCGGGCGCATCAGCGCGGTGATCGTGTTCACCGGGTTCAACCTGACGTTCTTCCCGCAGTTCGTGCTCGGCTACCTCGGGATGCCGCGCCGGTATCACGCCTACCCGCCGGAGTTCCAGACGCTGAACGTGCTGTCGTCGGCGGGCGCCTCGGTGCTGGCGATCGGCTTCCTGCTGCCGCTGTTCTACCTGGCGTACTCGCTGCGGAAGGGGCCGATTGCGGGCGACAACCCGTGGGGATCGGTCGGCCTCGAGTGGACCACCACGTCGCCGCCGCCGACCGAGAACTTCCCGGTCACGCCGATCGTCACGTGGGAAGCGTACGAATATCCGACGCCCGTGGAGGGTCACGTTGTCTAACGGAGCGGTACTCGCGCAGCAGCAGCAGCACCACGACCCGGCTCTCGCGCACCACTTCGAGAGCATGGAGCAGCAGACCGAGGCATCGCTGCTCGGGATGTGGGTCTTCCTCGTCACCGAAATCCTGTTCTTCGGCGGCGCGCTGACGGCCTACCTGATCTACCGGATGTGGTACCCCCAGGCCTTCGCCGTCGCCAGCAGCGAGATCGCGATCCTGCCGGGTGCCATCAACACCGGCGTGCTGATTCTCAGCTCGCTGACGATGGCGCTGGCGGTGCACGCGGCGCAGACCGGCGAACGCCAGAAGATCATGTTCTTCATCGTCGTGACGATGGTGCTCGGGGCTGCCTTCCTCGGGATCAAGGGGTACGAGTACCACGAGAAGTACCTCGAAGGGCACATTCCCGGGCTCGGGCTGCAGTTCCGGTTCGAGCCGGAGTACTACCGTCCGGCGCAGATCTTCTTCTCGCTGTACTTCGTGCTGACCGGCCTCCACGCCATCCACATGATCGTGGGGCTCGGCATCATGACCTGGATGTTCATCTGGGTGAAGAACGGGACGATCACCCGCACCTACTTCGCGCCAATCGAGGTCGCCGGCCTCTACTGGCACTTCGTCGACATCGTCTGGATCTTCCTGTTCCCGCTGCTGTATCTCATTGGGCGACACGTTCATCATGGCTGAGCCGACGACGCACTACGCCGACCACGACCCGACGCATCACATCGTCCCGAAGAGCACGTACTACCTGATCTTCGCGGCGCTGATGATCGGCACCGCGCTGACCTGGTGGGTCGCCACGATCGATCTCGGGGCGATGAACAACGTCATCATGCTGGGGATCGCCGTCACCAAGGCGACGCTGGTCGTGCTGTTCTTCATGCACGTGAAGTACAGCAAGCCGCTCACGTGGACGGTGATTCTCGGCAGCCTCTTCTGGCTCGGCATCATGATCGCGCTGACGTTGAACGACTACCTCACGCGCGACTGGCTGCATTACGGGTAGGCTCTTGGCTATAGGCTTTGGGCTACAGGCTATAGGCTTTAGGCCTGGCTCTGGACGGCCACGGGAGCTGACGCTCGCGTGGCCGTTCGTGTTTCAAGCGCCCCCCAGCCCAGAGCCCTAAGCCCTAAGCCCTGAGCCCTGAGCCCTGAGCCCTGAGCCCTAAGCCTTGAGCCCTGAGCCTTGAGCCTTGAGCCCTGAGCCTTGAGCCTTGAGCCCTGAGCCCTAAGCCCTAAGCCCTAGAATAGCGGGAGCGTTATCCTGGACTGGGCTGGGGACAGGAATGGCGGATCGATGAGCGAGCGCAAGTATCGGCAGCGTGGATATCAGGACGACACGCGGCGCGAGCGGAGCGGCGGCGGGCCGCCTGGCGAACGGCGCCCCGTCGAGCCGCACGCGCCGGGCCGGCTCCTGCAGAGCGCGTCGGGTCCGAAGACGCCGAACCTGATGGCGTCGCACGAGGTCTTCAAGTGCGCACGCTGCGGGAACAGGCTGAGCGTGCCGGTCGGAGCGGACGATCGCTGCGCACGCTGCGGCGTCGGCGTCCACAGCTGCATCAACTGCGTGTCGTTCGACACGAGCGCCCGCTGGGAGTGCAGCCAGCAGGCGCTGGTCGCGCGGATCACGCCGAAGGACGAGCGGAACAGCTGCAGCTTCTTCGAGCCGCGGACGACCGTCGAACGGCAGACCAGCACGCAGGCCGCCCCCGGCAACGCGCGGCAGGCGTTCGAGGATCTCTTCAAGTAGAAACGGGGCGCGTCTTCAGATGCGCGCCCGTGAACGAGAGCTCCACCAGCCGAACATCGCAATGGCGAGCAGTCCGGCGGCCGAACACAGCGTGACGATGTTCGACGCGCGACGGACCGCCGTGTCGCCGAAGCGAACGTGGATCCAATGCGCGCCGGTCGACACCGGCACGATCATGTAGCCCTCTTCGCTTCGCGACGGCTCGACCGGCTGGCCGTCGACCTCTACCGTCCATCCCGGAAAGCAGCGGATGCTCAGCTGCAATAGAGACGGCCCATCCGATACCACCGAGGCGAGCAGGAAGACGTCCTCGGGCTGTGACGCGCTGACGTCAGCCCGTCCCTCCACCACCGTTACCCGTGCGCGCGGGACCGACGTCCGCGACGCTCCGACGGGATCGTAGGACGGCTCCTCGAAGTCCCGCGACTCCGGGCTCAGCGCCTCGGTCCAGCGCGGGTCGTCGATGTTCGTCGCTTCGTACGGCCACATATGCTCCGGGCGGAGCCGGCTGTCATACATGTAGATGTGAAACAGGACGATGACGACGGCGACGACGGCCTGCAGCTGCGCGCCCGGGATCCTCGCCACCATCAGGGCGGTGAGCGCTGCGCCGCCAATCGAGATCAAGAGGAAGAACCGCCACGGAAACTGGATGAAGCTCAGTGCCGGCATCGCTTCCCAGACCGGCGCCGAGGCGCTGTGCATCATGAACATGGCGAGCGCGATGACGGCGGTCCATGCCAGCAGCGGCGGCACGCGCCCGAGCGATCGCCGCCGAAGCACGTAGTATCCGGCCATCGCCAGCGCCGCGACGACGGCCAGCCATTGAACCCAGCTGATCTGCACCGGGAGCAGCGACGATTCGTCGGTGACGCTCGTGCCGAAATAGTTCCACTCGGAAGTCGAGAAGGCACGAAACCACAGTCGTGCCGGGACGAAGTGCCGATGGAAGTCGACGCCGTTCGTCGTCAGAGTGCGGATCTGCACCAGATCGAGCTCCAGGAGCGCGGGCCCGACGTAGAAGCTCGCCAGGCCGAGGCCGAGCAGCGCCGCGGCGGCGAGGAGGACGACGCGTCTGGAGGTGGACTGCAGCGTGCCTGCGCCCATCGTGATGCCGGCGGCGAGGGCGGGCGCGGCGATGAGCGTGGCCGGCAGGTGGGACAGCAGCATCCCTGCAACAGCGACGGCGAAACCGAGCCAGTATCGCCGGCTGCCGGAGCGGAGGAACCGATCCGAGGTCCACAGCGCCGCAACGACCACGACGATCGCGGTAAACTCCGGGTAGGCCGCCCGTACGAAGACGTCGATGATCGCGTACGGCGAGAGCGCGAGCGTCACCGCGCCGGCTACCGCCGCGGGCACGCCGAATGGTCGCAGCCACAGGAAGGCGAACGCCGTCGCCAGCCACCAGAGCGCGACCGGCGCCGCTTTCACGGAGCTGGACAGCGGCAGGCCGGCCAGACGCGGGATTTCGACCAGGTAGTAGAAGCCGACCTGGTAGAAGTTGAACAGCGGCTGACCGTGGCCGGCCGTCAGCCCCTCGACCCATCGAACGGGCAGCTGACCCCGCCACAGCGCGCGATCGAATCGAAAGAGGTTGGCGAGGTGGGCCGGCGTGTCGTGCCCCTGCGGGAAGCCGCTGTCGGCGAACGGCAGCGCGACAGGCAGGACGGCGGCGGCGAGGAGGAAGATGAGTCCGAGATGCCAGAGCCGGGCGCGTCTCACCGCGCGACGTGCGTCCGGATCTCGTTCGACATGCGAAGCAGAAGACACGGACCATCATGATAGCGGGCGGAGTCCGCGGACGCTGTATGCTCTCGTCGCCAAATCGCGTACCTACGGATGAGCTCGGCGCGTGAGAATCGTACAATTGTCGAGTCGCCCGTTGCTCAATCGTCAAATCGTTCAATCGTCCAATCGTCAAGTTTGAATTGCGTCTTTCATGTTGATCTCACCTTCTGATCAGATCCGGCTCCGCGAGGATTTCTCGCACATGCAGCGGCCGGTCACGCTGCTCTTCTTCACGCAGACGCTCGGCTGCGACACCTGTCTGCAGACGCGTCAGGTGCTGGACGAGCTGCCCGAGCTGTCGCCGAAGATCACGATCGAGGAAGTGAACCTGATCCTCGACCGCGAACGCGCGGCGCAGTACGCGATCGACCGCGCGCCGGCGATCGCCCTGATCGGACGGAACGAGCAGGGTGACGAGGTCGACTCGCACATCCGCTTCGTCGGCACGCCGTCCGGGTACGAGTTCATCTCGCTCATCCGGGCGATCCTGCTCGTCGGCGGCGGCCCGTCGATGCTCTCCGAGGAGAGCCGCCGGAAGATCGCGGCCATCGACAGGCCGATGACGATGCACGTGTTCTCGACGCCGACCTGTCCGCACTGTCCGAAAGCGGTCACGCTGGCGCACGAGATCGCGTGGGCCAACCCGAACGTCACCGCCTACGCGGTCGAAGCGACCGAGAACCCCGACCTCGCACGCCGCTACCGCGTCACCGGCGTGCCGAAGACGATCGTGAACGACCGCGTCGAGATCCTCGGCGCCGTCCCCGAGGACACGTTCGTCGCGCACACCCTGGAAGGGTTCGAGGCGCCAGCCGCGGATCACCAGGCACCGGCCGAATGAGGCGATGTCGAGAACTCTCGGATGGCTCGCCGGCGTTCTCGGTGCGGCTGCGCTGACGCTCTCGTCGACGCTCACGAGCGAATCGTCCGTCGAGTACCGGTTCACCTTTCCGGAGCCGCAGCACCACTGGATGGCGGTCGAAGCGTCGTTCAGCGAGCTGCCTGGCGGGCCGCTCGAGCTCCGGATGAGCCGTTCGTCGCCGGGACGCTACGCCCTGCACGACTTCGCGAAGAACGTCTACGACGTGCAGGCGATCGGCGCCGATGGACGGCCGCTCGCGATCGCGCGGAGCGACCCTCACGGCTGGACGATCCCGCAGCACGGCGCCTCGGTCACGGTGCGGTACAAGGTCTTCGGCGATCGCGTCGACGGCACGTACCTCGGCGTCGATCCGACGCATGCGCACCTGAACATGCCGGCGTCGATCCTGTGGGCGCGCGGGCTCGACGAACGCCCGCTCCTGCTGACGTTCGTGCCGCCGGCCGGCACGCAGTGGAACGTCGCCACGCAGCTCTACCCGCGGTCGGCGCCGTTCGAGTTCAGCGCGCCGAACCTGCAGTACCTGATGGACAGCCCAGCGGAGCTCGGCCCGATCGACATCCGGCAGTTCACCGTCGACGGCCACCTCTTCCGCTTTGCCGCGCATCACACAGGGACGCAGGCCGAGCTCGAGCGGCTGACCGAAGACGCGCGGAAGATCGTCACCGTTCAGCGCGCCATCTTCGGCGAGTTCCCCTCCTACGAGCCCGGGAGCTACACCTTCATCGCCGACTACCTGCCGTGGGCCAGCGGCGACGGCATGGAGCATCGCAACAGCACCGTCATGACCTCCGCGAGCTCGATTGCCAGCAACCGCGCGGGGCTGCTCTCGACGGTCGCGCACGAGTTCTTCCACAACTGGAACGTCGAGCGCATCAGGCCGCGATCGCTCGAGCCGTTCGATTTCGAACGGGCGAACATGTCGGGCGAGCTCTGGCTCGCCGAGGGCTTCACGCAGTACTACGGTCCGCTTGCGATGAGCCGCGCCGGTGTCGTCGATCTGCGGGACACGATCGACGACTTCAACGATCTGCTGCGCGGCGTCGTCCTGGCGCCGGGCCGCGCCATCCGTTCCGCGGAGGAGATGAGCCGCATGGCGCCCTTCGTCGACGGCGGCCGCACGATCGATCGCACGAACTGGTCGAACAGCTACATCTCGTACTACCGGTTCGGCGGCGCCATCGCGCTGGCGCTCGACCTCGCGCTGCGCGAGCGGTTCGACGGACGCCTCACCCTCGACGACTTCATGCGCCGCATGTGGCGTGTGCACGGCGAGGTCCGCGCCGAGCGTCCCGGCTACGTCGCCCACCCGTACACGATGGACGATGCGGAGCAGCGGTTGGCGGAGGTCACGGCTGACGCATCGTTTGCGAGAGATTTCTTCGGCAGGTACATTCAGGGCAGGGAAGCGCCCGACTTCGAGGCGCTGCTCGCTCCGGCCGGCTTCACGCTGGCGCGGCGCAATCCGGGCCGCGCATGGTGGGGCGATCTCCGGCTCGAGCCGCGCGGCGGTCTCACCATCGCCGACACGCCGAATGCCAACACGCCGGCCTACAAGGCGGGGCTCGACATCGGCGACGAGATCCGCCAGATCGACGGCAAGCCGGTCTCCTTTCCCGACGATGTCGACATGGTGCTGCGGCGTCACGAGCCGGGAGACGCCATCCAGGTGGAGTACGTGGACCGCACGCGTCAGCCGAAGACGGTGAAGATCGTGCTCGAGGAGGATCCCTCGTTCGATCTCACGCCGATTGAATCGACGGGCCGCACGCTGACGGCCGCACAGGCGGCGTTCCGCACAGCCTGGCTCGGACGAAAGGGGTAGGGATGGCAGTTCCGTGGCTCCGCCTGATCGACGCCGCGCTCGGCCTCGGCGACGTCGTCCGTCGCGTGAAGGCTCGCGGCACCGACGACGAGACCAGGCAGGTGGCGATCGGTCCGTCCATGCTCGGCGGCATCGAGGCGCGGCTCGCCGGGGTCGTCGTCGCGGCGCTGAAGGAGGCGTTCGATCGCGACAACCAGCGCATGGAGCTGGAGCGGGAGCAGCTCGAAGCGGAGCGTCAGCGCGCCGAACGAGCCCTCCGGCTCGAGATGCTGCGGCAGGCGGGGGACCGCGAGATCGGACGCATGCGCCTGATTGCCGGGATCGCGCTCGCGAGCTGGCTGGGAACGCTGTTCCTCGCGTCGCGATTGCTCACCGGCACCGGCGGACGGGTGACGCTCGGCGTCGGCTGGCTCCTGCTCCTGGCGGCGATGGCGCTGGCGTTCACGGAGCAGGCGCGGCTCGGCCGCGCGCTCGCCGCGGCCGACGATCGCCTGTCGGTCGAAACGCTCACCTCCAGCGGCGCCGCCGGCACTGTCGCGCCGTGGCTGGTCGTCGCCGGCCTGGCGTCGACGGCGCTCGGCGTCCTGATTTCCTGAGGCGTCTCGATCGCCGCCGCACGCGCGCCCGCGACGTGTTGGACGGTCTGAAGCTCGGACGGGTCTGAAGACCCGTCCCTACGTACGAGGGACGTGCGGCTGCGACGAACGTGGCGTCCGGCTTCAGCCGGACGATTCCCGCGTCGCCGAGGCCCGCCGATCGATCGGCTCTTCGAACAGCACGCCCGGCGCGAGCTTCCAGTCGGGATCGAGCGCGCGCTTCACCGCCTTCATCTGCTCGATGCCGCCGGCTCCGTACAACTCGGCGAGCAGCTGCTGCTTGATCCGGCTGCGCCCGACGCCGTGCTCGGCGAGCGGTGAGCCGCCGAGACCGATGGCCTCCCGTCCGAACACCAGCAGCGCCTCGCGACCCGACTCGAGCTCCGCGATGCTGCGCGGGATGATGTTCGGGTGCACGTTGCCGTCCGAGATGTGTCCCCAGACCGCGAGGTCGAGCCGGCGCCGTCGCGCCTCGGCGTCGAAGCGTTCGAGCATCGCGCCGAATCGATCGAACGGGACGATCACGTCGGCGGCGGTCTTCTCGATGCGCGGATCGACGTCGTGCTGCGCTCGTGCGATGCGCCGGTTGACCGCGAGCGGCACCGCTTCGCGTACGGCAATCAGCCGGCGCGCGGAGGCGTCATCGCCAGGAAGGGCGATGAGCGGGTCGTCGTCGATCCCGTGCTGCTCCAGCAGCACGGCAAACCGTTCGAGCGCCGGTGCCGGATCGCCCCGTGGCAGCTCGATCGTGACCAGCAGCGCCATCTCCGCCTGCGGATCGAACGTGACGCCGAGCTGCCGGTCGACGCCGTCCTCGCGCAGGAGCGCCAGGCTGCGGCGGTCCATGTGCTCGATGGCGCAGACATCGAGGCGATCGCCTGATTGACGTCGCCAGCTCTCTTCCGATTCGGTGCGGAGCGCGGCGACGAATGCGAGCGCCGTCTCCCGCTCGCGGGCGGTCACGAACGCCAGGCAGGTCGCCGGATTCTTCTCGACGATCCGCAGCGTCGCCTCCGTCACGATCCCGAGCGTCCCTTCCGAGCCGATGAACAGATCGATCGGGTCCATTGCCGGCGCGGAGAAGTAGCCGGCCGAGACCTTCGGCACCTGCGGCATGCGGTAGGACGGCACCGGCACGCGCACGCGTCCACTCGCCAGCTCCAGCTCGAAGTATCCGTCGGGATGTGCGACCGTCCGGCCACGTTCCAGATCGAGCACGTCGCCCGACGCGAGAACGACCGTCAGCGCTTCGATCCAGGCTCGCGTCGCGCCGTACTTGAACGTGGCGGCGCCCGCCGCGTTGGTGGCGATCGTGCCGCCCACGGTGGCGCCGCTCCACGTGGGTGCGGGCGGGTAGCTGGCGCCGCGTGCCCGGAGCCGGTCGGCCAGGTCCGTCATCGTGACGCCGGCGCCGGCACGGAGCCGCGCGCCGTCCAGTTCGTGGATGTCCCGCAGCCGTGCCGTGCTCAGCACGGTGCCGCCGCGCGGCGTTGCGCCTCCGGTCAACGACGACTGCGCCCCGACGACGAGCAGGCGCGGCGCCTGTCGGACCGCGTCGGCGACCTGGCGTTCGTTGCGCGGGAGGGCGACGGCATCGGCGTGTCCGCCAGGGACGTGCGCCGCATCCTGCAGGTACGCACCGATGCGGTCGGCGTCGGTCGCGATCTCGAGATCGACGGCCTCTCCGCGCGGCTCGCGGGCGCGCACCGTGTGGCGGCTCACGATGCCGGCGGCCGCCGTGGCGGGAGAGCCGCTCGGACTCCAGCTATACTCGTCGGAGATGCGCTTCGCACCGGAATACGTCGCCTACGTGCTCAACGAGAACTTCGAGGACGCGAAAGCGAATTTCCTGTCGCCGCTCATGGCGCTGCATTACGCCCACCTCGTGATGCTCGAGTCGAAGGCGATTATATCGAAGGCCGACGCGCACGCCATCCGCGTCGCGCTCGACGGCATCCGCCAGGACGAGGTCCGCACCGTCGTCTACGACGGCACGTACGAGGATCTGTTCTTCTACCTCGATCGCCTGATCGTCGACTCCTGCGGCGCCGACGTGGCCGGCCGGCTGCACACCGCCCGCAGCCGCAACGACATCGCGATGACGACCTACCGCATGCGCCAGCGCGAGTGCCTGCTCGACGTGATCGACGGCACGCTGGAGCTGCGCTCGTCGCTGCTGGCGCTCGTCGCCCGCCATCACGAGACGGTGTTCGCCGTGCACACGCACACGCAGCGGGCGCAGCCGACGACCGTCGCGCACTACCTGCTCGCGGTCGTCGAGCAGCTGGAGCGCGACGCCATCCGCCTGAAGGGAGCGTACGAGCGCACCAACCAGAACCCGCTCGGCGCCTGCGCGATCACCGGCACCGGGTTCGACATCGATCGCGACCTGACCGCCGATCTCCTCGGCTTCGCGGCGCCGACCGTGAACACGTACGGCAGCATTGCCGCGGTGGATCACCTGCTCGAGAGCGCGTCGGCGACCCTGGTGCTCGTGACCGGCATGGGACGCGTCGTGCAGGACCTGCTGCTCTGGTCGACCTCGGAGTTCGACTACATCAGGCTGGGCGACGGCTTCGTGCAGGGCAGCAGCATCATGCCGCAGAAGCGCAACCCGGTGGCGCTCGAGCACGCGCGCGTCATCGGCAGCAAGGCGGCCGGACAGGCGCAGGCGGTGATGACCGCCGTCCACAACACGCCGTTCGGCGACATCAACGACACCGAGGACGACCTGCAGCCGCTGGTGTTCTCGATGTTCAAGGACGCGCTGCGCGCGGTGCGGATCGTCGCGGCGGCGCTGCGCACCGCCGAATTCGACGCGCGCCGGCTCGAGGCGCGGGCCGGCGACGGCTGGACCACGCTGACCGAGCTCGCCGACACGCTGGTGCGCGAGCAGGGGATTGCGTTCAGCGCGGCGCATGCCATCTCGGCGCGCTTCGTGTCGGCGCGGGAAAAGGATCCGTCGCGCTCCCTGTCGTCCATCCTCGGCGAGGCGTCGGCCGCCGTGCTCGGCTCGTCGCTCTCGTATTCGGAGGAGGCGCTGGAGCAGATCCTGAGCCCGAGGCATTTCGTGGTGATCCGCCGGACGCTCGGCGGGCCGGCGCCCGACGAGACGCGGCGCGCCGCCGGCGTCTCGCAGCAGCTGCTCGACGCCGATCGGGAGTGGCTGGGTGCGACGCGCGCGGCGCTCGCCGCGGCCGAGCGCCGCCTCGGCGAAAGGGCCGCCGCGCTGTGACCCCCTCTCCGCCGCGAGGACCGGGCGATTCCCCGATGACCGGCACCTACATCGCGGTCGTCGTCGTCGAGGCGCTGATCATTGCCGCGCTCTGGGCGCTGGGCAGGATGTATTCGTGAGCCTCGTCGACTGGGCGATCGTGGTCGCCTACCTGGCATGGATGGTCGCGGACGGCCTGAAGCGGTCCGAGAAGACCGACGAGATGGAAGGCTACTTCCTGGCCAGCCGCTCGCTGCCGTGGTGGGCCGTCGGGCTGTCGGTGATGGCGACGCAGTTGAGCGCCATCACGCTGGTCGGCACGACGGGGCAGGCGTATGCGACCGGCCTGCGGTTCGTGCAGTTCTACTTCGGCCTGCCGCTCGCGATGGTCATCCTGTCGGTGACCGTCGTCCCGTTCTTTCACCGTGCGCGCGTGTACACGGCGTACGAGTACCTCGAGCAGCGCTTCGACGTCCGCGTGCGCACCGCGACGAGCTTCCTGTTCCTGCTCGGGCGCGTGTTCTCGCTCGGCGTCGTGCTGGCCGCGCCGGCGGTCGTGATCTCGAGCATCGTCGGCTGGACGATCCCGATGACCGTGCTCGCGCTCGCGGTGCCGATGGTGTTCTATACGAGCTTCGGCGGCGTGCAGGCGGTGGCGTGGACCGACGTCAAGCAGATGGTGGTGATCGTCGTCGGGCTGTTCGCGGCGATCGTGATGCTGATCGCCGGGATCACGCGCGACGTGAGCCTGTCGCACGCGTTCGACCTCGCGGGCGCGACCGGCCGGCTCCAGGCGATCGACGCGCGCTTCAGCCTGAGCGAGACCTACACGCTCTGGTCCGGGCTGATCGGCGGCCTTTTCCTGAGCCTCTCGTACTTCGGATGCGACCAGAGCCAGGTGCAGCGGTACCTGACGGCGAAGTCGATCGACGAAGGGCGGCACTCGCTGCTCATGAGCGCCTTCGTGAAGATCCCGCTGCAGCTGCTCGTGCTCGCGACCGGCGTCCTCGTCTTCGTGTTCTACATCTTCCAGCCGCCGCCGATGCTGTTCAACCGCGCGCACGACGCGGCGGTGATGGCCGGTCCGTACGCGGCCGAGTACACCGCGCTGCAGCGCGAGTTCGACCAGGAGATCGGGACGCGGCGGAGGGCCGGGGAGTCCAACGACACGCAGGCGTTCCTCGCGAGCGACAAACGGCTGACCGAGATCCGCGCGCAGGCGGTGGCGGTCGTCAAGAAGTCGACCGGCGACGAGCAGTACGCCGACGTCAACTACGTGTTCCCGACGTTCATCACGACGCACATGCCGATCGGCCTGGTCGGGCTGATGATCGCCGCGATGTTCGCCGCGGCGATGTCGACCGCATCGGGCGAGCTGAGCGCGCTCGCTTCGGCGACGATCATCGACTTCTACAAGCGCCATTTCGTGAAGAACCAGACCGACGCGCACTACCTGAAGGTCTCGAAGCTCGCGACCGCCGGATGGGGGCTGTTCGCCTGCGTCGTCGCGATCTTCGCCTCGGATCAAGGCTCGCTCATCGAGGTCGTCAACCGCTACGGATCGTTCTTCTACGGGTCGATCCTCGGCGTGTTCATCCTGGCGCTGCTCACGAAGCGCGCGACCGCGACCGGCGCCTTCGTCGGCCTCATCGCCGGCATGGCGGCCGTGCTGTCGGTCGCGTTCGGCATGCCCTGGATCGCCTTCCTCTGGCACAACCTGATAGGCGCCGTCGTCGTCGTCGCCGTCGGCCTGGCCGTCAGCAGCCATAAGTAGCCAGCACCCAGCACCCAGCACCCTGCACCTGGCACCCTGCACCCCCTGAGCGCACTCACATTTTTCGTTCGCGCGCACCTGATTTGAACAGTCCTCTCGTCACGACCGCTGTCGCGACTCGGCACACGACGATCACGAATACGTAGCCGCCGCACGCGCACCGCACCGCCGTCGCGCGAACATCGCGTGTCGTCGCGTGCACATCCGGCACACACGACGACGGAAGTCGATCTTCGACCTGGAGATTCGGGGACCCTTCTGACTTTCGTAACGCGTAAGACACGCAGGGCATGTCGCTTGCCTTGTTCACACGCGTGATCCATCGATTGCATTCGCGCGAACAGGGGTGCGTTCTCGACATTCGTGACGCTCGCGGGTACTCGCTCATCGAGATCGTGGTGGTGCTCGGCATCATGGCGGTGATCTCGGCGATGGCGGGGCTGCAGATCGCGCAGGCGAAGCCGTCGATGGACGGCGACGGCGCGATGCGGACCGTCCTCGGGCAGGTGCGAGCGTCGCGCGAGCAGGCGATCACCGAGCGGCGCAACATCCGCGTCACCTTCATCGACGACACGGTCGTCCGCGTCGTCCGCGAGGAGGTGCCGGGGCCTGGAACCACCACGCTGACGACCGTCGGCCTCGAGCGCGGGGTGACGTTCCAGCTCTTCGAGGGGCTGCCGGATACGCCCGATGCGTTCGGCCACGACAAGGCGCTCGACTTCGGGTCGGCGACCTTCGTGCGGTTCACACCCGACGGCACGCTGGTCGACCAGAACGGTGCCATGGTGAACGGCACCATCTTCATGGCGCAGCCCGGCTCGTCGCGGTCGGCGCGCGCCATCACGATTCAGGGCTCCACCGGGCGCATCCGCGCCTACAAGTGGGACGGCCGCTCGTGGAACCTGGAGTAGACCTGTGAAGAGCTCAGCGCGGGGATTCTCGCTGATCGAAGTCGTCATCGCCATTGGCGTCCTGACCGTCGCGGTGCTCGGGCTGGCCGGCGTCATGGCGGCCGGCATGCAGCAGCTCAATACGTCTCCCTCCGAGGTGATCGCGGCGCAGAAAGCGGCGCAGGCCATCGAGGCGGTGTACGCGGCGCGCGACTCGCACAAGCTCACCTGGGCGCAGATCCGCAACGTGCACGGCGAGTCGGGCAGCGACAACGGCATCTTCCTCGACGGCGAGCAGCCGCTGCACACCGAGGGGCCCGACGGCCTCGTCAACACCGCCGACGATGCGAGCGCCATCGAGACCAGCGTGCTTCCCGGTCCCGACGGCGCGCTCGGCACCGACGATGACCGGCACCTCGCGCTCGACAACTTCACGCGCGAGATCAGGATTCGCGACGTCTCCGGCGAGGGGGGACAGCTTCGATCGGTCACGGTGACGATCGTCTACACCAACGGATCGAACCGACAGACCTACACGCTCACCACGTTCATCTCCGCTTATGCCTAGACTCCAGCACCCGAGAGCCGGCGAGCACGGCTTCACCGTCACCGAACTGCTCGTGAGCACCGTGGTGATCCTCCTGGTCACCGGCTCGGCGCTCACGACGTTCCAGAGCGCGCTCGGCATGAACGACATGGCGACGCAGTTCGCGGACGCCAACCAGAACCTGCGCGCCGGCGTGAACCAGTTGATCAAGGACGTCATGCAGGCGGGGCGCATCATCGGCCCCGAAGGGGTGCCGATCCCGAACGGCGGCGGCGCCCAGCCGATCCGGCGCCCGGGACCTCCCAATACCTCGCTGACCTTCGACACCGCATCGACCACGAACATGCCGGACATCACGACCGGCTACCAGATCGGGCCGACGATCAACGGGCAGCCGACCGACATCATCACGATGCTGACCGTCGATCCGTTCATGCCGACGATCGAGACGCCGCCGACCGGGAGCGTCGATCCGAACGAGGGGACGCTCGATCCCGGGGGCAGCTTCGTGACGCTGCCGGCCAATTCGACCTGGCTGATCGGCGACGCGGAGAACGACACGCCGCCGATGCACGTCGGCGACATCGTGCTGTTCAAGAACCCGCGCGGGATGGCGATGCAGACCATCACGCGCATCGACTCGACGCGCATCTACTTCGATGCCAACGACTGGTTCCGGCTGAACCAGCGCACGGCGCCGCAGGGGACGATCATGCAGATCAAGGACACGACCAGCACGACGTCGGCCTGGACCGAGAAGACCTCGCTGTTCCGGCTGCTGATGGTCACCTACTACGTCGACGCCGTGACGACGCCGAGCGCGCCGCGTCTGATGCGGATCGTGAACCATTTCGAGCCGCAGGCGCTGGCGGGCGTCATCGAAGACCTGGATCTGAGCTACGACCTCGTCGATGGCACGAACAACCCGGTGGCCATCCCGCAGCTGCCGTATACGGACACCGGCGCCGGATTGACCTACACCTCCAACCAGATCCGCAAGGTGAACATCCATGTCGGCGTCCGCTCCGAATCGACGTCCCGCGTCACCGGCGAGTACGTCAGGAACCACATCACGACAGCCGTCGATGTCCGCAGCCTCGCGAGTGTTGACCGTTATGTCTCCTGATCGACTGTCATTTCACCGTCTCCGGAAAGAGGAGGGGGTGGCGCTGCTCACCGCCCTCCTCGTCACGATGCTGATGAGCGCGCTGCTGATCGGCTTCACCGCCACCGTGATGAGCGATCAGCGGTACCGGACCATCGATCGCAGCCGCAACCAGGCGTTCTACGCCGCGAGCGCCGGCGTGGAGAAGCTCACGGCGGATCTCGGCAACCTGTTCCTCTCCAACGTCGCGCCGACGGCCGCGCAGCTCGCCTCGCTGACCGATAGCGCGAAATATCCGGTCATCGAGCACGTCACCTATGTCGCCCCCATGACAGCGGATACGCTCGCGACCAGTTCGCTCGGCCGATGCACGGCGCCGAACGACGTGGCGCAGGCGGGCGACAACGGTTACACGCTGCGGTTCTGCGCGTCGCCGGGCGGCAATCCGACGACCGCGTCGGTCGCGCCGATCAAGAGCGGACCGTACGAAGGGCTGATCGCGCAGCAGACGCCGTATCAGGTGGACGTCACCGCGCGGACGGCGTCTGGAGGCGAGGTGCATCTCGTACGCTCCCTCGAGAGCGTGTCGATTCCGGTGTTCCAGTTCGGCATCTTCTCGGACGTCGATCTGAGCTTCTCGGCAGCCGACGATTTCGACTTCGGCGGGCGGGTGCACACCAACGGCGACCTGTACCTGGCCGAGACCGCCGGCTCGACGCTGACGCTGCGCGACAAGGTGACGGCCGTGAAGGAAATCGTGCGGCAGCGTCTGTCGAATGGCGTCACGATCAGCTCGGTGAGCCAGACCGGCACGGTGAAGATGGCGACCTCACCGTCCGCGTTCCGCAACCTATCGGCGTCCGAAGGCAGCGTCGTCGATGGACCGAGCAGCACGAAGAACGAGCCGACCTGGCACAACATCTCGCTGAGCACCTACAACAGCTGGATCCGGAATGGCCGTACCGGCGTGAAGCCGCTGAACCTGCCGCTCATCACGGTGGGCGGATCGAACCCGGACCTGATCAGGCGTCCGGTGCCGAACGAGACCACGAGCAACCCGATTCTGTTCGGCGAGCGGCTGTTCACGAAGGCGAGCCTGCGGATCCTGCTGTCGGATACCCCAGACGACATCACCAGCCTGCCGACCGTGACGGCGGCATCGCCGGTGCTGCTGGATGGGAACTGGTACGCGGCTCCGCCGAACAACGGCGAACCGTACGGGCCCGTTGATACCTCGCATCCGCCAATCGCGCGCTCCCCTGGCACGGTGAGCGCGACGGTGAACAGCGCCACGTCCGGCACCAACAGGAACCTGACGCTCTCGAGTACGTTTCCAGCGTATTTCAAGATCCCCGCTTCGATGACCGTCGCAAGCGCGTCGTACAGCGGAACGATTGCCTGCACCGGAAGAACGGCGACGACCTTCATCGGCTGCACGCCAAATCCGGCCCACACGGTCAACACCTCGTCAGGCACGGTGAGCGCGACGATCGACGGCACGACGGTTTCGACGCCGATTACGAACTGGCCCTCAGGCTCTTCGACAGTGACCGTCACCAGCGCGATGCGATTCTCGCCTGAGACGTTCTGGATCAACGATCAGCTGATTACGTGCACCGGCCACAATGCGACGCAGTTGACCGGCTGTTCGCTGCCCACCAACGTCAGCAGCGGCTCGACGGTCACGACCAATGCGCTGTCGTCGGCCGGAACCGGGACCATCGGGGGGTACATCAAGATCGAGCGGGGGAACGTCGACGGCTCGTGGACCGACGTCACGATGGAGATCCTGAACTACGGGATCGCAGGTCCCAATCTGTCGGGAGCGAGCTGTGGCGACCCGACGCCCAATGCCATCCTGCGGATCCAGCGGCTGCGCGATCACGGGAACAGCTCGACGTGTCCGTATCTGCCAGCCGTGCTGTCGACCGATTTCTGGCCGAACGTCCTGTTCGATACACGCGAGGCGATCCAGCGCGACGCATCGCCGGGGAGCAGTCCTCGACTCGGCGGCGTCATGCACTACATCGCGATCGACGCGGCGAACATCGCGAAGTGGTTCGTCGGCAGCGGCGCGTATAGCGGCGGCACCGGGGCACAGTCGAAAACCGACAACGGCGGCTTCACCGTCTACTTCTCTGATCGTCGTAACAACCGCAATGCCTCCAACAAAGAGACCGGAGAATACGGGTGGGAAGACTTCGTGAATCCCGGTGCATCGGGCGGAACTCCGAACGACACGCTCGACGCCGGTGAAGACGTCAATGCCAATGGCGTGCTCGATCTCTACGGCGGCGTGCCGAACTACAACGGCACGTACCACAGCGCGCCGCCCGGGGCCGCCGCTCCGCTCAACTCGAGCGCAAATCCGAGAACGAACGTGACCCGGCCTGTCGCACAGGTGAACCGCGCGATCCTCTTCCGCCGGGCGCTGAAGCTCGTCAACGGCGCGACGCTCGCGGCGACCGGGATCACCGGATTGTCGGTCGTATCGGAGAACCCGGTCTACATCCAGGGGAACTGGAACGCGAACGGCACCTTCAGCGGGGCCCATGCCGCGACTGCCGTGATGGCCGATACCGTAACCGTGCTCTCGTCGTCGTGGAACGACATCAATTCACTGACCGAACCCTACGACGTGGACGGGCGGCCGCGCGCGACGCACAGCTATTACCGCGTGGCGATCATCAGCGGCAAGGGACCAATCTTCGCCAAGCCTGGCGACGTCAGCGGCGGATCGACCTTTGGCACCGATGGTGGCGCCCACAGCTTCCTCCGCATGCTGGAAGGCGGCGGCTCGACGACGGTGCACTACAGGGGATCGATGGCGACCTTCTTCTACAACCGCCAGGCGCTCGGCCCCTTCAAGTGCTGCGGCGGGATTGTCTACGGCGTGCCGGTGCGCGATTACACGTTCGACAGCGACTTCCTCAACCCGGCGCTGCTGCCGCCGAACACGCCGATGTTCCGCGACCTCAACGCCGTCGGCTTCGGGCAGGAGTTGCGCGCGGGACGGTAGACCGCGCGCAGCGCCGCTACATCGTCCCGTGCGGGGCGCCGCCGGTCGCGTCGAACGTCAACACCATGCCGTAGGGGATGTACGACAGCTGCGAGTGGTCGACCAACCCATACGTCCCCGCCTCGGGAATCGTGAACTCCACGATCGCGCCGCTGCCAGGCGGCACGCCGTAGGTCTGGACGTCGCGCAGCTCGGTCGCTCCGTCGCGCACGGCGTCGAGGATCGTCCCCATCACGTGGATGGCCGCGACGCCGGGGCCGATGTTGACCACGTAGGCACGCACGAGATCGCCCGGCCGCACGGGGTACGCGCTGTGCTCCAGGCGGCCGTTGAACATCATCAACGCCGGATCGTTCTTCTGCACGCGCGTCGGATCGGTGCCCGGGATCAGGCCGGTGGCGTCGCGATCGCCGTAGATCCCGCTCTCGACCACGACGAGCTCGCGGGCGGGCCGCAGCGGCCGGTTCCGCGGGTAGACGATCATCGCCCCGTAGAGGCCGCTCTTGATGTGCACGTCGGTGACAGGCCCCGATGCGCAGTGGTACATGAACGCGCCGGGCGTATCGACGGTCTTCTCGATCGTCATCGACCCGTCCGGCGCCACGGGACCGAAATGCATCATGTTGGTGCGCAAGGCGTGCGAGTCCAATCCGTGCGACGTGCCGGCGTGGTTCGTGAGGACGATCGTGACGCGATCGCCCTCGCAGGCTTCGAGCGTCGGGCCGGGGAGCTTCCCGTCGTACGTCCAGGCGTTGAACCGCAGCCCCATCCCGAGCTCGACCGTGACTTCGCGTGCGTCGAGCGTGAACGACTTCTCACGCGGACCGGCGCATGTCGCCGCCTGGCCAGCCAGCACCGGAAAGTCGGGGGCGACGAAGGGGCCGCCACCGGCCGCGCCGGTCGAACCCTGGGTCGTCGTACACCCTGCCGCGACGACGCTCAACAACAGGCCACCGACGAACATCTGTATTCGCATGCCTACCCCGTCACGTCAGGTGCGCACCGGAGGCGTGCGCCAGGTTGACGACCGATGTCGAGCGTAGTCACCGCGCGCGGGCAGGCGTATGACCTCCGTCATACGGAGCCAGCCCATAGCGCTTTTCAGTTGTGTGTAGCCGCGGACCTTCAGGTCCGCCGGCCGACCTGAGTAGCAGGCTGTGAATTCCCTGGCGGCTGCCGGCTATCGCGGCCCGAAGATCTGATCGATCGTCAGCACCGTGACCGGTCCGAGGTTCAGCGCGCGGATCGACGGCTCGATCGCCTTCAGATCGCCCACGACGACGACCGCCATGCGGTCGGACTGCAGGTAGGTGCGCGCGGCGCGCTGGACGTCGGCGACCGTGACCGCTTCGACGTTCGGCACGTACCGCGAGAAGAAGTCGTCCGGCAGGTGATAGACCAGCATCTCCTCCAGCCTGCGCGAGATGTCGCTCGTCGTCTCGAAGTCGGAGGGGAGCCCGAGGGCGACGTAGTTCTTCGCGCGCTCGAGCTCGTCGGGTGCGACCGGCTGCAGGATCGCGCGGAGCTCGTTGAAGAACTCCTTCAGGGCGTCAGCCGTCTTGTCGGTCTGCACGCCGGCGAACGCGGTGAACGGGCCCGGCTCGACGCGCATGTCGAAGATCGACATCGCCCCGTACGAGTAGCCGTGCCGCTCGCGCAGGTTCAGGTTCAGGCGCGAGGAGAACGAGCCGCCGAACACCGTGTTCGTGACGACGATCGGGAAGTAATCCGGGGTCGAGCGCGGAACGCCGACGGACCCGATCCGGATCTGCGACTGCGGCGCGCCAGGCTTGTCCACCAGGTAGACCTCGCGCCGCGTCCGCGCGGGAGGCGCCGGCTGCTTGACGTGCGTCGACGTGCCCGCCACCGTCCATCCGCCGAAGCTCTTCTCCAGCATCGGGACGATGCCGCTCGCCGTCACGTCACCGACGACGATGAGGGTGGCGTTGTCGGGGCGGTAGTGCGCGGTGTAGAAGGCGCGGAGATCGGCGGTGGTGAAACCGCGGAGTGTCTCGGCGGTTCCGATTGTCGCCGTGCCGAAGCGGTGCGCCGTGCCGTAGAGGACGCGCGCGAAGGCGAGCGCGCCGATGGTGTTCGGGTCGTCGCGCCCCTGCACGATGCTCGTCAGGCGCTGCTGGCGCAGCCGCTCGAGCTCGGCGTCGGGAAACGCCGGACGCTGCACGACGTCGGCCATCAGCGGGAGCGCGTCGCCCAGACGGGCGACCGGCGCGTGCAGGCGGACGGCGGACAGATCGCTGGAGTTGGCGGCGCTGAGATCGGCGCCGAGGAAGTCGACGGCATCGGCGAGCTCCAGCGACGAGCGCGCGCCGGCACCTTCGGTCAACATCGACGCCGTCAGGTTGGCGAGACCGAACTTGCCGGCGGGATCGTCGGCGCTGCCGCTCAGCACGACGAGGTTCACCTGCGCGACCGGTACTTCATGTTGTTCGACGATCCACACCGGCAGCCCGTTCGAGAGCTGCTGCTTCTGAATCGACGGAATCGTCAGGGTCGGCGGCGGTCCCGAGACGGGAGGTCTGGAGCGATCGGGTGCCTGCTGCGCGAGAGCCGGCAGGGAGACCGCCAGGGCCGTCGCGACACATGCGACGCGCAGGTGCATGGAGGCCTTCTTCAGCCTCATAACGCTCATGAGGCGCGCGAGATCGTCATGTGCACGCGATCGGCGCGTCGGCTCCGCGTGGCGATTCATCGCTGTGCCGCCTGTTCGGGAACGACCGTCAGCTCGACGCGCCGATCCTTCGGCAGGAACTGCTGCGCCGCCGCCTGCACGTCGGACGGCGAGAGCGCCCGGTAGCGCGAGAGGTCCTCGTTGAACCAGTCCGGGTTGCCGGTGTTCGTGTAGTAGCTGTTCAACTGGTTCGCCTTGCCGCCGAATCCGCCGACCCGTTCCATGCGGCTGTAGAACGACGCCTCGATCTGGTTGATCGCGCGCTGGACCTCGTGCTGGGTCGGAGGCTCGGCCTGCAGCTTCACGATCTCCTCGTCTATCACGCGCTGGATCTCCTCCGTTGTGTGGCCCGGCTGCGGCGTCGCGCGGATCAGGAAGTACGACGACAGGTCCTGCGAGTTCTGGAACGCCGAGACGTCCTGCGCGATCTGCATCTCGTAGACGAGCCGCTTGTAGAGACGCGAGTTCTTGCCGCCGGCGAGCACGTCGGCGACGAGATCCATCGCGGCGTCGGACGGGGCGAGCGCCGGCGGCGTGAGCCAGGCGAGGTACAGGCGCGGCAGCTGGACGCGATCGGTGATCGTCTTCTTCTGCACGCCGGTCAGCATCACGCCCGGGACGGTGATCGGCGTCACCGGCTCTCCGGCCTTCACGTCGCCAAACCACTTCTCGACCATCGCGCGCGTCTTCGGCACGTCGATGTCGCCCGCCACGACCAGGCTGGCGTTCCCCGGCGCGTAGTACGTCTTGAAGAACGCCACTACGTCCTCGTAGCTCGCCGCCGTCAGGTCGGGCATGTAGCCGATCACCGGCCAGTGATACGGGTGCCCTTCGGGATAGAGCATCTCGGTGAGCACGACCGCTTCGGCGATCCCGTACGGCCGGTTCTCGACGCTCTGCCGCCGCTCGTTCTTGACGACGTCGCGCTGCGCGTCGACGGTCTGCGGCGTCATCGTGTCGAGCAGGTAGCCCATGCGATCCGACTCGAGGAAGAGCGCCAGCTCCAGCGCGTTCGACGGCACGTCGATGACGTAGTTGGTGCGATCGTTCTCGGTCGACCCGTTGTTGTTGCCGCCCGCCGCTTCGAGCAGTGCGTCGAACTCGCCCGGCGGCACGTGGCCCGATCCCATGAACATCAGGTGCTCGAACAGGTGGGCGAACCCGGTGCGGCCCGGCTTCTCGCGCGCCGAGCCGACGTGATACCACACGTTCACCGCCACGATCGGCGTGCTGTGATCCTCGTGCAGGATCACGTGCAGCCCGTTGGGCAGCGTGAACTGCGTGTAGGGGAGATTGAGTTGAGCGGGAGCGGTCTGTGCGCTGAGCGACGCTGGCAGCAGGAGGGCAAGGCAGGCGGCAACAGCGAGCTTCATCAGGCGATTCTATGATGAAATACGGGCATGCCGGAGCCGCGCCCCCTGGTCGGGGTCATCATGGGCAGCCAGTCGGACTGGGAGACGATGCGTCATGCCGATGAGGTGCTGACCGAGTTCGGCGTGCCTCACGAGTGCCGCGTCGTCTCCGCGCATCGGACGCCTGCGCTGATGGCCGAGTACGCCGCCACGGCCGCGGCGCGCGGCCTCGAGGTGATCATCGCCGGTGCGGGCGGAGCGGCGCACCTGCCCGGCATGGTCGCCGCGCAGACGGTCGTGCCGGTGATCGGCGTGCCGGTGCAGAGCAAGGCGCTGAACGGTCTCGACTCGCTGCTGTCGATCGTGCAGATGCCGAAAGGGGTGCCCGTGGCGACCGTGGCAATCGGTGCCGCCGGCGCGGCCAACGCCGGGCTGCTTGCGGTGAGCATCCTCGCCATCACGCGCCCCGATCTGCGGGAGAAGCTCCAGGCCTATCGCACCGCCAGCGCGGCCGCCGTGCAGCGCAGCCAGCTTTCGTGACCCGCCGCTACGTCACCCCAGGATCGACCATCGGCGTGCTCGGCGGCGGGCAGCTCGGTCGCATGTTCGCGATGGCGGCGCGGCGGCTCGGCTACCGCGTGCACACGCTCGCGCCGGAGCACGACACGCCGACGGGGCAGATCGCCGACGTCGAGGTCGTCGCCTCGTACGACGACGTCGGCCGTGTGCGCGAGTTCGCTCGCGCGGTCGAGGTCGTCACCTTCGAGTTCGAGAACGTGCCGGCCGCCGCAGCCGCGGCGGCAGCGGAGGTCGCGGCGGTGCGGCCGAACGGGCGTGCGCTCGAAGTCGCGCAGCACCGGATCCGCGAAAAGCGGTTCCTCACGTCGCACGGCCTGCCGGTGGCGCCGTACGCGGAGGTGCGCACGCTGTCCGATCTCGAGCAGGCGGTCCGCGCGATCGGCCGTCCGTCGGTGCTGAAGACGGCAGCGCTCGGTTACGACGGCAAGGGGCAGGTGAGCATCCGGCAGGAGACCGATCCGGTCGCTGCATGGGACACGCTCGGGCGCACGGAAGCGGTGCTCGAGACCTTCGTCGATCTCGACCGGGAGATCTCGGTGATCGGCGCGCGCGGCGTCGACGGGGCGACCTCCTTCTTCGAACCGTTCGAAAACGTCCATCGTCAGCACATCCTGGATGTGACGACGTGTCCGGCGGAGGTGCCTGCGCACGTGGCGGCCGACGCGATCGAGATCACGCGCACCGTGCTCGAGGGGCTCGACTACGTCGGCATCCTCTGCATCGAGTTCTTCGTCGCGCGCGATGGACGCCTGCTGGTGAACGAGCTGGCGCCGCGCCCCCACAACTCCGGGCACCTGACGTTCGACGCCTGCCGCACGAGCCAGTTCGAACAGCAGGTCCGCGCGATCTGCGGGTTTCCGCTCGGCGCGACCGATCTGCTGCAGCCGGCCGCCATGGTCAACCTGCTCGGCGATCTGTGGCAGAACGGCGAGCCGAAGTGGGCGGCCGCGCTGTCGATGCCCGACGTGAAGCTGCACCTGTACGGCAAGGCGAGCGCGCGCCCCGGGCGCAAGATGGGACACCTCACCGTCCTCGCGCCGACCCGTGAGCAGGCGCGCGAGCGCGCTCTCAAAGCGCGCGCGCTGCTGTAGATTCCGGTCGAAGACTTCCGTACGTAGGGCCGGGTCTTCAGACCCGGCCAGGTCCGCACGACGTCGTCGGGTCTGAAGACCCGACGCTACGTACGAGAAGGTCCTTCCCGACCTTCCCGACCTTCCCGACCCTCCCGACCTGCCCTACCCGCCCCACCCGCCCTATCGTCCTTGCGTCACCGTTCCACTGAGCACCCGCTCCGTCGTAACCGCCTGCCCCATGTGACGCGTCGCATGTTCGGCGACGTGGAACAGCAGCCCGAGCACGTTCGACGGGAGGCCGGCGCGCCCGACTTTCCGCCCGTCGAGCAGGTGATCCGGATCGGTCGCGGCGACCTGGGCGAGCGCGCGATCGAGCGCCGCGTGCGTGTCGGCCACCACCTGCGCGAGCGGCGGCGTTTCGTGGCCTTCGCGCCGCGCGACGTCTATCTGTTCGGGCGTGAGGCTTTCGCCGCGTGCGTACGTCATCAGCCGCTCGGTGCTGCCGCCGAGATGACGCAGGTGGAACCCGATCGAGGCGGCACCGCCCGGCCGCTCCCAGAGACGCGCGTCGTCGATTCGCGAGGCGAGCGCGTCGAGATCTTCCTTGACCTGCAGCAATGAGTGAGCGACCGGCATCAGCAGGGCTGGATACCCCGCGACCGGCCCGCGTTGCCAGACTTCGTGAGCCATTCGGACATCATAGCCGTCCGCTCCTGTTCCCTGAGGCGCTCTCGCGTCACCAATCGTTTGGTTCAGAATGATCCTGGCACCTGGGAATCCGAACCAGCGGAGACATCGACCCATGACGACGGCAGCGACGACAGAGCGGGATCGCGCGGCGATCGAAGACAGATACAAGTGGAACCTTGCCGACCTCTATGCGTCGATCGACGCGTGGCGCGAGGCGAAGGCACGGCTGACGGGCGAGATCCCGGCGCTCGAGGCGTGGCGCGGCAGGCTGACGGGCACCGCGACGCTCCTCGCCGACGCGCTCGAGCGGCGCAGCGCGATCAGGAAGGAGGCGATCCGCTTGCACGTCTACGCGGAGATGCTGTCGGACCAGGACACGCGCGATTCGGTCCACCAGGGGATGACGCAGGAGATGACGCAGCTCGCCGCGGCGCTGAACGCGGCGACGTCGTACATGGAGCCGGAGATCCTGCGGGCCGATCGCGAGACGGTCGAGCGCTTCCTCGGCGACGAGCCGAGGCTCGCGCCGTACGCGCACGAGCTGCGCGACATCCTGCGCCGCGCGGCGCACACGCTCGGCGACGCCGAGGAGAAGCTGCTGGCCGACGTCGGACCGCTCGCCACGGCGCCCTCGTCGATCTTCAACATCCTGTCGAACGCCGACTTCCCGTATCCGGTCGTCACGCTGGCCGATGGCCGCAGCGCGAAGATCAACCACGCGCGGTACACCGAGCTGCGCGCCGCGCCGAACCGCGCCGATCGGAAGCTGGTGCAGTCGTCCTACTTTGGCGCGCTGGGCGAGTACCGCCGCACGTTCGGCGCGATGATCGACGCGCAGGTCCAGAAGGTGCGCTTCTTCTCTAGGGCGCGCAAGTACGACAGCGCCCTCGAATACGCGCTCGACGCGAACAACGTCCCGACGTCGGTGTACATGCGCCTGATCGACGGGGTCAATCGCAACCTCGCGCACTTCCACCGCTTCCTGGCGCTGCGCCGCCGCATGCTCGGTGTCGACGAACTGCACTACTACGATCTCTACGCGCCGCTCGTGTCGTCCTTCGACGCCAGCTACTCCCCCGAAGACGCCGGCCGCATCATCGTCGAGGCGGTGGCGCCGCTCGGGCCTGAGTATCAGGAGACGGTCGCGCGCGCGTTCGGCGAGCGCTGGATCGACATGTTCCCCAACGAGGGAAAGCGGTCGGGCGCCTATTCGCAGGGCGCCGCCTACGACGTCCACCCGTACATCCTCATGAACTACAACGGGAAGTTCGACGACGTGAGCACGCTGGCGCACGAGCTGGGGCACACGATGCAGAGCTACCTGTCGAACAGGCACCAGCCGTTTCCGACGGCCGACTACCCGATCTTCGTCGCGGAGGTGGCGTCGACGTTCAACGAGGCGCTGCTGCTCGACTACATGCTGCGCACGCTCACCGACGACGAGGCGAAGCTGTCGCTGCTCGGGCAGTACCTCGAAGGGATCCAGTTCACGGTGTTCCGGCAGACGCAGTTCGCCGAGCTCGAGCTGCGCATGCACGAGATGGCCGCGAACGGTACGCCGATCACGGGCGACGCTCTGGCGGCGCTGTATTACGACATCACGAAGCGCTACTACGGCCACGACGCCGGCGTCTGCATCGTCGACGACTACATCCAGCACGAGTGGAGCTTCATCTCGCACTTCTACGCCGAGTTCTACGTCTACCAGTACGCGACCGCGTTCACGGCCAGCGAGGCGCTCGCCTCGCGCGTCAAGGCTGGCGACGCGGAGGCCGTGCGGACGTACCTGGCGTTCCTGTCGGCTGGAGGCTCGAAGTACCCGATCGAGCTTCTCGCCGATGCCGGCGTGGACATGACCTCCGACGAGCCGCTCGATCTGACGATGCGGCAGATGGCGCGGGTGATGGACGAAATGGAACGGATCCTCGACAGGTCGGCCGGCGGCTCCGCCACGCCGGGGGCCTCGTCCGGCGTTGGGCGGATGTGATCGGCCGGTGGCGTTCAGAGGCGACGGAGCGCGGTGATGTTCGATCGGCTGGCGGACAAGCGCATTCGCGAGGCGATGAGCGAAGGCAAGTTCGATCGCCTGTCTGCGCGCGGGCGCATCGATCTCGACGAGTACTTCAAGCTCCCGTCCGAACTGCGGATGGCCTACTCCATCCTGAAGAGCGCCGGGTGCGTTCCCGAGGAGGTGGAGCTGTTGCGCGAGATTGGCCGCCTCGAAACAGCGGTCGCCGCCGCAACCGACGACGAGAGCAGACGAAGCCTTCGGCGCGCGATCACCGAGACACGGCTTCGGCTGGATCTGATCCTCGAGCGGACCAGGCGCCAGCGGGCATCGGGCGATGCAGCTTTGCCTGAATAGCTGCACGGTGCGGTCGTGGGAGAGGCGCGACGTCGCGTCGATGGTGCGCCAGGCGAACAACCGGCGCGTGTGGCTGAACCTCCGCGATCGCTTTCCGCACCCGTACACGACCCGCGACGGCGCATCGTTCCTGCAGCACGCGATGGCGGCCTATCCCGAGACGAACTTCGCCATCGACGTGAACGGCGAGGCGGTCGGCGGCATCGGGTTCATGCTCCGCGACGACATCGAGCGGGTATCGGCTGAAATCGGATATTGGCTCGGCGAGAGCTTCTGGGGACGCGGCATCTGCACCGACGCGGTTCGCGCCGTCACCGATCATGCCGTCCGTCAGCACGGGTTGACGCGTGTGTACGCCGTCCCGTTCACGCACAACGTCGGCTCGTGTCGCGTCCTGGAGAAGTCGGGTTACGTGCGCGAGGGGCTGATGCGACGCAGCGCGGTCAAGGATGGGCGGATCTGCGACCAGTACCTCTACGCCTTCGTCGTCGCGCCCGCCGTGTAGTCTGCGAGCCGCTTGCTCAGGGCTCAGGGCTCGGGGCTCAGGGCTCAGGGCTCAGGGCTCAAGGCTCAGGGCTTAGGGCTCAGGGCTCACGGCTCAGGGCTCACGGCTCAGGGCTCACGGCTTAGGGCTTAGGGCTTAAGCCTAAAGCCTAGAGCCTAGAGCCTAGAGCCTACAGCAGGGCCATGGCCCCGAAGGGCCCATGTGTCCTACGCGCCGACGGTCTGGCCTCCCATGGCCGGCAGGACGACGCCGGTGATGTAGCTGCTGTCGGCGTCCGACGCGAAGAAGACGTACGCCGGAGCGATCTCTTCCGGCTGCGCGGGGCGTTTCATCGGCGTCTTCGACCCGAAGCTCGCGACCTTCTCGGGCGTCGCGCCGCTGTCGGACGGGTTCAGCGGCGTCCAGACCGGGCCTGGAGCGACGCAGTTGACGCGGATGCCGCGCTCGAGCAGGTCCTGCGCGAGCGTCTTCGTGAACGCGTGAATCGCCCCTTTGGTGGCCGAGTAGTCGAACAGCTTCGCGGCGCCCTGGATGCCGGTTTCCGATCCGGTCGCGATAATCGAGGCCCCCGGCTTCAGGTGCGGGAGCGCCGCCTTCACCAGGCGGTAATAGGCGTACACGTTGATACGGAAGGTGCGATCCCACTCTGCCTCGTCCACCTCTTCGAGCGAGTCCTTGCGGTTCTGGTATCCGGCGTTGTGAACCAGGACGTCGAGGTGGCCGAGCTCGGCCACCGTCCGCTCGACGGCGTCGACACACCCCTGGAGCTCGCCCAGGTCCCCTTCGATGACGATGCAGCGGCGGCCGACCTGCTCGATGGCGCGGCGCGTCTCGTCGGAGTCGACGCGCTCTTCGGGAAGCGCGGTGATGGCGACATCGGCGCCTTCGCGCGCGTACAGGAGCGCCACGGCGCGGCCAATGCCGGAGTCGCCGCCGGTTACCAGCGCGACCTTGCCTTCGAGCTTGCCTGCGGGCTTGTAGCGCGGTGCTTCGTATCGCGGTCGAGGATCCAGCTCGGCCTCGATGCCTGGCTTGTCGAGCTTCCGCTCGGGGAATGGTGGTTTCGGTTCGCTTTGCAGTTGAGGCTTCGCCATGCCCGAGGCGATAGCAAGCCGTGGTCCGATCCCACCGCTGAGTCGGGCGGGCTCTACGATTGAAGTTCGAACGCAATCGGCGGATAGCGAACGGCGCGCGGCTCCTGTTACAACCGGTTCATGATGATTGTTGCCTTGGATCGACGCTCGAACATGACGCACGTGCCTCCCCGCGGGCCGGCCCCGGTCCAGCTCGAAGACCGATGGGCCGCGGTGCTCGATCGTGACGCCCGGAGCGACGGCCGCTTCGTCTACGCGGTCGCCTCGACCGGAATCTTCTGCCGGCCCTCCTGCCCGAGCCGCCGTCCGCATCGCGCGAAGGTCAGGTTCTTCGACGCACCGCTGGACGCGGTCGCCGCCGGGTTCAGGCCCTGCCTGCGCTGCCGTCCGCTCGACGCGACCGACGACTGGACGCGGCGCGTCACGCGCGCGTGCGAGACGATCGTGCGCAGCGAGACCGCGCCGACGCTGGCATCGCTCGCCCGCCAGGCGAAGAGCACCCCCTCTCACTTCCTCCGCCGCTTCAAGGCGATCGTCGGGATGACGCCGCGCGAGTTCGCCGCGGCGCGCCGTTTCGCGACGGTGAAGCGGCAGCTGCGCCGGCAGAACGACGTGACGACGGCGATGGTGGAAGCGGGATATGGATCGAGCAGCCGCTTCTACGAACAGGCGGCGCCGCGGCTCGGGATGTCGCCGGCGACCTATCGGGCCGGCGGCCGCGGTCTGACGATCCGGTACTGCACCGCCGATTCGTCGCTCGGGCGTGTGCTGGTGGCGGCGACATCCCGCGGCATCTGTGCGGTCTCGTTCGGCGACTCCGACGGCGAACTGCTGTCTTCGTTGCGCGCCGAATATCCGCAGGCGACGCTGACCGAAGCCGATCGCGATCTGCGTCGAATGGTCGACGCCATCATCGCCCGGATCGACGGCGGCGCGGCGCACGCCGATCTTCCGATCGACGTGCGCGCCACGGCATTTCAGTGGCAGGTGTGGAACGCGCTCATGGCGATCCCGCGCGGGGAGACGCGGACCTACGCGCAGATCGCCCGGTCGATCGGCCGCCCCTCGGCCGCGCGCGCCGTGGCGCGTGCATGCGCGAGCAACCGCGTGGCGGTTGCGATCCCGTGCCATCGCGTCGTGCCATCGGCCACAGGCGACGGCAGCGGCGGCTATCGCTGGGGCGTGCGCCGCAAGCAGGCGCTGCTCGATCGCGAGCGCTCGACGCCCGACCGCTGATCGCCCGCTCACGGCGGATCGGCGTGCCGCTCCGCAGGTTCGCGGTCGGGTAGAATTCCGAGCAGATGCCGCGCTGCGTATACGGCCGTTCGCCGTGGATCGACCGCTTTCCCAGGTCTCGCGTTCCTTCGTATCCCAAGCACCGCGGCGAGCTCGCCGTCGACGTCGCGATCGTCGGCGGCGGCCTGACCGGGTGTGCCGCTGCCTATGCGTTCGCCGCCGCCGGGGTGAAGGTCGCGCTGTTCGAGGCGAACCGCATCGGAAGCGGCAGCTCCGGATCGGCCACCGGCTGGATTGCCGAGGAGCCGTCGGCCGATTACGCCGGCATCGAAGCGGCCTGCGGTCGCCGGACGGCGCGTCATGCGTGGCAGGCGTGGCGTCGAGCCGCGCTCGACTTCGGCGCCCTCCTGCGGCGGCTGGACATCCGATGCGATGCCGCGCCGCACCCCGCGCTGACGGTCGCGCGCACGCCTGACGAACAGGGACAGCTCGCGCGCGAGATCAAGCGCCGGAAGGACGCGGGGCTGGACGCCGTCTCCGTCCCGGCGCGCACCATCCCGGCGCTCGCCGGGTTTGCCGCGCTCGGCGCCCTGCGCAGCCGCGAGAACGTGACGATCGATCCCTATCGCGCGACGGTCGGCCTCGCGGCCGCGGCGGAGCAGCGCGGGGCGCTGCTGTTCGAGCGCTCGCCCGTCACGAAGACGGCCTACACGCGCGATGCCGCGAGCGTCGACGTCGGCAACGGGACCGTGCGGACGCGCCGCGTGGTCGTCGCCACCGGCACGCCGGGGTCGTTGTTCAAGGCGCTGCGGCGTCACGTGCACGAGCGCAGCACCTTCCTCGTGCTGACCGACGTCATCCGCGCCGCCGTGCGGCGGCAGCTCGGATCGCGCGATCACCTCGTGCGCGATCTCGCCGACCCTCCGCACCGCATCGCCTGGATTGACGACGAGCGGCTGCTGGTGTGCGGGGCCGACGGCGACGCCGTGCCCGAGCGCAGCCGCGAGCAGACCCTCGTGCAGCGCACCGGGCAGCTGATGTACGAGCTGTCGGTGCTCTATCCGGACATCTCGGGGCTGCAGCCGTCCTACGGCTGGGAGGCGCGGTTCGGGACGACGTCGCGCCACCTGCCGCTCATCGGCCCGCACCGCAACTTCCCTCATCACCTGTTCGCGTTCGGCGACAGCAGCCACTCGGTGACCGGCGCGTACCTCGCCAGCCGGATCCTGCTGCGCCACCATCTCGACGAGACGCAGCCGGCTGACGCGGCGTTCGGGTTCGTTCGATAGGCGAGCGATGACAGCCGTCGATCCGCTCGATCTGCTCGTGTTCGGTCCGCATCCCGACGATCTCGAGATCGGCGCCGGCGGGACGATCGCCAGGCACACCGCCGCCGGTCAGCGCGTCGGCCTCTGCGATCTCACGGGCGGCGAGATGGGGAGCAACGGCAGCGTGCCGGAGCGGCTCGCCGAATCCGAAGAGGCGCGGGCGGTCCTCGGCACCCTGTGGCGCGAGAACCTCGGATGGCCGGATCGACGCTTTGGAACAGATCCGGGCCACCTCGAAGAAGCGGTCGCCTTCATCCGCCGGCACCGGCCGCGCGTCGTCGCCGTGCCGTACTGGTCGGATCGCCATCCGGATCATGTCGTCGCCAGCGAGCTGCTCACCGAAGCGGTGTTCAACGCGGGACTGCGCCGGTACCGGCACGCCGGCGGCGACGCGTGGAAGGTGGAGTGGGTCTGCTACTACTTCATCAACGACAGTGCCGCCCCGTCGTTCGTCGTCGACATCACCGACTATTACGAAGCCAAACGACGTGCGCTCGACTGTCACGCGAGCCAGTTCGTGGCTCCCGGCCAGGCGGGCGTGGTCGCGACGCGGCTCAACACGCCGCTGTTCCGGCAGCTGATCGAGAGCCGCGATGCCCAGTTCGGAGCGCTCGCGGGCGTCCGGTGGGCCGAGGGGTTCGTCGTGCGGGAGCCGGTCGTACGCGGCGGCCTGCTTCGATCCTCCGCATGAACGTCGGCATCGTCTGCTACGCGTCGATCGGCGGGAGCGGCATCGTCGCCACCGAGCTGGGCAAGGCGCTCGCCGCGCGCGGACATCGCGTGCACATCCTGAGCGGCGACATGCCGTTCCGTCTTGGCCGCTACCAGCCTGGTCTCACGTTTCACCGCGTCGAGTCGCCGAGCTATCCGCTGTTCCGCGAGCCGCAATATCTGCTGTCGCTCGCCAGCAAGATCGTGCAGGTGTCGCGCGACGAACGCCTCGACATCGTCCACGCGCACTACGCGATCCCTCACGCGACGGCGGCGTGCCTCGCCCGCCAGGTGCTGACGGTGCGCCACGGCGCCGCGCCGCGGGTCGTCACCACGCTGCACGGCACCGACATCACGCTGCTCGGCAGCGATCCGTCGTACTCGGAGATCGTCGCGTTCGGCATCGAGCAGTCGGACGGCGTCACGGCGGTCTCGGAGAGCCTCGCGCGAGACACGCGGCGGGAGCTCGGCGTCGCCTGCGACATCCGCGTGATTCCCAACTTCATCGACTGCCGTACGCACATGCGCGTCGACGCCTCGGCGCTCCGGCGCCGCTTCGCGCCGGACGGCCAGGCGCTCCTCATACACGTATCGAATTTCCGTCCGGTCAAGCGCATCAACGTCGTCGTCGACGTCTTCGCGCGCGTGCGGCAGCAGCGTGCGGCGCGGCTGCTGATGGTGGGCGACGGTCCCGACGCGGCCGGGGCCGCGCGGCTGGCGCGCCAGCTCGGCGTGGCCGGCGACGTGGAGTTCCTCGGCGAGCAGGATTCGGTGGTGCCGCTGCTCTCGGCGGCCGACCTGTTCCTCCTGCCGTCGGCGCAGGAGAGCTTTGGCCTGGCGGCGCTGGAAGCGATGGCGTGCGGCGTGCCGGTCGTCGCGTCGAACGTCGGCGGGATTCCGGAGGTCGTCGAGGAGGGGGTGACCGGGTTCCTGCACGACGAGGGCGACCTGGAGGGCATGGCGCGCTCGGCGCTCCTGCTGCTGTCCGATCGCGATCGCTGGAGGCGGATGTCGGACGCCGCCTCCGCCGTGGCCCACACGCGCTACTGCGACACCGCCATCGTCCCCCGCTACGAGTCGTACTACCACGAACTTCTTGATGCGCCGCCGATCGCGTGAGTTGGATCGCGCGGAGGCAGCTCGGCGTCATACGTCCCTGGGCCATTGATTTTGGTCGGAAACCGGAGGCTATACTCGGATTCAGACCAACAAGGAGAGTCGAATGCGACGTGCGCTTGCCGCCGTTCTGCTGACTGCGTTGATTGCCGCGCCGGCCTGGGCGCAATCACAGGCTGCGAACGGCACCATCGAAGGCACGGTGGCCGATTCCTCCGGCGGCGTGCTGCCGGGTGTGACCGTCACCATCACCAACACCGATACGGGACTCGAGCGTTCGCTCGTGTCGAACGCCGAAGGCCAGTATCGCGGGCTCCTCTTGCCGCTCGGGAACTATCGCGTGGCGGCGGAGCTGCAGGGTTTCAGGAAAGCCGAACAGACCGGCATCGTGCTGCGCGCCGGCGACACCGCGACGATCAATTTCGAGATGTCGGTCGGCACCGTCAGCGAGACGGTGACGATCACGGCTGAAGCGCCGATCGCGCAGCCGGGCAAGATCGATCTCGGCCGCACCATCAACGACGTCGAGATCCACAACCTGCCGCTGCCCTCGCGCAACCCGTACAACTTCGCGTTCCTGCAGGCGAACGTCACCGGCTACGAGAACACCGAGTTCGGCGTGCCGCGCATCAACGCGAACGGGACGCAGATGCGCACGAACTACCAGCTGGACGGGAACACGAATACGGAGAAGGATCGCGCCGGCCTGCGCCTGCTGCCGATCTCCGAGGTGCTCGTGCGCGAGGTGAAGGTGGTGACCAACGGGTTCGCTCCCGAGTTCGGGCAGACCACCGGCATGGTCTACAACGCCATCACGCAGTCGGGCACGAACAGCTTCAGCGGAACGGCGAGCTACCGCTTCAAGCGGAACAACATGTCCACCACGCCGTTCTTCCTGGCCTCCGGCGCACGCAAGCCGGACACCGACGCCGACGACGTGACGGCGACCCTCGGCGGCCCGATCAAGCGCGACAAGGCGTTCTTCTTCGGCGCCTACGAATACGTGAACCGCAGCCTCGTCACCGGCGGCCAGATCATCTCGGTCACCCCCGAGAACGCGCAGCGGCTCGGCATCACCCTGCCGTCCAACGGCGTCATCCCCGCCAACCAGAAGGTGCCGTTCGTCTTCGGCAAGGTCGACTACCAGCTGACGTCGAGCACGCGCCTGACGGGCCGGGTCTTCTACTTCCAGAACCTCTCGCTGTCGAACATCGGCGGCGGCCTCACCACGACCGATCGCGCCACCGACTTCCACGATCAGATGTCCTCGTCGGCGCTGCAGGCGGTGACGACGATCGGGTCGAGCAAGCTGAACGAGTTCCGCTTCCAGTACGCGCAGCGCCATCAGTACCGGACGATTGGCACCGGCGTCGCCGGTCCGGCCATCACCGTCAGCGGCATCGCGCAGTTCGGCGGCCCGCGCATCGGCGACGGCAACTCGGTCGGCTTCGACTTCTCGCAGGGGATCGCCCAGGTGATCGACAACTTCACGTGGGTGAAGGGGACGCACGCGTTCAAGACCGGCGTCGACCTGCAGTACATCGCCGACGATCGGACGCAGGGCGAGAACTTCCAGTACACCTTCCCGACGGTCGATGCGTACCTGGCCGCGAAGTCGGGGACGAACCCGTACAGCTACACGTCACTGCAGCAGACCTTCGGCGATATCGGCATCGACTACGGCTCGCGGTTCTACGGGTTCTTCGTGCAGGACGACTGGCAGATCGCGCCGCGCATCAAGCTGCTCTACGGCATCCGCTACGACCTGTTCGACGTGCCGGAGGCGCGGCCGTACGGGCAGAACCCGTACTCGAACGACTTCGCGATCGACAAGAACAACTGGGGCCCGCGCGCGGGCGTGTCATGGACGCTCGATGACTCCGGGCGCACCGTGGTGCGCGCGTCGGTCGGCCGGCTGTTCGAGCCGCCGCTCATCGACTTCTACGACAACGCCATCCTGAACAACGGCGATCCGCTGCGTTACAACGTGACGGTCTCCGGCAGCGCGAGCGGCGCCCCGCCGTTCCCGACGAACCTCGCCAATCTGCCCGCCGGGTTCGCCCTGCCGCGGCAGAGCATCATCGCCGTCGATCCCGACTTCGAGACGCAGGAAGCCTGGCTGAGCAACATCCAGGTGGAGCGGGCGCTGACGCCGAACATGTCGGTGTCGCTCGGCTACGTCAACGCGATCGGCCGCAAGCTGCCGGTGCTCGTCGACGTCAATCTGATCTCGACCGGCGCGACGCTGGCCGACGGCCGTCTGCTCTACTCGACCGACGTGAACGCGTCGACGCGCGTGAACCCGGCGTTCAACCACATCGACGTGTTCCAGTCGATCGGCGAGTCGACCTACAACGCCTTCACCGCGACGCTGACGCGCCGGATGGTGCACGGCCTCCAGGCGCAGGCGACCTACACGCTGGCGCGCGGCGTGGACAACGCTCCGCTCACCGGCAGCTACGTCGTCGGCAGCGGAGACGATCGCCTCTCGGATCCGACGGACCTCGATCGCGACAAGGGAGTGACGCCGTTCAACCAGACGCACACGCTCTCGATCTCCACGGTGTATGCGCCCGAGGTGAGCGGCGACGGCATCGGCGCCTACCTCGCCAACAACAACCAGCTCGGCATCGTCGTGCAGGCGAACAGCGGTCTGCCGTTCAACATCCGCTCGAACCGCGATCTGAACGGGGACGGCGTGAACAACGATCGGCCGCTGTACGTCGAGCGCAACCTTGGCAGTCTCGGCACGGTGTTCAACGTCGATCTCCGGTACTCGCGCTTCATCCCGTTCGCGGCGCGCACGCGCGGCGAGGTGTTCGTCGAGGCGAAGAACATCTTCAACCGCGAGAACATCGCCGGCGTGAACCGCGTCGTCGCCACCGACGTGGCAGGCAGTCCGTCGGTGGACATCACCGATACGACCGCGACGAGCGATCGCGGCCGGCCGTTCAGCGGCACCTCCGGCTACGACCAGCGCATCATCCAGGTCGGGTTCAAGGTCACGTTTTAATCCGGCGGGAAGGTCGGGAGGGTCGGGAAAGTCGGGATGGTAGGGAAGGATCGGCTGGCGAGCTCCTCCAGCCTCGTTCCTCCTGACCCTCCCGACTTTCCAGTCCTTCCCGACCTTCCTGTCCTTCCGACCTCTTAAAGCGAAGGAACATGAAACGCCTCCTCCTCTTCGTCATCCTCTCCGTCACCTGCGTCAGCATCTCCACCCCGGACGCGCAGATGCGCGTCACGCCGGTCGACGAGCTGCAGGGGCACGCGGCGCTCGGGCTGTCGCTGCGTCATCTCGGCAACGCCGGCATCTTCATGATGGCCACCGCTCATCCCGACGATGAGAACAACGGGCTGCTGGTGATGCTGAATCGCGGGCAGGGCTACCGCACCGCGCTGGCGACGGCGACCCGGGGCAACGGGGGGCAGAACGAGATCGGGCCGGAGATCTTCGAAGCGCTCGGCGTGCTGCGAACCGAAGAACTGGCGGCGCTGCATCGCTTCGACGGCGCGGAGCAGTACTTCACGCGCGCGGTCGACTTCGGCTACTCCTTCAGCGTGGAAGAGACCTTCGAGAAGTGGGGACACGACGAGGTGCTCGGCGACTTCGTGCGGTTGATCCGGACGATCCGGCCGGACGTGATCGCCGGCTTGAGCCCGACCGGCGTCGGAGGAGGACAGCACCACCAGGCGTCGGCGATCCTGGCGCGCGAGGCGTTCAAGATCGCGGGCGATCCGACGAAGTATCCGGAGCAGATCCGCGAGGGGCTGCGGCCATGGCAGCCGAAGAAGCTGTACTACATGACCGGATTCGGCGGACCTCCCGATCCGAACGCGGCACAGCCCGCTCACGTCCTGTCGATCGATCTCTCCGGGTACGACGAGCTGCTCGGGAAGACCTACGCCGAGATCGGCACCGAAGCGCGCAGCATGCACAAGTGCCAGGGCATGGCGCAGCTGCTGTCGCTGCCGGGCCCGGTGTCGTCGAGCTACTACCTCGTGGAGTCGACGATTCCCGGGGAGCTGCAGCGCGACGAGACGTCGATGTTCGAGGGGGTCGACTCCTCGATTGCTTCGCTCGCGCGGTTCGCCGGCGCGCAGCCGCCGCAGCCGCTCGTCGACGGCCTCGCGTCGATTGCCTCCTCGGTGCAGGCGGCGCAGTCGGCCTTCGATCGCGACAACGACGAGGCGGTGTTGCAGCCGCTCCTGCAGGGGCTGCACGCGATTCGCACGCTGCGCGGACAGCTTCGCGACACGACCGGCCTCGGCGACGAGGGGCGCTACGAGATCGACTATCGGCTCGCGCAGAAAGAGCAGGAGTTCCAGGAATCGATCCTGCTCGCCAACAGCGTCCGCATCGAGGCGCTCGCCGACGACGGAGTGGTGGTGCCGGGGCAGCCAGTGCGTCTGACCGCGATCGTGGCCAACCGCGGTCCTGCGGAAGTCGCGGTCAAGCAGGTACGGTTCGACGGGTTCGACGCGCCCGGCGCGTGCACGCTGACGGCGGTGTCGAGCGCGAACATCTTCGGTGCGAGCGGGCCGGGAGGCGGCCGCGGCGGACAGTCGGCGGCTCCGGCACCGCTGTCGACGCTCCGTCGTCATCAGGTGGCTCAGTGCTCGCCGTCGGCCACGGTCCCCGCGAACGCGCGTGTGACCGAGCCGTACTGGCATCGCGCGGGCGACACCGGGCGGTACACGTTCGACTCCGACGCGCCCTTCGGTCTTCCGTACCGGCCCACGCCGTTTCGCGCCGAGCTCACGATGACGGTCAGCTCCGGCACGGCGACCGAAGACGTCGTCTACGGGATGCCGGTGCTCTACCGGTACGAAGGCAACATCTTCAGCGGCGAAAAGCGATCCGAGCTGCTCGTCGTCCCCGGGGCGTCGGTCCGTGTGTCGCCGGAAATCGCGATCATCCCGGTCGACGCCGTCCGCCCGGCGCGGCCGACGACGACGGCTCGTCGCGCGCCGGCGAGTGCGGCGGAGCAGGGGACGCGCGAGATCCGCGTGACCGTCGTGAACGACGCGAAGGGGGCCGCGAACAGCACGATCCACCTGCAGGTGCCGCAAGGCTGGAGCACGACGCCGGCCGAGGCGCCGGTGGCGTTCGCGCGTGAGGGTGAAACGCAGACGGTACGGTTCCAGGTGAAGCCGGGCGCGACGACGACGGCCGGCGAGTACCACGTCAAGGCGAGCGTCGTGTCCGGCAGCGGTACCTTCGCACGCGGCTACCAGGTGATCGAGTACCCGCACATCAGGCGGCAGCACATCTACCGCGACGCCGACGTCGTGCTGAAGGTCATCGACGTTCGCACCGCGCCGAGGCTGACGGTCGGCTACATCATGGGCGTGGGCGACCAGGTGCCGGACGCGCTCGAACAGCTTGGCGTGCACGTCGAGATGCTCGACGCGGACGATCTCGCGTGGGGCGATCTGTCGCGGTTCACGACGATCATGACCGGCGTCCGCGCGTACGAGCGGCGCGCCGATCTGCGCGCGAACAACAGCCGGCTGCTCGAGTACGTGCGCAACGGCGGCACGCTCGTCGTGCAGTACAACAAGTTCGAGTTCAACCAGGCGCAGTACGGTCCCTATCCGGTGCGCGTGAGCTCCAATCGCGTCACCGACGAGTACGCGCCGGTCACCGTGCTCGATCGCGACTACCCGCTGTTCAACACGCCGAACCGCATCGACGAGCGCGCCTGGGCCAACTGGGTCCAGGAACGCGGCCTCTATTTCCTGGGCGACCGCGATCCGCGCTACAAGGACCTGATCGCGCTCGACGAGCCGTTTCCGTACAACAAGGGTGAGAAGCGCGGCGCCCTCGTCGAGACGACGTACGGGAAAGGACGCTGGGTCTACGTCGGTCTCGGCCTGTGGCGCGAGCTGCCCGCCGGCGTCGACGGCGCGTACCTGCTGCTGGCGAACCTCGTGAGCCTCAGCGCCACGCCGCTGCCGCCAGCCGCCCGCTGACGTCGTATCGGGCGCTATGCCGCTTTTTTGCCGCGCTTTTCAGTTGTGTGTAGCCGCGGACCTTTAGGTCCGCGCCGGGCCGCGGTGACGCCTGCTGGGCCTGTATCATTTCCGCGTGGTCATCGTCGTCGGTGCCGGCCCGGCCGGCGCGACCGCTGCGCGTATGCTGGCGTTGGCCGGCGTCCCCGTGACGCTGCTCGATCGAGCGGCGTTTCCACGCAACAAGCCCTGCGGCGGCGGCATCTCGATCCGCGTGCTGAAGCGGTTCCCCTGGCTCGAGGCGGAGCTGCGGTCGATCGCGACGCACCGGATCTCGCGGCTGTATCTCGAAGGGCCGTCCGGCGAATCGGCGACCGTGACGTCCGACGAGCCGGCGGTGCTGATGATCCGCCGCGTCGAGTTCGACGCCATGCTGGTGCGCGCCGCGCAGCGCGCCGGCGCGATGCTGGTGCCGCACGTCGAGATCGTGCGGGCACGGACGACCGGCGATCGCGTGTTCCTCGAAGCCCGTGACGGCAGACGGTTCGACGCGCCGATCGTCATCGCCGCCGACGGCGTGCACTCGGTCGTCGCGCGACGGCTCGGTCTGAACCCCGGATGGGCGCCGCGGTCGGTTGCGGTCGACATGATGGAGGAAACGCCGCGCGAGACGCTGGCGGCCGATCCGTCGACGCTGTGGGTGGCGTACGGATACGCGGGCGGCAACGGATCGCCGGACGATCGCGCGGCGCCGGAAGGCTACGCGTACATCTTTCCGAAACGCGATCACGTCAACGTCGGCATCGGCTACGTGCTCGATCACTTCCGGCGTGACGTGCAGCGCCGTCCCTACGATCTGCAGCAGCAGTTCGTCGACGATCTGCGTCGCCGCGGCATCGTCGAGGGGAGATCGGTGCGCGACAACTTCACGCCGTTCATCATTCCGGTCGGCGGGCCGTTGAAGCGTCCCGGCGCCGGACGCGTGCTGCTGGCCGGCGACGCCGGCGGCTTCGTCAACGGTTTCACGGCCGAGGGGATCTACTACGCCATGGTGACCGGCGAGCATGCGGCCCGGGCGGTGCTCGACGTCCGGCCCGAGCGCGTGCCGGCGCGGCTCGCGGCGCGATATCGCAAGGCGTGTGCGGCGGAGATCGGAGCGGAGCTGCGCGATTCGGTGCGCGTGCAGCGCCACCTGTTCGCGGATCGCCGGCGGATCGCGCGGGTCATCGCCGCCGCGCGCGACAACCCGCGACTGACGCGCCTGGTGCTCGATTACGCGATGGGACGGCGAACCTACGCAGAAGTGCGGCGGCGGGTTCTGATGGCGGCGCCCTGGGTCGGCGTCAGGCTGTTCTTCCGCCAGGTCTAGACGCGGCGCGACGTATTTCCGCCGGGTCTGAAGACCCGGCGCTACGTACGGTGAATTCGTCTCCTTCGTGACTTCGTGATGAAAATGCTGGTGTACGAGAAGAGTCGACGTACGGCATGGCGCGCGACCCGGTGTCGTGTCCGTGTCGATCGCTCGAGCGTCAGCGCGCGAACAGCGCCGCGAGCGCGAGGTCCAGCGTGGGATAGGTGAACGTGAAGCCGAGGCGTTCGGCCTTGGCTGGCACGGCACGCTGACCGGTGAGCAGCAGCGCGTCGGCCATCTCTCCCAGGGCGAGCCGCAGCGCGAAGGCGGGCGCCGGCACGAGTGTGGGCCGGTGCAGAGCGCGTCCGAGTGCCTTCGTGAACTCGGCGTTCGTCACCGGCGTTGGCGCGGTCGCGTTCAGCGGCCCGGCGATCTCGTTGGTGGCTATCGCAAAGCGCACGAGATCGATCCAGTCCCTCCGGTGAATCCACGGCCAGTACTGGCGGCCCGAGCCCAATCGTCCACCGGCGCCCAGCTTGAAGAGCGGCAGCATCGTCGCCAGCGCGCCGCCGTCGCGATCGAGCACCAGGCCAGTTCGGACACACACCACGCGCGTCCCGGCCGCCGAGGCGGCAACCGCCTGCGCCTCCCAGCGCCGGCAGACGCCCGCGAGGAAGTCGTGCCCCGCCCCGGTCTCCTCGGTGACGATGTCGTTGCCGCACGAGCCGTAGAAGCCGACGGCCGAACCGCTGACGAACACCGGCGGCGGCGCTCCGGCTTCCGCGATTGCCTCCGCGAGCCGGCGGGTGGCGGCGATGCGGCTGTCCTCGATACGGCGCTTCCGTGCGGCGGTCCAGCGGCCCTCGGCAATGGGCTCGCCGGCCAGGTTCACGACCGCGCCGGCTCCGTCGACGGCCGTCGTCCACCCGGCGGCGGCCCGCTCGGGGTCCCACGTCGTCACGCGCGCACCGGGAACGGCGCGCGCGTGCGCGTGCCGCGACAGGACGATGACGTCGTGGCCGTCGGCCAGCAGGGCGGCGGTCAGCGGCGTGCCGAGAAAGCCGGTTCCCCCGGCGATGACAATCCTCATGGCCCTGATGTAGAGTGTACGTCGAAGTTAACTAACCGGTTAGTTTTCTGAGAGCATGCCGCGCGCCGCCCGCGTCTCGCCGGACCGCATCCTCGCCGCCGCCGCGCTCGAGTTCTCGGCGCGCGGCTTCGCCGGCGCCCGCGTCGACCGCATCGCCCGCCGCGCCCGCGTCAACAAGGCGATGCTGTACTACCACTTCTCGAGCAAGCAGGAACTGTATCGCACGCTGCTGCGCGGCACCTTCGCGGATCTCGCCGACGAGCTGCAGCGCATTGCCGCCTCGTCTGCCGCGCCGCCGGATCGCCTGGACGCCGCCGTCACGACGATGGCGGCGTTCGTCCGCGCGCATGCGTTCTTCCCGTCGATCATGCTCCGCGAGGTCGCCGAAGGAGGGACGCACCTCGACCGCCGCACGCTCGAGGCAGTGGCTGCGGTCCTGCGCGCCTTTGCCGCCATCCTGCAGCCAGGGGTCGACCAAGGCTCCTTCCGGCGCATGCACCCGCTGACCGCGTACTTCACCGCGATCGCGCCGGTCCTGATGTTCGTCGCCAGCGCTCCGCTGCGGTCCAAGCTGGCGGCACGGCGTCTGCTCCCTGGCGTGCAGACCAGGCTCGTGGCCGACGAGTTCCTCGACGACCTGAAGCAATCGCTGCAGCGGGCGTTCGCCGTTCCTCCCGACAATCGAGGTCATCGCTGATGTCGAACCGGCACCTGTCCGTGCGATCGTGCATCGCCGTCCTGGCACTGTTGGCGGGCGCCGCCGCCTGCCGCAGCGCACCTCCATCCGACCGCGTCCGCGTATCGGGGCAGATCGAAGCCACCGAGGTCCAGGTCTCCTCGCAGGTGGCCGGACGGCTCCTCGAGCGTCGCGTCGACGAGGGGGACCGGGTGTCGAAAGGCGACGTCCTCGCCATGCTCGACACCGCCGATACCGAGCTGGCGCTCGCCCGCGCGCGCGCCGAGCGCGCGCAGGCCGAGGCGCAGCTGCGCCTGCTCCGCGCCGGCAGCCGCGTCGAGGATATCCGCCAGTCGGAGGCGCAGACTTCGTCGGCACAGGCGGACCTTGCCGCCGCGGAAGCGGATCTCGCCGCCGCGGAGCTCGACGTCGAGCGGTTCGAGCAGCTGCTCGCCTCCAACTCCGGATCGCGCAAGCAGCGCGACGATGCGGTGGCCCGCAGGAACGTCGCGCGTGAACGTGCCCAGGCGGCGCGCAGCCGTGTGCGGGCAGCGCAGGAAGTCACCGCGCGGCTGCGGGCGGGTGCGCGTCCCGAGGAGCTGCAGGCGGCGCAGGCGCGCATCGACGCCGCGTCGGCGCAGATCGCGACGTTCGAGAAGGCGATCGCCGACGCAACCGTCGTCGCGCCGGTCTCGGGTGTCGTGACGACGGCGGTCGCCGACGAAGGCGAGCTGATCCAGCCGCGTGCGCCAATCGTGATCATCACCGACCTGGATCGCCCCTGGGCGAACGTGTACGTCGACGAGCCGGTCATTCCCCGGCTGCGCGTCGGCGACAAGGCGACGCTCTTCACCGACGCCGGCGGTCCGGGCATCGACGGGCAAATCAGCTACATCTCCGAGCGCGCGGAGTTCACGCCGCGCAACGTGCAGACGGCCGACGACCGATCGAAGCTCGTGTACCGGGTGAAGATCGCGGTCGACAACGCCTCCGGGGTCTTCAAGTCCGGCATGCCGGTCGAGGCCGACATTGTCTTCGTCCGCTGACGCCGTCGTCTTCGATCGGGTGTCGCGTTCGTACGGGCGCGTCGAGGCGGTGCGCGATCTGTCGCTGGCCGTCAGGCCGGGCGAGATGTTCGGCCTCATCGGTCCGGACGGCGCCGGCAAGACGACGACGATCCGCCTGCTCTGCGGGCTGCTGCGCGCGGATGCCGGCGCCATCAGGGTCCTTGGCCTCGATCCGGTCGCGCAGCACGCCGCGCTCACGCGCTCGGTCGGTTACCTGTCGCAGCGCTTCAGCCTGTATGCCGACCTCAGCGTCAACGAGAACCTCGCGTTCTTCGCGGAGATCCACGGGATGCGCGACTATGCCGACGCGCGGCGCCGGCTGCTCGACATGACGCAGCTGACGCCGTTCGGCAATCGCCTGGCGGGGCAGCTCTCGGGCGGGATGAAGCAGAAGCTCGCGCTCGCGTGCACGCTGATCCACGCGCCGCGGCTGATCGTGCTCGACGAGCCGACGACGGGGGTCGATCCGATCTCGCGGCGCGAGTTCTGGAAGCTGCTGTCGGAGTTCCTGTCACAGGGGATCACGATCGTGATGTCGACGCCATATCTCGACGAAGCCGAGCGCTGCTCGCGGGTGGCGCTGCTGCACGAGGGACGGCTGCTCGCGCTCGACGCGCCGTCGGACCTGCGGCACACGCTGCGGGAGCCGATGTTCGAGGTGATCGCGCGCAACCCTCGGGCGGCGGCCGCCTCGCTCTCCGCCCTTCCGCGCGTGCTCGACGTGCAGGCGTTCGGCGAGCGGGTTCATGTTCGCCTCGACCCCGCGGCGCGCGCCGGAGCGGACGATCTTCGGGCCGCGCTGCAGAAAGGGGGCGTCGAGGTGACGTCGATCCGCGAGGTGACCCCGTCGCTCGAGGACGTGTTCGTCACGATGCTGGGAGACGCGAAGCCATGACGCCTCGATCTGCGCTCGGAGGGATGCTGCTGATGCTTCCGCTCCTCTCGACGTCCCCGATCGCCGCGGGACAGGCGGCCGGGCAGCCGCCCACGCCGACGACGATGACACTCGACGATGCGATCGATCGGGCGCTGAGGGTGAGCCACCGGATCGAGGAAGGACGGGCGAGGATCGATGCGGCCGCTGCCGTCGTCGATCAGCGCGCGGCGGCGGCGCTTCCGCAGGTGGCGGCCGTCGGCGGCTACACGCGCACGAACCACGTCGACGAGTTCGGCATCCTGCTGCCGAACGACCAGCTGCGGATCATCTATCCGGACATCCCGGACAACTATCGCGCGCGGCTGGACGTCCAGTGGCCGCTCTACACGGGCGGCCGGCTCGCGGCGCTACAGCGCGCGGCACGGCGCGATCAGGCCGCGTCGGCGCGCGACGCCGACGGAACGACGGCCGACGTCCGGCTCGACGCCACGCGCGCCTTCTGGGCGCTCGTGGTCGCCCGCGAGAACGAGCGGGTCGTCGAGCAGTCGCTCGCGCGCATGGGACAGCACGTGCGCGACGTCCGCAATCAACTCGACGCCGGGCTGCTGCCGCCGAACGATCTGCTGACGGCGCAGGCGCAGGAAGCGCGGCAGCGGATGCTCCGTGTGCAGGCGCAGGCTGCGCGCGAGGTCGCCGAGGCCGATCTCGCGCGGCTCACCGGGATCGACCCCGGCACGCCGATCGTGCCGGACGCGACGCTGGCGCCGCCGGTCGTCGACGGCAGCCTCGACGCCTTCGTCGACGAGGCGCGCCAGAACAGGCCCGAGCGGCAGGCGCTCGAGCAGCGGATTGCCGCGGGCGAGCTTCGCCAGGACGCCGCCTCCGCCGCCCATCGTCCGGTGGTCGCGGTCGCGGGAGGCGTCGACTACGCCCGTCCGAACCCGCGCATCTTCCCGCGCATCGGGGAGTGGCGCGAGTCGTGGGACGCCGGCGTCAACGTCAGCTGGTCGCTGTTCGACGGCGGCCGTGCGAACGCGGAGACCGCGGAGGCTGCGGCCGGCGTGCGCGCGCTGCGCGCGCGTCTCGCGGAGCTCGATTCGACGATCGCGCTCGACGTGCGGCAGCGGATGAGCGAGCTCGCCTCGAGCCGCGCGGCGATCGACGCCGCGGACGTCGCCGTGCAGGCGGCGACCGAGGCGCGCCGGGTCGTCGGCGACCGCTTCGCGGCCGGCGTCGCGACGAGCACCGACGTGGTCGACGCGCAGGTGGCCGTCCTGCAGGCCGAGCTCGATCGGACGCAGGCGATTGCGTCGGCCCGCATGGCCGAAGCGCGATTCCTCCGCGCGCTGGGACGATGAACGCGATCGAGGTGCGCGATCTCACGAAGCGGTTCGGCGACTTCGTCGCTGTGAACCACGTGTCGTTCGAGGTGAAGCAGGGCGAGGTGTTCGGGTTCCTGGGTGCCAACGGCGCCGGCAAGTCGACGACGATCCGGATGCTGTGCGGTCTGCTCGAGCCGTCGAGCGGAACGGCGGTCGTCGACGGCGTCGACGTCGGCCGCGATCCCGAAGGCGTGAAGCGGCGGATCGGCTACATGTCGCAGCGGTTCTCGCTCTACGAACAGCTGACGGTCGACCAGAACATCCGCTTCTTCGGCGGCATCTACGGTCTCTCTGGCGCGGCGTTCGACGAGCGGCGTGCGTTCGTGATCGAGATGGCCGGTCTGGCGGGGCGTGAAGAGACGCGCGCGTCCGAGCTCGCCGGGGGGTGGCGCCAGCGCCTCGCGCTCGGCTGCGCGATCATCCATCGTCCGCGGATCGTGTTCCTGGACGAGCCGACCGGCGGCGTCGATCCGGTCTCGCGCCGGAAGTTCTGGGCGCTCATCGATCGTCTCGCCGAATCGGGCACGACCGTGCTCGTCACGACGCACTACCTCGACGAGGCGGAGCACTGCCATCGCATCGCGGTGATTCACGCCGGCCGGCTCGCGGCGCTGGGGTCGACGAGCGAGCTGAAAGGGGTGTTCTCCGGACGATCGATCGTCGAGGTCCAGGCGGACGATCCCGTGGGCGCGATGCGCGCCCTCGACGCGATTCCTGGCGTGGAGAAGACGAGCGTCTTCGGCACCGCCGTTCACGCCGTGCTGCGGCACGACGCGTCGACGGCGCCCGACGCGCTGCGGTCGCGGCTGATGGAGGCTGGCGTCCAGGTGCGGCGCATCGAGCCGGTCGAGCCGTCGCTCGAGGACGTGTTCCTCGAAGTGGTCTCGGAGGCCGACTGATGCGCAAGGCCCTCAGCGTCGGCCGCAAGGAGATCCGGCAGATCGTCCGGGACCGGCGATCGCTGACGCTGCTGCTCTTCGTCCCGGCGTTCTTCCTGCTCGTGTACGGCTACGCGCTGAACTGGGACATCCGCCACGTGCGGCTCGCCGTCGACGACCGCGACCGGAGCGACGCCAGCCGTTCGCTCGTCTCCGCGTTCGTGAACTCGGGCTACTTCGACCTGGTCGCCGACATTCGCAGCGAGCAGCAGATCCACGATCTGATGAACCGCGGCCTGGCGCGCGCGGTCCTCGTCATCCCGTCCGGCCTCGCGCGCGACCTCGCGGCCGGCAGGACCGTACCGGTGCAGGTGCTGATCGACGGCGACAACGCCAACACGGCGACGACGGTGATGGGCTACGCGCTGACGATCCTGCAGAGCGAATCCGCGGCGTACCGGCTGAAGCCGGAGACCGCTTCGGGCCCGCTGGTCACCGCGATTCCGCGCATCTGGTACAACCCGCAGCTGCGCAGCACGCTGTTCCTGGTGCCAGGCCTCATCGCGTACATCGTGATGATCACGTCGGTGGTGTCGACCTCGCTGTCCATCGTGCGCGAGAAGGAACGAGGAACGATGGAGCAGGTGCGCATGGCGCCGCTCGACGCGGCGTCGTTCGTGATCGGCAAGACGCTCCCGTATTACGGCATCGCGATGCTGTCGGCCTTCGCCATTCTCGTCGTGGCCATGCTCCTGTTCGGGCTGCCGATGCGCGGCTCGTGGCTGGTGCTGCTCTGGACGATCTCGCTGTACCTCGCCGGCGCGCTGGGGCTCGGCCTGCTGGTGTCGAGCATCGCCGACACGCAGCAGGTGGCGTTCCAGGTGGGGGTGCTCGCCTCGTTCCTTCCGACGCTGATGCTCTCCGGGTTCATCTTTCCGATCGCGAGCATGCCCGCGTTCCTCCAGGCCGTCACCTACATCGTGCCCGCCCGGTACTTCCTGGTGGCGCTGCGCGGGATCGTCCTCAAGGGGGCCGGCCTGCAGGTAATCTGGCCGCAGCTCGTCGCGCTCGCCATCTATGCGGCCGTCGTGCTCGGCCTGGCCTCGGTGCGGCTGCGCCGCCAGTGGGTGTGAGATGCAGCGCATCCGCGTCCTGATCTGGAAGGAGCTGATCGAGCTGCGGCAGGATCCGCGGCTGTTCGGCATCGTGGTCCTGGCGCCGATCATCCAGCTGTTCATGCTCGCGTATGCGGCGACGACCGATATCCGCGACGTTCCCGTCGCCGTCGTCGACGCGGACCGATCTGCCGCCAGCCGCGATCTGGTGCGCCGCTTCGACGCGTCGCCGAACTTCACCGTGACGGAGGTGGTCGGCAGCCCGCGCGAGATCGACCGCATCATCGAGGGGGGGCACGCGTGGATGGCGATCGTCGTGCCGCGCGGTTACGAGGCGGCGATCGCGCGGGGAGAGCCGCAGGCGGTGCAGATCGTCGCCGACGGAAGCGACGCGAACTCCGCGGGGGTGTCGCTGTCGTACGCGACCAGCCTGATCGCGGCGTACGGGCAGGAGCTCGCGGCGAGGAGCATCGGTGCGAGCGCGTCGCCAGGCTCCCCCTCGGCAGGCATTCAGCCGGTCGTGCGCGTCTGGTTCAACCCGCGGCTCGAGAGCCGCGAGTTCATGGTGCCGGGCATCGTCGCCCTGCTGCTGCTCGTGATCACCACGAACCTGTCGTCGATGGGGATCGTCCGCGAGAAGGAGGTCGGGACGCTGGAGCAGCTGAACGTGACGCCGCTGTCGCGCGCCGAGCTGATCGTCGGCAAGCTGCTGCCGTACGGCCTCGTCGGGCTGATCGACGTCGTGCTGGTGCTGTCGGTGGCGATCCTCTGGTTCGAGATCCCGATGCGCGGGAGCTACCTGCTGCTGTTCTCGCTCACGCTGGTCTTCCTGCTGTCGACGCTCGGTCTCGGCCTCTTCGTCTCGACGATCTCGAACACGCAGCAGCAGGCGATGATGACGACGACGTTCTTCTTCCTGATGCCGATGGTGCTGCTGTCGGGGTTCGTGTTTCCGATCGAGAACATGCCTGAGGCGGTACAGCCGCTGACGTACCTGATTCCGCTGCGCTACTTCCTGGTGATCCTCCGGTCGATCTTCCTGAAGGGGGTCGGCCTCGACGTCCTCTGGCCGCAGGCGGCGGCGCTCACCGCGTGGGGGATCGGGATTCTGCTGCTCGCCATCGCCCGATCGAGCAAGCGCGCCGCGTAATGTCCGGCTTCAGAGCGCTCTAGAGAGCTGAGCACGTAAGTTCACGCGGCCTTGGGGAGTCGGGCAATCCGTTGGAGATTCGCCACAACGGCGACGCGTCGGACGTCGAGCGTGTTCTTGCGGATGCCTTTGTAGCGCGCCTTCGG